>ERZ777305.3481-NODE-3481-length-10712-cov-4.077977_pt1 | contig 10712 bp, 11 predicted proteins | sample MGYA00374965_ERZ777305 | MGnify/ENA primary metagenome ERZ777305 (study PRJEB29328, sample SAMD00013331) | mouse gut metagenome | study: EMG produced TPA metagenomics assembly of the Metagenome analysis of fecal microbiota from mouse which was promoted...
CAATTTGAGATTACATTTGCAGTTTCTTCTTCGCAATGTTTATAAGTATGCCCCGACTCATTAATAATCTTTATTTCAAAATCCGAACAATTGATTGCTTTCTCTTTTAAAATATGTAATTTTAAGTAAGTAGGATATTCTATTGATCCAAAAAATGCTAATACTGGTACCGTTATCTTTTCAAGTTGTTCAAAGTGTTCTGGATTTCTCTCGATTGGAAGATTATCTATACTGTTTCCCTCTGTATAAAAATTTAAAAATGATTCTGAACTTACATAATCATATCCACTTAATAATTGATTCAATAGTTTTCTAGGTTCCCCATTATTTACATTGTTCTGAGCTTCTTGTACTAAATCTTCGTAATAAGGTTCTTCGAGCAGAGTGATGCCTACCATATCAGGTGGAGAGGCTAAAATAATCCCATCTACAACATTCGTTTCTTTCTTGCTTAAGTAATAGATAATTTTATTGCAACCTAGACTATGTCCTAGCAAAATAAGTTTTTTATATCCAAGTTTTTTAGCTTGCCTTATCCATAAATCAACATCATAGAAAGAATCCTCAAAAATTTCAAAGACTGCACCAATTCTTTGCGATTTCCCAGTCGTTGAACTAATACCATTTATATATGAATATCCACGATTATGTCCATACAAAAATCCAATTCCATTTTGAGACAAAATATCTCCCCATACCGTAGCAAAATAGTTTTCAATAATATTTCCTCCTTGACCATGAATACAAACAACACATATTTCTTTATCTGATACGTCCCAATGTGTTCCTTGTAATCTAAGGCCATCATCTGTGTAATCCCATATGAAATTCATAAAGCCACCTTCCATACATTTTCATATAATCCTAGTAATTTCAATTTAATTTTCTAAAAATTTCCATTATAAAGAATAAGAAATAGAGATTTTTTGAACTCTCAATTTATTTTTGATTTTTATATAAAAAATATACCAAATAAACTTGCAACTCCGTTTATAATAAGAGTTGATATAACAATTGTTGTTAAAATAGAAAATATACTAAATGCAATTTTTAATACTCTATCCTTTTTTGATTCAAAAGCACATACGATATAGAATAATCCAAAAAGATAGATTAAGATATTGTCTACCCACAAAAGAATATTAAAAGGTTTACTAATTAATAAACTATTTAACCCTGCCGTATCATAGCTCCAATTATAAATGATATTTGTAAATTCTAACGCATTGATCATTAAACTGATAATAGTCAAAACAATTAAACCAATCCCTACAATTTTTTCAAAATTTTTGATTTCTTTTTTTTACATCCGATATTCGCCTTTCTTAATGAAATGCAGTAACTCTTGTTAAAACTATTATAACTATTTTTTATCCCTTTGTCTATCATTATCTGGTTGTATTTTTACAACTTGTCATAATTATACACACAAAATAAAAAGAGATTTTCTCTTTTCTAGGTAGTTATTCTATTTCACTTTTGGATATTCACATATGATATACTAGGTGATTTATATGCCAAATGGTCGCAATAATTGGTGGGGATGTCGCGGTAGGTGGTTTATCGGACTTTTTGTTTGTTCGATCCTTATCTTTTACCAACTCATTTTAACTTTCTTTATTATTACACGTTTTAATCTCTTTTTACTTTGTTTCTTTATCTTTTGTCTCTTATTTTTTATCTTTCGCATAATATGGTGATAACAAGAGTTCTGTTTTATATAACAAATCAACTTGTCTACTAATATGTCTACACAATTCGTATTCATGCTTATTAAATTCTATTTTATCTGGTAATGATATTAAAATAAAAAGTAATTTTCGCTCTTCTTCTAATAAGGGGTAACTCTTTTCATAATATCTTAAAATACTTTCAAAATCATAATCTAATCCATGTTTTTTGTATAATTTGTATAAATCAAAAATAGGTAGATCTACTTTGGCTTTATCCCAACTAATTAAATAAGAATTTCGATTGCGAATAAAGTGATCCAATTCTAAATGATTATGAAGAACAACAAAACGTTGTTTTCTTTTTGTTTTGACAAGTTCTAGCCAATTTTCTAATTCGTGACGACAATAATTGATTGCTGAAAATATTTTAGAAATATTGCGTGCCAATAAATACTCCGATGGACTCATATATACCTTACTTTCAATGACTGTAATGATATCAATATAATAACTATTTAAATATTCAATATTGTTTTCGATGTCTTCATATATTTTTTTATAGTCCGCTTCGTCTACTTCTTTATAATGTGTTGTTTTATTATGTAGCAAGATAACTAAATCTATCATATCTAGCATTTTCTGTTCTTCTGGCATATCAATAGATTCTTGATATTCTGTAATCATATAGTCATCTTCCATATTACTTAGAATTTTTGGGTAATAGGGAAAATTACGTGCATCCAAATAAGTAAAAATTTCATGATTATATTCTCTCGTTTTTGGCTTTAACACATATTTCCCCTGATTGGTTTCAACCACATTTGCCTTTCCCAATTTTTGATAACGGTATGGTTTTAAATCATATTTTTTTAAAATGTCATTTAACTCACGCATGTACAGTCGGAATGATGATTTTATCTCCTAAATGAATCTCTTTTAGATCATTATAAGATTCTATTTCCTCTTTTGTAACACTATATTTTTCTAAAATCGTTTCTAATGTATCTCCATCTCTTACGATATAAACTTTATAACTTTGATAAGTTTCTACGGTATCATCCATATGGTCAAATAAAGATCCTATCTTTTCTTCTGGTTCAATGCATCTTTCTACTTCTTTTGGCTCTTCTTGGAATGTTTGGATTGTTTCTTCTGACTCACTTTCTAGCTCACGGTCGAGTGAATCTACTGGTATTGGTTCTATTTCCTCAATTACCTTTTCTTCTCTTACCGGTTCTTCGATTACTTCTTCCACTACCTCTGGTACTAGTTTTTCTTCCAACCCATCTATCACAACTTCAATATTAACAGAAAGTACATTATCATTGATTATTTCATAATAAAAATCATTGATATCAATATTGGCTTTCTCTAATAGATATCTTTCATCCATACTGATATCAAATGGTAAATTGTATGAAAAAGCTTCTACATTGACACTAGTATCTGTAATTTTATATTCTCCACTTACTGTAAAATCACCACCGATGGAATTGCTTTCTGCAAGATGTAATGTATGTTCTAATGAAATACTTGTAATTTCTGATACATTGGTTTTAAAAATAATGTCTTTTTTAAAAGGAATTATTTTCTTCATTTCTATTTCCCCTTTCCTATTCACTTAAGTTTATGAAAAAAGAAATAGTTTATGACTATCTCTTATGTTCTATAAATAAATGTTTATAAACTTCTTTGTAGTTTTGAACGGGGATATAAGTAATATCCTTTTTGATTTCTTCTGGAATTTCATCTAAATCCTTTTTATTATGATCTGGAATAAAAATGGTATGGATGCCATTACGATGTGCCCCTATACTCTTTTCTTTGAGACCACCTATTTCTAGTACTTTTCCTCTTAACGTAATTTCTCCTGTCATTGCCGTTTTTCGATCTACTTTTTTACCAGTAAAGGCACTGATAATTGCGGTTGTTAGGGTAATTCCTGCACTTGGACCATCTTTTGGAATCGCTGCTTCTGGTACATTGATATGAATATCATTATCGATTAATTTTTGATACTCAATACCAAATGTTTTATAGTTCGATTTTACATAATTGAGAGCAATCATCGCACTTTCTTTCATGACATCTCCTAACGAACCTGTTAAAATTAGGTTCCCTTTTCCTTCAAAGTAATTGACTTCAATTGGTAAGGTATCCCCTCCAAATGAGGTATAAGCAAGTCCATTTACAACTCCTACTTCTCCTATTTTGATGTTAGAATCAGAATATTTTTCTTTTCCTAAATATTCTTTTACTTTTTTGGAATCGATGATATATTTATTTACAATAATTCGTTTGGTAACCATTGTCGTAATGATTTTACGCAAAATAGTTGCGATACACCGTTCTAGTTCGCGGACACCTGCTTCTTTGGTATAATTGCGAATGATTTTAATAATTGCATCCTCTTTGAATTCAATTCCTTTGGGATTGACACCATGTTCCTTACAAATTTTAGGAATCGCATATTTTAAGGCAATATCAATTTTTTCATATTCGGTATAACTAGATAGGTTTACGATTTCCAAACGATCTTTTAAAGCTTCTGGAATATCTTCAATATAGTTCGCAGTTGCGATAAACATGACTTTTGATAAATCATACTCTTCCTCAATGTAGTGATCACTAAAGAACTTGTTTTGTTCTGGGTCTAGAATTTCTAGTAAAACACTTGCGGGATCTCCTTTATAATTTTTGGTCATTTTATCAATTTCATCAATTAAGAAAACAGGATTACTACTTTTGGCTTTTTTCAGCGCTGAAATAATGCGTCCAGGGCTTGCTCCCACGTAGGTTCTTCTATGACCAATCAGTTCCGCTTCATCACTGATACCGCCAACTGAAATTTTCACAAATTTACGATTCATCGATTCTGCAATACTAAAGGCGAGGGATGTTTTTCCAACTCCAGGTGGTCCTACTAGACAAATGATAGGTCCTCTTAAACTATTCGTCATTTGTTTGACTGCTAGATATTCAATAATACGTGTTTTTACCTTTTCAAGTCCATTATGAGAAGTATCTAGTTTCTTACGGACATCTTCTAAATCATCATTATCAATCGTATAGGTATTCCATGGTAAACAAAGTAACCATTCTAGATAATCCCTTACCACGTTAATTTCTGGAGACATTGGGGAAAGAGATTCATATTTTTGTAATTCTGCATATAATTTATCTTTGATTTTGTCGGGTGCTTTTAGATTGTCAATTCTTGTTTTCAGCTCTCCGACTTCATCATCTTTGATCACTGCATCTCCAAGTTCCTCTTTGATTAATTTTAGTTTTTCACGAAGTAAATATTCTTTTTGACTATTATCTAATGTTTTTTTAACTTTTAAATCAATTTGATGTTCAATCTCGAACATCTCCTCTTCTTCATGAATATCGTTTAAAATCATTTCTAATCGTTCTTTGGGATTGGTACAACAAAGGTAAGTATTTGCTCTTTCTAATGAAATATTTAAGAATGGTACAATGATATCCGTCATTTTATTTAACGATTCTATATTTTGAATGGAAGATAGGATACTATTTCCAACATAAGGTACTTGTTTGGTATAGGTTTCGATTTCTTTATAAAGTTTATTCACGTATATTTTTTCTTCTTTTGCTTCCAATTCAGGTACTTCTATCTTAGAAATGATAGATTCTAGTGTTTCTTCTTTCTGATTGGCATTCATATATTCGATTATATTCGCACGGTATAAACCTTTCAGTAATACTCTGATTTTTCCATTTGGAAGTTCAATCTTATGACTGATTTTACATACAACACCAATTGTCGGTAATTCTTGTATTTGCGTCTTTTCTTCCAATGGATCTGTTTGTGTTACTAGTAATATTTTATTGTCGTGAAATAGTTCAGATGTATCTATGATATTTTTACTACCACTATTTTCAAATTCAAGACGAATGTCATTATTTGGAAGTAGAACAATGCCTCTTAATACAATTACTGGTAAATTCGTCTTCATGTAGATACACCTCCATGTGAAATTGGTTTCTATTATAGTACAAAAGCAAGCAATTGTCCATTCTTTTTTTATGAAATTTCGTTATATAAGAAAAGTTTAATTTTATCAAAAAATATCATCTAATGATAAGATGATAGTATGAAAAAATATTTACTTATTCATAGACGAATGATATAATATTGTTGGGTATATTTGATTTATGTCAGATGCTTTTCCCTTTCTTTTACTTTCGTAAATAGAAAGGTGGTGGATCCTTATGAAAAAGTCAGAAATTGGTCTTTATTTCATAATTCTACTATTATTTCTAGTAATTTTTATATTATTATGTAAATAATAAAAGGCATCTGCTTATCACATCTGTGATTCGTTAGATGCCAAACTCTTAATTGGGAATGCATTTGACTCACTACAATCAAATGTATCCATTTTTTATTGTATGAAGTTTCCTTCATCTGTATACATTATATCATGAATTTGGGGAATGTGCAAATTTATTTTGAAAGTAATTTACTATTTTATAGATTAATAGTATAATAGAAATAGGAATATTTAGTTAGTTTAGGTACTGTTCCCTTTTACTATATTTTTAGCGAAAGGGGGTGTTGTTTATGAGAATTAGAGAAAGATATCTTTAATTCATCATAATACTCCTTATTATTGTGATTCTAATCATGCTAATAAAAATGGTACCAACTGTTTAAAGTCGGTACTGTAACAAATTATGGAATAGTACCTAACTCGTCAAAACTAGGTATTCCTTTTTTATTTTATGAAGTTTCCCTCATTTGTATACATTGTATCATAAATTCGGGGAATGTGCAAATTATAATTTATTGGAATTATAATTTATTTAAGATAATATACATCTACATAATGTAAAGAAAATATAGAATTTATTAAATATTTATTTCTAATCCAACTCCAACTTCATTTATATTTAGCTTCTTTCCCATTTCCATTTTAGCTTTTAAAGAAACACAATGACAAGGATATAATAATTGAATGTCATTTTCTTTTAAATAATTTATCGTTTCTTCCAATCTCTTATTACATTCAAATAAATGAAATCCCCCAATCACACCATAAATTCTATTATCATTACAAACTTTTTTGGCATATTCTAGTATATTACAAATTCCACTATGAGAACAACCCGTTATTACAAATAAACCATTATTACTTTTATAAACGATTGCGGAATCATCATTGATTGTATCATCTTTCTTTTCACCATTTATAATTGTTTTTCCAATTGAATATTTTTGCTCAAATTCGTACAGCGTAGGAATTTCACCTAGATAAATAATATTTTTACTCACTTGAATTGGAACCTTAGATAAGTTCAGTCGACAAACTTTGGACAATTGTCCTTTATCCAAAGGGCTTCCTATATATAAACCTGTCACATCCTCCTTATAATTAAAACAATCTAGGTGAGCAATTAATTCAACATCTCTTTTTTCTGTAAAGAAATATTTTAACCCACTGGTATGATCGTCATGCCCATGCGATATCACTAGTTTACTTACTTGTTTCAAATCAATCCCCATTTTTTTGGCGTTCTCAATCATAACAGATGAATATCCCACATCAAATAGTATTTTATCATTCCCATCTTCAGTATAATAGCTAACGCCTGGCTCTCCCAAATAATAAGCATCAATAAAAGTATAATTATCCTCTAATACTTTTAATCTCATAATTAAAACCTCCTATTAAGTACATGTGTTATTTCATTTATTATCGGTATAAAAAGAACGCTAATACAAGAAAAATAGATTCAAATAAGAATGTTAAAAACGCTAGCATCAGTATATGCGAACTACCACGATTAAAGTTTGTTGCAGGAAAAACAGGTATGCTTCCATCTCTATAAACATAGTTAGGGTAATCTCTCAAAGAACTACGCTTATGCGTTTCAAGAATTGGATTATCATAATTTGGTACTTCAATATCTTTCTTTTCAGAATCTTCCTCTACAGGAATGAAAGCATTCCCAGATTTTTTGACCTTGGTATATCCTGTTTGTCTTCCTTCTTCTATTAAATTATCTTCCACCGGTTTTATTGTATCAATATACTGCTTTAGACTTTTAATTATTTCTATAAAAAACCAAATACTTTCTTTTTGAATAGGCAGATCGAAATACGCTTTTAGTTGCGATAACTTCTGCTTCACTTCTTGATTTTCTGATAAATTAGAATTTTTGGAAATTTCTAAAATTAAATTTTGTGCTATTACACAATAATCTTTATATACTTGTTCCAATGATTGTTCCACTAGAATCACACCTTCTACTCTTTATGTTCAATTGTATCGATTTCTACATCATTAATCGATTCAAATCTTTTTGTTATCTTTTCTGTTGTAGTATGAATATCTTTGACATCTTTCCCAACAGTTTCGATACTTCTAGATAGCTTGTCCCATCTGTCTTTATAACGTTTGAATTCTTCATCCAATAATTTTAACTCGCGGTGAATGATAGATGCATAGGCATCTCGTTCCATATTTTTCATAATCATCTGAATGGTTGTTAGTGTACTAATTAAAGTTGTAGGACTTGTAATCCATACTCTTCTTTTATATGCATATTCAATAATATCCGTATGATAGGCATTTAATTCTGCGAAAATGGCTTCTGCTGGCAAAAAGAGTATTGCCTGATCTGATGTAACACCTGGTATAATATATTTGGAAGCTATCGCATCAATATGCTTTTTCATATCCATTTTGAATAATTTTTCAGCTTGTTCTCTCATTGCATTCGACTCTTTTTTATCCACCATCGTACGGTAATTTTCTAATGGAAATTTAGAGTCAATTCCAATCAGTCCCAAAGGAGAAGGTGCGAATAAAGCACAATCAACAATTGTCCCATTTTCAAGAGGATATTGCAGTTGATATACCTTGGAATTATTTTCTCCAAAAACATTTGAAAGTATATGTTTTAAATTCACTTCTCCAAATATTCCTCTTGTTTTTTTATCCGTTAAAACACTCTGCAAGGATACAATATCACCTGATAAATGATCAATTTGTTTTTGGGCTTCATCAATTTTAGAAAGACGCTCTAAAACAGAAGTAAATGTTTTGTTGGTTTTTTCAAAATTTTGATCCAATCTTTCATTGACATGATCATTGATTAATCTAAGACGTGTTTCAATTCTTTCATTTAATGCATTAAAATCACTATTTAGATTTTTAGAAATATTATTTTGGAATTCTCCCAATTCCTTTACGGTAGTTGTTTCTAATTTTCCAAGTCTTTCTGTAATGTTAGATTCGTTGCCATTTTTAAATAATAAAATAAGCACTAGCATTAATATCACGATTAAAATTCCTACGACAATATACTCCATATAAACCTCCTACTGAATATTAAACTGATGCATCACCCATTTCGATAACAAGGAAGCAATCACAATCATACTTCCCAATTTGAAAAGTATCCCGATATCTGTAATACTTTCTATCAGGGTTGTCCCAATGAATCCCCAAAAGTATATTAAAAATATTTTGGAAAGTAATAGTGCAAATAAGTATTTCGAAAATTTCATATCCGATAACCCTGCACCAATATTGACTGAAAAAGCGGGAGTAAATGGGATTGAAAGTAAAATGACTAAACGGTTAAAAGACATACTAGAAACTTTATTCATCCAATTCGCATTTTTTTTCCTGTTTATTTTTTTCTTAAGATAACGAAAGATAAAAAAGCTAATGGAACATCCAATCACAGTGGCAATCCATGAAATCAAAAACCCCATTGTATTACCAAATACCAACATATTAATTGCGATAAATAAAGCAAGTGGTAACATTGGAATCATCGATTCCAAAATAATAATAAACATTCCAGCAAATATACTAATCAAGTAATTTCCATTTTGCACAACATTTTGTATTACTTCCACCATATTTTGAATGAGTGATTCCATATGTTATCTATCCTATTCTATTATAATACATTATGTTCTTCTTTCACAATAATATTTCAAAAAGAATTAATTATTTTTCATTAATTTCTTTGTTTTTTGTTTTTCTTCCTCTTCTTGTTTTTCTATTTTTTTGACACGGTTTTCAATTTGTGTCAGCATATTTGTTACATATTTAAAATGATAAGGAGTATGTGGTATCATTCTTCTATATATAGTATATATCAGATATTGATAAAAAATGAACATTTGTGGGTCATCTGGATCTGTTAAAATTTCGTATTCTTTTTTTGTAAGCGCATATTTTTTACCGCCTGTTAACATATGAAAGAAAATTTTACTTTCAGTCATTTTTGGATGCTGTGGACATATTGCAACTGAAATAAATGTTGGTATAATTTCTTTTTCCATATAGACTCCTCCACTATAACATATGGAAAGTTTCTATAATATGTAAGGACAAACTACCAAAAAAGATAGAGAATTCTCTATCTAACTTAGTAATATCCATTCTTCATATCCACCAATGATATTTGTTACTTTATAGCCCATTCTTGTTAATATCTGACATACATTTCCACTCGTTAACCCTTTTTGACAATAGATATAATAACGTATGTTAGGATTCAAATATTGACTAGGATTTGCGATTAGTTTTTCATAAGGTATATTGGTTGCCCCATTCATATGATTGTTATTATAACTCTGTGGATTACGAATATCAATGATATGTATGGTATCTTTTATATTTAATAAATCTGATATGGAAATACTAGATATCATATAAACCACCCTAATACAGTATATGCACAAGGTCTTATCCCACAGATGAAATTTGACTATCTATATTATTTGAATTCTTTTAATTCTGCTTGGGTTACATTCGCAATCCGCATAATTGTTTCTTCTTTTAATCCCTCTTTTCGCATTTGTATAATCATTTCTTGTTTATTTTTTTGGATTCCAGCCTCTTCACCCTCCTCATAGCCCTGCTGTTTCGCATAATCTATTCTGTTGTTCATTACTTTGTTGGCCACTTTTTCTGCATCATAAAGCCCTATGATGTTTTTGTCTCTACAAATTCTTCTGATTTCATCAATTGCTTCATCCATATACACTTC
>ERZ777305.3483-NODE-3483-length-10705-cov-3.114836_pt1 | contig 10705 bp, 9 predicted proteins | sample MGYA00374965_ERZ777305 | MGnify/ENA primary metagenome ERZ777305 (study PRJEB29328, sample SAMD00013331) | mouse gut metagenome | study: EMG produced TPA metagenomics assembly of the Metagenome analysis of fecal microbiota from mouse which was promoted...
GTTCTAACCAACTGAACTACCGGGCCAAATAAGAGATATGGTGGGGACAATAGGACTCGAACCTATGACCCCCTGCTTGTAAGGCAGGTGCTCTAACCAGCTGAGCTATGCCCCCAACTTCACCACTCGGAATATCGCTCCCAGCGACGTACTATATTTTACCTTATTTGCTCCCATTTGTCAATAGCAAAATCAAAATTTATTTGCCTTTTTTTCGAGAATTTTCGACCAGTTCTTGTATTTCCTCCTTTGAGAACATATAACTGCGGTTACAGTATTGACATACCGTTTCAACAAGCCCCTTCTCATTCACCGGCAGTGTCTCAAGGTCCTCTCTGGGGAGCGTCAGCAGCACCCGCGAGAAGCGCTCCTTGCTGCAGTTGCAGGCATACCCCACTTTGAATTCGTCCAGCTTTTCTACCCTGAACCCATCAAGCGCCAGAGCACACATATCCTCCGGCGACAACCCTTTGGCAAGCATGGTAGTAACAGAGTCCAGCTTTGCCACATTCTTCTCCAGCTGGTCCAGAGCAGAATCCTCCGCGCCGGGCAGCGCCTGGATAAGCATACCGCCGGCCAGGAGAGCGCTTCCCTCCTGTTTATCCACCAGCACGCCCAGGGCGCAGACCGTGGGCGTCTGCTCGCTCTGGGCATAGTAGCTGGTCAGGTCCTCAGCAATCTCTCCGCTGACAAGCTCTACCTGCCCGGAATAGGGCTCGCCGGTGCCAAAATCCCTTATAACCGCCAGCCGCCCGTTATGCCCCACCGCTCCGCCTACATCCAGCTTGCCGTTGGGCTTTGGTGGCAGTTCCACCTCTGGGTGGTCCACATAGCCACGGACATATCCACGGCTGTCGGACAAGGCCAAAAGATTCCCCAGAGGCCCCTCCCCTGCAACCTTCAATGTAAGCGTAGCTTGCTTTTCCTTCAGCATAGCGCCCATCAGCGAGGCTCCTGTCAGGAGCCTGCCAAGGGCTGCACAGGAGGTCTTTGTAAGCTTATGCAGCCGCTGGGCCGTATATACCAGCTCTGTAGAATCAATGGCGGCGGCCATCAAGCTGCCGTCAGAGGTTATTGTGCGTATTATCCTGTCCATACTACTCCCTACCCTTCTTTACCTGCTGCGATAACCACTCTCTGGCTGTCTTTTACCGGCGGCTCCATACTCATCTCTTGGAACATATGTATTTTGCTAAAGCCACCTTCTCTAAGCAAGGCTTTCACCTGCTCCATCGGATACGCAAATTCGGAAAAATGTTCCCTGCTGCGCCGGTATACTTTGCCATCGCGCTCAAAAAAGTCCAAGCTTATATCAACCCGACCTGTCCCGGCAATAAATCGATTTTGCCACACACAGTACACCTGTGGGGTGTCGTACACAAAGGAGTGATTCCCCAGCACCATTTCGTGCTTATATAGGGTGTTCATATCAAAAACAAAATATCCACCGGGCTCTAAAAAAAGAGAAACTTTCTGGAATGCCCTGCGCACTTCGTCCGCGCCCTGCAAATGGTTGATGCTGTCAAGGGTACAGAAAACTGTATTAACAGTGCCATATAGGTCCAAATCCTGCATCCTTTGCCGCAAAAAAAGAATATCAGCTCCCGCGTTCATACACTTTTCCCTGGCTTGCGACAGCATCTCTGCCGAAGCGTCCACACCATAGACGTCCACGCCGCGATGGTAAAGCTCTAAGGTTAAAGACCCCGTACCACAGGCCAAATCAAGCGCAAGTCCGGGCCTATGGCCAAGATATTCGAGAATTGCCAATAGATACTCAGCCCGGCGGGAATAGTCAACGCCGGACATAAGCGCGTCATAATACTGAGAGAAAGCCGAATAGCCAGCCATATCAACTCTCTTCGTCCATGCGGCTGAATACAAGACGGTATCCGTCGCTGCCATAGTTCAGGGCCCTGGCCACACGGCTGATGGTAGCGGTAGAAGCGCCGGTCTCAGCCACAATATCCGAGTAAATATGCCGTTGGGTCAGCATCCTTGCCACCGCAAGACGCTGGGACATTGCCTTCAATTCCGGCACGGTGCAAAGGTCTTCAAAGAAACGGTAGCATTCATCGGCAGTCTTTAGGCTAAGTATGGCACGGAAAAGCTCGTCAACATTTTCATCCTGCAATTTTTCATTCATCTAAATATTCCTCCGAATCAAAGGTCGTTTCGCACCAAGTCCTCATAAGTTTCACCCCGGATAATCACACGACTCTCACCTTGGCTTACCATAATGCAGGCCGGCCGTGGGTTTCGATTATAGTTTGAGGCCATGGAGTAGTTATAAGCTCCGGTGGACAGGACCGCCAGAATATCTTCCTCTTCAGGGCTCTGGATATGAGCATGCTCTTGGATAAGATCTCCGCTCTCACAGCACTTACCTGCAATAGTGGCCACATAATCCGCTGGCTTATTTGCTTTATTCGCTATCAGGCAGGTATAATCCGACTGGTATAAGGCATAGCGCGGGTTCTCATACATACCGCCGTCAATGGCCACATAATTACGCACATGGGGAATCTCTTTGATATTTCCCACAGTGTACAGAGTGATACCGGCTTCGCCCACAATTGAACGGCCGGGTTCAATATAGATTCTCGGCAGCTTTATGCCATATTTCGCGCATACCTCGCTGATTTTTGCCGAAACCTCCTGCATATACTCGTGATATGGTATAAAATCATCTGTTTCAAGATAATGTATACCAAACCCGCCGCCCAGGTTTAGCTGCTCAAGCTCCACCTCCAATTCTTTATAGATACGGTGGTGCAGTCCGAGCATAACTTCCGCGGCATGGACAAAGGGCTCTTTTTCCATAACTTGAGAGCCAATATGGCAGTGCAAGCCAATCAACTTTACGTTATCCATCTTCAGTGCGCGCTTTGCGGCAAAGAAAGCTTCACCGCTTTCCAGGTCAAGACCAAATTTGGAATCCACCTGCCCGGTACGGATAAATTCATGGGTATGGGCGTCAATACCGGGCTTCACACGCAAAGAAATATTAGCGATTGCCCCCTTTTCACCTGCGATTTTATTCAGCTTCTCCAGCTCTGAAAAATTGTCGACCACGATATCTCCAACATCATTGTCAATAGCAAGCTCCAGCTCTTTGGAGCTCTTATTATTTCCCTGGAAATGTATTCGTCCCCCGGAAACTCCCGCCTGAAGCGCTGTGTAAAGCTCTCCGCCTGACACCACCTCTACGTCCAGGCCCTCGCTGGTGACAACACGGCACATCTCCTTGCAGTTAAACGCTTTACTGGCATATATTGGCCTTCCGTTGCCATTATAATATTTCTGAAAGGATTCCGTGTAGCTTCTACATATACGACGGACTTCCTCCTCGCTTATAACATATATCGGCGTACCGTACTGTTTTGCTAAAGCTGTTGTATCACAGCCGCTTATGGTCAAATGACCGTTTTCGTTAATACTTAAACATGGCGAGTAGATATAAACCATTCCTTTCCCAATAAATTAACCCTCAATAGACCTTTCAATCAAGGCCTTTACTTCATCAAGGCCAGAGCCCTTTACAGCTGAAAAGGGGTAGAAAGCAATGCCCCTGCCGGAAAAAAGCTCTGTAAAAAGCTTCATCTGCGCCATTGTCTCCGATTTATTCAGCTTATCACTTTTTGTGCATACTATAGCGAACGGATAGCCGCCGGCTTGCAAAAAGTCTATCATCTGTAAATCATCTGCGGTGGGTTTGTGCCGCATATCCACTAGCTGCAACACTAAGTTCAACCGCCGCTCCTGAGTAAAATAACCATTAACAAGCTCTGCCCAACGATTCTTCTCGCTTTTTGATACCCTGGCGTAGCCGTAACCGGGCAAATCCACAAAACGACATGCGGCAAGCCTGTAAAAGTTGATAGTAGCCGTTTTCCCAGGTGTAGCGCTGGTGCGTGCCAAAGCCTTACGGTTCACAAGGCGGTTCAGCAGCGAGGATTTTCCCACATTAGAACGGCCGGAAAAGGCTATCTCCGGCAAGGTGGCTTTCGGCAGCTGTCCAGCTGTTCCTGCGGCCATTTCAAATTCTGCATTCTGAAAATTCACTGGTAACTCCTTTGCTGCTGGCTGCTGTCGCAGGCATAGCCTGAAGGCGGCGCCTTTACAACCTCTGCTTGGATCACTGTAGCCTCCTGTGGCAGGGGTATTGGCATATATTGCAGTGCCTTCTCAAGTGCCGCATCAATCTTTTTGATGGGCACAAACTGCACGTTATCCTTTACGACCTGGTCAATCTCTGCCAAATCAGGTAGGTTGTCCGCTGGGATAAGAACCGTTTTAACGCCATTTTTATAAGCTGCCATAGACTTTTCACGCAGCCCGCCTATGGGGAGAACCCTGCCCTGTAAAGTGATTTCGCCTGTCATTGCCACCTCGTGGCGAACCGGGATTCCACAGAGCGCCGACGTAATAGCCGTTGCCATTGCAGTACCAGCTGAAGGGCCGTCCTTAGGTACCGCTCCTTCCGGGGCGTGTACATGTATATCATACTTCTCATAAAACTTGGGAGATATCCCCAAATCTGCGGCACGAGTACGGATGCAGGTAATTGCCGCATTTGCGGACTCCTTCATCACATCGCCCAAGGAACCTGTAAGCTGGATCTTACCCGTGCCCTCCATCACGGCAACCTCGATGGGCAGCAATTCACCACCTACGCTGGTCCAGGCCAATCCGTTAACTAAGCCTACCAGATCCTCTTTTGACACATTATTCTTCATGTATTTGCGCGGTCCCAGCAGTTCCTCAAGCTTATCCGACCGCACAGTATAACTTTTGAACTCCTCATCAGTTACAATAAGCTTTGCCACCTTGCGGCAGATTGCAGCAATATTTCGCTCCAAGGTACGCACACCGGCTTCCCGAGTATAGCCGTCAATAAGCTGGCGCATACCAGTCTTTGTAAATTTCAGCTGTGAGGGTTTAATCCCGTGCTTTTCCAGCTGCTTGCGTACAAGATGCTTCATTGCTATATTGAGCTTTTCATCAAGCGTATAGCTACGCAGTTCGATTATGTCCATCCTGTCGTACAGCGGCCCAGGTATGCGGGAAGCATCATTTGCAGTTGTGATAAAGAGCACCTGACTTAAATCAAAGGGCATATCAATATAGTGGTCGGTGAACTCGCTATTCTGCTCAGGGTCGAGCACCTCCAGCAACGCCGACGCGGGGTCGCCCTTAAAGTTGGTCCCAAGCTTGTCTATCTCATCTAAAAGCAGCAGCGGATTGTTGACCCCAGCCTGCTTGATGGCGTTTATGATACGCCCGGGCATCGAGCCTACATAGGTCTTCCTGTGCCCCATTATCTCCGCTTCATCACTGACGCCGCCCAGGGATACCCTTGCATATTTGCGCCCTGTGGCCTGGGCAATAGAGCGGGCGATCGACGTTTTTCCTACGCCCGGAGGTCCTACCAGACAGATGATCTGGCCGGTTTGTGCTGGCGCCAGACTGCGTACCGCCAGGGTCTCAATAAAGCGCTCCTTGACCTTGGTCATGCCGTAGTGGTCCCTGTCCAGAATCCGTTGGGCTCGTTTCAAATCAAGCTTTTCCTTTGATGATTTTTTCCATGGAAGTTCCAGGCAAGTGTCTAAATACAGACGGATAACGCTGGCCTCATGGGAACCGTATGGCATACGGTAAAGCTTGTCGCACTCCTTCAGCAGCTTTTCCTCGCAGACCTTTGAAAGCCCAAGAGCTAAAACCTTGCTCTTAATTTCGTCGGCCTCCTGTTGAGGGTTATCCTCCTCCCCAAGCTCGCTGGTGATGGCGCGTAACTGCTCCTTTAAGAAATACTCCCTTTGGTTCTCGTCTATCTGAGCCTGAGCCTTTTGGTTGATTTCATTCTCAACCTCTAATATTTGAATTTCCTCCGTGAGCACAGCAATTAATTTCTGCATACGCTTCAACGGCCGCAGCTCGTCCAGTATGTACTGCTTGCGCTCAAAGTCGATGGAGATATTGGCGGCGATATAATCCGCTAACCGCCCGCAATCCTTCTCTTGTAAGACTCCCAATAGCACATCAGGCGGCACATGCTTAAACAGACGCAGATATTGGTCAAACTTTTCATGGATAATGCGGATAAGAGCTTCTGACTTATAGGATTTTTTATAAGTAAGCACCGGGCATTTCACGATGTTACCCACCAAGTACGGGTCCTCATGTACCAGCGAAACAATTTCACCCCTGCATAGCCCCTCTACATGCAGCTTTGCGCCATCACTGGTATGGTGGAGCACCTGTTTTACCCGGGCAATAACGCCAAATTTATAAAGGTCATCACCCACAGGTTCATTCTCTGACATATGTACCTGCGATACAAGGAATATCAGCCGGTCCTTTGCTATGGCTTCCGATGCGGCAAGCACCGACTTTTTCCTGGTGATATCAAACTGAAGCATCATTCCCGGGAAAAATACCATTCCACGTATTGCCAAAATAGGCAAAGTCATGTTTTCTTTCATTTTTATCATTTCATCTGTAAAATTTTGCATGATGTTCTCCTAAAATCAGCGAAAGACTGCAACCGGTTTTTATCGGCAGCAGCCTTCGAGCTGTTTTGAATTTTATGACGCCGAATCTCTGCGCTCTCTGCGTTTTGGTGTGGTTATCCTAATTTTCATAGGTTTGCGCTCCTTGTTATATGCGATCTCTGGGCTGCTATTGTTTTCCACCATACCCTTGGTGATCACAACTTTTTCAACTGTGTAATCACTGGGAACCTGATACATGATGGGCATAAGGAGATCCTCCAAAATGGCGCGCAGTCCCCGAGCCCCAGTTTTCCTCTCCAGGGTCTTTTTCGCCACAGCCACAAGGGCGTCCTCTGTAAATTCCAAATCCACCCGATCCAGGTCAAACAGCTTTTTGTACTGCTGGATAAGTGAATTTTTTGGCTCTTTCAAAATGCGGACCAAGGCGTTTTCATCCAAAGCCTCCAGTGAGGATATTACAGGGATACGTCCCACCAGTTCAGGGATAAGTCCATACTTGACCAGATCGTGAGGGGTTACCTCCTTCATCCAGTTCTTTTCATCAAGCTCACGCTTTCCATGGACCTCGCCGCCGAAGCCAAGAGAGCTGGACGCTATACGTTTCTGCACGACCTTTTCCAGACCGTCAAAAGCACCGCCGCATATAAACAGGATATTAGAGGTGTCAATATTTATGGCCTCCTGCTGGGGATGCTTACGCCCGCCCTTAGGAGGAACGCTGGCAGTAGTGCCCTCAAGGATTTTCAATAGGGCCTGCTGTACGCCTTCGCCGCTGACATCCCGGGTTATGGACTGGTTCTCAGATTTCCGGGAAATCTTGTCGATTTCATCGATATAGATAATGCCGCGTTCAGCACGAAATATATCGTAATCGGCAGCCTGTATCAGGCGCAAAAGGATATTTTCAACATCATCGCCTACATAGCCGGCTTCAGTCAGGGTGGTAGCGTCAGCAATAGCAAAAGGCACATCCAGAAGCTTAGCCAAGGTCTGGGCCAGATAAGTTTTACCAACACCGGTGGGTCCCAGCAGCAATACATTGCTCTTGGAAAGCTCTACGCCGTCGTCTCCGGTAAAATATATACGCTTATAATGATTATAGACGGCAACCGCAAGGGCAATTTTTGCTTCATTCTGGCCAATAACGTACTCATCCAGCTTGCTCTTGATTTCCACAGGTTTCGGGAGCAAAACGCTTCCATCGTGTTCGCTGACCCTGTTGGCCCGCTTTAAACGATCCTCGTCGCTGATGATAGACATGCACAGCCGCACACAGGAATCACAGATATATACGCCTGCCCCGGCGATAAGCTGGCCGGCCATCATTTGAGGCTTGCCGCAAAATGAACAGGCAATATCGTTTTCATTGTTCACTGGCATTTGTCCGCATCCTTTCCAGTTTATCTCTTGTCGATCACTTTATCTATCAGCCCATACTCAAGGGCTTCTTGGGCGGTAAGGAAATTATCACGTTCGGTGTCGCGCTCCACCACCTCAATAGGCTGGCCGGTGCGCTCGGAAAGTATCTCGTTAAGCTGCTTCTTGGTACGCAGAATGTGGTTGGCGTGAATGCTGATATCCGTTGCCTGACCTTTGGCCCCACCGCTGGGCTGATGTATCATTATTTCGCTATTTGGAAGAGCGAACCTTTTGCCCTTTGCCCCGGCAGCCAGAAGGAAGGCTCCCATGCTGGCTGCCATGCCAATACAAATGGTGGACACGTCACATTTGATATACTGCATGGTGTCATATATTGCCATGCCGTCGGTAATGACCCCGCCAGGGCTGTTGATGTACAGCGCGATGTCCTTATCAGGATCCTGACCTTCAAGGTAGAGGAGCTGGGCGACAATAACTCCTGCGGAGGCATTGTTGACTTCTTCATTCAGAAGTATAATACGGTCGTTAAGCAGACGCGAAAAAATGTCGTAGGAGCGCTCTCCCCTATTGGTCTGCTCTACTACATAAGGCACTAGACTCATGTGTAAGATTTCTCCTTTCACGAGACGCATATATTATTATGAAACCTAACAATAAGATTTATTCCATTCTCCAGCGGTTTAGCCCATTTTTATTCCTGGGCCGCTTCATCTTCAGGGGCCTTATCGGTATAGACGGTGCTCTCCTTGACCAGATCCATTGCCTTCTGATTTGCTACGTCTTTAGAGATGTCCTTGGAGCGGACCATGGCCTTAACATTCTCAATCGGCATACCGTAAGCGTCAGCTACCTTCTTGTACTCCGCCTCTATCTCCTCGTCGGTAACCTCAAGGCCCTCCTGCTCGGCGATCTTCGCAAGGCCCAGACGCACCTTGACCTGCTGCTCGGCGCGCTCACGATACTGCTCCTGCAATGCTTCAACCGTACCCTGAGTATACTTCAGATATGTTTCCAAGTTCATCCCCTGGTCGCGCAGCTGCATATCGAAGGAGTTGATAATCTCGTCCACCTCACGGTCAATCATCATCTGAGGAACATCGGCCTCCACTTTGTCAACTATCGCCTTAATGAGCTGCTGTTCGGTGCTGGTTTCAGCAGCGTGCTCTTTACGGGTACGAATGCTGTTTTCCAGATCCTTACGGTACTCCTCAAGGGTATCGAACTCGCTCACGTCTTTTACAAACTCATCGTCCACATCAGGTAGTTCTCTATGCTTGATTTCGTGAAGCTTAATTTTAAAGGTAGCGTCCTTACCCTTGAGCTCCTCGGCATGGTAATCCTCCGGGAACTTCACCTTCACATCAAACTCGTCGTCCACATTATGGCCCACCACCTGCTCCTCAAAACCGGGTATAAACTGGCCCGAGCCCAGAGTCAGGTCAAAATTTTCAGCTTTGCCGCCGTCGAACTGCTTGCCGTCTGTATATCCGTCAAAATCAATTACAACAATATCGCCGTCTTCAGCGGCGCGGTCTTCAACGGTAACTACCCTTGAGTTGCGCTGGCGGACTCGTTCGATCTCGCTATCTATCTCTTCCGCAGTGGGCTCGACAGACTCCTTCACGACCTCAATACCCTTATAGCCGTCTATTTTAACTTCAGGCTGTACGGTGACGGTGAGCTTTGCCTCAATGCCCTCCTCCTTACTGATCTTCTCAATGCTGTAGCTGTTTACCCCAACCACCTCCAGCTCGGACTGCTCAATAGCCGCGTTCATCATAGGATTATAGAGATGATCTACGGCTGCCTGAAAGAAAACGTCCTCGCCATAATATTTTTCAATAAATGCCCTGGGAGCCTTGCCCTTGCGGAATCCAGGCACATTCATTCGTTTGCTCTCGCGCCTATAAACCTCGTTGATGGCCTGGTTCAATTCCTCGGGAGTGACTTCTAGCAGCAGCTCATGCTTGTTTGTCTCTACATTGTTAGAAGATTTCAAATTCATTTTTCTTTTCCCTCTCATGTTAAACTTTATATACCCCGGCGCTTACCGCCGTGATTTTCATTATCCTGCCTATTATATCACAACGCCGCGCAATAATCTATACTTTTTTCGTAAATATTCTAAGGAAATTACGGACGTCAGCCCCAGAATATCCCTTAACCGGCGATATCCCCTACCTTTACCGGTTTGAAATTTACATAATCGCAGGAAATCAAGTGCATTTTAACGCCCTTATAGCTGCCGGTCAGCGCTTTTTGAGCTGCGTATTGTCCGTGGATATGCCCGAAATAGCAATCAGACACTTTATTTTCCACTAAGATATCTAAAATCTCCCGACACTCCATGCCGCCATACAGCGGCGGGTAATGCAAAAATGCCGTAAGCTGTCCACCCAAGGCCTTTGCCTCGGCCATAGACGCCAGCAGCCGTCCGGCCTCCCGGCTGACTATTTTCCTGTCTTCTTCTGTCTCTGAGTTGTATAACCATCCACGGGTCCCACAGATGGCCCGGTCCCCCACTCTGTATCCGCAGTTGTGCATGATATGAAGGGTGTCAAATCCGTTAGCTGACAAGAACCTGTCAATTTTACTGCGTGTATTCCACCAATAATCGTGGTTTCCCTTCATAAGCAGTTTTTGTCCTGGCAGCGAATGGATAAAAGCAAAATCCCTTTGACAGTCCTCAAGCCTCATGGCCCAGGAAATATCGCCGGCAATTACTATAGTATCCTCTGGAGCCACAGAAGCCCTCCAGTTTTCCTCCAACCTTTGTACATAGTCCTGCCAGCCTCTAAAAACATCCATGG
>ERZ777305.3485-NODE-3485-length-10700-cov-8.510474_pt1 | contig 10700 bp, 14 predicted proteins | sample MGYA00374965_ERZ777305 | MGnify/ENA primary metagenome ERZ777305 (study PRJEB29328, sample SAMD00013331) | mouse gut metagenome | study: EMG produced TPA metagenomics assembly of the Metagenome analysis of fecal microbiota from mouse which was promoted...
TGCGTAGCTGCCATAACCTGTCCTCCTACTTGATTGTAGTGAAATAGTCTAACTATCTAACATCTACAATTATATATAGAGACAGCGGATTAGGGAATCCGTAAACGTCAAATTCTCCGCCCTTTGATAAACTAAGCGCCGCTTACTTGCGGCGCTTGCTGTAACAATCAGCCGGGAGAGTTTCCGACCACGGCATGAACGGCTCCAGCATGGATTGTTCTATACTTCCATTCTCATAGATAAGCCGCGGCAATTCTGTCAGCAAATGTTTGATGTAATAATAGACATTCAGATTGTTCGCACGGGCAGTCTCAGTAAGGCTGTAAATGACGGCGCTCGCTTGGGCACCGCGGACCGTATTGATCGTCACCCAGTTCTTCCGGCCGATCGTAAAATTCCTCAGCGCCCGCTCCGAGGCGGAATCGTCGATCGGAACCTCGCCGTCTGTCAGGAATACTTTGAGATATTCCTCCTGATTGATACTGTATGCAAGACCCTTTGCCGTTTCACTTTTCGGAAGGACCAGCCCCTGCCTGAAAATGTCTTTTATCCACGCGAAATATTCCTCCACCAGCGGTCTGATGGAAGACTGCCTCTCACTCAGGCGGGCTTCGGGAGATAAGTTTTTCAGGGTCCCCTCCAGATCGTAAACAGCCCCGATGCGCACCAGCGCTTTATATGCTACGGATGCTTTGACCGCTTCCCCATTCCCTTTGCCCATTGCCTTGATGGCATTGGCAAAGTGGCGCCTTGCATGTGCAAAACAGTTTGCATTCGTAATGCCTTCCTGTTCCCGGGCAAGCTTATGGTACTGCTCCAGGCCATCCGTCATCAGGATCCCTTTAAAATCCTTATAGTATTCCTTCGGGTGGTCGCTGTGCCGCGTCTTCTGATACTCGTACACAACGATCTTTGGACCGGGGCTCAGTTCGCCGGTGAGATGTACCCACATGTAACTTTTGCTGCCCGCCGGCCTGTCATCGTGGATCACCTCCAGCGGTGTCTCGTCACACTGGTTCACATGCGCTTCCAGCTGCCTCTTTTTCATCAGGTCATATACCGGCTGGAAATACCGTTCTGCCGACCATACCGTCCAGTTGGACATGGTCTGCTTGGAAAGGTTCAACCCATTTGCCTGAAAATCACGGGCGATACGGTCCAGCGGGCTGCTGTTGACGTACTTTGCATTGATGACCGCCGCTTCCAGAGAAGGGGTTGCTATGCTTCCACGGAACAGGGTTGCGGGATGGTCTCCGCGCAGGAATTCATCCTGATGCAGTCCATCTGTGCCGACATACACTTTGACCACATGCTTTTCAGCGATCCACCGGGCTGGTTCAAAGCGGAGCTGCCAGAAGATCTCATCCGGCATGCTCTTCCAGTTCCCCTCGCCGAACGCACGGGAAAGTTCTTCCCGTGGGACATCATGTTCCACTTCTTCCTGTGGGAAATCCTTCAGGTCTTCCACACGCTGTCCCTTCTTCTTTGGACTGCGGGGTTGTTTCACTGCGGCAGCCACCGTCTCATCAATGGTCGGTTCCGGACGGCTTTCATCACAGTTTTCTTCTGCTTCATTAAAAAAGGAGAGCTGTCCCTCAATCTCAGAAAGTTTTTCCGTGTGACGGCCAAAACGCTGCTGGTCTGCAAGGCGTATCTGCTCGATCAGATTTTCGTAATCGTGCTCCAGCTTATCAAGACGGTCCTGCATCTGACAGATGACATCATTCTTGGCCTCATGATCCATGGTATTCAGTTCATACGGAGTAAATTTCCTGCACATACTGACCGCCTTTCCGATAGGCCAAGTATAGCACAAAATCCGGAAAATGGCGAATCCCGGCAGAAACCGGCACCGTCATTGTGCCATCATGCCAGACCCTTTTAGACGGTCCGCCGGGGTGTTGGAAAATACGGGATCTGCAAAATCCCATTTTTTTGCGATGGACAGCCTCCCGGGACATCACAGCGTATTATGCCCGTCCCGTTTCCCTTATTGGATCGCCCCTGTACATGCAAAAAACAGAGAAAATTTTTCTCTGTTTTGCACAAATGTCAGCATATTTTTGACGGATCCACATCCTTGATCCTGGGATCCAGCGGGTTTAAACCCAGCATGAGGTATCGGTATTGTTCTTCCGTCAGTTCCGCGGCTTGTTCTGTATTTCTCGGCCACGACATACGCCCGTCCTCAAACCGCTTATAGAGGAGCAGGAATCCTGTCCCCATCCACAAGAGCCCCTTACATCAATCCGAACGTTTCCCACAGAACAGGAAGAGGGTTCCTTTCTCAAAAGGGTTCTGCTTATATTTGTCCCCGATGACCATTGCCAAGCCATCGATCCCCTTTCTGAGATCGACCGTGCCGCAGGCAAGCACTACACGGCGGATTCCCGCGGCATCTTCAAGCATGGGACACCTCCCTTAAGATCCGGGTAAGAACCGGGTCCGAAATATCATTCGTGATCTCTATCCTCACGGAAGAAGTCTGGATCACAGCAACGCCGGAAACGGTTTCCACTGTATCTTCTGCCACCGGCTTATAAGGAATCTCCACAAATGCAATATCCGCATTTTCCGGTACTGCCGGGACAGCAGCGCTTTCTTTTATCAGTCCATAAGCCTGTTTTCGGAATTTTCGCTGCCAATGATAGTAACTCTGTTCACATATGCCGTTTTCGTCCATCCAGCTTTTAGCGGACTGACCTGCGGGACGCTGTCCGCAGGCTTTGATAATGCCTTTCCAGTATTCGGCGCGTACTTCATGAGTGCACTGATCCATAATCATTAGCTCCCTTGAAAAAATCTATTGTTTTTTTCAAGTATGGACTAAAAATGGTTTTAGGAAAAGGCGGGGGATTTGACGTTTACGTTCAAAAAAACAACAAGGTCAAAATAAGGTCACGTCTATGTGATACCACATTTTGAGACTTCCACATTTTGAGACAAGAGAAAAGAGGGTGTCGCTCAATCATCTAATTTGATGATTTTGCAACACCCTCTTGATTTTACTGAATAAATTGTAATTACTCGATGATAGTAGCAACCCTACCAGAACCAACAGTCCTACCACCCTCACGGATTAGGTTGAGAGAACCTTGTGTGGCAGATAGTATTTTTTCGGGATTTTCTGTTATCTTATTTACTAAAATCATTGATTTTCTCTGTAGTTTCAAAACTTTTGTAGCCATTTTGTAGCCACGCACTATTGTTCCTACAATATAACTACCTACAAATCCGTTCCTTCCTCTATCCATTCTTTCAATTTTTTCTGCAACTCTTTCTTATCAGGCAAATACAACTGATACTCTGATGCATAAATATTGGCATCATCTGGTAATGTAATTTCTACAAGGGCATCATCCTTTTCCTTACATAACAAAATTCCTACCGTTGGATTTTCCTCGGGCAGCTTCTCATATCTGTCGTAGTAATGCACATACATCAACATCTGCCCCAAATCCTGATGTGTAAGTTTGTCAATCTTTAAATCTATCAGCACGTAGCAACGTAAAAGTCTATTATAAAACACAAGATCCACATAATAGTTATCTTCTTTGAATGTAAACCGCTTCTGCCTTGCTTCAAATAAGTAGCCTTTGCCCAATTCTAACAAAAATTTTTGCAGTTTATTGATAATTGCAGTTTCCAAATCAGACTCCACATATTTTGCCTTTTCATCTAACCCAAGAAATTCAAGCACAGTGGGTTGTTTCACAATATCCTGCGGTTTTGTAATGACATTGCCCTCTTTAGCTAGCCTCATCACCTCATCCTTATCTCTGCTCAGCGCCAACCTCTCGTATAGGCTCGAATTATACTGTCTTTGTAATGTACGTATTCCCCAGCCGGATTTTGCTGATTCTATCTCATAAAATTTTCGTTCATCAGCATTTTCTATCCGCATAAGCTGCAAATAATGCGACCATGAAACAAGAAAAGGTTGTTCCTTATCCAATTCCTCAAACACTGTTTGGGATTTTTTAACTGCAAATTCCTCAAACACTGTTTGGGAAATTCGGTCTGCATATGTGAAATAAAATTTTCTAGCATACTCCAAGTTTGTTTCCGAAAATCCTCTTCCAAATTCTTTTGTAAGACTTTCTGATAACTTTTTCAAAACCTGCTTTCCATATTTTGCCCGTTCTTTCCCTTCCTGCTGTTCTTCAACAATCCATTTTCCAAGTGAATAGTATGTCATTAACTGCACCAGATTAACCTGTTTTGCAGTAATCTGTCGTGCATATTGGATCAGTTCAATGGACTCTGCAATCAACATATCTAAAGACTTATTCGTTTCTATTATTTCACTTTTGCTATCCATCTATTCTCCTTCAACTCTTCTTATGATATTCATCTCAGTACATTACACCGTTTTTCATTGCATTTTCAAACACTTCTGCAAAATTTAATTGCTATTTGAAATTTGTCCTTTTTCAGTATTTTCAGCAATATATGTACCAAAAGTATTTATAACTCCCTCTCTATGCCTGTTCCAATCTAAAAGAACAACTTCCTTTATCCTATCCACCGGATAAACTATAGTCAATCCACTATTTTCAGTCTGTACCATCTTAGTCTCCTGAGTTTGCTGACTAATTAAGACATCTCTATAGGGAATATATGCACTTAACACACCTAGCAGTTTTGCCGGCATATAATTTATTCCTATTGTCGTAAATATATTTTCGGGTTTACTTATAATAGGTCCACCAGAATTACCCGGAAATGCCTGCGCATCAACTAAAAAGTATTTTGCTTTTTCTGGTTGCACAAATGCATCTGTTAATCTGGAGATGCATCCCATTCTGCATATAGGTGTCTTGAAGTCACTCACTAAATTCATCGGAAAGCCAAGCGCATACACTAACCAGCCCTCATCTATTCCTTGCATTTTCATTGTATATACATCTAACGATTCTGTCTCAATATTTATTGCACCCCAAATAGAACTATCATTAATTAAACACTGTGGATTCAATTGTATTGCAATAATATCAACTTCGGAATCTGGATGTTCTGTATATGTTTTTCTTCCCAAACCATCTATTAATTGAATTTCATAGTCTTTAACAAAAGTTCCCGATATACTATTAAATCTGACATAAACCGTATTCTTGCCATTTAAAACATGCTTATTGGTAATCAAATAAATTGTTGATGTTTGTATATTATTAGGCTCTTGCATGCTTACTAAAAAACCTGTTCCAATCCACAATTTTTCTATATACCCATTACATTGTTGTTCTACACCTATTGCTACGACAGCATTAACAAAATTATTAGGTATCATCGACATATTTATCTCTCCCTGCCAATATTCTTCATAAAATTTCTATTTTCAATAGAATTGCAAAATTACATTTGTCATCAATATAATTGACCTACTCATAATTTTATATTCTTTTCTCAAAAGCGTAATATTGAAAATATTTTAAACATATCACACTTTATAACACTTTTAATCTAATCACACTCCACATATATCAAAGCATTACTCTTTCGCATACATATTAAAAAGCATCACTCTAACCTGTATCTGTTGCCCAGGATTCTGTGTCGATATCATGCAACATTTAAATTCATTCTTATCCAATATTTGCACTTGGCGCATCTCTGGTAGGGCTCTTAATGCTTCTTCCGCAGTTTGAAGTATTGCCAAAAAATCTTTTTTCCGAACAAAATAAATCAGCGCTGTTTTGCAATCTCTCCATGTCAAATAACTATCCAATTGTTTCAATGCATCCGCAATGGCTTTCTGCCCTGTCCACATCTTACATTCTGCTACAAAAGCTGCCCTGTTTTTTTCTTCAATACAAATATCTGTTTTTCCATTATTGCGAAATGCCTCTCCTACTGCACCGCCCAAATACGTTCCATTTAAAGCTGCAAGAAGTGTATTCCGCAAATCCTCCTCTTTCATAGCCGCATAAGACTTTGGTGTTCTCTCATAAGTGCTGCCCATATGCTTAATTGTGGCTAATATATCCGCATAATTAGCATCACTGATACTATAAATATCTTCCTTTTTATACTCATGTGCAATAGGAACAATTTTCCTCTGTAATGGTACATGTGTTTCTGCATAAGCGGATTTCTTAACCGGAACTTCAAACATATTGGCTACCGAAAAGAATGATTCTACTTTTCTCTTTTTTTCTTCAAGAAGATGTAAAGCCTGCTTTTTCAATGACATATTATATGACTCAACATCTTTATTGACATAGCTTATTCCATCACGAATATCCTTTATATCACGTTCCAATTTCTCCAATGCCTTATCTCTCGCATTTTCGCCTTGTACCTCTTCCAAAGAATATTCGTATACGAAAGAAATATACATCATACCTACAGTAATATCTGGATATCCTCCACAAGCAAACATAGATGCATGACATTTAAATAATTCTCCCCACCCAGTAAAAGGAAAATAAAATGTCATAATCACCCCATCCACTTCAACATATTCTTTCTCATAATAATCTCGAAAAAACGGATCAATCCTCTTTTTTATTTTAGCCTGTTCAATATGTCGCTTACCAAACTCCTCATCTGTTATTTCCACGGGTTCTATACGAAACACCTCGTACAAATTACTTGCAAGAATTTCTAAATCATTCGCCATTATTTCTTCATTCGTAAAAGAATCAACTTTTTCTGCCATTTTCTGTCTGTTTGAGCTCAGTATCATTCCTAAATCTATATCCCTAAATGGTTGCATCCTCTACTCCACCCCCAAAGCCTTAAACACCGCATCCTCCGCGCTCGCATATGGTATCAGTTGAAATGCACTCATCAAATCTGCCGGAACTGTCGCAAAATCTGCAAAGGAAGTTGATGGAATCAATACTTTTTTCGCACCACTATCCAAGCAAACCTGAAGCGCATTTGCCAGTTCATCCACTTTTATCATTGTTCCGCTGATACTGATTTCTCCCATAATAGCTGTTGAACTAAGCACTGGCTTATTCAGGGCAATCGAACACAATGCAATCAATGTCGGAAGCGCCAGCTTCCCTGTCATTCCAATTCCCTGCAAATCCTGATAATTGATAACATAATCCTTCGCTGTCGTGCTGATAGAACCGCTTATTCTATTGCCATTCGCTTTCAAATAACTAAAAGCTGTATTCGACGCCTCTTTCGCATCCCGATCCGAACCCAAGCCTGTCCTTTCAAACTTCCCTGAACCCGGTAGCATTTGACCTTCCAATCGAAATACACCTATCATTCCGGATTTGCCACGAGAAACTGTATATACTTGTCCCGGATTACACAATCCCTCCGGAATCAGGTTTCCTCCACCCTGTTCAGGTACAGAAACATAATGTTCTGACATAGTCTGGTGCTGAATCTGGCCTGAATACGTGAAAACTGATCCTGTCTTGTCTTGATAATCTCATCAATAGCTTCTTGTCCAGTACATACTACCCATACCCTGCCGCCACATTCACTGCCAATTTTTTCTACAAGAGATTGCAGATTCATCAATAAATCAATACTGTCTCCCACATACTGTCCCACCTCGTCTACCATAAATAAAAGGTGAAAATACTTTGTCTGTGTATCTATATATTCTTTTATTTCCAAGACAAGCTGTGCTATGCTGGTTTCCACCGTCTCTGTCCCGTCAAACCAGTTATGTGCTGCTGTCTCGCTCATTCCCAATACTTCCATCAAAGTATCAACAACATCATCCTCAAAAAACGCAAATGCATCGCGTGACTCTATCCATGATGCACCGTTTTTCTCCTCAAATACTCTGCGAAATTCTGTTGTTTTGCCTTTTTTATCAATAAACTGTTCCAGTTTCGCTACCTTCAGATTTTCGCCATAAAATCCAAGGTAGTTATAGAACATTTTGGCAAACACGCGAAGAACCGCCGTTTTATCCTTATTGATAGAACCCTCAATATCTATATTAAACAATATTGTCTGGTTTTTACCGCCAACTGCCCTTGCAACAGACATAAAGGTTGCCTCATCATCAAACTTCTCGCGGAAATAGTCCTCTACAGTTCTGCCATCTATCTCTTTATTCTCTAATAAGTAAGAAAGCATTTTCAAAAAATGGGATTTACCACTTCCAAAAAAGCCTGATATCCATACACCAACATCAGCTGTCGATTCTTCAAAAGAACTTCCATAATGATTAAAAAAGTCAATCAAATGTTTACGAATGTCTTTGGTTATGACGTATTCCTTTACTTCCTGTTTCAAAACCTCGTCTGCGTTTTGATCTACTTTAACCACTCCATTGATTTTAAGATCAATATCATCATAGAACATATTCTGAATTATCATCGGTAACTCCTTCTAAACAATGTTAAACGCCCTGTAATACGGATTCGGTTCTAGCTGATCGAACAGCCTTACAAATCTTCCATCATATTTCCCCGGATAAAATACCAGTATCGGTATATCCGAAAACTCCGGCTGTAATGCTTCCAATAATGAATGGATTCTCATAAATGGAAATACTTCTCCTATTCCAGTGAGCATCAGCACATCCCCCGCGTTATGTGATCCGTATTGTATCTTATCCACAAAAGCCTTGTTATTTGCAAAACGCTGTATCTGCTGCAGCAGGTAATCCTTTCCCCTTTTTTCTTCCATAGCAGGCACACTGTTTGTAATGCGCTTGTCAGCACATATTTCGAGAAATATCTGATACAAATTGCATTGTATCAAATGACATTCTAGTGACTGATCAACCAGTAACTGCTCTATAAAGTGACGAACTATCATTTCTTCTTTGGGATCATAACAAAAAATACGGATATTCACCTCATTGCTCAACCCCTTTCCCTCAAGAAACTCTTCCTGTTGAATTTCCTGTTTCAGATTGTCCAGCCTTTCATTTAATTCACTCACTTATATAACCCTGTTCCTTTCACAGCAGGTTGAAAATTTCAATTTTCAACCTTATTCTCCCTACATAAAACAATTAAATGCCGGAAGCGCTCTTTCATCACTATTATTTCGTATTCCATTTTCCAGTACGGAACTAAGCAATACCGGATTAAGATGTTCTGATTTAATATGATCCAAATAACCATTTTCAACCAACATTCTAATAAGTACCTGCCGAATTTTCTTAATTGTACTATCACTCCATGAAGAGACAAAATTATCCTGCTCCTGTAATTGCATGAAAAATATATTTATATCCTTTTTTCCAAAGGAAAACTCCTGCAAACGATACTTCTCCCCTATAACCGTCAGCATAAAATCCCATACCAAGCGATACCTCTTCATCATCGCGTATAAGCAAATTTGCTTTGCTGTTTGCATTGGCTGTGTTGTTATCGCTGTAATCAAATTTCTATCATTTAACGCATATAATCTTGCAATGCAGGCTTTCGAGATAGATTCGAGTGATTTTTCTGTAGGATACTGAAACAGATTATCATCCACAATTCGTTTAATCACTTCACCATCATCCAGTCCTTCTGCCATTAATTTTGCAGTTGTCCGCATTTCATAAAATAAAAACTGTTCTCTGGTTAATTGTCCAGAGCCTTTGTAGGGACTTGTGTTTTGTGTTTCTGACATCTGATACCTCCATGCCATATTTCCTTTTCATTCCAAATATGTTTATATTGCCTCTGTGTCATCCACTGTTTCCACAAAGTCTACAATATCTCCAACATTGCAATGAAACACTTTACATATTTTCATAAGCACCTCGGTACTTACAATTTCGCCTTTTGACATCTTCGTTACGGTCGCCCAGCTTATGCCAGCCGACTTCTGCAAGTCTTTCTTCATCATGTCATTATCAATTAATAACTTCCATAATTTTTTATAACTTACAACCATCCTTTGTCTCCTTGTTCTTCACATGAATCAAAGTATAAATCACCAAGGATAATTATAGCACAATGGTTGTTATCTCACAAGGAAATATCTTTACTATCGCAGGAATTAACTTTTAATTCTACATAAATATTCTAGCAAGAAACCATTTCGCTATTTATATTTGCAATATTATAAATGGGGCTGTTGCAAAAGTAGATGAATAATCTGCCGGAGCAACGGCTCCATTTTTATGCCAAAAACAGAAAAGCAGACTCCGAAGAGCCTGCCATCCGTGGTATAATAAGTTATGACGAGTAAATTAAAATACCATAAAAATTATACCGAATTTGGCGAGCCTTATCAACTGGTTTTGCCATTAAGTTTGGAAGGTCTGGTTCCTAATGATGATTCTGTTCGTCTGCTGAGCCACGAACTGGAGGATTTAAACTACAGCTTACTGTACAAGGCTTACTCTGCCAAAGGCAGAAATCCGGCGGTTGACCCAAAGACCATGTTCAAGATCCTGGCCTATGCTTATTCTCAAAACATCTACTCTTCCAGATAGATTGAAAGCGCCTGCAGGCGGGACATCAACTTTATGTGGCTGTTAGCCGGACAGAAAGCACCGGATCATAGTACCATTGCCCGTTTCCGTACGGGATTTCTGGCAGAGGCCTGAGAAAGTCTCTTCTATCAGATGGTAAAAGGCTGGAACAGGCGGGGGAACTATCAAAGGAGACCGTATTCATAGACGGGACAAAGTTAGAAGCCTGTGCCAACAGGTATACCTTTGTGTGGAAAAAGTCTGTCGGGAAATGGGAAGAAAAAATGTTCCAGAAGATACAGGATGCCGGACAGACGGTACCGTTTTTGTAAACGGACGCGGCAGGAGGAAAAGTAAG
>ERZ777305.3487-NODE-3487-length-10689-cov-2.510908_pt1 | contig 10689 bp, 9 predicted proteins | sample MGYA00374965_ERZ777305 | MGnify/ENA primary metagenome ERZ777305 (study PRJEB29328, sample SAMD00013331) | mouse gut metagenome | study: EMG produced TPA metagenomics assembly of the Metagenome analysis of fecal microbiota from mouse which was promoted...
GATCTGATACCGGAACCATCTCAATTCTTCCTCTTACATGAGCGCTTAACAGAACCTTTTGTATCTGGGATGCTTCCACCTTAAAATGCCTGCACACTGCAATTGCCGTAAGCGCATTGTAAACGCTAAACCGCCCCGGTGTGGGTACTTCCACCGTAAAAGCTTCCATTTGCGCATCTTTAAGCCTTATTGTGAAGTCTATGCCCAGTTCTCCCGGTTTATTGACCAGCTTTAAATCCTCCGCATAAAGATCTGCAGTTTTATCAAAACCGTAAGTTTCAAGCTGACAGGTATGCCCCTCTAAAACCGCATTCATATGCACGTCATCTTTGTTGACAATTCCTAATCTGCACTGTTTGAATAAAAGTCCTTTGCAAAACTGATACTCTTCAAAATCCGCATGTTCATTGGGGCCGATATGATCCGGCTCTAAGTTGGTAAAAATCCCGATTTCAAAAGTTCTGTGAAGCTTCAGTCCCTGGGAAGCTACCTCCATTACCACAATCTGACAGCCTGCCTTTTCCATTTCCATAAAATACTGCTGAAGCAGAAATGACTCCGGAGTGGTGTTGCTGGCCGGAATATGCTTTTCGCCGATAATAGTCTCAATGGTTCCGACAAGCCCTACCTTATAGCCTGCTTTTTCCAGAATGGATTTAATCAGATAGGTGGTAGTTGTTTTTCCTTTTGTACCTGTAATGCCGATTACCTTAAGCCGGTCCGCCGGATGGCCAAAATAAGCTGCTGAAATAAACGCCATAGCGTATCTGGTATCTTCCACCCGGATCACTGTAATTTCACTATCATAAGGAAGCTCCACATCCTTCTGCACTACAATTGCAGCGGCGCCTTTTTGCGCTGCCTCTTTTGCAAAGCTGTGTCCGTCCACATTATAACCGCAGATACAAATAAACAAACACCCTTGTGACAGTTTTCTTGAATCGTACACTACCTGTTTTATCTCACAGTCAATGCTTCCTCTTATACATTCATAGGAAAGTCCTTTTAACAGCTCTTCACATTTCATTCTTACAGCTCCTGTCTTGTTTCTTTTTACTTCTGAGGGAAATGCTTTCCTTTCCCTTATATAAGATAACACGAATGTATGTTTTTTGCAATTGATGGTAATTTCCTTAATTCTTCTTAATAATATGTTTATATTGTATTTTCATATGCTTAACTTTTCTTTAAGAGTATTTTAGATTTTTATCATAAATCGGACACAGTTTATACACAATTAACCTGTATGATAAATATCAAGATAGTTGAACAACTCACTATCTCCCCCCTCATAAGAATACAGAAGCCTCCGGCACCCCCGGAGGCTTTTGTATTAACATAAGGATGGCTTGACATCCGTTGTTTAACATAAGGATGGCTGGCAGAGCCTGGCATCTGTTGTTTAACATGTATAATGCTGCATTACAATCTGTATGCTTTCTCTTCCTGCATAATTGTTAATATCAGGATAATAAGCTATAGAAATAACCACCTCTCCCACCGCCAGTCTTCCTGCGTACACTCCTTCTGCCAGCCGGGCGCCAAATTTTTCTCTTAAAAATAAGTCAAACTGCTCCAAATCACCAAAAAAGATCATTTCATACTGCCGGCCTTCTTCATCTGCAATCGTATATTTGCCAACATTTTGATTTCTGCCTATCTTTCGCCCTGATAAAAGGCTGATCCCTTTTCTTGCAAATAAAGGCTTGGGGTTTCCCGTACCGAAAGGCTCCAATAAAGATAATTCCTTTATAAAATTCCTGTCTGCATAGGCCAAAGGCATAGGCACGTCAATATGTACAATCTCCTCAAAATCCTCTTTCGTCAATCGGCAGTTTTCATTCAGTCTTTTCCGAAATTGTTCTACTGATTTTTCATCGGGAAGAGATAAGCCGGCCGCCATTTTATGTCCCCCATACCGGATGAAAAGATCTTTCACAGCAGTCATTTCTTCATACATATTATAGGCTTCAATAGATCTTCCGCTGCCCTTTATTCCGTCCTCGGCCTTAGTCAGCACAAAGGCAGGCTTCCCATATTTTTCCTTAACTCTGCCTGCAATAATTCCAGCCAGGCTTTCATGGCACTCAGGAAGGTAAACAATCAATACCCTGTCCTTTGAATAATCCGCTTCCTCCACCTGTCTTATTGCTTCCTTTACTCCCTCTTCTGTCATTTGCTTACGGTTATCATTTAACTGTTTTAAGTCTTCCGCAATGGTAACTGCCTCCTTCCATTCCTGTACACGAAACAGCTCCAATGCCGCAAAGCAGTGTCCAAACGTCCTGTGGCATTTAAACAGGGGCCAATAATAAATCCGGCATGATAAGGGCTGAGTGTCTTGCCTTCAATGCCATTTACCATAAGAAGGGCTTTCAGTCCAAGATTGGAAGTCTGACTCATCAGTTCCAATCCCTTTTTCACAATAATCCTGTTTTCATCCCGAAGCTCCATCACATCACAGACAGTTGCAAGTGCAGCAAACACCAGCAGTTCATCTAAAAGCTGCTGCCACCTGTGCCGGTCCTTGCGCGGCATATCAAAGAGAAAGAAAAGAATTTGTATCAATTTAAAGGCCACCACACCACCGCAGATCTGCTTAAAAGGATACTCACAATCCGGCTGCTTGGGATCTACCACCGCATCTCCCTCCGGCAGAAGGTAATTCCGCCCGCTTTCCCCATCCTCAAAGGGAACCTCATGGTGATCTGTCACGATCACTGTCATACCTTTTTCCTTCGCAAGCCCTATCTGAGGTGCTGCTGCAATCCCATTATCACATGTTAAAATCGTGTCAATTCTATCTCTGTCTGCTTCCTCAATTAAATGATCGTTCAATCCATATCCGTCCTTCATTCTATGAGGAATTACAATGTCTGCCCTGCCGCCAAGTTCCCTTAATCCGGTAAAAAGAATGTAGGAGGAACAGATACCGTCCACATCATAATCACCTATGATGCGGATGGTCTTTCCCTCCTTAATTTTTACCATAATAATTTCCGCTGCCTTTTCCATATCCTTCATAAGAAAAGGATCATGCAGATCTTCCAAATCTCCATGAAGAAACTTCTGAATTTCTTCATCACCTGCCACATCCCGGTTCCGCATGATTCTTGCAAGAACCGGGGTGATATGATACTTTTGTGCTATTTTATCAAAATCCGCCTTTTTGGCGGCTACCATCCATTTTGCCATATTTTTATCTTACGCCTGATTCTTCTGGGGAAAAACTTTCCGAAGTACCAGCCACAGGGCACCTGTAATGCATACGGAGGAGTAGGTTCCGCAAAGAATACCTGCCATAAGAGGAAGCGCAAACTCCTTGACGGATGAAACACCAAAGATATACAGGGCTGTTACCATGATAAAGGTTGTTAAGGAAGTAAAAATACTCCTGGACAACGTCTGTGTAATACTTACATCCACCATATCCGCCAGTTCTTCTTTTCTTCCCATATTCGCTTTATTTTCACGAATACGGTCAAAAATTACGATAGTTGCATTAACAGAATAACCTACAATTGTCAGCATACATGCAATAAAGGTGGTTCCCACAGATATTTTAACAATTGCATAAAAAGCAAGTACCACAAGTACATCATGAATCAGCGCTAAAACTGAGCTTGCCCCAAAACGGATATCCTTAAACCTAAGCCAAATATAAACAAGCATAAACAACGTCGCTACAATCACTGCTATAATTGCATCTGATTTCATCTCACTGCTGACCGTAGAACTGATAGTTTCCGTAGTGATCTTTTCTGCCTCTACCTGGAACTTCTCTACCATAACCGTCTTAAAACTTTCTCTCTCAGCAGTATTTAAGGAACGGGTTTTAAAGATTACCTCATTGCTTCCTTCCACCTTTTGTGTCTGTACATTTCCATCTCCTGTAATAGTTTCAATCAGTGGCACCACATTTGTATCAATGTCAGCAAGCGCCATATCTTCATTAAAGGTCACATTGGTAGAAGTACCGCCTACAAATTCAAGGCTGTAATTCAGCGCACCGCCTGTCTGTGCCTTATTGACGCCCATAAATGCAAAGCCTGCAACAATTGCAGCAATGGATATTCCAAAGAAAATCATCTTTTTAGAAGTAAATTTAACGGTCTTTCTCTCCTTAGCAGTTCCATACCACTTTGCATTCTGAATGCCAATTGCATAGAATGCTTTCATCAGCAGTCTTGTTATAACCATTGCCGTAAACATGGAAAGAGCAATACCAAGGGCAAGTGTATAAGCAAAGCCCTTTACCGTACCTGAACCAAGCACACCTAAAACCGCTGCTGCAATTAAGGTGGTTACATTCCCGTCCACAATTGCGGAAGTTGCTTTTTTGTAACCAATATCAATTGCGGATTTTACTGTTTTACCCTTAGCAATTTCTTCCCTGATACGGGCAAAAATAATTACATTTGCATCCACTGCCATACCTATGGAAAGGATAATACCTGCTATTCCGGGCAGTGTCAAAGTTATTTCAAATGCATCAAGTAAAATAACAATCAGTTCCACATAAAGGGCAAGTGCAAGGCTGGCTGCAAAACCAGATACATAATATATGGCGATCATGAAAATCACAATAATGGCAAAGCCAACTGCCGCTGCTTTAATACTTGTGGAAATTGCTGCTTCTCCTAACTGTGCTCCCACAATTTTGGAATGAAGCTCCTCAAGTTCTAACTTTAGTCCGCCAATACGAATAGTGGAAGCAAGCTGCTGGGCTTCCTCATAGGTAAAAGAGCCTTCAATCTGAGCCTGTCCATTTGTGATGGAAGCATTTACGTTTGGCGCACTTATAATCTCACCATCATAATAAATTGCAAGCGTTTCCCGGTTTGCATACGCTTTTGCAGTTGCATCTGCAAACTTGGCGGTTCCTTCTTCCGTCATGGTAAGACTTACCACATACTGACTGTTGTTCATCATACTGTCCGTGCCGGAAGCTGCCTGTGCATCCTTTACGTCAGTTCCCAAAAGCTTCACGGAACCATTTTCCTGCAGGGCTTCAATGGTATTATACAAAGCATAAACCAGTTTGCCATTTTCGTCGGTTCCCACTGCCTGATAGTTCAAATTCCCCTCGGAATCATACTGAGAAATAAAATATAAAGCACCCGGCTTTCCAAGATCCTCTAAAATTGTATTTGCGTCCGACACACCGGGAATTTCGATATTAATGCGATCTTCCCCTTCCTGGTATACCACTGCTTCCGTGCTATAATTTTCCACACGCTGCTGAAGCTTGTAAATGGTATCAGCCATGTCGTCTTTATCAGGCTTTTCATCACCAACTACCTGATAAGTAATGCTGACGCCGCCTTCCAAATCAAGGCCTAAATTGATGCTGGCTGCGGAACCGGAACCCTCTGCTCCAAGTCCCACTGCTGAAGTATATCCAAACACTCCAAGAAGCAGTACAAACACCAGCAATGTAATAATTGCTTTATTCTTCTTCATTTTCCTCTTCTCCTTCTGCCCCGGCCAATGCCGCTTTTATCATTATTGCACATTCAATGCGCTTTCTTTGCAGTTCACATCCCAAGTCATAAACATCATTGATCTTCCCGTGAAAATTATAGGAATTGGCTGCACATCCACCGCTGCAGTAAAACTTTGCAAAGCAGCTTTTGCATTTTTCTTTGGCATAAACATTACAAGTCTTAAATTCATCTCTAATGTGGGGTTTCGTTATGCCTTCCTCTACATTTCCCATAAGGAATTCTTCCCGGCCTACAAACTGATGGCAGGGATATAAGTCTCCCCAGGGTGTCACCGCAAGATATTCTGTTCCCGAACCACAGCCGGAAAGTCTCTTGGCAACACAAGGCCCACCTTCCAAGTCTATCATAAAATGAAAGAAATTAACACCTTCTCCTTTTTTTCTTCTATTTAAAAGCTCCACCGCCAGATTGTCATACTCTGTAAGCAATGCTGGAAGGTCTTCTTCCCTAAGAGCATAATCCTCTGTCAAATCCGCCACCACAGGCTCCACGGAAATCTGCTGAAAGCCAAGATCGGCTAAGTGTATCACATCTTTTGAAAAATCCATATTATTTCTGGTAAAAGTTCCCCTTACGTAGTAATTCATCTGATTCCGGCTCTCTGCCACCTTCCGGAATTTGGGAACAATGGTATCATAGCTTCCCTGACCGCCTCTGTGTGGACGCATCAGATCATTAACTTCCTTTCTTCCGTCAATGCTGAGGACAATATTAGACATCTCCTTATTGGCAAATTCCATGATCTCATCATTCAGTAAAATACCATTGGTAGTAAGGGTAAAACGAAATTTTTTATGATATGGCTCTTCAAGGCTTCTTCCATAAGCCACCAAATCCTTTACCACCTGCCAGTTCATAAGAGGCTCTCCGCCAAAGAAGTCAACCTCCAGATTAACTCTGTTTCCCGAATTTTTAACCAGAAAATCAAGGGCCTTTTTTCCTACCTCAAAACTCATAAGGGCACGTCGTCCGTGATACTCTCCCTCTTCTGCAAAACAGTACTTACAGGCAAGATTACAGTCATGGGCAATATGAAGGCACAATGCTTTTACTACAGTTTCCCGCTTTTTAAAATCTATAATATAATTTTCATAAATGTCAGGTGCAAACAGCATCCCTGCATTTTTCAATTCCAATATCTGGGCAAATGCATCTTCTATCTCTTCTGCCTCCCAGGTTTTCTTAAATGCTGACAGTACCTTTTCCTTAATTACAGTTTCATCACAATTGTTATTTAATCCCTCTTCTATAATAGGGATCATATCATATACCACATCATCCACCACATGGACAGAACCACTGTTCACATCAAGAACAATATTGTAACCGTTGTTTTTATACTGATGTATCACTTTATCAATCCTTCCGTTTTTACAAGGAATAAGCAGCGGCTTACGTCGCTGCTTACATTCACTATCCTGTTTTATTTAACCTTTTCGCAGCTCTGATTTCCTACTGTACAGGAAGTCTTGCAAGCTGACTGACAGGATGTCTGACATTCACCGCAGCCACCCTTTTTCATGGATTCTTTTAAGTCTCTTGTAGCTAATGTTTTAATTCGCTTCATAATAACATCTCCTTTTGCTGTGCCTGTATTTGTATAGTATAGCATAATTACTGATTTTGGAAAAGCATTTTTTCGTCATTTTCCTCCCTGTCAGAGCTTTCTTCCTCTTTGCCAGTCTTATCCGGCTCCTTCTTGGGAAGCGTCATTAACACTTTTACCACTCGGTTTTGATTAACCCCCTGTACCTTCAATGTTATATTCTGGTCCGTGACAATCGTCTCTCCATCCTCTGGAAGCCTGTCTAAATTCTCTATAATGAGTCCTCCAATAGAATCATAATCTTCCGACTCAAGCATAGTGCCCAATTCATCATTAACGTCACTCAGCTTCATGCCTCCCTCTACCAAATAAACACGCTCATCAACCTGTTTAATAAATTCCTCTTCATCCTCATCATATTCATCACGGATCTCGCCTACGATTTCTTCCAAAAGGTCCTCTAACGTGATCATTCCCACAGCAGCACCATATTCATTTAGTACAATGGACACATTGGCACACTTTTCACGCATCTCAATCAGAAGATCCGCTGTCTTTTTAAATTCATAAGTGTAATAAATATTTCTCATAATATCACTAATTTTAAACTGTTCTTTGTCTTTAACCAGAATAAAATCCTTGATATTAATCATACCTATAATATTATCTTTATCCTCTTTAAATACCGGAAGTCTGGTATACATACATTCCGCAAATAACTCCAGTACTTCTTCATAGCCTGCATCCTCACTGACCGTAGCCATATCAATCCTGGGAATCATAATATCCTTCGCAACTGCGTCACTAAAGTCAAACACATTGTAAATCATCTCCCGCTCTTCCGACTCAATGACGCCATCCTCATGACTGACTTCAACATAAGTACGCAGTTCAGTTTCCGTCATAGCTGTTCTTTTGCCCGCATCAATATGTAACAGCTTCATCAAAACGCCTGCCAGCTTGTCAATCAAGAAAATAACGGGTGTCATTATTTTCATAAGTCCTGAAATAATTGATGCATAAAAAAGCGCCATCTTTTCTGAATAAACCATTGCTACATTCTTAGGTATGATCTCACCAAACAATAAGATCACTACTGTTAATATTCCTGTTGCAATTCCTACAGCCAGACCAATTTTAAGAGCCAGCGTTGTTGCAAGAGAAGAAGCTACGATATTGACAATATTATTCCCTATTAAAATAGCACTCAGCATTTTGCCATACTTTTCAAGTACGTCAAGGGCTGTCTGTGCCCGCTTGCTTCCCTCATCTGCAAGGGCTTTCAGCCTGACTCTGTTTGCTGTGGTAAGGGATGTCTCCGCAGAAGAAAAGAACCCTGATAAGAGTACTAAAATCAATATTGCAACCAATTGCATGACACCATCGGTATCCAAAATAAACTCACTCCTTATTTTTATATTTGCTCCCATCTGCCCGTTCTAGCAGACATTCAAACAGGGAGGTTGAAAGTGCTTTTCTTTCAATCTTTAATGCTGTAATCAGACAGCATATGCAAATATTACAATATAGGGCATTCCCTGTCAAGTTCCTACATATAATATAACAATTCAATCAAAGATATAGGCTTTAAATTATTCTCGGGAGGCACTATGTTAAAGAAATTCAATCTAAGTTCAAGAATTACTTTTCTGCTAAAATCACTGCTTATCTCCTACCTGCTCACCACTGGTCTTTTACTGCTTCTTGCATTGTTTCTGTACCGTTTTGAGCTTTCAGAAAAAATTGTATCTATCTGCATTATTATTATTTACATAATCGTTACATTTTTAGCGGGATTTATTGCCGGAAAAAGAGAAGGAAACCGAAAATTTTTGTGGGGACTTTTAATGGGCGTTCTGTATTTTACTATTTTGGTAGTTGTCTCACTGATCGTAAACCACGGAATGAATGAAGTTTCCGGCAACTTTTTTACTGTGCTTTTGTTATGCGGCGGCAGCGGAATGTTAGGCGGCATGATAAGTTAGCATGAAAAGGACGCACCTTTCTATATTCATTTTTCAAAATAAAAAGAGGTATCCTAAAAGTCCATACAACTCTTAGGATACCCTTTTAAACCTATGTCGTTAATTATTCCCTAGGTAATAATTATTCCCTTGGTAAAAGCGTCAATTCCTGTGTCCACTTTAATATTTCATGGATATGTGTTAACTGGGTAGGTGAAAAACCTTCCAGAATATCAACAATTTTATCAGGAACTTTTTGGATATCATTACCGGTCAGCAAATAATCATTACTTACGCATAATGCCTTTGAAATCTTGTATAATATTTCCACTGAAAATCCTTTCTTTCCCATTTCGATTTCATAAAGAAATTTAGTAGAAATTTCAATTTTTTCTGCAAATGCATCTCTTGTAAAATCATTTGCTTCCCGCAGAGTACGTACTCTCAAACCAATATCCTTGTATGGAATATCTACTGCTGACTTCGACTTACCGGTCCTTCCCATTTTCATCCTCCATTCTGGCAATCCTTTTTTAATTGCCAACTCTAAATTTTCTTGTTCCTGCTACCACATGGCATATCCATTAATGTTTGGTAAAGTATAACATTTATTCGCTCAAATCCGCCGAATTTAACCAAATAACTACATTTTTAAACTAACTTCTATTTTTCTACATAAATCGACTTATTTTTCCCTGTTTAAAGTAAAAAACAAATAATTCAGTTATTTTTTTAATAATTATGTTGATTTATCTCTTATAATGGCTTTAATTTTAGGGGGATTTTTTTAGAAAGGAATAGCTTTTTATGTATGAATTATTAAAAGAACAATATGAATTCAGCGATTATCAAATTGCTCAGCTTGAATATCTTGGAAAAACTTTTCTTTCCGAATTTAGTAAACTTTTGATCATGGGCATTTTTTTTAGAAAACAATTAAGCGTTTATCTATTTGCAATAGTAGTTATGGTACTTTTAAGAACTGCCACCGGAGGGATTCACTGCCGGAAATACGTTTCCTGCTTCCTTGTAACTTTCTCCTATTTGTTTCTCGCACTGACCGTACTGCCGGCCATACCAGTTAATAAAGTTTTTCAATTGATATTATTGTTTTTATGTATGCTTTGCAATTACTATATAGGCCCTGTTACCTCAAAGGTACATGCCGCATTAAAAAATCAACTGGTAAAGCGGGTAAAGATTCAGGCCTTTTTAGTTATTTTCTTTTATCTCACTCTTGCGTATATAATCCCAGAAAATCCCTATATATCTGCTGGATTCTGGATTATTATATTACATACTCTGCAGCTTGCTGCTGCAAGGATTATAAAGAAAGGAGCCCCTTATGAAAGAGAAACTTGTGAAATTTACTAAACCTCTGTTACTTGCATGTACTGCTTTGGAAATATGGATTACAATTGGTATTGCAAGTGCACTTTTTTTTGGAGAATATGAGCCTCCAAAAAAGCCCATAGAGGAATAAAAAAGATCGTCTATAAAATACACCCTTTCATATAAGCAGATAAATTTTCAATCTGTTTCATATGAAAGGGTGTATTTTATTACAAAAGCTTAAGGTACACGCTTTGAGTGTTTCGTTCTGCTTTATGTTGCTTACAATTCTGATTCCACAACACGCCTTGTTGCCGCCTCTTCACTTTTAAGAATCCTG
>ERZ777305.3488-NODE-3488-length-10685-cov-4.171590_pt1 | contig 10685 bp, 9 predicted proteins | sample MGYA00374965_ERZ777305 | MGnify/ENA primary metagenome ERZ777305 (study PRJEB29328, sample SAMD00013331) | mouse gut metagenome | study: EMG produced TPA metagenomics assembly of the Metagenome analysis of fecal microbiota from mouse which was promoted...
CCAATTTACAACAAACTATTTTAAAGCTCTTGACTTTTAATAGTTAGTCACCTAAAAATATTTTTGCATGCTTATAGAAAAAAGATAGTATTTTGCTATTTTCAGTTGTAATTGATTGCTATTATGTGTTATATTTAACGTATAGTAAGGAGAGTTGTAAAATTCGAAAAAAGCAAAAAATATTAATTTTAGGAGTGATTACGGTAATGGCTGTGGCATTTGCGGCTGTTACAACGACATTAGTTTTGGATGGAAGTATAGCCATTTCGACGAATAGAAAGGACTATGCTATTTATTTTAGCAAGTCGATGATTAATTCAGAGGATGTGTCTAAGAAAACGATATCGACAAATGGACAGGCATTAACCTTTGATGTGGAGATGCACGAATTAGGGCAATCAAAGGAACTGGACTATGAAGTTACAAATGCAAGCAAAAATTATGATGCAAGAGTAAATGTAGAATGTGAACTAGAAGATATAACTGAAGAAAAGACGGGGCTTAATGTCGATGATTATTTAGATGTTGTCTATTCAAATATGGATGATGTTATACCAGCTAGAACAACGGCTAATGGTAAGATTACAATGACATTAAAAAGATCAATGGTTGAAGATATGAAACTAGGATTAAACTGTAATCTATCATTTGATGCTGTAGAAAGAGATAACTTGGGTACTACACCAGTTGAAAATGAGTCAAGTAACTACAACTTTTCAGGTTATTTAGTGGATAAAAACAATGATCCTTTATCTAATATCCAATTAGTCATCTTAGATAGTGAAAAGAAATATATAACAACAGGAGATGAAGCAGAATTAGTAATCGAAGGCTTAGATATGGGATTTCATGAGATTTATATCATTGAAGGTAAGACAATAGATGAGATTAAAAAAATGAGTGATGAAGAAATAAAAAATAATTCCTTAACTCATACAACATTTACTCAGAGTAGCAAAGAGATGGTTTTTGAAAATGGATATAAAATAGTAACGGAATTAATTAAAAGGAAGTATACAATCACATTTGATGCACAAGGAGGAAGCGTTACCCCTAAAACTAAGACTGTTATTAATAGTGAGACATATGGAGAATTACCAATACCAGCTTTAATGGGTTATAACTTTGCAGGATGGTATACGAATACGGAATATACTGATGAAATAAAAGCAAATACTAAAGTTGATTTAAAAGATAATCAAACGTTGTATGCTAAGTGGGAAGCTAATAGTATAACAATTAATTTTAACTCTGATGGGGGAAATACTATAACAACTAAAACAGTTAAATATAATTCCGATTATGGAGAATTAGAAATACCGATAAAAAGAGGATATAGTTTTTTGGGATGGTATTTAAATAATACTTTGATAACAAGTACAACGAAAGTAACATCTACTAGTGATATAACCTTAATAGCTAAATGGAATGTCAAAAAGAAAACCATAACAATAAATATAGATGGAACACCAACAGAAGTAGAAATAGATTTATCAAAGCCAATAAAAGAGAGTTTACCAACTCCAGAAAAGGAAGGTTACGAGTTTGTTGGATGGTATAAAGATGATGATACAAAGCTTGAAGATGATAAATATTTAGAAGAAGGTGAAAAGATAAATATTCATACTAAGTATGAAGCAAAGAAATATACAGTTACATTTAATGGAAATACAGGAAGTGTAAGTCCAAGTTCAAAGGAAGTCACATTTGATGAAAAATATGGCGAATTACCAACACCAACAAGAACAGGTTATAACTTCATTGGATGGTTTACGAATAAAATAAGTGGAACCCAAGTGACTAAAGACACCATAGTAAAATTAACAGCTAATCAGACATTATATGCCCACTGGGGTGCTAAAACAGATATAACATATACAGTAAAACACTGGCAACAAAATATTGGGGCAAATGATGTTCCTAAAAATGAGGAAAATTATACTTTAATTGATACAGAATCATTAAAGGGTACAACAAATGCAAGTGCAACACCAGATACGAAAAATTATACAGGATTTACATCTCCTACAAAAGAAAGTGTTACAGTATTGGGTGATGGAAGTGCTGAAATAAATTATTACTATACAAGAAACTCTTATACTTTAACAGTTAATAAGGATGCTGGTGTATCAACTGTTACCAATAAAACAAGTTATCAATATGGTGAAAATGTGAATGTAAGTTATGCAATTAAAGATGGATATACTTTTAAAGAAATAACAGGAGATAAAACAACAAACACCTTTACAATGCCAGCAAGTAATGTAAATATTTCTATAAATACAATAGAAAACACTTATACTATTACATATGAATTAAATGGTGGAAACGTGAGTGGTGAAAATCCAACAAGTTATAAAGTAACAAGTAATGATATAACCTTAAATAATCCAACAAGAACAGGATATACATTCACAGGATGGACGGGAAGTAATGGAGATACTAAAGAAAAGAATTTAACCATAGCAACTGGAAGTATAGGGAATAGAAATTATGTAGCAAACTGGAATCCTAATACTTATACTGTATCATTTGATTCTAATGGAGGAAACTATATAACAACAGTATTAACAGTTACATATAATTCAACGTTTGGTAATACTTTACCAACTCCAACAAGAAATGGATACACTTTTGATGGCTGGTATACAGAGACAACTGGTGGAGATAAGATAACAAGTACAACAAAAGTAGATATAACGGAAAATAAGACATTATATGCCCATTGGAATTCAATTCCTACTTTAATGGTAAAATCGAATAGTAAGGCTTTCTGGCAATATAAAACTAATATAGCAAAAGTTGTATTTGAACCTACAATATCCGAAAAAAGCGGGTATGCATATAAATTTGATGTATCAAAAAATCAAGATAGTAGTGTTATGAGTTATTTAGTAGCGAATGAAGATGATGCATCAAAATATACTTTATATATTCAAGCAAATGGTAAGATAATGGCAAATCCTAATAGTTCATATTTGTTTTCTGACTTTTTTTCTTTAAAAACTATTGAAGGATTAGAATATTTGGATACAAGTAAAGTAACAAATATGAATTCTATGTTTAGTGATTGTAGTAGTTTAACAAGTTTAGATTTAAGTAACTTTGACACAAGTAAAGTAACATCTATGAGTAATATGTTTTATAATTGTAATAAATTAACCTCATTGGATATAAGTAACTTTAGTACAAGTAAGGTAACAGATATGGGGCGTATGTTTAGTGAATGTAATAAATTAACCTCATTGGATTTAAGTAACTTCGACACAAGTAATGTCACAAATATGTTTGCTATGTTTCATAATTGTAGTAGTTTAACAAGTTTAGATTTAAGTAATTTCAATACAAGTAGGGTAACAGATATGAGGTCTATGTTTCATAATTGTAGCAAATTAACAAGTTTAGATTTAAGTAACTTTGATACAAGTAAAGTAACAAGTATGAATGATATGTTTTTTTATTGTAGTAACTTAACAAATTTAGATGTAAGTAATTTCAATACAAGTAATGTAACAAGTATGAATGCTATGTTTCATAATTGTAGCAAATTAACAAGTTTAGATTTAAGTAACTTTGATACAAGTAAAGTAACAAATATGAATTCTATGTTTAGTGATTGTAGCTATTTAACAAATTTAGATGTAAGTAACTTCGACACAAGTAATGTAACAGATATGGGGCGTATGTTTAGTGGATGTAATAAATTAACCTCATTAGATTTAAGTAACTTTGACACAAGTAAAGTAACAGATATGGTTGCTATGTTTTATAATTGTAGTAGTTTAACAAGTTTAGATTTAAGTAATTTTAATACAAGCAAAGTAACAAATATGAATTCTATGTTTAAGAGTTGTAGTAACTTAACAAGTTTAGATGTAAGTAATTTTGATATAAGTAAAGTGCAAGCTAATGGAAGTAAAGAAATATTTATATCTATGCCATCAAATGCGACAGTATATGTCAAAGATGAATATACTCGAAGTTGGATTTTAACATCATATAATAAAGCACCTTTATCTTGGTCTACATCAAATGTAATTATAAAGGAATAATGTACTATGAAAGATATATTTAAAGATGTAGATAAGAAAATTAAATATGGAGTAATTGGTGGAGTAGTATTAATTACGGTAATAGTATTACTCATACTTTTCACGCCTAAGACATTAAAATTAACTAGAGAAGAAGTGTTATTAGATGGATTTACATCTAAAGAGAATTTAGTAGTTAAGATAAGTCTAAATAAGATTAAGAGTATTAAATTGACTAAAGAGATAAATTTAAGCGAATATTATGATGAACTTGGAACTTATTATGATTCGTTAGAGAAAGTTTTGAATAATGGTTATTCGTATTTAGATAGTGATTATAATTTAAAAAGAGAAGATTATAAAATGATAGTTAATATTGATACTAGGGATAAGGGTATTGTCTTAAATAATTTAAGTATAAAGTATAATGGAGACGATAAAACGACCTTAAGATATGATGTAATTATGGATTTAGATGATGAATCAGCTGTAAAAGTGGGAGATGCAATAAGTAAGACTGAACTTAAGGAAAAATTAAAGAAATGGGGATATAATTGAAAAAGATAACGCTAGTTATCTTTTTTTAATTACTTTATAAATATAACTAATATAAAACTGATTTGTGGGTAATATAACTAAAAATGAGGGATTTTATGAGAAAACATAAATTATTTATATTAGCAACTATTCTTTTTATGGCGATTGGCTTCGCAGCAGTGACAACAACACTTATAATAAATGGAACTTTAAGGATTGGAACAAATCCTCAAGATTTTGATAATAATATTGTCTTTATTGAAACGAAGACGGATGATTCATCTGTTGCTTCTATTTCTACTGATGGTAAAATTATTTCGTTTGTCGCAAGGGAATTAAAAAGTTTAGGTGATGAAGTAACTTTGAATTTTGTCGTAAAAAATAAGAGTAAACAGTATGATGCTGATGCCATTATTAATTGTGATTACTCGGAAGATAATAATTACAATGAATATGCCAATATAAAGATAAATCCATCGGAGTTTATCCTTAGGGCTCAAGAGAAGCAAGATGGTAATTTAACTATTAGACTTGTGAAGTCTTTTATAGGTACTGAAGATGATGATTCTATCCAAATAGCATTTCAATGTAGAATTAGTGCTAATGCTTTGGAAAGAGACAATTTAGCGGAGGAAATAAAAGAACCTAGCGATGTTTTAGCAAGCGATTATCTCGACGAGATATCCAACACCAATCAAGAATTAATGTATGACGGGACAATTGACAATAATTTGCGATTTGTAGGAAACGATCCACATAATTATCTTGAGTTTAATGGAGAACTATGGCGAATTATTGGGCTTATGAATAATGTGAGCGATGAAGAGGGCAATAAGAGAAGTTATATAAAAATCATTAGGAATGAATCGATTGGCAGCTATGCATGGGATATAAGACTTAAAAATAATTTTTCTAATTCTAGCAATAACTGGGCTAATAGTACCCTTATGAGTACGTTAAATGAAGATGCCTATTTTAACCGAAGTAAGGGAGAATGCGCGATAAATACATATCCCGATAAGACTTATAAAACAGATTGCGATTTTTCTGAGACAGGGCTTAAAGAGTCTTCTAAGAAGATGCTTAAGAGGGTAGTCTGGAAACTTGGAAGTACAGCTCTGGAATATCCCGATAAAAAAATGAATGCAGATTGGTTTTATAAAGGAGAAAGAAGTAAAAGTACATATAACAATTATCCAGTGGAATGGACAGGTTTTATTGGGTTGATGTATCCTAGTGATTTTGGTTATTCTATCGATTTAACGGAAAATGCGGCATGTTCATCCATAGATATTACCTCTAATTCGGGAAGTGACTGTTATGCCGATAGTTGGCTTAACTTTAATGGGGGTAGTCAATGGACATTAAGTCCTTCAACATATGGAAGTAATGTTAATTTTTCTTCTTACTATGTGGGAAACAGTTATGCGAGTGAGTCAATGGGTGTTCGCCCAACAGCTTTCTTAAAGGAAAGTGTAAGAATAATGAGAGGAACGGGAACAAGGGATAATCCCTATATTGTGGGTTAAAAAGGAAAAATAAATTTTCCTTTTTTATTTATTATATTATAATTCTTTGATATAATACTTAAGGTGAAGTAAATTGAAAAATAAAGAATTCCTAAGTGGTAGCTTAATTGCCCATAGAGGTATTTATGATAATAAAGGTGTATATGAAAACACATTAAAATCTATTGAAAAAGCTATAGAAAAAAATTACACGGTGGAAATTGATGTTAGAATGCTCTTAGATGGGACAATTATTGTGTTTCATGATCAAGATATGGAAAGACTCTTGCATTTAGAGGGGGATATCGAAAAATTGAGTCATGATGAATTAACTTATATTGCCAAATATCCCATTCCAACTTTAGCGGAAATGTTGGAGCTGGTTGCAGGAAGGGTTCCTCTAATAATCGAGTTAAAGACGCGCAAAAAAAGAGGAATGTTTGAATCCAAAGTTGCCGAAATATTGGATGATTATAAAGGACTTTATGCGATTCAATCATTTAATATTAGCACACTAAGATGGTTTTATAAGAATAGACCAAATGTCATTTTAGGGTATTTAGTTAATAAAAAGAATTTAAGTAAAATGCGCTTTTTTAAAAGATATGATTTTATCAATATTAAGATGGATATCATCAATGATAAAAGATTAAAATTTTTAAGAGCCAATTATTTAGTTTTAGGTTATACTGTACGCAGTAAGGAAGAATTAGAGATAAAACAAAATTATTATGATAACTTAATTTGTGATAATTTACTTGAAATTGATGCTTCATAATAATATAATAGACAATTAAAGAGGGATTATATGGAAGAGGTTTTTGTAGGAAAAATTGTTAATACCCACGGTATTAAGGGAGAAATAAGAATTGTTAGTGATTTTGAATTAAAGGAGAAAGTTTTTAAAGTTGGTTCTTATGTTCTCATTAATCACCAAGAATTTAAAATAAAATCTTACCGAATACATAAAAATTTTGATATGATTTCTCTTGTGGGATTTGATGATATTAATCAAGTTATACCCTTTAAGGGACTAAATCTCTATGTTAAAAGAGAAGATTTAGAGTTGGATAAAGACGATTATCTAATGGAAGATCTAATAGGTTTAAGTGTTTTAATTGCCGGGGTAAACTATGGTGTTGTGAAAGACTATAATCGGGGGCAAAATAGTTTGCTTCATATTGATTACCAAGATAAAGTTTACTATATTCCTTTAAGAGGTTCTTTTATAAAAAATATTGATTTGGATAAGAGAGAAATCGATGTTACTGAGGATGTAAAGGGGCTTATATTATGAGAATAAGTATTTTGACTTTGTTTCCCGAGTTGTTTGAGGGTTTTTTAAGTACTTCGATTATAAAAAGAGCTATTGAAAAGGGTAAGGTATCTTTTGATATCGTCAATATTCGCGATTTTGCCAAAAATAGTTATGGGCAGGTAGATGATACGCCTTATGGTGGAGGTGCTGGAATGGTTATGATGATTGAACCCGTAGTTGATGCCATAAATTCAATTAAGACGGATGAAGCAAAGATCATTTTAATGACGCCATCGGGAAGACCGTTTAAGCAAAAAATAGCTCTTGATTTGCGTCAGGAGAAACATTTAATACTAATATGTGGTCATTATGAGGGAATTGATGAGCGAATATTAAATTATGTCGATATGGAACTTTCTATTGGTGATTATGTTTTAACAGGAGGAGAAATACCATCAATGGTTGTAAGTGATGCAATAGTTCGCTTGCTCGATGGAGTAATAAAAAGGGAAAGTTATGAAGAAGAATCTTTTAAAGAAAATTTATTAGATTATCCAACATATACTAAACCAGCTTCGTTTGATGGTTTCGACGTTCCAGAAGTATTATTAAGTGGACATCACGCCAATATTGAAAAGTGGAGGCGCGAACAAGCGAGGATGAAAACCGAAAAGAACAGGCCTGATTTATTAGATTAAGGAGGTATAAAATGAGTATTTATTTGTTAAAAAGAGACGATAGGGTTAAAGATATCGAATATATGGAATATGACCTTGATGGATATAAATTTAATCCGAAACAAAAGGAAAATGCTCCCTATATTAATGTGAGAACGGTAACTATCTATAACCATAAAATGATAAATTATCTTTTAACGCGCAAATTTCAAAAGAAGTTTGAAAGATTATCACAAATAATACTTCAATTTTTATACCAAGATGAAGAGGACTGTGATGAGGGAGACTTTATGATCTTACTTGATGAAGTGGCTCGCTTAAGATCGGTAGTAGAGATTCAATATAAAAAGGAATTAGAGATGGAAGAATACCGTGATTATATTGATAAACTTGCCTTCTTAGATAATCAAGTTCGTCAGAAACTAGCAATGATATCGTATCGCAATAAACTTAATTATGAAGTAGAAAAAGGAAGATCGTTATAATATTAGAATAGTAAGACTATTCTTTTTTTGTAAAAAGAACTATTTTAAACATGAAAGAGTAAAATAGCAAAAAATCTTTAATCTTTCCTTGATTTAAGGGGGCTTTTAATATATAATATCAAGTAGATTAATGAAAGAGATGATTAAATGAAAAACGTTAAAGAAATAAAAATTGAAGTTAAAGGTAAAGAGTGGCAAGATGCCCTAGATAAAGCCTTTACTAAGAAGAAAAAGGATATCAAAGTAGATGGCTTTAGAAAAGGTGCTTGCCCAAAGGATGTATATATCAAAAAAGTGGGTATTGAAGCCTTATTTATGGATGCTTGCGATATCGCGATTGAAGATGCCTATAAGAAAGCTTTTGATGATGCCGATATGGAAATTGTTTGCGAGCCAAATGTAAGTATTGAAAGTGTAACTAAGGAGGCCGCTGTCTTCGTATTCACTATGATTGGAAGACCAGAAATTACTCTAGGAGATTACAAGAAACTGGGAGTAAAGAAGGAAAAAGTTAAAGTTACAGATGAAGAAATTGAACATGAAATTGAACATATTAAAGAACATATGGCAGAGATCGTCAATAAAAAAGATGGAACTGTCGTAGAGGGAAATACAGCTGTTATTGACTTTGATGGTGTTGTCGATGGCAAACCATTAGATGGCGGAAGTGGTAAAAATTATTCATTAGAAATCGGTAGTCATTCCTTTATACCGGGATTTGAAGAAGGTGTTGTAGGAATGAAGGTCGATGAGACTAAGGAATTAAAATTGACATTCCCAGAAGATTATACTCCAGAACTTAAGGGTAAAGATGTCACTTTTACAGTTACTGTAAGAGAAATTAAAGAGAGAATCAAACCAGAGATTAATAAAGATTTCTTTGATGATTTAGGTATTGAAGGTGTCGATTCCATTGAAAAATTAAAAGAGCATGTTGAAGAGGAAATGATGCATCAAAAAGAACATCAAGCTGAAGATAAGTTTATAGATGAATTATTACATAAAGCTACTGACAATATGAAAGTTGATATTAATAATGAGATTATTGATTCAGAAGTTAAGAGAATGTTAAATCAATATAGACAAGAATTACAAATGCAAGGTGTTACTTTAGAACAATATTTAAGCTTTACAGGAACTAAGATGGAAGATGTCGAAAATATGATGAAGCCACAAGCTATTGCGCGTATTAAGACTAGATACCTACTTGAAGAAATCGTAAAGAAGGAAAAGATCAAAGTAACTGATGAAGAAATAAAAGAGGAAATAAAGAAGGCTTCTGAGCAATATGAAATGAAGGAAGATGAATTCCTAAGTGCTATTGGTGGCGAAGAAATGATCAAATATGATCTTGAAATGCGTAAAGCAATTGAAATTGTTAAGGAGGGTTAAAAAATCCTCTTTTTTAATTACTAAGACCTTTATACGTGATATAATAATTATAGGTGAGAAGTATGAAAAAGAACTTGAAACTACATAGAATATTAGTGGCATTACTAACTATTCTGGTTATATATATAGGAATACGTTATAGTGGCTTTTTAACGAAAAATGCGAATATACCAAGGAATGGTGGAACTTCTTCAATTGTATTATCTTTAGAAGATAATTTTAAAAAGAATGATTACTGGAGTGCTAATTTTAACTTATTATGGAATGCTTTAACAGATGAAATGGATTCAGAGAATATCAAGAATATCAGTTCTAAAAACAAAAAATTAATTGATAATTTGAATAAGAAGACTTTTACAAAGACTAATTTAAAAAGTGATGCTTATTATAATAAATATGGGTATGCAACGGAAGAATTAAAAAATGCCATAGCCAAAGATTTAAAGAAAAAATTCAATATGAATTCTGAAATTATAGATAATGTGGATTGGAATGGCGAAGAATACTATATGTATTCGGCATTATATAAAAATTTAAAGTTTAAATATAAATTTCAGAATTTAGATAAAGAGATGTTTAAGAATAAGGATGGAGTTGCATATTTTGGCTTAAAGAAAAATGGAAATAAAAAGATAAGAGAACAGATAAGGGTTTTATATTACAAAGATATCAATAATTTTGCTATAAAACTAATAACGACATCTGATGATGAGGTTATCTTATCGCGTGGAGCAAAAGGGAATAATTTCTTGGAGGTATATCAAAATATTCAAAAGCTGGTGTCTGTATATCCCTGA
>ERZ777305.3490-NODE-3490-length-10667-cov-2.922352_pt1 | contig 10667 bp, 5 predicted proteins | sample MGYA00374965_ERZ777305 | MGnify/ENA primary metagenome ERZ777305 (study PRJEB29328, sample SAMD00013331) | mouse gut metagenome | study: EMG produced TPA metagenomics assembly of the Metagenome analysis of fecal microbiota from mouse which was promoted...
GAAATGTTTGATATACAGAGCCATTATTACAAAGACAGCACGGAAGGGCAGCCAAATGCCTGCCCGGCAGAGGAGGGCGTATGAAAAGACAGAAAAAATCGTCGGAAGCTTTTCCGAAAGCGGCACGGGAGCCGGAAACCAAAAGGAAGCATACGATCCGCAAGGTAATCTCCCTTGTAAAAAGACTGGACCCCTTTTTGCTGCCTCTGATTATCACAACAAGGCTGGCTGCTTCGACCACCCCCTTCGTCACAATTTTCTTCAGCAGCCGCATCCTCGATCAGCTTATCGAACATGCCGAATTCCGGATTATTATGAAGAGCGTGCTGATCATGGTTGTGACTTCCACCCTGCTGAATCTTACGCGCTGGGCACTTGAAATTTTTGTGGGCCTGAGAAAGCAGATGATCGCGGAAAGAATCCACCAGATGATCTGCGAAAAAAGCTTTGAAATCGACTACGAGATTCTCGAGAGAAACGAGACGCTTGATATGGTACACCGCGCCAAGGAAGGAATGCAGAGCCGGGGTGATCTCGGCGCCTTCTGCGACCTCCTTGCCTCCTGCATCGAGCATATATGCACTATTATATATGCTGCTGTACTGCTGCTGCCGCTCTTTCTTCCAAAGGCGTCTGCGAGCCTGTCGGATTCCGCGCCCCTCTCGGGTGCTGCGGCCATTCTGAATCAGTGGTACAGCTTTGTTTTCCTGCTTCTGTCGATGGGCCTGTGCCTTTGGATCACCTCCTTTTCCAACCGGCGCATCGCCCGGGTACAGCAGGCGGATTTTGAAGTGACCGTCCGCGCCAACCGGCTGGTAAATTACTTCAAACAGCTTGTATACAATTATCAGCAGGGCAAATATATCCGGCTGTACAAGATGCAGGATATGATTCTAGACGAAATGGGAAAAAATATGCAGGAAATAGAAAATGTGGATAAAAAGACCCTTCGAAAATTTCGGCTGCTGACATGTCTGAATCTCTCCTCGTATTTCCTGCTTCAGCTTTCCAGCTATATTTACATCGGGCTGAAGGCGATCTACTCCCTGATCAGCATCGGCAGTACAATGCGCTATGTATCCACCTACCAGAAGCTCGCACAGAGTATTGGTAACGTTTTCGGTGTATTTATCCAAATTAATATCAGCAGCAAGTATCTGGCCTATTTTTACGACTACATGGAAATATCCAACAACCGCTACGCAGGCACAATCCCGCTGGAAAAAAGAGATGACGGGGAATACGAAATCGAATTCCGCAATGTGTCCTTCCACTACCCGAACAGCGACGTTATGGTGCTTTCACATGTCAACGAAAAGCTTACGCTCGGGCAGAAAATGGCGATCGTCGGGAAAAACGGCGCAGGCAAATCCACCTTTATCAAGCTTCTGTGCAGGCTCTACGACCCCACGGAGGGCGAGATTCTCCTGAACGGCGTGGATATCCGCTATTACGATTACAAAGAATACTCGGCACTGTTTTCCGTTGTCTTCCAGGATTTTAATCTGTTCTCCTTTTCCATTGCGGAGAACGTCGCCTCTTCCGCGGAATACGATGAAGAGCGGATCAGGGACTGCGCGGCAAAGGCCGGTTTCGGCGAGCGTCTCGCCGCCCTGCCGGACGGTATTCACACCAATATCTACCAGCAGGAAGAACATGGCATAGAAATCTCCGGCGGCGAAGCGCAGAAGCTTGCCATTGCCCGTGCGCTCTACAAGGATGCCGCCTGGGTAATTCTGGATGAGCCGACCTCCGCGCTCGATCCGATCTCCGAATACGAAATCTATCAGCATTTCAACGAACTGGTAAAGGATAAGACCTCGCTCTATATTTCACACCGCATGTCGAGCTGCCGGTTCTGCAACAAGATTTATGTTTTTGAGGATGGCCGGATCGTTCAGCGGGGCAGCCATGACGAGCTGATACAGGATGCCGGAGGTTTATATTACAAGCTCTGGAACGCGCAGGCGCAGTATTACAATATGGCATAAGACAAAAGAAATTCCGTCTTCACGGACGGAGGAACGGAGGTGCCCCGCGCACCTCCGTTTTCTTTTATTTCATGGAAAGTATTCGGAAACAAAACGCTCCGTGGCGGAAAACTCTTTCTGTGGGCTTGCCGCCGGCCGGCGGACATGCTATAATTCCGGCAGAGCTTCCGTCATCGCCGGCCGGACAGACTGCGGGCGATTTACTGCCCCTGTGCCGGCCCCTACAGAAAGAGGTCCGCCATGCTTCATTTTGAAACCGAAACCGAACGGTATACCGACAGCTTTTCCGGCTTCTCTGCTCCGCCGGAGAAAATTCTTTTTATAGATATCGAGACAACCGGCTTTTCCGCAGACAGCGCATACGTCTATCTGATCGGCGCGGCCTTCTTTGCGGACTGCCGCGTTCATACGCGGCAGTGGCTCCTTGATGATTTTGCCTGCGAAAAGGAGCTGCTCTCCGGCTTCCTGAAATTTTCCGCGGATTTCTCCCTCCTTGTTCATTATAACGGTACTGCCTTTGACGTTCCGTTCCTGCAGAAGCGCTGCCGCAGATACCGGCTTCCTGACCGGCTTTCCGGGCTTGCACAGACGGATCTTTACCGCAGCCTCTCGCCGTACCGGCGTCTCCTCGGCCTGGCGGATCTCAAACAGAAAACCGTGGAACAGCGCATCGGCCTGCAGCGCGAGGATCGTTTCTCCGGCGGAGATCTGATCCCCGTCTATGCCGAGTTTCTCGGACGTTTCCGCTTCGAGCGTCTGAGGGCACGGGAGGGTGAGGCTGATACCGGGGCTGATACCGCTTCCGCAGCAGCGGATGCCCTTTCCGGCAGCAATTCCCCTGCTTCTTCCCGCGATATTCCGGATTTTTCGGATACCGGTCTTGTTCGGATGCCCGAATCTCCCGCAAAAGCCCTGCTGTATGTGCTTCTGCTGCACAACCGGGAGGATCTGACCGGCCTGCTCTCGATCGCTCCGCTGAACCATGCCCTGAAGGCTCTTGCAGACGCATCCGGATGGAAATACCTTATACCGGCTAACCCTTCAATGACAAAAGCCGCCGAACCGGAAACAGCTGCGGTTTTCCGCCTGCAGTGCTCCGCGGTTTTAGGTGTAAGCCGGCTGCTGTTTCCGGAACCTGTAAGCCGGCCTCTTCCTGCCGGAGAGCTTGCAGCGGCAGCAGAAACAGCTGCAGTCCCCGAAGTCTCCTGTTGCGCAGAATCTGCAGTGCCGCTGAAACCTTTAACCGCGGCTGCACCCTCGCCCCCGGCGAAAGCCGCAGTACCAGCTCTCACCCTCTCCGCAGAGCCGGAGGGTTTTTTTACACTGAAAATTCCGTATTTTTACGGCACCTTAAAGTATTTTTACGAAGATTATAAGGATTATTACTATCTTCCGCTGGAAGATTGTGCAATACATAAGAGCGTAGCAGAATTTGTAGACAAGGCCTACCGAAAGAAAGCAACCCGGAAAACCTGCTACCAGAAAAAAGAGGGGAAATTTCTGCCGCAGACAGAGGCGGTCTGCAGCCCGGAATTCCGTCCTGAGCCGAAAATGCCGATTTCCTTTTTTGAGCCGGATTCCTCTTTTTTCCAGGACAGACAACGGCTGGAGCGCTGGCTGAGCGGGCTGCTTTGCTGGCTGCTCGGCCGGTCGTAAAAACATTCCAAACCATGAACTGGTTGTATAACCGTTCCGTGCTTCGCCTGCCGAAACAGCCGTCATCCGCAAAAACGCCTTTCTGCCAAACCTCAAAAAAACGGCAGGGACAAAACCGTCCCGGCCGTTCTTTCAAACTTTTTCCCTGTTCCGTCATCCGCAAAAACACCGCGATGCTGCGGCGGCAGATTCCGCGCCCGGCAGCCGGATTACTCCGCGTCGGTAAGGATCTTCTTCTTATTATAAGAACCGCATACCTTGCACATTCTGTGCGGCATCATCAGCGCTCCGCAGCTGCACTTTACAAGATTCGGTGCAGTCATCTTCCAGTTCGCTCTGCGGCTGTCTCTTCTCGCCTTGGAATGTTTATTCTTTGGACAAATTGCTCCCATCGTTACACCTCCTTAAAATTATTGAAAATATCCCGGATGGCCGCCATCCTCGGGTCGGACGGCGTGCGGTCACACCCGCATTCGCCGGCATTCAGGCTGGCTCCGCACACTCTGCAGATTCCCTTGCAGTCCTCCCTGCAGAGTATCTTCGCCGGAAAATCGACCAGCAGCTCCTCGAAAACAAGCCGGTCAACATCCAGGTCAAAACCGGAAATGTAATAAAGCTCGTCTAATTCTTCCGCGCGCTCCTCCCCCGATTGGGAGAAATCAATCTCCCGGCTGTAACGGACGTCAAACGGGAGTTCAACCTCCTCGAGACAGCGGTCGCACGGAGCAGACAGGACAACCTCCGCTTCCAGCCCGATACAGACCCGCTTTGCAGCCGGGCTGCTCAGCACAATCCGAACCTCCGATTTTCGAAGCACTTCGTATTCCGCGCCGCCGCGCTCCAGCACCGTAAACTCCAGCGGCACGGACAGCTTGACCGCTTCTCCTCTGCGATTCATAATCTCTGCCAGGCTGATCCGCATAAATCTCTCCCGTCACACACACAAGGGCGCAGAAACACCCTCAAAAATAGACACTGCTAGTATTATACTTATGCGGGCGCGGTTTGTCAACTTATTTTTCACTCTGCTCCCGGCATGTTGTTTGCTGTGCTGCTATTGTCCGGAATACCCGAAATGAAATTTCTCTTCCTCCGGCTGCACACCGCGATCCCGGCCCAGCTCCCGAACCCGATCAGAGACAGAACAATCCCCGCCGCAAGCCCCGGTGTGCGGTAGCGCAGCTCAATCTCATGCCCCCCCGCCTCAAGCGGCAGCGCACAGAACATCGTATTGGCCCGCAGAAGCTCCCGCTCCTGTCCGTTGACATAAGCGGTCCAGCCATCCGAATACGGGACGGCAAGAACGAGAAGCTTCGGAGCTGCAAGCTGTATTTTTCCGGTCACACGGTTCGAGGCATAAACACGGTTTTCGCTGTGCGTATCCGCCTCTGCAAGCGCTTCGCGGCCGAGTTCCTGCACAGCGCTCTGATAGAGCTTCATCGGCTGGCATACGATATCCATCCGCTCGAACCGGTAAATGCCGGTATACGGGAATTTCAGGGTCACCGACACCTTTTTCGTCCCGCTGTAGCAGAGATTGACATAAAAATCATGGCGGCCGCTGTAATGCTCCTGCGATTTTCCAAGGTATTTAAATGATTTTTCAACGGTTTTCCCGTCCTCGTCCGCTGCATTCACCAAAAAGGTCAGCGCCTGCTCCTCCGACCAGTAACGGTCTCCTTCCTTCGGGATGCCCTCATACATCAGGCCGTACAGCGCCAGATAGGTTTCGCATTCCGGCAGGCCGTCAAACTCAAATGTCAGCACCGCATTTTTCTTTTTGACCGTAAAACTGCCGTCTTCGTTCCGGCTCAGCTGCTTTTCGTTCCATTGGAGCGTATAGGGAACGCTCTGCGCGGTGGACACAGGGGTAATTCTTGCAAAGTTCGTCTTTTCGTTCTCTCCGCCTCCCTGCAGCACAGGCTCTTCTTCCAGCACAGCCCCCTGCAGCATGGCCTCCTGCCTTGCCCGCACGTCGAGCGCTTCATACTCTTCCTGTGCAATCCAGCCGTCGTAGGTATATCCGAGCGGCAGTGCGTATATATTCCGCGCTACCGCATATTTTTCCACGATCTTCCCGTCCAGTGCCGGTTCATAGCCGTAAGGGGCATAGCCTTTCCCCGCCTCGTCGTCCGACACCGTATGATATTTCACGCCTGCGAGCGCGCAGAGCATTGTCCGGTCGTCGAGCCCGATATAATTGTAGCCCAGATGCTCTGTCAGCGCCTGCTCTGCAATAAAATCCGCAATCAATCCGTTGCCCAGACTCCAGTAAAACTGCGTGTTGGACAGCCCGTAGCGCAGGGAGGCATTCGGGATCAGATCCCGCCCGGTATACCGGAAAAACTCCGTCTCCTCCGCGCTCGCCCGCCGGACGGCATGATATTCGGTGGTGGCAAAGTTTGGATAGAACCAGGTTCTCCTTTTAAATCCTGAAATATAGTCCTGCTGATCGGGCGAATACTCAAAATATGCAATTACACCGATATTGACAAGCAGGAGCACGAACAGCGCTCCTTCGCAGATCAGCCGCCTGGCCTTCCGTCTGCTGCCGGCCTTTTCGGAATCCTCCTCCGCCGCTGTTGCCGCAGCTCCTTGCGGAATATTTCCGTTTTCTGCTGCAAAATTATCGGATTTCCTTTCATCTTCTGCTGCGGCACTTTCGGATTTCTTTCCATCTTCTGCTGCAGTGTTTCCGTATATCTTTCCGTTTTCCGCCACAGGACTTTTGGATTTCTTTCTATTTTCTACTGCAGCATTTTCATATATCTTTCTGTCTTCTGTCACAGCATTTTGGGTTTTCTTTCCTTTTTCCGCTGCAGCTGTCCGATTTTCTTTCCGCTTGTCACCCGGCGCAAAAAACAGCACAAGCAGACTTAAGAAGGCGATTCCCAGCGCTGCGGCCACGCCGGCCCCGTCGCTGAAACCGGTTCTTCGGCAGAGCAGCGCGCACAAAACGGCATAGCCCGCCATAATTCCGCAGAGAATCAGCTTTTTCCTCCGGGCTGCGGACAGAAGATACTCCCATTCCGATGCCAGAATAAATGCCGTCAGCATGCTGTAGCCCCAGCCCCAGCGGTTTGATACATAGGCAAAGCCGTTCATGGCGCTGCCGATAAACGGGAACAGGAAAAACGCCGTCAGCAGCAGAAAACCTGTCTTCCGGACTGCGTTCCCCCTCCTGATCAGCATAGAAAAAACAGAAAGCAGCACAAGGGAGGCATAGCCGAACCTTGTCCATTCCCCGGGCGATGCATAGCTCAGAAAGCTCATCAGAAGGGTCTCATAATATTTTGCATTGTAAAAGGTGCTGTGTACGTACCCGGTATCCAGACGCGCGCTCTTCGTAAACACCAGCAGAATCGGAAGGAGAATAACCATTCCTGCCAGAACCCCCGTCACCGCGCAGCCTGCAAGCTTCACGACAAACATAAGCGCCTGACGCCACTCTTCCCTGCGGAACCACTGAAACAGACGGAACATGACATATAGTACAGTCAGCACAACAATCATATAAAAGAAGTAAAAATTACTTATAACAGACAAAAATACACTTCCTATAAATAGTCCTGGCTTTTTCTCCTTTTTCAGACGTTCCACTCCTGTCAGAACAAGAGGCAGATAGATCATCGGGTTCAGAAAGTACGGATGCCGCACACCCGCAAAGATAGTGTAGCCGCAGAATGCATAGGCGAATGCGCCGGCCAGCACCGCCGGGCGGCTGGAAATCTCCCGGTAAAAGCAGTAATACGAAAACGCAAGCCCTGCCAGGTAAATCCGCACCAGAATCAGCAGCTCATAAAAATTCAGCATAAGTTCTTCCGGAATTATGGCCGAAAACAGATTCAGCGGATCACCGATCGCGTAATAATGCAGCGTTGTCAGAATATCCGAACCGTAACCGATGGAAAAACTCCAGGTCGGTATGCGCAGAGTGTGTTCGACAAACAGATTCGTAAAAATCTCCCGGAGCCATTTCGAATAGTACAGAAGTCCTCTGTAATGCTGTCTCCAGCCGTCCGGCATCCACACAAACGAGCGGTTATTGTCCCAGAAATAATGAAACACCAGGCACACCGCCGCCAGAAATACTGCAGAATAAATCAGCCAGAATTTCAGTCCATCCCGCCTTTTTCCCCTGCCGGCAAGCACTGCAAACCTGCCCGCGGCGCCGCTTCGTCCCGGATTCCGAAAGTTTCTTTCCTTCCGCTTTGTATTCTTCATAGCCAAACCTCCCTGCTTCTCCGATCCGTAAACCGTATTCGAATTCCCTTCCTGTCTCTTCGATCTGTAAACTGTATTTGCGTTTTCCCGGGACTTTGTATTCTCATTTTCCTTCTCCTGAACTTCACACCCCGCCGGCATGCTCGGCGCGCTTCCCGCTCCGTGTACGGCTTTCCACCCCTCTGCTTTTCCGTCTCTGATACCGCACTGCCCCTGCCAGAACGACAAGTCCGGCAAGAGACAGTCCCCATCCTGCCGTCAGTCCCGGCGTCCGGTATTCCAGCCGGATATCATGCTCCCCCTCAGAAAGCGGCAGAGCCATGGACATAAGGTTTACTTTCCGCAGCGGCTGCTCCTCTCCGTCCACAAACGCCGTCCAGCCGGCAGAGTACGGAATGGTAAGGCACAGAATTTGCGGCTCGTCCAGCGATATTTTTCCCGTTACAAGTCCCGTGGCGCAAGCACCGTTATCTCTGTGCAGATCAAGATCCTCCAGAACCGCCTCCCCGCGCTCCTGTACCGCTTCCCGGTAAAGCTCCAGCGGCTGAGCGAAAATGCCGAGCTCCTCAAAGCGGTAAATCCCGATATACGGAAAGCGGATTTTCAGGGAGACGCTTCCCTGCTCATGATATCCCAGATTCATTTGAAAATCATGAACATCATTGTACCAGGTATACCGAGGCGTGCGGTAAGGAATCACTTTGGATATCTTCGAACCGTCCTCCAGCGTAAGCTCGAGGGAGAGATCAATTTTGGTCTGCTCCCGGTAATCACGATCCGCCTCTGTCTTTTTTTTCTGTTCCTCATCGGACAATTCCTCCCAATCCTTCTGCGTAAACAGATCGTACGGATCGATACTACGGTCGTCATTGTACAGCTGATACGGCGATACTCCCTCAAAACTCAGGCCGGTCAGCAGAAAACAGATTTCGCACGCCTCCCGCCCCTCAAAATGCAGCGTAGCATAAGCACCCTTTTTTGTGACGACAAACGAGTCGCCCTGCAGCGATACGTTTTTGCTGCTGAAACTCATCTGATACGGCAGACGCTCCGCCGTAATGCGCGGCTCCACCTCTGCAAAGCCCTCGAACGGCTCATCCGTTACAGCAGCCTGAAGCATTGCCTCCTGCCGGGCGGCGTCCGGAAGCTTTTCATAATTTTCCCGGAGCAGATATCCGGAATAGGTATAGCCGAGCGGCAGCGCATACCGGTTCTCATAGACCGCATACTTTTTCACCGCACTTTTGTCTGTCAGGCTCACCCGTTCAAAGCCGTACGGCACGGACGCTTCCTCAAGCTCCGAAACAAGCGCGGTATAATAGCGGACCCCGAGCAGCGTATTCAGGATCGTCCGGTCGTCGAGCCCCCTGCAGTCGTAGGGAAGCGGCTCCGGCACCCCCAGGCTTTTAAAAAATTCCGCGATTGCTCCGTTGGCAAGACTCCAGTAAAACTGCGTACTTGACAGGCCGTTCAGCAGAGTTGCATTCCGCGTGACTGCCGGGCCGGTGTACCGCCAGAAGCTCCCGTCAGCCAGCGGAGCCAGCGCCCGCCTCTCATCCGCGGCAAGCCGCGGATTCACGGATTTCTGAAGTACAAATTTCGCCGGATAATTCTCCTCATCCTCCGCGTAAAAATGCCTTGCATTCCTTGCGATGCTGCACAGGACAAGGCAGAACACCAGAATCTCCGGCAGCAGAAAAGGGAGCTTGGCAAGGCGCGCGGTCCATCCGGACAGCCTTCCTAGTACCGCGGACGCCTTGCCTGCCGCATGCGCAGCACGGACAGCGGACACAACTGCAAACACCGCAGAAACCGCAGCACCCACGGCAAGCTGGAAGAAAGCATACCTCCGGCTTTCAAACTGCCGCAGCAGATTCAGACAGACCGCAGCACAGCACACATACACCGCTGCAAGCAGAAGAATTTCTTTTTTAGTCATCGAAAACAGCTTTTCCCACATAACCGCTGCAATATACGCCGTAAGCATGCCGTAGCCCCAGATCCAGCGGTTTGAAACATAGGAAAAGCCGTTGAATATATGCCCGAATACCGGGAACAGCAAAAAGGCGGTCAGCAGCAGAAAGCCTGCCTTCAGCGCGGTATTGCGCTTTCTCTGTAAAAACAGAAGAATCACGGAGGGCAGAGCGGCGGCCGAGTAGCACATAATCGTCCAGTTCCCCATGCTTCGGAACGAAAAGAAGGAAGGAAGAAATTTTTTGTAATAGTCTCTCTGATAAAAAAAATCGTATTCATTGCCGCTTCCAGACCGGGCGTCCCCGAGAAACATCAGGATAACCGGCAGCAGCACGACTGCGCTGAGCAGCACTCCTGCAAAAGAGCACCCGGCTATCTGCAGCAGGTCAAGGAGAGGCTTTTTCCAGGAGCAAAGCCCGCGGCATTCCTTCTGTGCGGCCCGCAGCACGACAAGCCGGAAGCACACGTAAAGCACGGTGAGCAGGGCAATGGCGTAAAAGAAATAGAAGTTGCTGACAGCGGACAGAAATACGGACAGAATAAGGCAGACCGGCTTTTTCTCCCGAAGCAGCTTTTCCACGCCGAGCAGCACAAGCGGCAGACAGATCATCGGGTTTATAAAATAGGGGTGCCGCATCGCGGCAAAAAGTGCGTACCCGCAGAAAACATAGGTGAATGCCCCTGCCAGCACTCCCATCCGGCCCATGCTGCCGGAACCTGCGCTGTCTTCCTGTTTCCGTGCGCCGCTCTCGTTCCCGTGCAGGCTTTCTACCGCCCTCCGTTTTCTGTTTTTATGCTGCGCACCGCCCGCCGCACCCGCCG
>ERZ777305.3491-NODE-3491-length-10662-cov-3.155558_pt1 | contig 10662 bp, 7 predicted proteins | sample MGYA00374965_ERZ777305 | MGnify/ENA primary metagenome ERZ777305 (study PRJEB29328, sample SAMD00013331) | mouse gut metagenome | study: EMG produced TPA metagenomics assembly of the Metagenome analysis of fecal microbiota from mouse which was promoted...
TGAACAAGGGGCTTGCCACCATGCTGCTGATGAAGGCATATATGAATGACCATCAGTATGACAAGGCTTTGCCTTATGCCGAGAGTATGAAGACAATGGGCTACAAACTGTCTGACGATTATAAGGATATCTTTATCAATGAAATGAACGATGAGACGGTGTGGGCTGTTCCGAGTGGCGAGCTTGCCGGCAATGAATATTTCTTCTATGCTTTCCCGCCCAACTGTATCACCTTTGGAAAGGACTTTGAGTATAAATCCGGTGCAAACCGTTGGGGAGGTTATCTGATGCCGTGGGAGTTCTACGATACGTATGACAAGGCAGATGCACGCTTAGAGGTGATATTTGACTCTTACAAGAGCGCAGATGGCACGCTTTATACCCGTCCTGGGGGAGGTGGCGCAAGTGATGACCGTATCCAGCAGGGGGCTGTTCCGGTGAAATATCTGTGTAATGACTCCGAGAAGTATTCCAATGGCAATACACATATCGTGGCTTTCCGTTATGCGGACGTACTCCTCTCTCTGGCCGAAATAGAGAACGAGCTGAACGGACCTACGAACAAGGCACTGGGCTATCTGAAACAGATTACCGACCGTGTGGGCGTCACGCATACCATTCCGGCAGATATACAATCCAGCAAGGAGAAGTTTAAAGAATTCCTGCTGATGGAAAGAGGGCGCGAGCTCTTTATGGAAGGCTGGCGTCGTCAGGACCTGATACGCTTTGGTAAATACATCGAGTTTGCCAAGAATCGCGGATGCACCGCAGCTAAAGACTACATGGTATTGTTCCCCATTCCGCCGAAGGTGATTACCGAGTCGGGCGGTGTGATTGAACAAAACCCCGGATATTGATAAAGCAGGATGATGATTGGATGCAAACTCTAAGAATCTCCTTCCGTATTCTGTTCTCCGGAAAAGATTGCGGGGGGAGATTTGTCTTTTTTATATGCACTTTGTCTTCTCGGGGGAATAAGGTATAAAAAAATCACAAGATGGATTGTTTTCAGGCAAGATCATATAATGAGGTTACCTCAGTCGTATACTTAGGGTATCTCACTATACGACTGAGATGGGATAATATGTAAATGGTTGATGATTAGTTGTTTACATAATGTAGAATTGCATGTGTATAAATTCGGACAAAAATACTGTTTGCACTTGCATGTTTTTTATGGATATTATCAAAATATGGATATACGATGAATTATAGAGTATTGTTGTTAGGACTGTGTGCTTGGAGTTCTTTGTCGGTTTTGGGGCAGGAGAGCAGGGTAGAGGACATTCGCATTGGCGGTTTTGTAGGCGGACGCATCCATACCTGCATTGAGCAGCGGGTGAAATCGCAGGATGTGGAGCATCTGGTAGAGCCTTTCCGTCATCGCGGGGAGACAAGCCTGTGGCAGTCCGAATTCTTTGGCAAGTGGCTGCTGGGGGCCATTTCGTCTTACGAGTATTGCAAGGACTCTGCGTTGCTGGAGCAGATAAAGACCGGCGTGCGGAGTTTCATGCAGACCCAGACTCCGGAAGGCTACATAGGTAACTACAGCCCCGAAGCCCGGCTGACCAACTGGGACATCTGGGGCAGGAAATATTCGGCACTTGCCTTGGTGGCATACTATCGCCTGACCGGCGACAAGGCGGCATTGCAGACCGCTATGCGTTCGGTGGATTACCTGATGAAGCAGTTGCACGAACAACACATCGACATTGCCCGTACCGGCAATTACTTTGGTATGGCAAGTTGTTCCATTCTGGAACCGGTGGTCTATCTGTATGACATTACCCGCGAGAGACGCTACCTCGACTTTGCCAAGAGCATCGTGGCGGGCATCGAGCGGGAGGGCAGTTCGCAACTCATAGCCAAAGCGCTGAAAGATGTGCCGGTATCGCAACGTTCGGCTTATCCGGCATCGTGGTGGTCGTTCGAAAACGGGCAGAAGGCTTACGAGATGATGTCCTGCTACGAAGGTCTGATCGAACTGGGGCGTGTGCTGGACGACCCTCTTTACAAGGAAGCCGCCGAGCGTACGGCCGAGAGTATCCGGCGCGACGAGATAAACATTGCCGGTTCGGGCGCAGCCTTCGAGTGCTGGTATGGAGGCAAGGACAAGCAGACTCTGCCGACTTATCATACGATGGAGACTTGCGTGACGTTCACTTACATGCAGTTCTGCCGTCGTTTGTGGCGCGACACGGGCAACCCGCTCTACGTCGAGGAGTTTGAACGGACGATGTACAATGCCTCAATGAAACACGACGGAGGACAGATTTCCAAGTACAGTCCGTTGGAAGGGCGCAGACAGCCGGGTGAGGAGCAATGCGGCATGCATATCAACTGCTGCAACGCCAATGGCCCCCGGGGATTCGCTCTGATTCCGAAGATGGCGGTGGCGACAAAAGAAGACGGTATATTCCTCAATCTCTATGTGCCGATGGAAGCTACGGTGAAGACGGGCAGGAAAAATGCAGTGGCCCTGAAAGTAGAGACCGATTATCCCGTAAATGGAAAGGTAAGTATCGGGGTGGAACCGCAGAGGGACGAACACTTTAAACTCTCCTTGCGCATTCCTTCGCAGGTAGACGGGGCGAAGGCCTTTGTCAACGGGCAAGAGCAGGAAGTGCTGCACCGGGGCGGTTATCTTTGCCTGGATCGTATGTGGAAGCGGGGTGATGAAGTGACATTGGAATTCGACCTTCAAACCAAAGTAGTGAAGAGCTATAACCACCAGGCAGTGGTGCGCGGTCCGCTGGTATTTGCCCGCGACAGCCGTTTCGACGACGGCGATGTGGATGAGTGTGCCGTCATCCGGAGCGATGAGCGAGGTGTGGTGCAGGCCGCAGTACACGAGAATATGTCCGGTTCATTTGCCTGGATTACGTTGGAAGTTCCCGCTGTGCTGGGCACCGACCTGGAAGACGCTGCCAATAAGACGGCCAGGCCCGTACGCTTCTGCGACTTCGCCTCTTCGGGCAACGACTGGGCTCCGAAAGGCCGCTACAAGGTATGGATTCCGCAAACCCTGCATATGATGACGGAACCTTACCGGAAATATTGATGGAAAAACTGATAGAAATTCCTTTAAAGAGATAAAATATGAACTATAACAAGAAAATGAATCTGTGCATCGGCCTTCTGCTGGTTCTTCTGACGGCTTGCCAGGGAGCGAAAAAGGAAGTAGAGACACAAATACCCTGCATATCGGTAAGTGAATATGCCATGTTGCATGAGGTGATAAAGATAAAGCTGGACAACGTTGATCCGGACATGGAATTGACGGTGGATTTCGGAGACGGAACTGTGGTAACGGGCAGGAACAACGGACTCCTGAAACACGCCTATGCCAAGGAGGGTGATTACACCATCAAGGCACAGACGGCAACCGGAACATTGACTGCCGGTATACACGTCTGCAACCTGCCGGCGCTCAGCGTTGCCATGCGGCAGTTCAAAGACCCCTCGTACAAGAAGGTGTGGGTCATGGCCCATCGGGCGCATACGCAGGACAAGACCATTCCCGAGAATTCTCTCAGTGCGATAGAGGCTGCCGTGGCCGCCGGAGTTGAAGTTCTGGAGTGCGATGTCAGGCAGACAAAGGATGGTGTTCTCGTGGTATGTCACGACGAGACCATCGACGCCACCACCACCGGACAAGGCCGGATTGCCGACATGACCTATGACGAAATCCTGCAGTACAACCTGAAAGACCGTGCCGGAAAACCCACCGATGAGAAGATGCCCACATTGGAAGAGTATCTGACCGCCGTACGCGGACGGGCGTATGTAGACATCGACAAATGTACCGGACAAGGTATCTTCGGGAAAGTGGCGGACGTGGTGTGCCGGACGGGTATGATGGAAGCCGTATTCTTCTACAGTGGCGTGGAAGAGGGTACCCGTGAGGTGCTCGGTGTGGTGGAGGATGCCAACATCTATCCTTGGGTAGGAGGGCACAAGTTGCTGGAGGGATTGCCGCGTACGTTTTTTGTACAGACATCGTATGCCACCGAAGGCAGAAGCTCCTCTTTGGGCGATTCGGTAGAGTTGGGCATGATTCCCTCCGTCTGCCTGCTGTGGGTGCTCGACCAGGCCATACCTGAATATGCACTGGACGATAGGCAACTTGACGAACTGTTTGACATATTCCCCACTGTGAGGATGATTCAGACGGACGTGCCTGCCGAGTTGATTGCAGCCTTGGAGAAGAAGGGATTAAGATGAAAAATCAATAGGTGTTTTGAAAAATATGAAGAAGATACTGTTTTTGTGCTTCGGGCTTGTGGTCAGCGTTTCATTGACGGCGCAATTACCCGAAAGGAATGCTGATAACTTGAAAAAATACAAAGCGATATGCCGGCGGCATATTTATAAGAATATGAAGGGTATGTACCGGCAACCGGTCGGTGCATTGAAGTATCCTTTTCTTGTGCCCGGCAGCGGGCAGTATGCCAACCAGTTGTGGGACTGGGATTCATGGCTGAGCGACATAGCCCTGCGGCAAATCATCGTGGAAAATGGTACCAGTGACGACCGTGAGGAACTGATTGCATACGAGAAAGGTTGTATTCTCAACTTCCTCAGCTATGGCGGAGGCGACGGATGGATTCCCATTTGCATCTTTGACAATACGGAAGAGCGCTGGCAGTTGTTGCAGAAAATCAATCCCTGGAAGACAAATATGCACAAACCCGTCCTGGCGCAGCACGCTGCTTTCGTAGTGGAGCAGACGGGCGGTGATGCCGAATGGCTGCGTGAGGGATTTTATAACTTGCAGACGTTTGTGGGCAAGTACCTCAACTACCATCGTCACAAGGCCACCGGATTGCTCTATTGGGAAAACGATGAAATGATTGGCGTGGATAATGATCCCAGTACCTTCTATCGTCCTCACGGAAGCTCGGGTTCCATCTTCCTCAATGCCTTGATGTATAGGGAATTGCTTGCCATGGCTTATCTAGCAAGACAGCTCCGCATGCCCGATCTGGAAAATCGGTTCATCCGCGAAGCGGAGGAACTGAAAGAAAATATCCGCAAGCATTGCTGGGACCCTCGCGACGGCTTCTACTACAGTGCAGACCTCAACCTGCTTCCGGTGGAAAAGCCCGCTGCGCCGGGCTTTCATTACCACACCGGACAACCCCGTACTTACGATTGCTTGATACAACGTTTCAGTGTGTGGAGCGGCTTCATGGCGTTGTGGGCAGGAATTGCCACTCCCGAGCAGGCGCGCGAAATCGTGGAACGGCAATATCGCGATTCCCGTTTGTTCAATGCAGCGGCAGGTGTGCGTTCCCTTTCTCCATTGGAGAAAATGTACGACGTGCGTGCCAGCGGCAATCCTTCTTCCTGGCAAGGACCGGTATGGATATGCGTCAACTACTTTGTTTTCCGGGGACTACTCCGCTACGGCTATACGGAAGATGCCCGGGAGTTGGCGGAGAAGACCGTGTTGCTGCTGGGACGCGATTATGAGCGTTTCGGTGCGTTGCACGAATATTACATGCCTGACAATGGTGAACCCATCCTCAACAAGGGCTTCCAGAACTGGAATTTGCTGGTGCTGAACATGGCTGCCTGGCTGGACGATAAAGAGACGGTGAATGAATTTTAATTTTTATCAAGCAAGAGTATGAAACATTTGTTACTGGCCTGTATCATGGCCATAATCTGTCTTCCCGCTTCGGGAGGAAACAATAAGAAGTCTAGACCGGGCGGCGCTTCCCTCAAAGTGCTTTGCTTGGGAAATTCCATTACACGGCACGAATATAAGGCTGATATCGAATGGTTTTCAGAGTGGGGCATGGCAGCTTCGAAGGAAGAGAACGACTATTGCCACCAGTTGCAGAAACTGCTCCGCACAAAACATCCCGGCACGGTGGTTACCCCACTCAACATTGCTTACTGGGAACGCAATCTGACGTGCGATATTGATTCATTGATAGGTTCGGCAGTTCGCAGCAAAGACCTTATCGTGATTCGTCTGGGTGAGAATGTGCAAGATAAGCAAGCGTTTCGTTCGGGTATTCTCCGCCTGGTGGAATATTGCAAACAGAAAGTGGGCAGGGTGGTCATCACCGGTTGTTTTTGGGAAGATGCCGAGAAGGAGCGTGCCATCATTCATGCCGCCCGCACTCACGGCATTTCTTTTATTCCGATTGACTGGATAGACCGTCTGTATGATTCGCGTCCCAAGGTGGGCGATACCCTCTATGATGTGGAAGGAAAGCCTTATACCGTGACTAAGGAGTTTATTATTGCCCACCCCGACGACCGGGGCATGCGAAAGATAGCCGAGGCGATATTCGGCACTTTGATATCCAGTGGGGAACGTCCCATTTCTTTCCTCACTGTTGTATGCCAGCAAAGATAAGTCAAAAGCCCTCTTTAGAAATATGAAAGTTGGATATTTTGCAGTTGTACTGCTTGCATGCTTCCTGCAGGCTTGTTCTTCATTTGTGGGAAAGGATAGCACGGAGATGGACGGTTTTGTGACCGGACTGATGGACCGGATGACTGTACGGGAGAAACTGGGCCAGTTGAACCTGCCCTCGGGAGGCGATTTAGTGACTGGTACGGTGATGAACGGCGAACTCACGGAAATGATACGGAAGCAGGAAATCACGGGCTTCTTCAATGTGAAGGGAGTACGGAAAATCAGAGAGATGCAACGTATTGCCGTGGAGGAAACCCGTTTGAAGATTCCCTTGATTGTAGGAGCCGATGTCATACACGGTTACGAGACAATATTCCCCATACCGCTTGCCATGTCGTGTAGCTGGGACACTGTCGCCATCCGACGGATGACACGCGTGGCGGCTACTGAGGCCAGTGCCGACGGAATCTGCTGGAATTTCAGTCCGATGGTGGATATCTGCCGCGATGCCCGTTGGGGACGCATTGCCGAGGGAAACGGTGAAGACCCCTACTTGGGCGCTTTGATGGCGAGGGCATACGTACATGGCTATCAGGGCGATGCTATGAAGGCTAATAATGAAATACTGGCCTGTGTCAAGCATTTTGCACTGTATGGTGCTTCCGAGGCGGGACGTGATTATAATACGGTGGACATGAGCAGATTGAGCATGTACAACAATTATCTGGCTCCCTATAAAGCAGCCGTTGAGGCGGGTGTGGGGAGCGTGATGAGTGCGTTCAACCTTGTGGATGGCATTCCTGCCACTGCCAATAAGTGGCTGCTGACCGATCTTCTTCGTAACGAGTGGGGATTTGGCGGCATGGTAGTTACCGATTATTATTCCATCGGAGAGATGAAAACTTACGGTGTGGCCGACAAGAAAGAGGCTTCCGTGCTTGCTCTGAAGGCGGGAACGGACATGGATATGGTCACCGCCGGTTTTCTGGATACTTTGGAGTCGGCATTGGAGGAAGGACTCATTTCTGAAGCTGATATTGACCGTGCCTGCCGTAGGGTGCTTGAGACTAAGTATAGAATGGGGCTTTTTGACGACCCCTACAAATACTGCGACACGGTACGTGCGGAGAAGGAAATATTTACGCCTGAGCACCGCAAGGAAGCGCGTGAGGTGGCACGTGAAACCTTCGTGTTGATGAAGAACGAGGGAAGTCTGCTTCCTCTTTCTATGGATAAGAAGATAGCGCTGATAGGACCTATGGCCGATGCCCGCAACAATATGTGCGGCATGTGGAGTCTGACTTGTGTTCCTTCCGACCACCGTTCTCTGCTCGATGGGATGCGCGACGCGATGAAGGGCAGGGGCGAAGTCTTTCATGCCAAAGGCAGCAATATCTATTACGAGGAGGAAATGGAGAAAGGCGCCGTCGGCTTCCGTCCTTTGGAGCGTGGAGACAATGAGAAATTACTTCGGGAGGCGTTGCAGGTGGCTGCCCGTGCGGATGTGATTGTTGCCGCTTTGGGTGAGTGTGCGGATATGTCGGGTGAATCGGCCTCACGTACGGAACTGGAACTGCCGGATGCGCAGCAAGCGTTACTGAAAGAACTGGTGAAGACGGGAAAGCCGGTGGTGCTGTTATTGTTTACGGGACGTCCGTTGGTGCTTAATTGGGAAACGGCACATGTTCCTGCTATACTGAACGTATGGTTTGCGGGCAGTGAGGCGGGCGATGCCATAGCTGACGTATTATTTGGACACACCGTTCCTGCCGGAAAGCTCACTACCGGTTTCCCACGTGCCGTAGGACAGATGCCGTTATACTATAACCATTTGAGTGCCAGTCGCCCCGATCCGCAAGATGGGGTGTTCAACCGCTACCAGAGTAACTATATTGACCAAAGTAATGAGCCGCTTTATCCTTTCGGGTTCGGGCTGAGCTATACGGCTTTTGAATACGGCGATATGCGGCTTGGTTCGGAATGCCTTCCCAAGAACGGGAAGTTGGCGGTTTCTGTGGAGGTCACCAATTCCGGTACTTGTGACGGTACGGAAATCGTACAACTCTATCTGCGTGATGTGATGGCTGAGGTAGCACGTCCTGTCAAGGAACTGAAAGCTTTCCGGCGTATCTTTTTGAAGAAAGGGGAAAAGCGAGAAGTGGTGTTCACGTTGACAGAAGAGGACTTGAAATACTACCATTCGGATTTGCAATACGGGTATGATCCGGGTGAGTTTCAAGTGATGGTCGGTCCTAACAGCCGTGATGTCCAGACGAAGGTGTTCAAAGCAGAATAAGTTCTTTAATTTGAAGATTATGTTTATATGAAGATGATAACTTTTTTCATTATGTTGCTGTTGTCAGTGGCTATGCTATGCAGCAGTTGTTCTGTTACTGGAAATAGAGAAAAGACATTATTGGGTAATCCGGTTGTCAAGGTGCCTACGTTGTTTGATAAGACAGTGTGCTACATTGTCTGAACTTGCCAAGTCCACCGGAGCTATAGCCGGAATGGATTATGAAGATAAGAACCGTCATCGGGGAGTCAGACATCCCCGAACTGCCATTACCTTGACGGAAGATTGGGATTTGCTGCTCATTACCGTTGACGGATGCCGGTCCGGTCAGTCGGAAGGCATGAACGCAAAGGAACTGACTGGCTTTATTGTGAAATACTTCTCTCCGCAATATGCACTGAATATGGATGGCGGAGGTATTTAAAGAACAAGACAATGAAAGAAAAGAAACGTAGCTGGATTATTTTTTATAGCTTCTTTGTATGTTTTTGTTTTTTCCAGCCACTTTGGGCGGAGAAGCGTGTGGAGCGAGGCAATGACATCGTTTCTGTCATTAGGCATGGTGTCCGGAACGACGGTTCTGTGATAGGCTCTGAACTGAATGAGCTTGTCATGAGGAGCTACGGGAAGACGTTGTATTTTCCTGTCGGTACCTATAACCTGTCGGAACCTATCGTCTTGCCCTACGACTATACGAAGAATGTAAATATCATTTTTGACAAGAATGCATTGATAAAGACAGATTTGCCCTTGGAAGCATTGTTGAAGATTGGCTATTCGGAGATGTCGACACCCGATGTCACCCATCGTCGCTTCTCTTATATCGAGGGAGGGATGTTCGACTGCTATAATGTGGAGAACGGAATCATGGTCAACGGATTGAAACAGCTGGTTTCCCTGAAAAGTATCAGTTTGTTTAAGGGGCGCAACACACATATCCGCATCAGCGTTACCGACGACTTCAGAGGAACGGGAAGCAGTGATACCAAAATAGACAATGTGACGATACAAGGCATTTCGTCCAACGAAGAGGTATATGGTATCTATATAGACCAAGCTTGCTGTGACTGTAAGATTTCCAATACTTTCATATATAGCACGAAGTATGGACTCGTGACAAAGTCGGCGGGACATATTTTGAATAACCTGCATATTCTCTCCATGCACACCACTGGCGGTCTGGACTTGGGGGTGAAAGGTTTCCGCTCTACGGAAGGGATACGTGTGGAAGCAGATGGCTTTTTCATTTTCAACGAGGTGTATTATGACACGGTGGACTGTGGCATTGTGGTTGCGGCGGATAGGAATCCTACGTTGGTACTGGACAAGAACATCTTCTATTCCTATTTGCCGGATTTCGGGACTTCTTTCCTCTATCGGGACCATAAGGCGGCGGCTCCGTTTCAGGCGAAGATGTCGAACTGCATCATCGAAGTGGCAAAACAGGGTTATAAAATCTTTGATGTCAGCCCTGAGGCTATAAAGAATGATGTGGAGGGGAATTTTTCGTTTGTGAATTGTGCTATGAGGAATTCTCACTTGTTAAGTCCTTTCGATTTTTCCCTGATGCAACGTATAAGGGGGAAAAGATATGATGTACTGTCTGCACCGGAGCAGGCAACAAGTGGTTTGCAGGCAGTGGATAGCTTGCAGTGGTACGTTTTGGGAGCAGTGTTTGTTTCTCCGTATCGTAATTTGTTAAAATTGGATTTGGCAAAAGATGGTATGGTAGAATTGGATTTGCTCTTTACTGGAGAGAAGCCCGAAATACATAGCAGGATGCTCAGAAGTCCGGATGGAACCTCCTTCCAGCTGGGGTATGTTGTTAAGGATGAGTATTGTATCTTACTGTTGAGAATGTCTCGAGGAAGAGTGTATCCTACTATTTGTGATGTGTTGGGAAATGGTTGTTTTTTTGCGACTCCTTCCAAAGACAGATACTATAAACCGGAAGATTATGGGGTAAATCAAAATCCCGTCATTCTGCATT
>ERZ777305.3493-NODE-3493-length-10661-cov-3.786442_pt1 | contig 10661 bp, 12 predicted proteins | sample MGYA00374965_ERZ777305 | MGnify/ENA primary metagenome ERZ777305 (study PRJEB29328, sample SAMD00013331) | mouse gut metagenome | study: EMG produced TPA metagenomics assembly of the Metagenome analysis of fecal microbiota from mouse which was promoted...
CAGTGACAGCGCAGTTTCCTTGTGACTGCAAGACAGTCTGGGACATTGTTACAGACAACAAAAACTATGAATGGCGGAGTGATTTATCCAAAATAGAAATGATTGACGAAAATCGGTTTGATGAGTATACAAAGACCGGGTTTGTGACGCATTTTCAGATTACCGCAAAAGAGCCATACCGGGAATACCGATTTGATATGGAGAATCAAAACATGAGCGGTCACTGGAGCGGCATATTTGAGAGCCGGAATGATGGTACCCAGATTACTTTTACAGAAAAAGTTCGGGTGAAGAACCCGATTATGAATCTGTTTGTAAAGGGGTATCTGAAAAAACAACAGGCTAAGTATATAGCTGATCTCAGAGAAGCGATAGCAAAATTGTAAGATTGTTGGCTGGTTACAGATAAAACAGTTTACAGAAAAATACTGATAATTTAATTAGGAGAACTCAAGGATTAGATGTATAATCAAAGAGAAACGAGGAGGCAACTACAAGGGCAAAAAACAACGGAAATGCGATATGGAATATAAAATCCAAGCCGTAAAATTAGCAAAAGAGCTTGGCGGTGCAAAAGGAGCAGGAAAAGGAAATCCGCCGCCTGAAAGAGGAAAACGAATTTCTGGAAGAGGCAAGCGCTTTTTTCGCCGCCAGCCGTCGGAAGTCTGCAAAAGGCAGAGAATATTGACAATATCAAAAGCGGAGTTGACCATTCTTTTTGATGAAGACTCAGGAATTCGCTTGAACAAGGGAGACATATTCAAGTATGATGCTGACGAACCGAACGCTGAAGCAGTAGGTTGGGAGACCGCTCTGTTTGGAGCGGTCTCCTTTGCCGCATACTTAAAATATTTACTTCACCCGCAGGACATGGTATAATCAGACGAATGCTTTGGAAGATGGAGGGATAAAAAACGCAGCTTGCACTGAATAGTAGATAAAATGTTGAAAATTGCGACATAATCTGAAAGCTAGAAATGGGAGGTGGGCAGAATGAGAGATACTATTTTAATTGTAGATGATGAGGCGGATATCGTTTCCACTCTTGAGGACTACTTTATGTACAACAACTATGACGTAATGACGGCGACAAATGGAATGGAAGCGATTGAAAAGGCAGGAAAACAGCCGGATCTCATTTTGTTGGATATCAATATGCCAGATGTAGACGGGCTGGAGGTTTGCGCCCGGATACGGGATTTTGTCAGCTGCCCGATTCTGTTCCTGACTGCCAGGGTGGAGGACAGCGATAAGGTCAAAGGCTTCGGTTTGGGAGGGGATGATTACATTGTAAAGCCCTTTTCATTGGACGAGCTTGGCGCTAGGGTTGCCGCACACATAAGACGGGAGCGCCGCAGAGGGGACACTCCCAAGGTGCAGCTTGCCGATAAGCTGGCGATTGATTATACAGAAAGACGAGTGTTCTATGATGGCGAGGAAATTCCCTTTGCAAAGAAGGAGTTTGATATTATTGAGCTTCTGTCCGGCCATCCGGGGCAGATTTTCAGCAAAGAGCGGATCTATGAACTTGTCTGGGGCTATGACAGTGAAGGAGAGTCTTCCGTGGTGGCCGAACATGTTCGCAGAATTCGTGCGAAGCTTGCAGCCTCAGACATAAAACCGTATGTAGAAACGGTTTGGGGAGTGGGATATAAATGGGCAAAATAACAGAGTTTTTCAAAAGAAAGTCGATAAAGACGGCTTTTACTACGTCTATGCTCGTCTGTATTGTTTCTGCATTGCTGTTATCCTTGGCTCTATCAAGCTGTTGTCAATGGGGGCAGTCCCAAATTTATAAGCAATATCAATTTGAGTTTGGCGTATCCGATCCTGAAATGGTGATTGGATTTGATAGAACAGCCGATGAACAGAAAGGAAGCATATCTTATCAGACGCCACTGAATATAATGGATCATTTTACGCCGGCAGACCGGACTATATATAATATTCTTGGTTTTTTGAGTATTGGCGTATATCCCATTTGCTTCATTTTCTGTATTGTCGCCACCAGCATTTTATTCTACAAACGGCATATGCAGAAACCTCTCGCCATACTGGATCATGCCGCCGGCCAGATTGCCGATAACAACTTGGATTTTAAAATCGTTTATGATAAAGAGGACGAACTGGGAAAGCTGTGCGCTTCCTTTGAGAAAATGCGGCAGGCATTACAGGAAAGCAATGAGGAGATGTGGCGGCAGATGGAGGAACGCAAAAGGCTGAATGCGGCGTTCTCTCATGATTTGCGGACACCGCTGACGGTTCTGAAAGGACAGAGCGAATTGCTGCGGCAATATGCGCCCCAAATGACCGCGGAAAAACTAAGCGATACCTCAGAGATGATGCACCGGCACATCGTAAGGCTGGAGGAGTATGTGCAGACTATGGGAGAGCTACAGCGGCTGGAGGATATTGAAATTGTCCGGCACTCCATAACACTGGGGGCGCTTTGCAGGCAATTAGAGGAAACGGGAGAGGCTGTATGCGATAAGAAAGGGTTTTCCTATGAAGTTATAGGTAATAGGGATTCTGGTTTAAATATAGACGCCTCTATTGTAATGCGGGTATATGAAAATCTCCTTGCCAATGCAGTGCGGTTTGCAAAGGAAAAGATTATGGTATCGGCAGAGTCACAGGAGGGATATCTGTATCTTACTGTTTCCGACGATGGAGCCGGATTTGCCAAAAAGGATTTAGAGAATGCCACGAAGCCGTTTTACAAAACGGTGCGTGAAACAGATAACGAGCATTTCGGTATGGGACTGAATATCTGCAAGATTCTTTGCGAGAAGCATGGCGGATATATCCGGCTGAGCAATCGGGATGGGGCGGTTGTTACTGCGGCGTTCAGGCAGTGATTCTTCTGACTACGATAAGGTAATGAAAAGAATCCCATATGGAAAAGTGATTACTATTGGAAAGATTAGCGACTGCTTTCAAGCTAATCCGATTTTTGTTCCTTCAAAAGTATTCCACATACGATTACCGCCGCAAAAAAGACAAGGATTAAATACCATAAATTTCCAATGTAAAAGCCATTATCCAACATCAGTCGGTATCCCCAAGAAGCAGGAAAAATTCTCCCTATCATTTCGAGAAAATCGGGCAATAAATCGACGGGAAACATAATCCCCGAAAGCATAATTGAGGGCAAAAATACTAACTGTGCTATCATCGTTAGTTTCGCCTGGTTTTTTATAATCAACCCTAAAATACTTCCAATACTTAACGACACAATAATGTATATAGCAAGTGCCAAAAAGAAAGTCGGAGGCTGTGCCGGCAAGACTGCTTCAAATAATACGGGAGCCAGCAGCACTATCACAGCACAAGCAATCATCAAATGTATGAATGCGGAAAGAAACATCGTAATAAGACCCAGATAGATAGGCACTCCGTTTGCTTTATAAACTTTTTTTATGTCACTTCCATAAGTTTCAATCAACGATGGCGGCAGTCCAATAAACGCTCCCATTGAAACACTCATTACAATCATAGATTGTATTAGTGTACTTCCCATTTCGGGCATAACGGAAGTAAAAATACCGCCCATCAGAAGGAAGAAAATAAGCGGAATGATATAACAGGTAACTAACAAGGATTTGCTTCGTATATCTAATTTCCACTGTAAAGCAACGCCATATAAAAACCCACTCATTCTGTTTACCTCCTCGTCATCTCTATAAAATGCTGTTCCAGTGTGCCACGGTCAACTTTAATATCTAATACATGAATTTCATTTTGTTTCAACTCGCCGAGCAGAGTAATCAAACTATCTTCTATATTATCTGTTTCAAAAGTACTGTTCCCTTGTTGCGTTTTGATATGAATAAAATACTTTTCCCCAATCTTATCTGTCAGTTCTGTCGCTGTGCCGCAAAAGGCAATATTCCCATTATTCAAAATTGCAATGCGGTCACATAAGTTTTCCACTTCTGCCATATCGTGACTTGCCAAAACAATCGTTTTTCCTTGTGACTTGAGTTTGCGAATTTGTTCGTGAAGCGAAAGTCTACCCTCGACATCAAGCCCCGCAGTCGGCTCATCGAGAAAAATAATATCTGGATTGCCAATAAGCGCAAGGGCGAGATGCAGCCGCCTTTTTTGTCCTGTGGATAATTGGATATACTGCTTTTTCTCAATATCTTTAATACCGAGAGCGTTAAGCATAGTGAAATCAACCTTTGCCCTATTCCATTTTGAAAATAGCCTTATAGCTTCCATTGGTTTGATATGGGCAGGTAAAGATGATGATTGCAATTGAATACCCATTTTCCCGTTTATCGTAATTGCACCGCTATCATATTTTTTCAAACCCTCAATACATTCAAGGGCTGTCGTTTTTCCTGCGCCATTTACACCGAGCAGAGCGAAAGTTTCTCCCTTTTTAATTTCAAAATCAAGTCCATTGAGAACAATGTTGCTGCCATAGCTTTTCTTTAATCCACAAACTTGTATTGCGCTATTCATCCTTGCACCTCCTCAAACGGATTTACTCCGAGTTTCGAAAAGTAAACTTGCAAAGCCGGCTCTAAATACTCGTTTACAATTTTTTGCCTTTCTTCCCAAGCGTTTGTGGCGGTATCAATGTTGCCGATCTCCATCAATTTCGGCAGCATACTCATATCACCGTTCGTAAATTCTGTAATCAATCCCCAATACTCTTTTACAATTCGTTGGCATTTCTCACTTTCAGGGGACACACTTGCCTTTTGAAGTTCTATAATTTCATCACTCAAACGATTAAATCTATCTACAAAATTCAAACCGCTTTCCTTATCAAACCGATTACGGATATGGTCAAGCGTATCATCATCAAAACGCTTAATGAGATAGTAAGAGTCGTTTTTCATTTGTAGATTAACAATAATATCTGCATACTTCTTGAAATTGACTGTCTGCATTTGTAACACTTCTTCTTTTAACTGTTCGATTGCTGCCAACGAGGCAGTTAACTGTTCTATCTTCTCCCGAATGCTATCTGCCTGTTCGGTAAGGGCGTTTGCCACATCAGTCGGCGTTTCTAAAGAAATCAGGCGTTGCTTTATGTCGTCCAAAGAAAATCCCAGTGATTTCAAAGATGTAATCTGATGAAGTGTAACCAAATCTTTATCTGTATAAAGTCTGCGTCCGCCTTCGCTTTCTGCTGATGGAGATAACAAGCCCTCTTTATCATAGTATTGCAATGTGCGGACAGTAACTCCTATTTTCTTTGCAACCTCTCCAACTGTCATAAACCCAGGCGGTATTGCTCTGTGTTTTGCCATAATTTTTTACCTCCTATGATACATTATACATCATTACGCTGCGTCACAAGCAAGCCTTTTGAAAAAAATTAATTATGCACACACTTGTATGTTGTTCATTTTGGGGGACTATTCTAAAGAATTCTTCACCTTTCATCGAGCCCTCCTCTGTTATTGATGGCTGCCTGTGCATTTAAAAAAGACAATTTATTCCGCAAGGTTTTCTTGACGAGTAGACAAAAAGTTGAAAATCTCCTTTTATCCTATACCTGTCAGAGGGGAAACCCATCTGAGGAAAGGAGCTTTTTCAAATGAACAATTCTATAGAAATCAAAGGGCTGAATAAATTTTACGGAAAGAAGCAGGCGCTTTTTGACGTGAATCTTTCTATCCAACAGGGTATGTTCGGCCTGCTGGGGCGCAACGGCGCAGGTAAGACCACCTTGATGAAGACGTTGGCTACACTGCTGCAAAAGAAAAATGGAGAGATTACGGTATGCGGCGTTCCAATAGAGAACGCCAAAGAGATCCGCAGGATTATCGGGTATCTGCCCCAGGAGTTTTCCATGTACCCATCCATGAAGGTGGGGGAGGCCATGGAATATCTGGCAATTCTGTCCGGGCTCAGCGGTGCCGAGAGAGAAGAACGGGTAGACACACTCCTCAAAAAAGTGAATCTGACAGAGCACTGGGACAAAAAGGTGAAGGCTCTTTCCGGCGGCATGAAACGCCGTCTTGGAATCGCCCAGGCGCTGCTCAATAATCCTAAGGTGCTGATTGTTGACGAGCCCACCGCTGGGCTGGACCCCGAGGAGCGTGTCCGATTTAGAAACCTGCTGTCTGAGATTGCGGAGGATAAGATTGTGATTTTGTCCACCCACATTGTAGGGGACATTGAGGCCACCTGTGAGGATATCGCCATCATCAACGAGGGCAGGGTTATCTATAACGGGACAGTCGATCAGCTTTTGCAGGAAGCAGAAGGCAGAGTATTTACCATGACCGCTTCCAAGCGAGAACTTCCAGAGCTTAAAAGACAGCTTTCCATCACCAGTATGCACACCCAGGGAAACAAGGTTCATATCCGCTTTATAGCAGAGGCCTTGATGCAGGGTGCCAAGGTGTGTGAGCCGAATATTGAGGATGCATATATGCTGTATCTCCACACCAGCGGCGTTCGTGAGATTTTGGGTGAAATGGGAGGTGAGTGGTAATGCTGTTGTTGCAGGAGATTAAAAAGGTTGTAAAATCCCTTCCCTACTTGATTTTCGTTGCAGCTGTTGTGATCGGGCTGTTCTCTCAGGGGGTATTCCGCTTTCAAGACAATCTCCTTGAGGAACCACAGCCGGGCGGCAGCTACGGATTTAAATACGAGGAAATCCCCGAAATCATCATGCCAGCTGCACTCCAAGCTCTGTTGGCGGAGTTTGGAGGCAATGACTATACCACCTATCCCATTGGATTTATTAAGCATGTAAAACTCAGTGAAGGTAAGCGGGAAAAAATGGCTGAGATACTCTCTGAAATTACGGGAGCTGACAAGGAAACAATTCTGCAGGAAGTAGCCGGGATGACGGCTGGCGGTTCCGACAATTACACCTTTCAAATCGGCGGGGAGGGGATGCAGCTTTACCATCGGCTCGGAGGAGAAACAGCAGAGCAGCCCGGAAAAAATAACATTCGCAGTCCGTGATGACATGGACTATGCCCGTTTCAAGGAGCTGATGGGGAAGGCAGACGATCTTCTGGGCGGCGGTTCCAACTATGCGGTGGATTCCCTCATCGGGTACGGAACAGTTCCACTGACCTATGAAGAGGCAAAAGAACGGTACGACCTTGCAATCAGTTCCGATAAAGTGACCGGCGGTTATGCCCGTCTGTTCTCTGACTATGCGGGCGTTATGGTGCTGTCAATCCTGCCGGTGTTTCTGGCGGTCATTCTGAGTATGAAGGACCAGCGTGCCAAAATGGAGGCGCTGATCTATACAAAGAAAACCTCCGCTGCCAAGCTTACCTTTATCCGGTATCTGGCGCTTGTGATAGCAGCTATGCTCCCGGTCATTATCCTCTCTTATATATCAAACATGATGGTCTGGAGCAGTTATCACGGGATGCAGCTGGATTACCTGGCTCCTCTCAAGTACGATTTCGGCTGGCTGCTGCCAAGCGTGATGATTTCCACAGCTATCGGTATGTTCTTGACGGAATTAACCGGCACACCCATTGCCGTTGCAGTACAGGGGCTTTGGTGGATGTTCGATGTGAATCTGGGAATCAAAACCGTTCCTTCGGCATATGCCCTGTTTCGCCTGGCGCCCCGCCACAACGCAGGTGCATATTCATGGTTCCGCACCCAAGATTATCTGGAGCATTTTGGGAACCTTGTGCAGAACAGGCTGCTGATGGCGGGAATCGCCCTGGTGCTCATCCTACTCACAATTTTAATCTATGAAGCAAAAAGAAAGGGGAAATTCGGTGGAAATGCATTCTTCAAAAAAGCGGTTTCCGGTATTAGAGATCGCAAAAATCAATCTCAGGCATAACGCACTTTTGTCCATTGCGGTGGCTGTCCTCTTGTGCCTTGTCACTCCGCTATTTATCGGTACAGCCAATCTGGATCGAAATTCCGCAGCCATGCCGCTGGAGATGTTTGTTTCTCTGATTGGTGTTGTACTGATGACGCCAGTATTTCAGCCGGAGCAGAACGAGGAAATTGACGACCTGGTATCTTCCAAGTATTGCAGCACAGCAAAGGTTCATCTGATACGAACGGTGTATTCGGTGGGGGCTGCAGCTTTGCTGATCTGTGTATTTACCGTATCTATGAAGCTGCAAAGCTGCGATGTCACGCCAGTGTTGGCGCTTGGAACTATTGCAGATGCCTTGTTCTTAGGTTCCATGGGTATGCTGACCTCGGCGCTGACAGGAAATACAGTCATCGGGTATATGCCGCCGCTGCTGTACTATGCGCTCAATATCGGCATGGGGCCAAAGCTGGGAAGCTTTTATCTGTTTTCTATGGCCACAGGCAGCTACGCAGCAAAGCTGTGGCTGTTCTTTGCAGGACTACTGATGACGGCAGCAGCTCTATTCTATCAAAGGCTTCGCAAGCGGAGGGCATAAATTATTCGCAGTGAGAACCAGATGATCGCTGTCCCTTCAGAAAGCATGAATAATCAAAAGCCCTGATCCTTCACAAATCAATGTGGGTATCAGGGCTTTACATATTTCCTCTTTTGCCTTACACAGACATCGGCAAGCTTAGATCGACCTCAAAGCCGCCGTATTCGCTATGCTTTATTTGCATTATGCCGTTGTGTGCAAATATGATTTGTTTGACAAGGAGCAAACCTAATCCATGGCGCTGTTCGTTTGTTTGTTCATCGCACACCATATAATGCGGCGTGTTGTTCAATTTATCAATCTGCTCATCTGTTGCACCCACACCGTCATCGGCAACAACGACCGTACAAACAGCATCTTCAGCTACAACACGAACGAAGATATGGCTTCCTTGTTCATTATGATTCATGCTGTTTTGAATCAGATTACTTACTGCTCTTTTAATTAAGTCTCTGTCAACATTTGCGGTACAGGAAGTTAATTCTTCATCTGTTTCCCATTCAATCGTGTACTTTTTATCAATACTCATATTGATGAAATCAACTACTACCTGACGGACAACGGCAATTAGATTTTGCCTTTCAGGGCTTATCGGCTGCATATTATATTCCAGCTTGGACGCAAGATTCAAGTCGTTAATCAGGTTTCGCATTCGTTTGCTTTGGCGTACAATAACCGCCGCTTTTTGACGGTTATCTTCTGATAGCTGCATATCACTTTCCAACTGGCCGGCATACCCCATTACCATTGACAGAGGGGTTCGTATGTCGTGGGACACCCCTGCGATCCAATTTGCTCTTGCGGTTTCTCTTTTTCGGAGCTGTCCACTTTGCGTTTTTAAAATATCTGAGGTCTTGTTAATGCTTACTGCAAGCTCGGATAAAAGCCCCTTTTCCCTGATATGGACTTCTTCGTTGGTTGACAAAGCCTGTATTCCGCTGACAATCGGTTTCACGGATTTTAACAGATTGGAATTGGCAATCACATAGATGATAAAAATCAAGGCCAGATTGATTGCTAAAACAGAAAGGACTGTTTTGGGCAAGTTGACGATGAAATGATAGTCCCAACTCGGCCACATATGTTTCCAAAAGCTGTCTTTCGGATAGCCCAGTACCACAAGTCCGTTTTCCGCTTCTCCTGTAAATGTAGGATATCCGTCGATATAACCACGGGTCAGGCTCGCTATATCCGAAATGGTGTATGACATGGGTACGGCTTCGGGAAGATAATCCGTCTGCCATACTACTTTCATTGACCTGTTGTCAATAAAAATAGCCCATACATTTGCGTGTTGAAGTTCAAGCGCGGTGTCTTCGCTTAAAACATATCCGGTTTCACTTTTGGATAAATGATCGGCAACTTCCTGCGCCGTTATCCAAGGAGAACCATTCGGCGCCTGATTCAGCGTATATATTCCCAATAAAGCGAAATTCAGAATAATGAGCAACATCGAGGAGAGGAGCATAATACCGATAAAACGCCGTATTAGTTTCGGTACGCTTTTCATGTCACTTGCCCTCCGTAACGAGCTTATATCCAAGTCCCTTGATTGTTATCAGAGAAACAGGCTGAGATGGATTCGCTTCAATTTTTTCTCTGATACGGCGGATATGCGCCATCAGCGAGTTTTCGTAGCCGAAAGGATTATCGCCCCAAGCCGCTTCGCACAGAGCATCAATCGTAACAATTCGCCCTGCGTTCCGATATAAAGCTGTAAGGAGGTCATGTTCTTTTGCCGTAAGTAAAATATGTTCTCCATTCTTTATGACCTCTGCACGCGCAAAGTCAATTTCGCTGTCACGCAGTTTCACAAGGGGATTTTCTGCTTTATAGCTTCTGCGAAGAATGGCATTTATACGGAATAAAAGCTCCTTTGGCAAAAACGGCTTTACCATATAATCATCTGCGCCAAGTCCGAAGCCATGGAACTTATCGTCATCCTCGCCACGGGCAGTTAAGAACAGCATGGGATAATCAGCCGATTGTTTAAGCCGCTCCATCAGGGCAAACCCATTCCCATCAGGGAGCATTACATCGAGAATCGCAAGTTCAGGCTGATAGGTTTCAGAAACCGTAACTGCTTCACTTACCGTTTTTGCTGTTCTGATATTTTGAAATCCGCCTTCGTTTAAGATGGATACGACCATATCTAAAAGCTCCTGCTCATCATCGACAAGCAAAATGCGTTTCTGTTTCAGGTAATCAAAGTCCATAAGGGTGCCTCCTTTGTGCTTCCTATTATACCATAACTTTCGGACTTATGCAAGGCAAGGAAAAGCAGTATTTTCA
>ERZ777305.3494-NODE-3494-length-10659-cov-109.557714_pt1 | contig 10659 bp, 15 predicted proteins | sample MGYA00374965_ERZ777305 | MGnify/ENA primary metagenome ERZ777305 (study PRJEB29328, sample SAMD00013331) | mouse gut metagenome | study: EMG produced TPA metagenomics assembly of the Metagenome analysis of fecal microbiota from mouse which was promoted...
GCCGGGAACATCAACCAAGTGCTGAAGGTGGACAGCGTGGTGTGCGACTTCAACGGCTATCCTTACCGTGCCGTGACCTACGCCACGCAGAAGATTATCCGGCAGAGCAACGTCACCGAGCGCAGCCTCGTGACCACATGCCGCCTCTTGAACTCGTCCCGTTCGGACGACAACCCCAACGGGTTCACCATCGAGGGTTTCACCATCATTGAGAACAAGGATTTACAAACCATCAAACGCTAACAGGCATGAAAGGAATCGGAAAATCGCTGTGGAGGGTCTATTGGAAACTCCACGACAAAAAGAAAATGCTGGTGGCAAGGCTCAAAGGGTATCTGGACGGCTTGCCGCCGAAGACACGCAGGCGCATCGTGCTGGCAATGCTCGCTGCCTTCGCCGCGCTTGCCCTCTACACCTTCGGCAAAGCCGTCCATGACATCGGCAGGAATGACGGCAGCCGTATGGTGACAGACCATGCCGGACAGGTGGAACTGTCCTTGAAGCCTGAAGTGAGCGACAATTTTACACCTTATTATAATAATATGTATGGAACAGACGAAGAATGAACCTAAAAACGAGAACAAGGCGGCTCCCGACAACGGGAAACCGAAGAAGGAGCGCAAACCGCTGACCGAAGCCCAACGGCTGAAACGTCAGAAGATGATAGTGCTGCCCGCTATGGTGCTGGTATTCCTCGGTGCGATGTGGCTGATATTCGCACCGTCCTCCGGCAAGGAGCAGGAGCCGGGAACGGGCGGCTACAACATCGAAATGCCCGACGCGGACAAGGCGAACCGCCGTATTATCGGCGACAAGGCGAAAGCCTACGAGCAGGAGGCGATGGAGGAACGGCAGGAGAACCGTGACCGCGCCATGCAGCAGCTGGGCGATATGTTCGACAGCGAGGTGGCGGAAACGGACGGTGGCAGGGACTTCGACCTTGCCAATCCCGGCGGCACGCAAGAAGCGGTGAAACCTGCCCCGAAAACCATCCAATCCTCCGCAGCCGCCTACCGCGACCTCAATGCCACGCTCGGCAACTTCTACGAACAGCCGAAGAACGACAACGCGGAGATGGACGAACTGCTGGAGCGTATCGCCTCGCTGGAATCGGAACTGGAAAGCGAGAAGGGCAAGGCGTCCGCTATGGATGACCAAGTGGCACTTATGGAGAAGTCCTATGAGCTGGCGGCGAAATACATGGGCGGTCAGAACGGCGGCAAGCCGGAACCGGTGCAGGCGGCTGAGCCTTACCCCGTGCAGAAAGCCGGAAAGAACACGGCGAAACCCGTCAGGCAGGTAGTGCATCAGGTGGTGTCCTCGCTTGGACAACCGATGAGCAACGCCGAATTTGTCGCCTCCTTCTCGCAGGAGCGTAACCGCAGTTTCAACACGGCGGTGGGCGTCACGACCGTATCGGACAGGAACACCATACCGGCGTGCGTCTATGGGGCGCAGAGCGTGACCGACGGACAGGCGGTAAGATTACGGCTGCTGGAGCCGATGGCGGTAGCGGAAAAAATCATTCCCCGCAACGCGGTGGTGGTCGGCACGGCAAAGATTCAGGGCGAACGGCTTGATATTGAAATTACTTCGCTGGAGTACGCAGGTACGATCATCCCGGTGGAACTGGCGGTGTATGACACGGACGGGCAGCCCGGCATCTTCATCCCCAACTCGATGGAAATGAACACTGTCAGGGAGGTTGCCGCAAACATGGGCGGCTCGCTGGGGAGCAGCATCAATATCTCCACCAATGCAGGGGCGCAGCTCGCCTCCGACTTGGGCAAGGGGCTGATACAAGGCACGAGCCAGTACATCGCCAAAAAGATGCGAACCGTCAAGGTGCATCTGAAAGCCGGGTACAGGGTCATGCTTTACCAAGAAAAATATTGAAAACAATAAAAATTACCACTAAAATCCAAAAGTAATGAGAAAAGTAATCATCATGTTTGCCCTCGCTATGGGCATCATAACTGCCAACGCGCAGGAGAATGTAACCGTTGAAACGACCAACGGAAGTGAACAACCGACCTTGACGAAGGAGGTCTATCCGCAGAAGGAGGCGGACGGCGACCTATATCACGGGCTGTCACGCAAGCTGACCTTCGACCGCATGATACCGCCGCACGGTCTGGAAGTGACCTACGACAAGACCGTCCACGTCATTTTTCCGGCGGAGGTGCGCTATGTCGATTTAGGCTCGCCCGACCTGATTGCCGGGAAAGCCGACGGAGCGGAGAACATCATCCGTGTGAAGGCTACCGTAAGGAATTTTCCCAACGAAACGAATATGTCCGTCATCACGGAGGACGGCAGTTTCTACACCTTCAACGTGAAGTACGCCGCCGAACCGCTGTTGCTCAACGTGGAGATGTGCGACTTCATCCATGACGGCAGCACGGTGAACCGCCCGAACAACGCGCAGGAAATCTATCTGAAAGAGCTGGGCAGCGAAAGCCCGATGCTGGTGCGCCTTATCATGAAGTCCATCCACAAACAGAACAAGCGCGAGGTGAAGCATATCGGCTGCAAGCGTTTCGGCATCCAATACCTGTTGAAAGGCATCTACACGCACAACGGCTTGCTTTATTTCCACACGGAGATAAAGAACCAGAGCAACGTGCCTTTCGATGTGGACTACATCACTTGGAAAATCGTGGACAAGAAGGTTGCGAAGCGTACTGCCGTGCAGGAGCAGATTATTCTGCCGCTCCGCGCGCAGAACTACGCCACCCTCGTGCCGGGCAAAAAGAGCGAGCGCACGGTCTTCACGATGGCGAAGTTCACCATCCCCGATGACAAGTGCCTCGTGGTGGAATTGAACGAGAAGAACGGCGGCCGTCACCAGTCCTTCGTGATTGAGAACGAGGATTTGGTACGCGCGGGTACCATCAACGAACTTCAAGTACGCTGACCATGAGAAAGTACATCGCAATAATCATCGCGTCGCTTGCCCTTTTTACAGGGCAGGCGCACGCCCAGCGGTGTCTGCCGAAGATGCAGGGCATCGAGGTGAGGGCGGACATGGCGGACGGCTTCAATCTCGGCGGCAAGGACGGCGGGTACAGCTTCGGGGCGGCTCTCTCCACCTACACGAAGAAGGGGAACAAGTGGGTGTTCGGTGGCGAATACCTGTTGAAGAACAATCCCTACAAGGACACCAAGATACCCGTGGCGCAGTTCACGGCGGAGGGCGGCTATTACTTCAAGATACTGTCGGACGCCCGAAAGATTGTTTTCGTCTATGCCGGGGCTTCGGCTCTCGCCGGATATGAGGCGGTAAATTGGGGGAAGAAGGTGCTGCATGACGGCTCCACGCTGCACGACCGGGACGCCTTCATCTACGGCGGTGCGCTGACGCTCGATGTGGAGTGTTACGTGGCAGACCGTATCGCCCTGCTTGCCAACCTGCGGGAGCGTTGCCTTTGGGGTGGCGACACACGGAAGTTCCACACGCAGTTCGGGGTCGGTATCAAGTTCATCATCAACTGACACGGGCATGGAAAGGACGGAAATAGATGCTGTCAGAAGGATGCCGCTTGCGGATTTTCTCGCACGGCTGGGGCATGAGCCTGTCAGAAGGAGCGGTAACGAGCTGTGGTATCTTGCCCCGTACAGGGGCGAGCGCACATCCTCTTTCCGTGTGAACGTGGCGAAACAGCTCTGGTACGACTTCGGTTTGGGCAAGGGCGGCGACATCTTCACGCTTGCCGGAGAGTTTGCGCAAAGCGTGGATTTTATGGAACAGGCGAGGTTTATAGCGAAAGCCGCAAATATGGTGGTTGATAGGTCGGCTTTTCCGACCTATCAACCGAAGCCTGCCGAACCTGCCTTTGAAGGAGTGGAAGCCGTCCCGTTGCTCCGCTCACCGCTGACGGACTATCTGGCGGAACGGGGCATCCCTTACGCTGTCGCATCACGTTACTGCTGCCGACTGAATTACGGAGTGCGTGGCAAGCGGTATTTCGCTGTAGGCTTCCCGAACGTGGCGGGCGGCTATGAGGTACGCAGCCGCCATTTCAAGGGTTGCATACCACCGAAAGATGTGTCACTGGTAAAGCTGGAAAATACCGCTGCCGACGTGTGCAGCGTGTTCGAGGGATTTATGGATTTCCTTTCCGCTGCCACGCTTGGATTGGAAACGGGCGACTGCCTTGTGCTGAACTCCGTTTCCAACGTGGAAAAGGCGATGAAGCATCTGGACGCTTACGGACGCATCAACTGTTTCCTTGACCGTGACGAAGCCGGACGGAGGACGCTTGACGTTCTTGGCAAACGCCACAGCGGACGTATCTGTGACCGTTCAGCCCTCTATGACGGTTGCAAGGACTTGAACGAGTATCTGCAACTGACAACGAAAAAAGAAATGAACAATAACTTAAAAATCAAATTGAAATGAACATACTGAACAACAAGAACCGAAGAAAATCCATCTTCAAGGCGTTGGCACTCTGCCTGTTCGCCGCCGTGTCGCTCACGCTCGTGTCGTGTGACGACGACATGGACATCCAGCAATCCTATCCCTTCACGGTGGAAACCATGCCCGTGCCGAACAAGGTGACGAAGGGGCAGACGGTGGAAATCCGCTGTGAGCTGAAAAAGACGGGCGACTTCGCCAACACCCTCTATACCATCCGGTATTTCCAGTTCGAGGGGGAAGGCACGCTGAAAATGGACAATGGAATCACGTTCCTGCCCAACGACCGCTACCTGCTCGAAAACGAAAAGTTCCGGCTGTACTACACGGCGGCGGGTGACGAGGCGCACAATTTCATCGTGGTGGTGGAAGATAATTTCAACAACTCCTACGAATTGGAATTTGACTTCAATAATCGGAACGTGAAGGACGACCGGACCGTTATCCGTGTCGGCGACATCAAACCCTTGTCAAGATGATGCGTGTGTTCATGATGATGCTCTGTTCGCTTATGGCGGTCTGTTCTGTGTCCGCACAGATCAGCCGCCAAGAGGGAACGGACAGACAGGCGGCAATCTACCGCCTGCCGCCTTTCGAGCGGGCGGTGCGATGCACGAAATATTTTGAGGGCTGGCACTCGGAAAAACATCATCCGTATGTAGGCTGGGGTCATCGGTTGCAAAAGGGCGAAAGGTATTCGGCACGCACCATGACGAAGCCGCAGGCGGACGCGCTTCTGCGCAAAGACCTGCGGAAGTTCATCGCCATGTTCCGGCAGTTCGGGGCGGATTCGACCCTGCTTGGCACACTCGCCTACAATGTCGGTCCGGCGAAACTTTTGGGCGGCAACGGATACCCCAAAAGCACGCTGATCCGAAAATTGGAAGCGGGCGACAGGAACATTTACCGCGAGTATGTCGCTTTCTGCAACTACAAGGGTAAACGACACGCCATGCTGCTCAAACGGAGGAAGGCGGAATTTGCGCTGCTGTATGTTCCGTGATATGGCAAATGCCTGACAAAAGAAAATCCGATGAAGCCGGTAGCTTCATCGGATTTTCCGCTTTCATTTCATACATTCGGTATTGTTCCCATGTCGATTACCTCACCGTCCCTGCAATGTTCGATGATGCCGGGCGAAAAACCCATGCTTCCGATTGCGATATGACGGATATACTCCGCATACTCCCGACCTTGAAAATTTCTACCCGTCAGGTTTTTAAAAATCATCTTCATGCCTGTTCCGTCATCGCTGTGCAAGATGATTTTTCCATTCTGTCTGATTGCTTCCATGATTAAAACTTGTTTTTGTGAATATTATCGAAGATTGGACAAGGTTTCTTTGCTACTTTCTTTGTCCGCCATCATGCTCACCGAAAGAAAGTAGGGCGGCTTTCGCCGCCGCCACTTCAAAATCGGGTGTAAAGTCCCGTCACCATCGTGAACATTTCTTCCAGCATATCGCAATATATCCCCTCGTGCGTTTCGATGTCCTTCGTCTTACACTCGAATGTCTTTTTGCTGAACGTCTTGCGGTAGAAACGCATATTGTAGAGGTCTGCCCCTCCGTCATAGATGATGTCAAGGCGGTTGGCACTTGTCTTGTTCCTCGCAAGGCTCATGCGCAAGCCGTTGCCCATGTCTATGAAGTCCTTGCTTCCAGTCATGGCGGCAAAGCGTTTGCCGCCTATCTGCTCCAAAATTGTCTTTGCTATCATGCTTTTCTTGGTTTTAGGTTGGCGGTGCGGACACCGCCAACTTGTTTAACATTCTGTTATCTCGGCAATGGGTGTGTTTCGTTCCAACCATTCCATTAGGCACTCCATATTGTACTCGCTTGTGATGACTGCCGTATGGCTGTCAATTGCGGTGAACCTGCTGCTCTCATAGTCGTCTATCCACCCTTTTAGGGTATCAACTCCCCACGCTTCCGCATCGTCGAAGATGCCGTCCAATGCCGTGATAGGCTCGCTGAACCTGACTATCAGCGTTTGGTAGATTGCTGCGTTCATAAGTTTCCCTCCTTTCCCTTTTTCGTGGTCAGCCACTTGTCACGTGCAGTCCGGCACTCGTCCAACGTGGGTTTGACACAAGAGAACAACTCTCCGTCTGCGGGGTGGCGGTAGTCGTACTGCACAAGTGTCCGCTTGCGTCTGCCGATACCCATTTGGAATTTTTCGTATTTCTCCGTACCTGCTTCCGTGCAGGTGCTTACTCCGTTGATAGTCATTCGTGTTGCCATAATCGTTGATTTTAGAGTTGTTAAAAATGTACTGACAAAACTCGGTTGCGCATCACCATTTCGGGGGCGCTCATGTAGCGTTGGTGCAGGTAGAAATGGTGGCTGCCGAAGCCGTAAAGGAAGAACCTGTCAAGTTCGTGCTTCTCGGCAAAGTCCTTGACGCTTGCCCTTAACTGCTCCTCACTCGTTGCCAGAGTGAGGAGGTTTACAAATTCAAGGAACATCGTGGGGATTTTATCGTCCCACAGACAAATCATGCTTTCAATTCTTATTTCCATACTATTGGGTATTATAGGTTTATACTATGCCACTTCCATCCGTTGGCGGATAAGGTTCACGTTGCTGTTCACAAGGTTTACAATGCGGTCGTGGTATTCGGTGTTCTCGTTGCATACCCCACGGCTCTGTACCACTTTCAACGTCGCCAATGATACCTCTATCGTTTCAATGCGCTTGCCATCAATGGTGGCGGATAGGATAAGGGAGTCTTTTCGGTTGTGGTAGCCGCCCACACAATGGTGCATCAGCCTTCCTTCCATTATCATTTCCTCCACGCTCTCTATGACCTTGATACGGATAAGGTTGTCGGAGAACACAAGTCCGAAGAAGATGCCTTTGGATTTCAGATAGTTCTTCTCGTCCTCAATTGCCTTTTGCCGTTGCTGTTCCGTCCGCTCACGTTCCCTTTGCAGGTTGCGTTTTCTCACCAACTTGTCGTGTTCGGCTTTGAGGTCGGCAGGGCAAACGTATTTCGGGCAGTTCGTATCCTTTCCGAAGTGGCAGAGGAGGTCTATCATGTCGCACCATAGAGAGCTGTCGGGGATGGTGTAGCCGTTACGGATGCAAATCTTGATGGAGTTCCAATACCGCTTCATGTCCATAGACCTTACAATGGAGTAGCGAAGCATTTCCGTCTGTCCCGATTTCAACAAGGTTTCTTTCCGGCTGTCCGAGAGAATGGCGGTAAAGAAGTCGTACGGCAGGATATTGTGGAAATTCCCCTTATAGCCGTTCCGCTTGACTTCGGGAATGACCCTTATTGTCGGATAGGTGCAGATTGGGGCAATGTCGTATGCCCTGAGTTTCTTGTTGCCACGAATTTCCATATCGCTCCATTCGTTCCACAAATCGCAATAGAAAAGGTGCATACAGCGTAATCTTGCAACGGTTTCCGTCTTGCCATCGGGGGCAATCCACCGCTGGACTACCTCGGTGATGGAATACTTGGCAGGATGGCACACCTTTCTGTCAATATGCACAAAGAAGAAACGGATTACTTGGAAATGCTTGCAGGTCGTGATGACGGAGAAGTATTCAGTGTTTTTGAACACTCGCTTTCGGCTGTCAAGCACTTCAAGTTCCTTTCCGCAATGCGGGCAGGTACAACCGCAAAGGCTCTCCGCAAGGCGGTGTTCGCTTTTCCAGCGGTGTCCGCACTCGGTACAAGTGAGTATGCCGCCTTTCGTTCTGTGGGCATAGTGCTTGAAGCAATGCTCAAAAGCGTATGCGGTCTGTTTCTCGGTCAATTCGGGTAGTTTGTGGAATAACCCGGCTACCTCTTTCTGTATGCGTGTTTTCGGTTTCATAATCAGAAGTCAAATAGTGATGGTTCAACTTTGGTTTCTTTCTTCGCTGTCGGCTTGTTGCGGTTCTGCAACTTGCGGAGTTCCTCTTCTTGGTATCTGCGCACCGCCTCCTGCCGTGCTTCCGCCTTTTCCTCCGCTGTGAGTTCCACCACATGGTTCACCGCCACTTGGCAGTTAATCGGTTTTCCCACCTCTATCTCGTTCTCGTCATAGTAGTGGACTGCTTGTCCGTATATCTCTCCGTCCGTGAAGCCGTTGCAACCGCTTTTCTTCACATAGTTCAGAATGTAGGTCACGCAATCGTCTATGTTCTTGGCTGGGTTGCGGTAGTTCTTGGCAAAGAGCGCATCTTCCGCTGCACGCTGTTCCAAATACATCTGTATCGTTCTCTTGAAATGGTCTGTCGTTTTCATATCGCTGTCGGTAAGATTAAAAGGTGAATAACCAAAGGATGAAGCCGAAAAAGGCGATTGTGGAAAGGATAGCCACGATTAAGCCTATCGCCACTCGGAACACTCCGTTTACTATCTCTCTGACGATGCCCCAAAGGATGCCGAACACCCAAAGGGCGGTGCGCATAGTTAGGGTGCATATCGCAAGCCCTATGTATTGCGCCATTTGTCTGAAGTCTGCCGTTGCCGTCATATTTTCGCTATTTTTCAAGTTCTACAATGTTGTCTATCCTGCCGTATAGGTATCTGCGAAGTCCGGTCTTGTCCGTTGCCTTGTATTCCGTCCAACGTCCGTATTGGCACACGAGGAACGTGCGGAGTACATCGGAGAAGTCAAACCTCCAGCCTTGCAGGGGGACTGCGCTCTTGAAATAGGTGTTGCTGTTCACTTTTTCGGTGAGCCAATCCTTTTCCTCTCGGTTCATCTGTCCTCCGTTGTTCAGTTTCTCACGAAGGGTGTAAGCCTTACTGCCTTTCAGTGCTTCCAATGTCGGCACTTCCCAAGCCACGAATTTTGTTGCCATTGTTGTTTCCATATCCGTTTTGTTTTTGATTTTTTGTTTTTAATGCGGATTCAAGAGCTGAGGGAGTTGAGTTTCAAACTATCTTATCTGCCTCTCGTTTATCCGACATTTTTTTTAATGCGTCTTTCTGTCGCATCGGTCGTTTTCGTTTCGGGTGCTTGAAAAGGTAGGGATTAGGGAATGCAAGGTTTTTCGGTCAAAATACTACCCGCAGGGCTGGAGATTTTTACCGAAAACAGGAGGCTTGACCTTGCTTTCCCGTCCAATCCCGGAATTACCTTTGCGCCCAGAACGGAAATGACTGCCTGATGCGGCTCACTGAAAGGCGCGGAAATGGAGGTAAACGGAAGTGGAGGCAGATTGGACAGGAAAACTTCAAAAGAGAAATCTGTAAAAAAAGAAGTCCACAAAAGAAAAAGGGAGATAGCCGGAAGCGTGGAACCGGGCAAACCACCGTGTGGAAAGTATGGTTTTATATATCCGGCAGGACGTGTCCGGTCGGATATATAAAACCATTCTTTCAGGTTTGCCTGCCGTGGGTGACGGCTTGTTACATTCATGGAGCGGGCGGTCATGCGCGGCTTTCCGCTTCCGGCTCAAATGGACAGAGAAAAAGAAAAATCGTCAGAAATCCGTAAAAGCACCTCTCCGGCATAAGCGAAAAAGAAATGGGCCTTGCATCATCAGTCTAAACTTCTGTTTAGGCGTGAGGCAAAGCCCTTTTCTCCGCTTATGCGGTAGTCGGCATACGTTCGTCCAAAATCTCTTTGGGCGATGGTGTGCCGACGGACAAAACCGCTTTTACGGAAAAACTTATATGTGAGGATAAAAAATCAGGAGATTTATTTCTAAATCTCCCGTTTAATTTCTATTTTTGCATACGAAGAGTTCTTTGAAGGTTACGCAACGCGCAGAAGGATAATGCAGTAGATAACTAACTAATTCGTAACCTATTACTATCATGAGCAATTAACCTACGCTCATTTCCAATAAATTACACTCTTTTCGTAACTTCAGGCTGCAAAGATACGAAATTTTTCTTACATCACACAGCCAAATCGCATATTTTTACATCACTTTTGGCTATGTGATGTAAGAAATTCGGATGCGATCTGGCTCATTATAGAAAACGCAGCAACGATATTTACTTACATCAGGCAGCCAAATCGCATATTTTTTAGGCACATTTGGCACCTTCATGGAAGTTATAGTTGGATTAGTTCAGTTCGGGCTCTATATATGCCCGATGAACTGAACCTATGATAGGGGCTGGGGAAAAGAAAAAATATTTCAACCGAGTTCATTAGAACCAGACTTACGCAACGCACAAAAACATTGCAAAAGATAGCTATAATCTGATTGAGATATATTGCTATTTGGAAGACAATGGTCTAATTTTCATCTCGTAGTCAGATGAACTTTTATCAATATACAT
>ERZ777305.3496-NODE-3496-length-10656-cov-2.856146_pt1 | contig 10656 bp, 11 predicted proteins | sample MGYA00374965_ERZ777305 | MGnify/ENA primary metagenome ERZ777305 (study PRJEB29328, sample SAMD00013331) | mouse gut metagenome | study: EMG produced TPA metagenomics assembly of the Metagenome analysis of fecal microbiota from mouse which was promoted...
TGGGGCCAAAGGACTGGCGTATCTGTCCGTGATGCCCGACGGCACTTATAAATTAACCGTTGATATCGAAGACTCGATGCCTTTAAAAGGCTGGCTTGCGATGTGGCGGGAAAAAGCGGGCGTTATTTCAGAGAAGAAAACACCTCTGAATAAGACATCGCCCTCTAAATAAAGCAAAACCTTCCGTTTTCGGAAGGTTTTGCCTATTAATGCTCTGAATTAGTATTCAGGTACGTAGCGCTTTTTCTGAGAACGCTTGAGTGAAGACGCATAACGAATCCAAGCCTCAGGAAGCGTTTCATCGTCTCTCCAATTGAAGGTACGGATGCCGGCCCAAAGTTTCGGATTCCACATCGGTTCATCCGGGATACGGATAAACGCGTTCAGGCTCGGGTACTCTTTCGGATTGAGCTTCATCATGATCTTCTTGCAGTCGCTCACAAAGTTTCCGTAGAAGTCATCCACAAAGCGATCGAATTTCGTGAAGTTGATCGTGATATTGCGGCCGCCTTCAGGGGCTTTTTCAATCAGGAGAATCGGAGTGCCGTTGCTGTATTTGCCGAGTCGGATGACCAGGCCGCCGTAAGTTTCGTAAACGGACTTCAGGTAATCCGGTGTTGTTTGGAAGAATTCTTCGGCGATCGGGTTAAGGCGCGGTTTTCTGAGCCAAGGCTTATTCGGGATATTCGGGCCCTGGACCGTCATGATTCGAGGATCGGCGAGAACCTCGGGCGGAACGTTGAGTTCCTTGCTGTGAACCATGTTGTCAAAAGCTCTTCGATCGGCGATTTTCTGCATTTGGTCAAGGATTGACCAGACTTCGGGAAGATTCTGCGCGGGCAGATCGAATTCATCGCAGTATCCGTATGCTTCGCTTTCAGCTCTGTAGTTCGGACGCTGATCAAGCGCGTGCATCACTTTCCAGTGTCTGCCCTGTGCGGCGCTCGGCTGAGGCCAGCGGCTGTCGATTTCTTCCTGAACTGGTGCTGCGGTTTGGACAGACTCGTCTTCCGCTTCGAAATTCATTTGCTGCTGACGCTGAGACGCGTATTGAGCGTTGTCTTTGCGGCGGTCTCTTTGGCGATCTTTGCGGTTGCCGCGGTTAAATTTGTTGGTCTGGCGAGATTCGTGCGGGTTGTATTCCTCAGGAACTGCCGGTTCGGCATTCTGTGTCTGCACTGTTTCGGGTTCTGTCAGCGAAGCAGTAGGAATTTGTGTGTCAGGAGCGGGCTTGGTTTCAATCTGTACGGCTGGAGCTTCTGTTTCGACTGATTCGTGTCTTTTTCTCGGAAGGCGCAGTCTTGGTCTTTCCTGCATCGGAGCGGTATTGACCTGAGTCGGAGCAGTATTGACCTGAGGTGCGTCTGTCGGGGCTTCACTGATAGTCTGTGCAGGGGGCTCTGCGGGTTTTTCCGACGCAGCGACGGGATTAACACTCTCAGCGGGCCGGACCGAGTTCTCAGCGGCTTGGCCTTCTTTATTCTGCATGGCCGCTTTATGTTTCTCTAATTCTTTGACCCACTGATACAGGCTTACGACGTTTACGCCAAGTTCGGCAGCGACGACAGCCGGTTTTTCATGACCGATAACGACTCTTTTGGCCGCTTCAACTTTAAATGCCGGGTCGAATGTGCGACGTGTTCTCTTAGTTTCCATAAATAACGAATAGAAAGTAACCGCAAAATTCCATAAAAGAACCTCAAAGTTCGCAAGAAGCGCCTGAAGGGTTTCGGTCGGGTAAGGAATATGAAAAGACGAATGAGACCGAAACGGTGGAATTAACTCTTTTCTCAAGAGTTGCGGCTTAGTCTTCGAGTGGATTGTAGCTTAAAAATTAAATAATTTTTTTGCTTTTTTTCGATTTGGGCAGACAAACGCAAAGAAATACAGATTTTTTCGTATGAGCGGGACGTATAAAGCTGCCGTGTAGAGAAAAAATGCCTCAAATTAAAAAATAAGCTTCTGAGCAGGAGATAACAGTAGTTGCGAATAAACTTAGAGCACGCTTAATAATTAGGGAAACTACCTAAAAAATCGCTCGTTTTATTCACCAATACTTCTGCAGAATGCTTGCATCCCATTTAATTTTGTATTTTTTTCTTCGTATGATCGTAAAAAATAAACTGAATACCCGTCTGAGCTGTGTCTTTTTATCCTGCTGCGCAGCATTAAGTCTTTCATCCGCTGCGAACGCTGCAGGCTTTCAGCTGACTGAGCAGAGCGTTGCCGGTATGGGCCGTTCTCACGCCGGTGCAGGTATTGTCGGAGACGACCTTTCCGCCGTGCATTACAACGCCGCCGGTATGACGCTTCTTCCCGGACTGCAGATGCAGGTTGCGGGCACATACGTTGCCCTCGATATTGACTACAAAGGCCTTGATGGTTCAACAGAAAACGGTCGCGATAAGCCCACAGCGGTACCGGCCACCTTCATTACCTATCAGATTAATGATTCTCTTTGGGCCGGTCTTGGCATTACCTCGCCCTACGGCATGAAGATTCGCTACGGCAACGACTGGAGCGCAAGGGAACGCGGTATCAGCGGTTCTATCATCACAGTCGACATCAACCCGAATATCGCTTGGAAAGCCAACGAAATGTTTAGTTTCGGCTTCGGTGTTTCCGCTCTGTACACTCACTCAAAACTTAAGAACGGCCTTCCCAGAAGTCTTTCTATGGGGGGAATGACTGTGCCTCTCGGCGGCGAGTTTGAGTACAAAGGCAGTGACTGGATGTTTACTTATAACCTCGGCATGATGTTCTCGCCGACGGAAGATCTGCGCTTTGGTCTTTCTTATCGCTCCGCCGCCCATGTGACCGCACGCGGCGATTACACAATCCGCGGAAATGGTTTAGCCAACGGTACCGGAAGCGGCAAGGGCAAACTGGAAACTCCGGAAACCGTGTACATCACCGGTACTTGGAAACCAGTTCAAAGCCTCCGTCTTTCCGCCTTAGCGCGCTGGGCCAACTGGAAGAATTTCGAAACCATGGATTTCACCATGGACGATCCGGACAATCTTTCCTTTACCCCTCTGGGGCAGTTTGCGGCAGGTTCTAATCCCGTTGCCGGCGCTGCGATCATGGGCAGACTGAGCCACATGCCTCTTGAAAACAATTGGAAGTCCGTTTGGCTCTTCTCTTTGGGCGCTGACTACGACATCAATGAGCAGTGGACGATTCGCGGCGGTATCGCTTATGAAACCAACCCGATTAAACATCAGGAACTTCGTACCGCTCTGATTCCGGATACCAGCCGTCTCTGGCTGACATGCGGCTTCTCTTGGAAACCGACTGCTAACTGGCAGATTGATGCCGCTTACGGCCACATCCGCGGTATCGGCGATCGCGATCTCTACAATCACTCCGGACAGAAGATCGGCAAATTCGAAAAGATGAACGCATGGATGGCAGGCGCCTCTGTGACCTATCGCTTCTAATTTGACCGCTGTCTAAATAGGGTCGACGAGTTTTAATCAGCTCGCCGGCCTTTTTTCTTGACCAAAACCGCAAAAACAGAAAACAACTCGGGCAGTTTTCCGATCAACTGAGTAGCTTTTACTCCTCTCCAGCTCTGCTTTGAATATTTTTCCGTAGAGACAGAGGGACATGATTTTGTTTTTACACTGAACTCGATGTCATATTGTTAAAAATTGCTGAACAGCGATGATCCAAAATCTGAATTAAGAGGATCGCACGCGGGATTCTTACAATGTGATTTTCTTAGGTTCTTCTCCAGACAACTTCAGCAGCATTGCCATATACACCGGTAAGTGCAGGATCTTCCCGTCCCGCTTAATCTCGCCTGAGTTAGACAGAACAATTTCCATTCTGATTCGGCTGTGGGCATTGTCAAGCAATGAGTTTAAAACACTGTGGATCGTATAGTCTTTGCCGGATTTTACTTCGATGGGGACAACGGTCAGATTGTTGTAATCATCAATCAGGAAGTCTACTTCTCCTTTGTGTCGATTGTCATAATAAAACAGGCTGTGACCAAGGGAGGCAAGCTGCATGGCAACCGTAGATTCGTAAACAGAGCCGAGGCTGATACTGTTTTCATCACCTAAGATTGCATTGATGTTATTTTTGTATAAAACAGAAGTTAAGATTCCCACATCATTTAAGTAAAGTTTCAAGAGATTTTTTCGGCTCGATTGTATAAGTGGGAATGTAGGATCTGTATTTGACTGGACTTCCAAAGATATTCCGGAGTTCGTCAAATAATCTATTTCTTCTAAGAAATTTGAAGCTCTTGCCTTTTTCCCTTCAATAGCATAAAAAAGAGTCGTTTCTTTTTGTTTTCCATGTTTGACGGGATCATTTCATAAATGCGTTTAATTTTTAGGCGGTGTTCCTCGTCGTATTTCCCTGCATCCAATTCATACAGCTCATGAATTGCATTTTGAATATCTCTGATTTTCACAATGTTCTGTGATTCTAGGAATTCATTAACTGCGTCAGGCATTCCTCCGACCAGCAAGTATTTTTGAATAGATCCAAGAGACGCTCATGAATTGAAGATATCGGAGTCCGTTCTGTAATTAGGCATTCCCGTAGGTATTCAATAACGGTGCTGTCTATACTATTGGCAATTAAAAACTCTTCAAAATCAGGCTGATACATCTTGACGATTTCAATGGAGCCTAAAGGTATTGACGTTGATTTCTTCAGAGTGATTCCAAGAAGTGACCCGCTTGCAACATAGCGGAAACGACCTTCCTCTCTGAGGAATTTTAAAAGAGTTAAAAGTTCCGCATATTGCAGAATTTCTTCTAAAAAAATTAGAGTGTCATCGCGCGTGCCAAATGATGTCCCGGCAAGAGAAGCTAAGGTGAGATAAAAGTCCTGAGTTGTTTTAACTTTGCCAAAGAGCCTGTTACCTGCTGAGTCTTCGACTAAATTAATCTCGATAAAATTTTTAAAAAGCTTTTTCCCTACGTGTCGTATAAGAAATGATTTTCCTATTTGCCTAGCACCAGTGAGTATCAATATTTTGTCGCTGTTTTTCAAAGAGTCAGCAACTTTTTTCTCTAGTTTCCTAAACAACATGTCAACAAGGGTTCTCTATTGAGGGCAGGGTTCAAATAAAAATAAGCAATAAAAATACACTTTCCAATAGAAAAACAGGTATCAAAACTACACTTTTCAATAAAAAAACAAGCCGAAAATTGCACTTTTCAAATTTTTTAGTTGGTTTGCCATTGAAATCTGTTCAAAAAAAACAGTCAGAATTAAACTGAAACCCATTTGATTTGTACTGCAGATTGAACAAGTGAAAGAGCCGCTGAAGCCCAATCCTGAGGACGAAAGTCTTGCGCATAAGGACTGAGAGCAAGAGCTCACTTGTACAAGCGGCTGAACAAACAGTCGATGCAAAACTTAATTGACCGGCTAGACGGGTTAAAGTTAATGACCCTAAGAAGCCCGGCAAGACCGCCGCTCAAAGAAACAGTAATACAAAGGCGATCAGCTCTTCTTTGGGCTGATGATTTTCCCTGCTTTAAAGAAAAAATCAAAGACGGCTAAACGCCATCATCGCCTAAATTGCTGACGGGACCGTCAGATCACTTTTAGGTAAACACCCCTATATTCATTATGGACAAGCAGAATTAGTAAAGAGAGAGTTATCTTTTTAGGAGAAACTTAATAAAAATCACCGATTCTACGAACAAATAGCAATTTGTTAGGTTAGTTGTATTAAAAATTTGGTATTAATAAGTTTTCAAAAATTGGGTAATTGTTTTTTATAAATAAACCGGAATCGAATTGTTTGAAGGTAAAAAAATACAGTTTTTTTTAAGAAGTTATACTGTCTTTTGTCATTAATTAGTATCTTTCCGCATGTAAACAGACTATACTTAAAACAATTAAAATCATCAGAGGTAAAGCCATGAAGCTATCCAGGAAGCCAGATTGCGTTTTGTCCGATATTAAGAAACAGCTATTGGCCATTACCGACATCGACAGCAAATGTGCAAAAGAACTCGAAGGGGTTCACTTTATACGTTGGGAAGAAGGTGATGAGTACGGAACCAGAAAATTTGGTTCTCTTATTACAAAAGCCGCCGTTTTTCTGATCGTCTCCGGAGGTCTGAAACTTCTCTTCTGCGGTGAGGAGAAAGTTTACGGGCCCGGCGATCTGTTCCTTGCCGGTACTTCTATTCCGCTTTCCTACGAACATGTCACCGAGGGCAAGGAACCTTTCCTTGCGATCGAGGTCGACATCGATGTCAGTGATATTGAAAATGTGCTGGAATATTTGGACGAGAAATACTTCCAGTTCATTACGAACCAGCCGACGAAAGCCTTTACTGTCACAAAGGCCGACGCCAATGTGCTGACGGTATTCCAGGATCTTGCGGCGCTCGCCGAATCCGATCTTGAAGAACGCATTGCGGGTCAGTTTATGAAGCGCTTCCTCTACCTTCGCATCTTCATGACGCCTGCGGGTTCCTCTTTCTCGCAGCTCTTCCGTCCTGACAGAGTGGAGTCTAAGGTTCGCATTGCGGCCGATCTCATTGTGGATCACATTGCCGATAAACAGGAACCAAGCGTCATCTCTGAGCAGATTGATCTGAAACCGTCGCTCTACCACCACTATTTCAAGGAAGTGATGGGCGTTCCGCCGGGACAGTTCAGAAAGTGGTGCCGAGTCACGGAAGCACGCCGTCTCATGATTGAGGACGGGCTGCCCGCGACACAGGCCTGCTACAAACTCGGCTACGACAACCTGACATACTTCATTATTCAGTTCAAGCAGGTGTTTAAATGCACCCCGGGCAAGTTTATTCAGGATGAGCTTCAGTCCTATCCCTGGCAGCAGCTGCTGATCCGAGAGGGCTACAAGTTCAAATAGTCGTTATTGACTAGAGACAGCCGTACAATAGCTGTACGGACTATCTGAGAGGCCGGAGTTTCCGACCTTTTTTCTAAGTGCGGAAGGATAAAAATCTATGGACCTCAATACCATTCAGACCCCGGGCCTTTTGTTGGATTTGAATAAATTCACGGCAAACTGCGAATTTATGAAAGACAAATGCAGTCGCCTTGGCGTGCAGCTTCGGCCGCATTTAAAAACAGGTAAAAGCATCAACTTCGCAAAGGCCCAGATGACCTCTGCCTCAGGTCCGGCCACTGTTTCCACGCTTGCTGAAGCAGAGTATTTTTTCGCGCACGGCGTTAATGATCTCATTTACGCGGTCGGCATCAGCCTTGGGAAATTTGATCGCGTGCTTGCGCTCAGAAGTGCGGGCTGCGATGTAAAGGTTATTCTCGATAATGTCGAGACGGCCGTTATGTTCAGTCAATACTGCGATCAGAAGAAAGTTCCGTGCCCGGTGCTGATTGAAATCGACTGCGACGGCCATCGCTCCGGTGTTAAGCCCGACTCGGATGATCTTATTGAAATTGCCCGTGCGATCAAAGGCGAAGCTTATTTCGCCGGTATTTTGACGCATGCGGGAGACTCCTATAAGTGTGTCGGCGAGCAAGCCTGTCAGAAAGCTCAGGAAAATGAAAGAGACTCCCTGGTGCGCTGCGCCGATCGACTGAAAAAAGCAGGCTTTGAATGCCGCATCATTTCAGCCGGTTCTACGCCGACCGCAGTGTTTGCTAAATCTTGGGAAGGCGTCACCGAGGTGAGATGCGGCGTTTATTGTCTTTTTGATTTGGTTATGGCCGGACTAGGCGTCTGCACGAAGGAGCAGATCGCGCTTTCTCTGCTGGTTGAAGTGATCGGACATCAGAAAGAGAAAGGCTGGGTTATCACAGACGGCGGATGGATGTCCATGTCGCGCGACAGAGGGACTTCCCCTCAGGCGGTTGACCAGGGCTACGGCGTTGTCTGCGATATCAGCGGAAAGATCTATGACGATCTGATTGTCGGATCCGCCAATCAGGAACACGGCATCATTGTTCGCCGCGACGGTTCTCTGATTGATCCGAAAGATTTCCCGGTCGGTACTCGCCTTCGTATTCTGCCGAATCATGCATGCGCGATGGCCGCTCAGCATCCTCAGTACTTCGTTGTCAAAGACGGCAAAATTGACGCTATTTGGAACCGTATTTACGGTTGGCAGCCTAAGGAGCTCTCTTTATGAAAGAAATAATTGTTTCAGATCTTCCCGCCCCCAACGGGCACTATTCTCATGCCGTCGTTTTTAACGGTGCGGCTTATCTTTCCGGAATTCTGCCTATGGGTGTAAAACCGGAAGACAGTGTGAAGGCTCAGTTCAAGGCTGTGTTTGATGTGATTGAGAAAATCCTCAGCGAATGCGGCAGTGATCTCAATCAAGTGGTTAACTGCAGAATTTACATTGCTGATCTGAAGGACTGGCCGGAAATTAATGCGCTCTACGCGGAAAGATTTGGTGCGCACAACCCCGCCCGAGTTGTCGTTCCGGTAAAGGAACTTCACTTTGGCTATCGCTTGGAAGTTGAGCTGATGGCGGCGGTTTAACTTCGGTTTTATCCTTTTGGTTTAGGCTCGAATTCTTTCCGAATTTGGGCTGAATTTTTATAGAGGCAGCCCGAACGATATTTAAAGTATCGTTACTGACAAAGGATTTAGCCTCTATGAAACTTAATAAACATATTGCAGCTCTGTGCATCGGCACATTCTGCCTAGGTGTGGCTGAACTTGGCATTGTTCCTGTCCTGACGGATGTCGCTCATTCTCTGCATGTCTCCATTCCTCAGGCGGGTCTGTATATTTCTGCTTACGCCGCAGGCGTCTGCGCTGGCATTATCGTGCTGCTTGTTTTTGCCCGCAGCGTAAATCTAAAGTACACGCTGCTTGCGGCGGCCGTTTTAATTTTGGTTGGCAACGCGTCGGCGGCCTTGGCTCAGAACGACTATATGATGCTTGCCGCACGGTTTATTTCCGGCTCTCCTCACGGAATTTTCTTTGCGCTTGGCGCGGTGGCCGCCCAGCGGCTCGCAGCAGAAGGCGAATCGGCGCGTGATATTACGCTGATGGTGCTGTCAGACGAGCGCAAATCTCGCCGGCGTGCCGCTTGGCTCGTGGATCGGATATGTCTTCAGCTGGCGGATTATTTTTATGACGATTGCCGCGCTGTCGCTTCTCTTAATTGCGGCGCTGATTTACTGGCTGCCAAGCCTTCCAGTACAGAAAAAACCGTTAAAGGAATTGATTCAGCCGCTTCGTCACCCGCATCCGTGGATCATTCTTGCCGGCATCGCGATCGGAAGCGGCGGCTTCTATGCTTATTACTCTTATGTCGATCCGATTATGAGTAAAGTTTCAGGACTGCCTGCTTCGATGATGACTCCGGTGATTGCGCTGGCAGGCCTGTCAATGTTTGTGGGCAATGTCGTATCGGCGCCGCTCACAAAGCATTTTAACGATGAGACTCTCGTCTTCTCTGGTCAGCTTTTGATTGCCTTCGCAGCGCTCGGCGCTTATTTCCTTTCCCGCGATGAAATCACTTCGATATTTATGATGTCTCTTGCGGCTTTCGGGTATTTCTTTATCGCAGGTCCCATGCAGGCGCTGGTGATTAAAGGAGCGGGCGACGCCAAGGTCATTATTGCCGCTTTGGGACAGATCGCTTACAACGGCGCCAACGCGATCGGAGCTTATTTAGGCGGAGTCGCGATCGACGTGAGCGGTATCGCGTCCGAATGCGCGCTTCCTTCTTTGCTCCTGGGATTTGCGTCATCGGTCCTGTTTTATTTTGTTTGGCGCAGCAGCGACCAGAGTATTTCCGGCGAATAAAGCGTCGTATCCAAAATGAGTAATCAGCTTGACCTGAGTGCTTAAAAAAAACGCGGTTTAAATCAATTCGAACTGAGCTGCTCTAACCTAAGCGAGTTAGGCTCGAGTCCATCGGGTCATATCACTATGAGGAAAATGCGATGCTGAGAAAATTAGTGCTTGTAGGTTCGTTTGCAACAGTGGCTCTTTTGTCTGCGTGCCTGTCACAGGTCCCGCTCAATCATGAATCTTTCACTGAAGGTCTGACACAGGCTCAGGTTGAAGAATCAATTATTAAAGGAGCAGCTGTCCGCGGGTGGAAAACAGAGACTGTGAAACCGGGTTATATCATCGCTACCTATACAAAGGGGGATAAGACTGCGTCAGTCGATATTAACTACGACGCCCAGGGATATCGCATTACGATGAATGACAAGACAAACATGGTTCTTCCCGATGGAAAGGTCGACAGCAAATACAATCAGTGGGTAAATAACCTTAATGGGGATATTTCAAACGTAGCTGCAAAAACAGGTTTAGCCAAGTAATTCGCAAGCAGTTTGCTGAAGAAGGCTCCGAGATTCGGGGCCTTTCGTTTAAATAGGCCTCTAGGCTCGCAAAGCAGGGGAAAAGCAAATAATTACCTCCAAGGAAATCCTATCACAACTATAAGTGATGATTTATAGGTTTTCTAGTTGTGAGGGAAGAAAATTCATAAGAGTATTTGAAACAATGCAATTGTTAATTGCATGAATAATTGAAAAATTATTTTATATCTACCCTCGGGTCTAGAATATACGATTTATTTCTATAACACTGGTGTACACGGGAAAATAACTAAGGGAGTCCAATTGACACTATAGTAAAATAAACGTGCTTCAAACTGAAAAATTGCAGAACTAGAGAACTAAAAATTTAAAAATCACAAAAAATCCATT
>ERZ777305.3497-NODE-3497-length-10656-cov-2.408924_pt1 | contig 10656 bp, 14 predicted proteins | sample MGYA00374965_ERZ777305 | MGnify/ENA primary metagenome ERZ777305 (study PRJEB29328, sample SAMD00013331) | mouse gut metagenome | study: EMG produced TPA metagenomics assembly of the Metagenome analysis of fecal microbiota from mouse which was promoted...
CAAGTTTAATTTTATGGGGACCACCAGGCTGTGGAAAAACATCATTAGCAAGAGTAATAAGTAAGACAACAAAATATAAATTTACAAAAATAAATGCTGTTACAGGAGGAGTAGGAGAAATAAAAAAAGCAGTAGAGGAAGCAAAAAATGTTTTTTTAAATCCTACAGGAAAATGTATTTTATTTATAGATGAGATACATAGATTTAATAAATTGCAACAAGATGCATTGCTACCATATGTAGAAGATGGAACAGTTATATTAATTGGGGCAACAACAGAAAATCCATATTTTGAAGTAAATAAAGCTTTAATTTCTAGATCGATGGTAGTAAAATTAGAACCGCTAACAAACCAAGATATATATAAAGTACTTAAAATGTCACTAGAAAAGGAAAATGGATTAAAAAGTTTTAATATAAAAATTGAAGATGAAACACTAAGAAAAATTGCAGAAGTATCAAATGGAGATGTTAGGACAGCTCTAAATGGACTAGAAGTAGCAGTGCTAACAACTAATATGGATTCAGATGGATATATTCATATAACAAACCAAATTGCAGCAGATAGTGTAAGGAGTAGAAAAGCAATATTTGATAAAAATGGAGATAGTCACTATGATAATATAAGTGCATTTATTAAATCTATGAGAGGTAGTGACCCAGATGCTACAGTATTTTATTTAGCAAGAGCATTAAATGGAGGAGAAGACCCAGTATTTTTAGCAAGAAGAATTGTTATAGCAGCAGCAGAAGATGTTGGGCTTGCAAATCCGCAAGCATTAGTTGTTGCAACTTCAGCAATGCAAGCAGTAACTATGGTAGGAATGCCGGAAGCAAAAATAATTTTATCAGAGGCTGCAGTATATCTTGCAACATCAAAAAAATCAAATGCAACATATTTAGCAATAAATAAAGCAATTGAAGATGTAAGTTCTATGGATACAGGAGAAATACCAATGCATATAAGAAATGCACCAGCTGAAGGAATGCAACAATTTGGATATAGTGAAGGATATAAATATCCACATGATTATCCAGGACACTATGTTACACAACAATATTTACCAGATAAAATGCTAGGAACAAAATATTATATAAAAGACGAAAATAAATTGCAAAATGTATAAAAATAAAAAAAAAGAAAAAACTATTAATATGTTAAAAATAAATAGTAAAAATTTAATTAAACAAATATTAATTGGACTATTGGCTGGATTAGTTAGTGGTTTTTTTGCAACAGGTGGTGGAATGATTGTTGTTCCATCACTAGTTTATTTACTAGGAGTAGAAGAAGGAAAAGCTAGAGCAAATTCTCTATTTATAATATTACCCATGGTGATAACAAGTGGAATATTTTACTATTCGAATGATTATATAAATTGGAAAATAGGAATTTTAACAGCAATTGGAGGTATAATAGGTGGATTTTTAGGAGCAAAATACTTAAAAAAGATACCAGATATATATTTAAAATTATCTTTTACTATTTTTTTAATCTACATATCTATTAGAATGATAATAGGGTGAAAGGGAAAATATGGTAGAAATATTAATAGGAATTATAGCAGGATTTGTGAGTGGAATGGGAATGGGAGGAGGAACTATTTTAATAATGTGTCTTTCTTTTTTTTGTGGAATAGAACAACATATTGCACAAGCTACCAACTTAGTTTTCTTTATTCCAACTTCAATAGTTGCAATTATAACAAATTTAAAGCAAAAATATATAAATTTTAAAATTGCAATTCCAATTGCCATTTCAGGAATAATAGGTGCAATAATAGGGGCTATACTATCATTTAAAACAGATGTTGCAAATTTAAAAAAATATTTTGGAATTTTTTTACTTTTGATTGCATTATGGGAAATTTATTCAATGGCAAAAAAGTATATATTTAATAAAAAAACACATAATAATATAAAACAAGTTTAAGGAGGAATTTAATCATGAAATTTGTAAAAGGAATGATAATGGGAACTATAATTTCAGCAGGTGTAGTTATGTTATATAATGAAAATACAAAAATGAATAAAAAGAAGATGATAAAAAAAGGAAAACAACTAGTAAGAAAAATGGGAATTGTATAAAAAAGGTTGCAAAATATGCAACCTTTTTAAAAACTATATTATTCTTTACAATCACAACAATCGTTACAACAATCACATTCTTCAAATCTGCAATCGTTCTTACAACTGTCAACATAACAATCACATTTATCCATACAAGCACCTTTTAAACATTTACCTTCATGAGTGCATTTTGCACAGACATTAACGTGTTTTACTTGATCAACCCAAAAGTTGATTTCATATTTTTTGTCTGGGCAAAGAGGACCAAAAACAAATTCACCATTTGCATCTGTAAAAGTATGAGAAACAGGTTTTCTTTCATTCTTTCCACATACTTCAATAAGTTTAACAACAGCATCACAAACTGGTTCTCTATAACAATCTCTTATAACACCATAAATAACATTTCTATTATCACATGGTAAAGTTATATCTAAATCAAATTGTTTTCCACAAGCAATAGCACCATCAACTTCTACAACTGGACAACATGGTTTTTCAAAATCCATAAAAATCTACCTTCCTTTTTTTAAATTTAGCATAAAGCTTAATACATACTATGAAAAATCGACAAAAATGTTCATAATATTTTTAAAAATTAATGTTGAAAAAAGAATTAATTTATGATATAACCTATACATAATTAATTGGGAGGTCACACAAATGAAACAAAAAAAAGAAGAAAAAGAACAAAATGTAAAAGAAAAGAAGAAAATAGATAAAAGACAATTAGCAGTAAAAATAATGGCAGGAATACTTGCTATGCTTATGGTATTAGCAGCAATGGCTACATTACTATATTATTTATTTCAATAATAATTATGTAATTTAAATGTTTATTGTAACCATAAACCAATTTGAATGGAGGTTATTATGGGAAATAATTTTAATATGAATTTAAATAGTCTTGTTCAAAGCTATATAGATATGCTATACCAAAATCCAATAAAGCTAATATCTCTTGTAATAGATTTAGTAATAGTAGGTTTTTTAATTGTTAGTTTAATAAAATTTGCTAGAAAATCTAGAGCATGGCAATTACTAAAAGGAATAGCATTATTGATAGTTGCTACAGCATTTAGCAATTTTTTTGATTTAAAAATATTAAATTATATACTAAATTCAATAATGACATGGGGAGTGTTTGCACTTATTGTTATATTTCAACCAGAACTGCGAAGAGGACTTGAACAATTAGGAACGAATAAATTTACCAAATTTTTTGGAATAGATAAAGATATAGAAACTAAAACGAAAGAAGATATATATAAGGTAGTAATTGCAGCACTTGAGCTTTCTAAAACAAAAACAGGTGGGTTAATAATTATAGAAAGAGATATTGAAATAAAAGATATTATTTCAACAGGAATAGAAATAAATTCAGAAATTTCACCACAACTTTTAGTAAATATATTTGTACCAAATACACCATTACATGATGGAGCAGTTGTAATTAGTAATAATAAAATTGCAGCATCAGCATGTATGTTACCCTTAGTAGATGATAATGATATTGCAAAAGAACTTGGAACAAGGCATAGAGCAGCAATTGGAATATCAAAAGAATCAGATGCATTAGCAGTAGTAGTGTCAGAAGAAACTGGAAAAATTTCTATAGCTAAAGATGGAACATTAATAGCAGATGTAACAGAAGAAGCGTTAAAGAAGATATTAATAAAAAATGTAATAACAAAAAGATTTGCAAATGTAAGGACCAAAAAAAATTTTAATTTTAAAAAACAAAGTTAAAAGAACAAGAAAAGTGAAAATTATAATTTTCACTTTTCTTGTTAAATTATGAAAAATTAAATTAATAGGTGTAAAAGATACCTTTGGTAGTCGGCTAGGAGGAAACATGAGAAATATAAAATTAACAATAGAATATGATGGAAAAGATTTTAATGGATGGCAACGTCAGCCCAGTAAATTAAATATTCAAGGAACTATAGAAAGAGCAATTTTTGAAATAACAGGAGAAAATGTAGAATTACTAGCATCAGGAAGAACAGATGCAGGGGTTCATGCATTAGGTCAAGTTGCAAATTTTAAAACAAATTCAAATTTACCAATAGAAAAATTTCCAATTGCATTAAATTCAAAATTAAAAAAATCTATTGTAATAAAGAATGCTGAAGAAGTAGATAAGGATTTTCATTCAAGATTTAATTGTAAGAAAAAAACATACAGATATATTATAAATAATTCTCAATATGGTACAGCCATATACAGAAACCTAGAATATTGTATACCGCAAAAACTGGATATAGATGCAATGAAAAAAGCAATAAAATATTTTGAAGGAGAACACGATTTTAAGGCATTTAAAGCAAGTGGAACAAGTAGTAAAAGCAGTGTAAGAACAATATATAATGCTAATATTTTATACGAAAATGATAGAATAATAATTGAACTAACAGGAAATGGTTTTTTATATAACATGGTTAGAATTATTGCAGGGACAATTGTAGATGTGGGGCTTGGAAAAATAAAAGTAGAAGAGATAAAAAGGATAATAGAGCAAAAAGATAGAAAGAATGCAGGAAAAACATTACCACCACAAGGCTTATATTTAATAAAGGTAGAATATGATTAACAGTAACAAATAAGTAAGGATATTCATAATATAAAATAGATACATAGTGTATAAGAAATATAAAAATATGTTAAAACAATAAAATAAAACTGAAAGGAATGAATAATTATGAATACATTACTTATATATTTTGCACTACCTGTAGCGACTATTATTTTAGCTATAGTATTGCAAAAATTAATAAAAAGCCCAATATTAGTAGCAGCGATATTTTTTGCAATATACTTAGTGGTTGCATTTGCTGTGTTTAATGCAACATTCTTAATAGCTGTAATAATATACACGCTACTTGCATACTTAACAGCATTAATAGTAAAAGCAATATGTCAAACGATTAAAACAATTCGAACGCAAAATGAAAGAATAGAACAAATTAGTACACAACAACAAAACAATACAAATAAATGTTGTTGCTGTTGTAGAAGAACAAGATAGAAAAATAATAAGAATAAAAACTACCTCTTGCGAGGTAGTTTTATTTGGTGTATCTGTCGACGGTAGCACTTTTTATAGCAAATATTAAGCAAATATAGAAAAGTAGTCTTATAGCGCAATATTTGGCAGCAAACCATGCCGCTTGCGCTCCGAATAATAGAAATGCAATTGCTAAACCCAAAATTGTACCTGCTAGTGCAAGTGCAAGTATAAGTGCAGTTTTTTTTGTCATAACGAAATACCTCCTTATAGTGGTTTGGAGGCACGTGCACCTCCAAAAGTTTACCTTTAAAAGGTGCAACAACAATTTTTATAACTTAATCATACCACATTTTACACAAAAAAGCAAATTAGTAGGCATATTTCTTTTCTTAACTCTTCGAGATAGCAACGAGTTAGAGAGAAGTTATGCAAAATCCATTCTTCGAAGAAATTTCTAGAGCAAACCCTACGAAGAATGGACTGCCAGAGGCAACCCATACAACATTTAAGAAAATAGAAAAAATCACGATATAAAGTGAAGTAGTAAAATGAAAGTAGACACTCCAAGTCTACTTTCATTTTACTACTTCAAAAAATTGTCTATGATTTTTTTATAATATTATACAAATTAATCCGCCACTACCTTCATTTACAATTCTTTCTAGTGTTTCTCTTAATTTTCCTTGGGCATCTTCAGGCATTCTGCAAAGCTTATTTTGTAAGCCTTCATTAACTAATTCATGTAAGTTCTTTCCAAAAATGTTAGATTCCCAAATTTTTTTAGGGTCAGATTCAAACTCAGAAAGAAGGTAGCTTACTAGTTCTTCGGACTGTTTTTCAGAACCAACAATAGGAGAAACCTCAGTTTCAATATCTGCTCTTATTAAGTGAATACTTGGAGCACGAGCCTTTAATTTTACACCAAATCGTGAACCTTGTTTTACCATTTCTGGTTCATCTAAAATTAATTCATCAATTGTTGGAGTAACAATACCATAACCTCTACATTTTACTTCTTCTAAGGCATATGAAATTTTATCATATTGCTTTTTGGTATTTGCAAGTACAGTAATTGTAGAAAATAATTCGCCCTCATTAGAAATATCTACACCAGATATTTCTGTTAAAACTTTATAGAAAAGTTCTTCTTTAAGTTCAATATTAACATTAACTAATCCACTTCCTAATAAAACAGAAGAAACATAACTTTTTGAGATAATTTCAGTTTGTGCAATTCTTGAAATACCAAGGTCTACTTGTTTTAAAATTCTTACATCCAAAAAAGCATCTTTTATTTGTGAATATAATTCTTGTTTTAACCAATGAGAGTCATTTAGTCCATCAACCCATTTTGGAAAATTGATATTTATTTGTTCAATAGGAAATTCATATAATATTTTGGAAAAAATATTATTTAGTGAGTCACTATCTAAATTTGAGCAATCTGTTGGAATAACACAGGTACCATATTTGGTTTCTAATTTTTGGGATAATTGAGTAGCATATTCACCATTTGGTTCATTTGAATTTAAAAGGATAATAAAAGGTTTATTTAATTCTTTTAGTTCTTTTACAACTCTTTCTTCAGCGCTAATATAATCTTCACGAGGAATATCTGTAATTGAACCATCAGTTGTAATTAAAATTCCTATTGTAGAGTGTTCGCAAATAACCTTTTTAGTTCCAATTTCAGCAGCTTCCTCGAATGGAATTTCATTTTCAGACCATGGTGTTTTTACCATTCTGGGAACATCATCTTCCAAGTATCCAATAGCATTATTTACTAAATATCCAACACAATCAACAAGTCTGGTTTTTAATTTTAAATTATTACCAATTGTTATTTCAACTGCTTCATTTGGAACAAATTTAGGTTCAGTAGTCATAATAGTTCGACCAGCAGCACTCTGAGGTAATTCATCCTTTGCTCTTTCTTTCTTATAGTCGTTATCGATATTTGGAATTACTAATAAATCCATAAATTTTTTAATAAATGTAGATTTACCAGTTCTTACAGGACCAACAACTCCTATGTAAATATCACCTTGTGTACGATTAGCTATATCTTGATATAAGCTTAAGTTATCCATATATATATTTACCCTCCTTGAAAAAAGTTTGTACAAATCAACTTTATTAATGTATATTTGAAAATTAACTGCTTTATTCCTAAATTTAAAAAATATATTTAAAAATTTAACAAAACATGATAAAATATATAAAACGAATTATAGAGAATGTAGCAATAAGGAGATGATGGGTATAATTAATATTGAAGAAAAATTACAAAATTTTTCTAGAGAAGGAAATGTTAATAAAACAAGATTAAAAGAACATATGAAAAAACTACTACAAAAGGCAAAGCAAATTGGAGAAAAAGATGGAATAGATATTTTAGAGGCAAGAGATAAAATAACAGGTAAAATAGAACAGGATTTAAGCCAATACAAAGATCTTTGCGAAAAAACTATAATTTCACAAAGATATGATTCAACTATAAAGTATTTAAGAAATAATCCTGTATTAGTAAGAAATACGTATATAGAATTAACAAAAGATGGATTAAAACCATTAACTAATTATGGATATGGTGAAAATAGAGAAGAATCTGCTAGAAGATGTATAAGAGAAATAATAAAATTATTAAATGATGAAAAAAAATATGATATTAGCGCAGAATTAGATATTCAAATAGCAAAAATAGATTATTGCATGCAAAGAATAACAGTAGAACCTCAACTTAAACAAAGATATATAGAATTGTTATTAAATAGTGGAGAGTTTTTTATAGAAAATGGATTTATTGAAGAATACATAAATTTTAATAATGAAAATGCTATTGATGAAGAATTAACTATTAAATCTGAACAAGATAGGCAAGCTGTATATAATACGTTTAATAAAGAACATTTAGAAACATTAGACATAAATGAATTAGTATTTTTAAATGTTTTCTATCAAAATAGATTAACAAAAGAAAAAGATACTATAAATTCAGCAGTATATTATATGAACAAATTGCAATTATGGGGTAAAAGTCCTGAAGAAATAGATAATATTGATATGGAATTGCTTATAGATTTTATAAGAAAAAAATATATATTAGATGTTATTACAGATGATGTAAGAGGAGAATGTGATGATAATAATCAAATAGAAAAACTTTGTGGTGCTTATGAGGAAGAGTATTATAGGATATTTAATGAAGAAAGATGTAAAGGAAATTTGTATAAAGATGTATTAAATAATATTAAAGATAGATATAGTTGTAATTTAGTTTATTCTATGAAATTATATTTATTAACAAATTTATTTGAAAATTTAATGCATTCAAAGAAAATAAATTGGGGATATATAAAGCAAGATTCAACAGCAAGACAAAGTGTTTTAATAGGAGTAGACTATCCTGGGTATGTTCCTATATATGTACATATGCCAAGGGAATTTATAGTAGATATATTAAATATGCAAGGACAATATATTATAAATACATATGTTGGAAGTGAACATAGAAAAGTAAGAAAAAATAATAAAATAAGAGTTCAACCAACCAATATACTTTACAAGTTCCCAGAAGAAAAGAAGAAACGAATAAGTGAAATTTGTAGAGATAAGAAAAAAGGTGCAGAAGCAAATGTTAATGATAACTATTTGCATCATATAAATTCTAGCTTAAAAGGAATTTTGCCATATAATACAAAAGAAAAAAGGAAAAAAATAGGAATAGATGCATTATATAATGATGCAAAAGTTTCTGGTGGGCATGAAGAAATATAAAATATGAAAAATTAAATTTAGAACAATAATATATAAATAGGAATAATATATATTATAAAAAGATTGCATAAAGTCTTTTTATATGCTAAAATACATAAAGTTGATATTAAATACTTTTTAGAAAGGACAGGTGTTATTATATGCAAGATGTAATAGCAATAGTAATGGCAGCAGGTCAAGGAACAAGAATGAAATCTAAAAAATCAAAATTAGTACATAAAATATATGGAAAAGAAATAATACTAAGAGCTGTTGAAAATGTGAAAAAGGCAGGAATTAATAATGTTATTGCCGTTGTTGGTTACCAAAGAGAACAAATACAAGAAGTTTTAGGTAATAGTGTTGAATATGCTATACAAGAAGAACAACTTGGAACAGGTCATGCAGTAATGCAATGTAGTAAATATTTAGAAGGAAAGAAAGGAAAAGTACTAATACTAAATGGAGATCATCCAATAATGAGACCAGAAACACTAAAGAAATTAGTAGATAAATCAATTGAACAAAAAGAAGCAGCTACAATATTAACTATGGTACATGATCAAGTAATACCATATGGAAAAATAATTCACGATGAAAATGGAAGAGTTAAAGAAATTGTTGAACATAAAGATTGTAATGCTGAACAATTAAAAATTAAAGAAGTAAATTTAGGTATGTATTGTTTTGATATAGAAGAACTAAATGATGCATTAGGAAAATTAAACAATGATAACGCACAAAACGAATACTATTTAACAGATGTACTAAAAATAATGTAGAAGTATTAGGAATAAATGATAGAATGGATTTACAAATATTAACAAAAGCATTACAACTAAGAATAAATACGGAATTAATGAAAAATGGTGTAACTATAGAAGACATAAATAATACATATATATATGATGACGTTGAAATTGGAATGGATACAATAATACATCCAAATACAACAATAAAGTCTGGAGTTGTAATTGGAGAAGATTGTGAAATTGGTCCAAACGCCTATATAAGAGAAGGATGTAAAATTGCAAATAAAGCAAAAATTGGAAGCTTTGTAGAAATAAAAAAAGCAATAATAGGAGAAGGTACAAAAGTACCACATTTATCATATATGGGAGATTGCGATATAGGAGCAAAAACAAATATTGGATGTGGAACAATTACTTGTAACTATGATGGATTTAACAAAAGTAAAACAGTAATAGGAGAAGAATCCTTTATTGGATCTAATACAAATTTGATTGCACCAGTAACTTTAGGAAAAAATGCATTTGTAGCAGCAGGTTCAACAATTACGGACGATGTACCAGATTACTCGTTAGCAATTGCAAGACAAAGACAAACTAATAAAGAAGGATGGAATAAAAATAAATAAAATAAGAAAAATCTGTTTTGAAGAACTTTTATAAAAGAGTAGGGGCAGAATGAAGCAGTTTAGTATACAAAGAACAAATAAACAATATAAAAAAGAAGGTTTAATTTTAAATAAATTAAATCTCCTTTTTTTTTGCTATAGTTTATTATCACCAGGTATAAAATAATCTACAACACCATAAACAATAGCACCAATTATTGCAGCTATCCAAGAAATTGTATAACCTGCAACAAAGAACTGAGTTACATATAGAACTACTGCAGAAAGAACAAAACCAACAAACCCTTTACCAAAAGGACTAGCATTTAATCCTGTAAATTTAACTATTAAATAATCTATAGCTGTAAGTACTACAGCAGCAAGAGCTAAAGACCATATATTATTAATTGAAAAACCAGGAGTAAAAAAAGCAGTTATGGCAAGAACTACAGCAGCAGCTACG
>ERZ777305.3498-NODE-3498-length-10655-cov-3.696132_pt1 | contig 10655 bp, 12 predicted proteins | sample MGYA00374965_ERZ777305 | MGnify/ENA primary metagenome ERZ777305 (study PRJEB29328, sample SAMD00013331) | mouse gut metagenome | study: EMG produced TPA metagenomics assembly of the Metagenome analysis of fecal microbiota from mouse which was promoted...
CGGGAATCTTTGGGGGCGCTTAACTTAATGGCATTGCCCAACTTGGGACGCATTAGCCGGAACCGTACAAGTCATGCTGAACCTCGGCCTGATAAAACTGTCCGATGGTAGTGGGCGCGTTGTAAAGGCTCGTCAGCAGATAGGCCCGGATATTGCGGGCTTTCGTGGTATTCCGGCGCAAAGAGTCAAAAACGTACTGGATATGGGTTTCGTCCAGCCTGCGGAAACGGGACTGGACAACGCTAAGCTGGTCGAAACAAATATTTTCCATCACCCCCTTTCGGCAAGCCTGCCGATCCATCCCATCGATCGCGGGACGGATAGATGGATGGGTATAGCTCCTTTCAGTATGATTTGTGTAAGTATAATTACACTCCGATTTTCCGAAGTCTGCACTTCGGTTTTCCCGAAGTGCAGACTTCGGGGCGGGGGAGGGGGAGGATCTTCAACCTGCGGCGGGATATCCTTGCAGGTAAAACGCTTAAGATAAATTCTTGCTGGCTTGCCCTGGCCCTGCTTGACCGCCTTATCGTTGCCACAATTTAGGGCCCCTTTTATTTCCTCGATTGGGTAGTAGATAAACACGCGGCTTTCCTCGTCATACCAGCCGTTCCGGGCAGACAGTCCCATGCGGTCGAGCATAAGGCCATAGAGCAGCTTGGCGTCGGTGGAAACGTACTTGAACTCCAGGCCAACGATTAGCTGCCGGGGGATGCGGTAGAAACTGAACTGTTCTGATTCGCCACCATAGAAATAATCAAAGCCAGGGCCTTTCATGGGGAAAACTCATTTCTATGTTTGATGGTATCTAAAAATGGGCATGAAAAAAGGGGCGTTCAAAAAGTCTGAACGCCCCTCGGGGAATGTGCTTGCGTGGCCGGGATATGCCAGTCTACGAAACACACATACGAGAAAAGGCTCGTTTCTTTTGAAACAAGCCTTTTCTCTCGTGTACCCTGTGGTGGAGATAAGCGGGATCGAACCGCTGACCTCTTGAATGCCATTCAAGCGCTCTCCCAAATCATGTTTTCTATGCCCCCATCGTGCAGGCGAATCATGTGCGCCCCCACGAAAAAACAGTATCTTTTCAGAAAGGAGTAATCAAAATTTTTTAAGCTGGTTTTCCGTACTTTTCCTCTATGGGCATACAGTCCAGCCCGCGAAGGAACTGTTCCACACTCAAATTTAACTGTAGCTTGAGTCGATAGCCCCGGAACACGTCCACTCGTTCAATAATATGCGAAACTATGACTTTCTTTGCCGGCATGGTTACATGGTCATAGACAGCGGACCATTCCAGAATATCATCGTACTGTTGGCCCATGTTGGCAAGGGCCGAAGTGTCGTCCTCCCATTCCCGCTGTGCCGTTAAACATGCTTTCTTTAACTCGTCGCACTTCTGTTCCTGCTCTTGAATAATGCTGTTCAAAAGCTCCGGCGCAAAAGCGCTCTCGCCCGATATCGACTTGATGATCTCGCTTTTGAGTTTCTTCAATTCGGTCTCGGCTTTCTCATATTCTTTCTTAGCGCTCTCAAAAGCGGTTTTCCGTGCGTTACAGTCCTGTGCAAACCGTTCCGCAAGAATGTCGTCCCGGCTCAGGCTGCTCACTTTGTCAAAGATGGTATGAATGATGATGTCGATTATTCCGTCCAGCTTTTCCACCGTGTAGCCGGTTTGTCCGTCACAATCCCCATGGGTACGGCTCTTTGTCTGGCAGGTGTATCTCATGCGTATCGTATCTGTCCCATCTGCTGATTTCCTGCCCTTCCCGCTGGTGGTAACACACAATCTGGCTCCACAGTGCCCGCAGAAGATATTTCCGGACAACAACGATTTTCCTCTTGTGTTCAGAGGTTTTGAACGGATTTTTTCATTGGCTCTCGAACGTGCGGCCAGCATTTCCTGTACTGTTTGAAATTCTCGCTCGTCCACAATTTTCAGCCTTTCCAGCGGTTCCGAACGGCTTTTGCCACTCCGTAAAACACCTGTATACAGGATATTCCGAAGCATACCCTGTATGGACGCCGGGTGCCAGTTTTTGCCGGAGTGATTCTTTATTCCTCGCCCATTCAGATAATTCGCTATACGCTGTGCCCCATACCCGCCCTTTGCGGCAAGCTGGAACATAATGCGGACGACCTCGGCCTCCTGCTCGCAAATAGCAAGGTCATTGACTTCCTGACGGCGTTTATTCGTTCTGCCAGTCTTTACAAAGCTGTACCCATATGGGCAGCACCCGCCGGTAAAGCAGCCCTCCTCGGTCAGAAGGCCCATGCTGTTTGCCGTGCGGATAGAGGTCTTTTCGCTTTCGCCGTCCGCCTGCCAGAATCGGATGTAGTTTGTCAGCTTGTCCGTGTGGCTGTCAAAACGCTGTTCACCCTCCTGTGTGCTCCAGACGCGGATGCCGTTGCGAACGAACCATTCCACAACAAAGGGCGTTTCGTCCGAGATTCGTCCGATACGGTCAAACATGAACACAAGGAGTATGTCAAACTTTCCCTGTTTGGCGTACTCCTTAATCTGTTGTATCTTGTCCCGGTTTTCCGCCCGGACTTTGTGCCCGGAAACACCTTCCTCCTGCAATTCGCACACGATAGTCCAATTCATGGATTCACAATACTTCCGGCAGCGTTTCCGCTGCATGGGGATGTCGGCCTCGTTGTCCTCGGTGTGGTAAAGCTGCTTATCGGTCGATACGCGGTACAGGCACAAAACTCTGGTGCCCGGCTCAATGTAAGCTGGCATATCTTCCCGCCAGCCGGTGGCCCTGTTAAAAATGAGGGTTTCTGAAACATGGTTTGGGATAATGCTTGTATTTTTCATATTCTGTTCATCCTTTTCCTTTTACAAAATGAAAAATGACAGACCAGCAATATCCCAAGTATGAAGTTTTCAAGGTGCATATTGGGTCTCCCCAATAATATTATCTCATATTGCCAGCCTTTTGTCAAATTCCGCAAAAGAAAAGGGACTCCCGATAGGGAACCCCTTGTACAAATCTGTTTGTTGATTATTCCTGTTCGGACAGTTTTTTTACCTCGTCCAGTCCCACGTCAATCATGTCGCTGATTTCCTCAAGGCTCAGCCCTCGGGCAAGCATACGTTTGACGATTTTAATCTGCTCGTCTGTCCGGCCCTCTGCGCGACCCTTGGCTCGGCCTCTGGCTTCTCCCTGCTCAAAGGCGTCCTTGCGCTCGTCCATCATCTTCATCGCCAGCGTCATGTATTCCATCTCCCTTCCACTGTCCTCTTTGATTTCACTTACGGCCTCGTCAATCTGCTTCAGATAGACGGATTCTGAAATATCATAGGGCTCTCCTTTGTAGCTTGCCCGGACATACCGTAGAAAATCCAGCACAGCCGGGTTTCCGTTTTCCTTTGTGAAATTCGCATTGAGGATATATGCGTGGGAACCGTCCTCATAGGGGATTTCCGGCGCCCCCTTTATATGGCTTTCACGCTCATATACCGCTAACCCCGCGCCATAGTAGTCCTCCACACAAATGAAAATCACAAAGCTGTCAGACATTTTCTCATAATCTTCATTCATTTCAAGACTGTGCCGGTCAATGCCACTCAAATAATACCGTATACGCTTTTCCAGCTTGCGGTGCAGACGGGCCTGTACCTCTACATCATACTTGGTATGATTTTCATCCTCCAGATACACGTCCAATCGTATGCCGTGGGCGTCGTAGGTGTCCTTCAAGTCCTTCTGCTTGTCGATAGTCACCACCCGCTGGATCTTCTTTTCCAGCACGGCCTCCAGAAACGGCTTGATATTTTCGGGCCTGCGCATGACTTCTGAAAACATGAAGTCGTCTACAAGGCTCAAATCCTTAAAAGGCTTTATGGGCATGGGAGTCACTTCCTTTATTTTATAGTATACATGGTTTTGCTGTGTTTTGCAAGCAATACCTGTTAAAATGCAGATAATGTTCTTATGATGTATCGGTGGCTTCTTTAGTTTCGCTGCTGTTGGGCATATGGAAAGCAGCGTCTACTAAAATATCTTTTACTTTATCATATAATCTTGTATTATTTTCGGGTAAACAGGCGATAGTAACCTGGCAGCCGCCCACGCTCATATAAATAGTATGATTGGACTGGTCTACAAAAGTTACGCCTGTTGCGGGTGTTATTTTTTGCATGGCGATTCTCCTCATAAAAATTATAGGCTCATGCAGACGGCGGATGGCAGCCGCTCCATAGTTTTTATAGTTAACGTAGTCAACTATTTCCTCCGTCATTCTTATGACGGACGCCCTGCGCTGTGACGCACAGCCAGCGTAAGTATCATTGTACCCACTATACGGCTCATGGCCCGCTGCCTTGCCCTGACAACTTACTACTCGGCTTTATCGCTCCACAAAGGTATCATCGCGCGCCGAACAGCATGGCTCCCCGCATAGGGAATGTATCTGCTTTGCCCTATTCAGTTTTCAAAGAACGACGGGACAAAAGTAATGCGTCCCAAGTTGGGACGCATTACCCGGCCAGACGATTCGGCAGGAAGTTTGTCCCTCACCTATCGTCTGAAATCGGCCCTTATAGCATGGCCTTTTTGAAAAATTTTCTTAAATTTTCTTTGGCCCGCCAAAGGCTTTCTGCCACATTCTGATGGGCAACATTTTCAGATTGAGCTATTTCCTCCTGCGTTTGGCCCTCAAAGTAATACTTCAAAAGCCTCCGGCGCTGGGGTTCGGACAGGCAGGTATTGATACCCTCCAAAAGAAGATTAACAAACCGTTCTCTGTCAAGTTGGTCGTACTGTTCAAACAAAAGCTGCTCCGGGGACGGAGTTTCGCCTTGCTCGGTAGTATCTTCTATACATACAGTGTGTTTCATGTATGTACTGTTCCTGTTATCACTGACGCGGTAATCTTCGTCTGACCAGTCCTTCCACTTCTGAAATTCCTCTTCAGACGAAAAATTGTCGCGGCGTAAACGCAAAAAGGCCCCGGTCGCCGTCTTGAACACAATGGCACCGGGGTTTTTTTTATTCAGGGCATAATCGCTTTTGTTGTCAAACATATATTACTGCTCCTTTGCATGGATGTTTTGCGATGTCAGATAGAACATCCATGCAAGGTGGAGCACGGGCAGCGTAAAACAGTCGAATTAGCTGTATTTGGTTAAACACATCCGCTAACAGGCATAGATAACGTAACAATTCGTTGCGCCAGCGGGTAAAAAAAAAAAGTTGTCAGGGCATAGCCTGGACAACTTTCGCAAGGGCAAAAATGGGAAAATATCCGGGGTATTCAAGTAGTGGGGGTTAAAAAAAGGCAAACCGAACAAGCCACAAGGCTTTGGTTTGCCTTTATAGATTAACAGTCGATTTTTCTGCAAGGCGGAGGGCAAATCATCTCATTCTTTCAATAGGATATGTTTAACTCCTGTCTTGCATTTTATTATACCATTTATATCATGCTTCCTGCTCTCTTGTAGTACTTTTGTCAACAGTGTCCTTGATGAAACGCATTGTTGTCATATCCGAAAGAAGTGCGCCCCAAATTAGGGCGCACTTCAATAATGGATGATTTTCCCTAACAGTCTTATAGGCGAAAACTGTGATTATTTCGCTTATTATACTAGGAGCGAAAGGAAGAGTATAGACAATCATTTGCAAGGCATAATACAGCTGTAATACATTTTCACAGGAAATCCAAACGGTAATCTCTGCAACAAGTAGAATGCAAGAGCAAGCAACTAAAATAATTCATTTTTCTTTTCCGGTCATATGAAAGAAAAAGTGAACTAAATAATCACACCTACCAAAAAAGTTAATGAAGAAACAACATTAAGTTGCAAATGAAAACGCTTTATCAGTAAGTAAGCATAATCACGCCAGAAATATCGCTTTGCCTAATCAAAACCATGTAATTTCCGTGCCCAGTCTTAGAAATTCCATTATCCGAATTTATTGTAATACTTATTTATCATAACACATAATTCAGCTCTCGTAGTGGTTGACTTTGGATTCAGTTTTCCATTGTTCCCAGAGACAATTTTATTACCAATAGCCCATTTCATGGCAGTTTTTGCATAAGTACTTACATCATTGCCATCGGTGAATTTATTTAGATCTCCAGAAGCAGTTAAGTTTTTCCCTTTATATTTCGCATAATTATATAACATAAGGACAAATTGTTCTTTGGTTACATTCTGGTTAGGACTGTATGTCGTGCTGCTCGTACCGCTGACAATTTTGTGGTTCTTGCCCCAAGTAACTGCCTTGGCAAAGTAGTCGTTGCTTTTCACATCTGTAAAGCCCGAACTGGTTCCTTCATTGGGTTGTCCCGCCATTCTGTAAATCACGGTAATTGCCATGGCACGATTACACGATGCCTCGGGGCTGAACTTGTATTCTCCCGTACCACTCATGAAATTTTTCCCGTAAGCCCACCTAATATTATCTTTAGCCCAGTGTTCTATAATATCAAAGAAATGGTAATACCCATAATTGCTGATACCTTCATTTACCAGATTAGGATTACTGAGAGGATAGCCATCTTCAATTCGTCTAATTTGGTACTCACATCTATCTAAATAGGTATTATAGACTTTGTAGTACGAAGTGATACGACGAGTAGTAAAGTAAGGATTATTTCCAGCAGAATTAACTCTGACCTTATAGTCCCCATCAAGATTGTAAATGTTTACTTGCACAGAAGTAGCGTAGTTAAAGACTTCTGTCGTTACGACTGACCCGATCCCAAGCAGGACAGAAATCTTTGACGGATCCAAAAACAGACCAATTGCCGAAATAACCGTCCCAACTGCCGTTCCGGGTGAAATTTTGTATGGTTCACGTGCTGTACCCATGTGTTTGAAGCTGGAAATTCGTCGATACAATGTCCCAGTATATAGTTGAGAGCCATCGTAGGATATGCTATTTGAGCCCAATTTAAAATAGTCGAGATCGCCGCTAAACTGTGACTTGGACAGGCCATCATTTGTAGGAGGCTCATCCTCCATGGGACTCTTTGAAGCTGCATAAGTACTTGCGGCCGCACTTTGACTGATTATCATCCCGGTATTAGACGGAATGTCTAAAACTTCTGAAGAAACTGGCTTATGTACAGTGATATATGTAAAGCCGTTTTCCTCTTTAATTTCTTGTGTCTCCCCATCGATCTTCTGAAACGAACTTTCCGGATTGACCTGTACGAGCGTTTCATCAGGCGATGTTAGCTCTATATCATAAAGCTCCGTATAGATAAGATTTGAATACCGGTCTCCCAGGGCTTTCTGACGTAACACCCCATTCCTGTAAAGTTTTGTTATTCTACTTTGTTCGTCCATGGCCGTAAGGATTGTATAAACATTTCCTTCGCCTTCATAGATCATAGCTTCTGCTGGATCAAGGGCAACAGTAGGCTCTTGTGGGATTTTGTAACCCAAAATTTCTTTCACAGACTCTGTTTCCAACTCCTCTGTTACCTCTCCCGACAATTCCAAGTCGCTCTGATTGATCTCCTCAAACTCTGATAACTGAAAATTCTCATTTGCGCCGAAGGAATTGGGAGAAATTGCAAATCCAGTAATATTCGTGCTCACAAAAATTGCTAAGACAAGTACTAGAGCAACAAGTTTTTTCATAAAACATCTCTCCTATCGGTTATTTTTCTATTTCATTTTCATGGGTCTTTCGATCTAAGGATACCTTTTTTTGCTGTTCCTGCCGTTTCACTCTTGCGTTTCTCATTTCACAAAAATCCTTCACGCAATAACAAACGGAAATCAGAAAAACAAAAATGAGAAGAGAAGTGCTATAGAACAGCCTCACTCTGGATATGAAAAAGCAATCAACTAGAACGCACGCCATTAAAAATGCGCATAAAAGCCAGTGCTTGCCATTTTGGGATAACATACCATCCCCCCTTTCTATATTGATATAAACACAGTTGGAACTCAGAAGAATCTTAATCCCCCTTGTATAATGATGTGGTAGTGATTAAGTCTCACTCCTAGGACTGAATGTTCTGCACTTATTTATAAGGATGCCAGTGGTTGGTGGATCGTAGAGAACGAACTATTTCTTGTAAAGATCCTTCGTTTAATTCACCCATTACAAGTGCTGCTTCTCATGACTTACTCAAGAAGACAGTATTTTCTTTTGCGGCTAAAGCGAAAACCAGAGATTGTGGTTTCACTTGATTCACGGTGACAATATTGTTTTTTCTTGTTCAACCGTTCCGGCAAAGAAATTGATTGTCTCATTTGTCCATATTCACTATTGTCAAGCTTTAGCAACTTATCAAACCATCTGTTCCCCCTCCAATAAGCCGAATTTATTTCAAACATAATTGTAACAGTAGGTTCTCACCTCCAAAACCAATCCCACAAAAAAACGCAATAAGCATGGAAATAATTATAGCAAATTTTGCAATGCTGCTTTTTACACCACAATAATATCACGATTTAGTCTTATTGTCAATATAATTTTACTTATTTTATATAGGTATTTACAAATAGCCTCGATTATGCTATAATAATATTTAGAAAGACGGAGTGTGGCAAAATGGCAATCGATACTTTTAAAAAAGGCTCTATTGAAATGTTGACCCTGCTTATTATGCGAGAAACGGACATTTATGGGTATCAGCTTGTCCACTTGCTAAAGGAACGGAGCAAGGGGATCATTACGGTCCAGGAAGGCTCTCTCTATCCGCTACTTTACCGTATGGTAGATGCTGGCTATATTTCCGGCCGGGATGAAACCGTAGAAACAAAGTTTGGTCGTAGGCGCACCCGGGTGGTATACTATATGGAACCCAAAGGGATTTTGCGGCTGGAACAGTTAGAAAAGGAGTATTATGAAGTACAGGAGGGAATAGAAAATGTATTCCGATACAGCCAAGAACATAGATCCGAATCTTCCGGATGGACTGGGGGCTGAAGCAAGGCGCTACCTGCAAGCAATCAAGCATGAGTTACATTGCCCAAGAGCTCGCAAGGCCCTTTTTTGGAGCAGATGCAGGAAAGCGTCGCACAATACTTTTCTGAAAATCCTGCTGCTACCATGAGTGACCTAACAGCAAAATTTGGTACACCTGATGAAATTGCAAAAAGCTTCCTTGAAGAAGCTGATCCGGTAGTATTAGGTAAGTCACTTCGGTATGGCCGGAGGATATTTGGGGCGGTTTTGGCGGTTATAGCGCTATTAGCTGTGGTGTTTTCCATAATATTTTTTGTCGATTATCTGGAAAATGAGGGGTACCGACGAGGCCATTATGTTGAAACAGTCGGTGAAATACCTGCTACAACATTAAATTAAACTGTAATAGGGGTTGACTAATTCTATGAAAAAGATTATATCTCTTGGACTTGTTTTTTTGCTTGCGTTTGTGTGCTTTACGTTTCCCGCTTCTGCTCAAGAAGTAGTGTCTATCAACACATCAACTTCCATTGAGACATTTACTGATGGAAGTTACTTTATTATTGAAACGGGATCTTATCCAACTTCCGCGAGAGCTTCAACGAAAAACGGTTATAAAACTGCTACTTATTACACTTCGAGTAATGTCGCTGTTTGGGCCGTGACTGTAAATGGATCATTTTCCTATAACGGAACTACTTCAACTGCAACATCGGCCTCATGCTCCATAACTCGGTATGATTCCAACACATCTACTATAAGCAAGAACGCTTATACCAGCGGCTCTTCTGCAGTCGGCACTGCAACAGTAAAGTATAAAAGAATTTATACAGATAAAACTGTAACCCTAACCTGCGACAGAAACGGAAATCTTTCCTGACTGCATATATGCTCATAGGATAGGACCGGCATATAGTGGAGCACCCGCCAACCGCATATTTTGCAAAAGAGCCGTGAGGTATTCACGGCTCTTTTCCCATTATTCGCCTACACTGTACTTCTCTGAGAATAAGAACAGGTCACTAGCCGGGTCTAGCACTTTTGAAAGTTTCCGTGAAGTCTGGACAGTATAGTTTCCCTGTTTCAAATAGCTGTAGGTGGAAATGCTTATGTCCTGAAGCCTTTACGCATCAATCTCTATACTGCGGCCAGGCCATTTCCGCATAATTCATGCCGTTCTCGCCCGCGCTGCCATGATAGTACAGAGCCAGATGCAGGTGAGGCCCGGTAGAATTGCCCGTACTGCCTATATACCCCACAAGCTGGCCCTGCCGTACCGGCGTGCCCGGCACTACCGCCAGCCGTGACAAATGGGCATAAACGGACTGCCAGCCGTCCGTGTGATCCACCACCACGCAGTTGCCAAAGGACCACATATTGTCTACGCCATGGGCAGGCGTCCATCCGTCCTGTATGTACCGTACAGTACCGGGAGCGCAGGCATAGACCGGCTCTCCGTAGCAGTTTGCAAAAGAAATATCTATCCCGTTGTGGCCGGGGTATGTGTCCCAGGTATGGCCGGGAAAGGGAAAAGCGAAACGCCCCTCTGCAATGGCGCTGGCTCCGTCCAGCGGGTTTGCGGCCAGGGGGTAATAGCGGAGAACATGTTCCACATAGTCCATGTCACCGTACCCACTCCACCCATGGGCCGCCGCCTGCTGGATGGAGAACTCCCGGGCGTTTTCTTTGGAGTAACCGCCCCGGGCCAGCGCCCAGCTTATGTAGCCGTTGCCGAAATTGTAGCCCTGCAAGGCCAGGCTGATGTGCGGG
>ERZ777305.3502-NODE-3502-length-10646-cov-2.963743_pt1 | contig 10646 bp, 11 predicted proteins | sample MGYA00374965_ERZ777305 | MGnify/ENA primary metagenome ERZ777305 (study PRJEB29328, sample SAMD00013331) | mouse gut metagenome | study: EMG produced TPA metagenomics assembly of the Metagenome analysis of fecal microbiota from mouse which was promoted...
AAAATGTGAAAGGTTGCTTTGCCGATATATTCAATAGCGGTCAATGCCCTGCGAGGTATTCTATGCCTGCACAGTTTCTCCAACTTATCTTCTTTATTTATAACCCAGAAGACAATCCCGGCCGAAAACGCCATTCCCATAAACGAAGTAGGCTTCCAAGAAGATATAAACTGCGTTTTATAATCGCCGTAACTATGATATAGTAAAAAAATACCCCCCCGTGAAAATTAGGGCCGGAATTACTGTTTTCTTTAACTCATCAGCATAATGATAAATTAAAATTCCCAGCAGTAAGCCTGTCATAAGCCGGATACAGCATAACCGATTAAAAGAGCTTCGTATTACTCCCTGAAAAACTGCATACTCATATAAAATATTTACACTCAATACAAATATACTTCCAAATAAAGGACTCCTTTTTACCAGATAGTATATCACCGGAAAAACAATTAAGAATTGAATCAGTATCCATGTATAATATCCTCCCGGCCCTGGTCCTCCTTTTAAATATGTGAAAAGAACATTCAGGTTCAATTTACCTGTCTTCGTTATCAGCATATAGACCAGGAAGCATAAAAACATAAAAGAATAAGGCAAAATGATCCTTGAAAATTTCTTTATAAACACATCCTTTCTATACCAGTCCAGTTCATTCTCCTGTTTCTTCATAGATACTGAATAGTGAAATCCTGTAACAATCACAAAAACAGATACTGCCTGAAGAATCCAGAAATTAAAACCGAATACACGGAAAATCTCCTGATCATGAACATTGGCATTTGTCTGTAGGCTGTGTTGGAATACTACAAAGAAGATGGAAACCGCCTTTAGAATATTCGTTGTTCTATATCTTTTTTCCATATTTTGCACTCCCTTCCCTCGTACCCGCCTCACAGCGGCATATTCCCATGCCTTTTCTCGATCCCCGGCACCTGCTTGTTCTTCAGCATATCCAGCGCCGAAATCAGTCTCTTCCGCGTTTCCTCCGGAAAAATCACTTCTGTAATATATCCCCTGGCAGCCGCTATATACGGATTCATAAACTTCTCCGAATATTCCTTCTGTCTCCTTTTCCTCTCCTCTTCCGGCTGCTCGGAAGCTTCGATTTTTTTCTTGAAAATAATATTGGCCGCGCCCTCCGCCCCCATCACGGCAATCTCTGCGATCGGCCAGGCGTACACGATGTCCGCTCCCATATCTCTACTGTTCATTGCAATATATGCGCCGCCGTAAGCCTTGCGCATAATCAGGGATATTTTCGGAACTGCTGCTTCTGAATAAGCATACAGAATTTTTGCTCCGTGGCGGATAATCCCCTGATGCTCCTGAACTTTGCCCGGGAAAAAAGCCGGCACATCAATCAGCGTAATCAGCGGAATCTGAAAACAGTCGCAGGTTCGAATGAAGCGGGCAATTTTATCCGAAGCATCGCAATCCAGCGCACCAGCCAACCGGGTCGGCTGGTTGGCGATCACTCCCACTGCCCTTCCATCCAGGCGTACAAAACAGACAACTGTGTTTTTTGCAAAATTTTCCTGAACCTCCATGCAGGAGTTCTCATCCGCAATTCGTTTTATCACCTCGTGTACGTCGTAAACCTTTCTTGAATTTGAAGGCACCACGGATGAAAGTTCTCCGCACCGATCCTGCTGTTCTGCTCCCTTTCTCCGCAGCAGCGCAGAGTTCCTGACTTTCTCCGGCAGCTTTGGCGGTTTATTTCCGCAGTTATCCGGCAGAAACGAAAGTAGCCGTTTTGTCTCGTCCATGCACTGCATCTCGCTGTCACAGACAAAATGCGCGACTCCGCTCTGTGTTTCGTGTACCTGCGCGCCACCCAGTTCATCCATGGTAGCCTCTTCGTTCAGCACCGCTTTCACCACCTGGGGTCCAGTAAGAAACATTTTCCCGTTCCCGCGCACCATAAAAATAAAATCGCACAGTGCCGGGCCGTAGCAGGCACCTCCGGAACAGGAGCCCATTATCAGTGCAATCTGCGGAATCACGCCGGAAGCGCGCGTATTGCGAAGAAATATACCGCTGTAGCCGCTCAGAGAACAGATTCCCTCCTCGATTCTCGCTCCGCCGCTGTCGTTGATCATCAGAATCGGGCACCGGTTCTCATAAGCCATATCCTGTATATGACATATTTTTGCCGCATGATATTCCCCCAGCGTTCCCCCGATTACGGTAAAATCCTCCGAGGCTGCAAACACCGTTCGTCCGTTGATTTTTCCGTAGCCCACAACAACTCCGTCCCCCGGGGCACGCTTCCTGTCCATCTCAAAATCATCAATACGCGATTCGACAAAAGCGTCGATCTCCACAAAGCTCCCTTCATCAAACAGGTAATCCAGCCGTTCTCTGGCAGTCATTTTACCCTTTCCGTGTTGCTTTTCAATCTTCTCCTGTCCGCCGCCGAGAACCGCGCGCTCACGCTTTTCCGATAATCTTTCGTTGGCTTCCTTCCAGTTCATTTCAGCAATCCTCGTATGTTTTTTACTTCATGTAGCTGATTGCATCTGCCACAGTTTGAAAGGATTTGATCTCTTTTGCCGAAATCGAAACTCCGAACTCTTCGTCAAGCAGTGCAATGTAGGAAATTGCCGCAACCGAATCCCATTCATCCACATCAACCAGCAGAGTTTCTTCTGTCAGGCTGCCCTCTCCCAATTCCATTATTTCTTCCAGCTTTGCAATCTTTTCTCTGATCTCCATATTCTCTTTCCTCCTGTTTATTCCTATATTTCAAATACTCCACTGACGGATCGGAGCTCTGTTACCGTGCCCCGGATAAACAATGGTATCTCCGCCCAACCTTCTAAAAAACGGCATTGCACATTCTTCGTACCGCTTTCTGCTTCCTCCCGGATATCTTGTAATCACCTCAAAACCGTTTACGAGACTATCACCAGAAAACAGATGTTTTTTATCAATCAGAATACAGCTGCTCCCCGGGGAATGCCCCGGCGTTGAAATCAGCTCCACCGAATGACCGCACCACTGCAGCAGTTTATAATTCTCAAACGTCTCATCTGCGGCACAGACAAACGGCGCAGCGCACATTTTTGCATATTCTTCGCGGTTATGTGAAGGATTCATCAGATAAAAAATCTCGTACCTTGCCGACAGGTTTTTTCTTGTATCCTGAATTCCGACGGCGCATTCCCCGGAACACAATGTCTTTGCTCCAAATAGGTTGCGGAAAAAATCCACTCCTGTAATATGATCAAAATGTTCATGTGTCAGGAGAATAACGGCCTTCTCAATCTTATGCTCCTCCATAAGATCCACAGCCGCCTGATTTACCGAAGGATCAATCACCAGCGCTTCCCTTTCCTCCAGTACGACATACATCCTTTCGTCCAGAGGCGGCAGCGGAAAGTCATAAATTTGCACGGCAATCCCTCCTGTTTTGGAAGCGCTGATGCCCGCTTCCCTATACAAATGCACCGGATTTGCAGATTTGCGGCACATCGTCTTCTGAAATTTCCTGAAAATCTGTTACAAGCGCGGAGCAGCGGCGGTATTCGGCCGATCCTGATCCGCATCTCCGCGGAACAGCCGTACATTTTCCATATACGGAGCCGTATAGTAAATATCCACATTCCGCTGTTCAAACGGCTCAAAATAATTCGGAATAATGTTGCTGTCATCATCTTTTAGCCGCACAAAGCCTGCTTGCTTCATCAGTTCGTCCTCAAGCCCGGTACAATATATATCCGCATATTCCGCGCCGAACTGCTCCATCCGCTCATCCACGGCCGCTCCGATCCCTAGTAAATCGGAATTATCCCCGATAAAATCAACGATCTTGATTGCCCGGCTGCCTTCTGCTTCGACAACCCTCATCACAAGCACGGAACGAACGGGGCGGTTCGGCTGCTCGATCCCGTAAACATGATACCTGTAGATCGGATGATCAAAATAACGTTTCTTCAGATAAATCAGATCTTTATACGGCGTCATCTCCTTCAGATATTCCTCCGGTAGGATTTTTTCCAATGCATCCGCCCCCGTCACCTCCGTCAGTTTCACATTTTTCTCCGCTGCCGGCAGAATCTCGGCATGGTGGATTACAGCAATCCGATAATCACTTTTTTTTCTGAGCCGATAAAAATGATCCATTTTTCCGGTAACATGCTTATAAAACTTTTTGGTAATCTTCAGCGTTGTCTCCGGGTTTGACCCGACCCCGAAATGAAATCTCTGATTTTTGAAGGATGCCATATACTGATCAATCTCGATTCCCAGCATGATATTTTCCGTCTTTAAACAGCGCCACATCATCCCTGTACTGTCAGGCCTGTCGGAAGAATTGTAAAATGTCACACCCTCCATTCCATAGATTTTTCCGGAGGAATCCGCCGCTATAATAACATTCACATCATTTCCGTCACACAGCATATATTCAAAGAATCCCGGTTCTATCACAAATATGTGATTTGGATTCCACTGCTCGCGGATAAACCTGATAATTGCCGGCACATCACTTTTTGACGCCCGGCGAACAGTGATTGCATCACTCATTCTCCTGCTCCTCTGCCTCTCTGCCCTTCCCGAAAACAGTTTCATATGCTTCCTCAAAGTAATCATCGGAATAGATCATCGGAAGTACATCCTTTGCATCAATCTCCAGGGAAAGCACACCCCAGGACAAACCTACTCCAAACGCAATGCACAGCAGTTTCAGCTGTCCGTCAGGCTTCTGCCGCCCACACAGATCCACCACCGTTACCGGAATGGAAACCCCATTAGTATTTCCGTACCGGTCGATCGACATCGGGTACTGCTCCGGTTTCAGTTTCATTTTGTGCGCAATATGATCCACCATAAACTTATTGGATTGATGAAACATTACATAATTATAATCCTCTGTTGTTTTCCCGAAGGCTTTGGAAAACTCTTTCCACGCGGCCGGAGCTTTTGTAATCGCAAAGCGGAAGGTTTCAAAACCGTCCATGTGCGGTTCCAGTGATTCCCAGTCCGGATTCTCCTTATCCAGTGGATGCCTGGCTTGTCCGCCCGGAATTCCCATAATGTGAAACCCGTTCCCGTCCGATTTCAGAAGTGTTTCAATTTGTCCTTTGCCCTTTTCGATTATGCAGGCTGCACCCGCATCTCCGAACATCATTGCGTTGCTGTGATCCGAAGTATTTTTATCTGCTCTGGAAACCTCTCCCACCAGGATCAGCCCCGTTTTCACAAGCCCCGCATGTATCAGCGATGCCATTACGCTCACTCCGTATATAAAACCGGTACAGCCGAGATTGATATCAAACGCAAAACATTCGTTTCTCAGATTCAGTCTCTTATGGAGTACATAGGCTGTCGATGGCTGTTTATAATCCGGTATCTGGCACATATAAATCACAGCGTCAATGCTTGAAGCTTCCAGCTGCTTTTTTTCCATCAGTTGCTTTGCTGCAACATAGCAAAGATCGGAGCCCGTCTGCTTTTCCACAGATACATAGCGCTCTTTTACCCCAACCATATCAATGAACTTCCTTACATCCTCCGCACCGAATATGTTTTCGTAGGATTTTGTTTCAACCTTTCCAGTCGGAACCGCACACGCCAGCCCGCCGATACGGATTCCCTCTATGATAGATGCTGCCATGGTCTTCCCCCCTTTCTGAAATTATGCCTATATTCTTCCACCGTCCGCATAAATCGCTCTTCCGGTCATCATGGAGGATGCGCTGCTCAGCAGAAACCCGCACAGGCCCGCAATTGCCTCCGGTTCAATTACGCCCAGAAGCTGTTTCTCCGACACAGAAGCGATAAAGTCCCCGTCCGGCACAAACTGGCCGCCCGCTCTTGCCATCGGTGTATCCACCACACCGGGCATAATCGTGTTTATCCTAATTTTTTTTGGTGCAAGCTCGATCGCCAGAGCTTGCACTGCTGCATTCAGCGCCGCTTTCGACATGCTGTATAACGTCTGGCATTTTTCCGGCTGCACCGCAGCAATGGAGGAAATGGCAACAATACTACTGTTTTCGTTATGATATTTTTTATTAGAAAAATGTCTCACTAATTCAAGAAAAGAATAGACATTAATTCTCATTACCTCTTCAATTGTCCGACGCTTTAAGAGCTTGATTGGAATAATCGGGCCTGTTCCAGCGCAGTGTACCAAACCGTCCAGCTTCCGTCCATCGGATACCGCTTCTTTTAAAACAAATTCCAGATCCTGCTCTTCTGCCAGATCGGCGGATATTGTCCGATGATCTTCCCCTGGCAGCATTTCCTTTGTCTCCTGAAGCCTTTCTTTGTTTCTTCCCAGAAGGATAAGGCTACAACCTTCCCCCGCAAGATATTTTGCTGTCTCCCTGCCGATTCCGGAGGAAGCACCTGTAATCATCATTTTCCTGTCAATCTCTTGTATATGCAACGATAATCCCCCTTTCGTTAATATCCCAAACTGCGCAAAAAAGCTTCCTCTACCATATTTTCAAACTCAATTTTGCTCTTAGGAACCATTACTTTTGTAGGGTCGCTATAAATACTTTTGCAGTATACAACTGCATTTTCCCTATCATGTACATCCCCATAATGCAAGTAATCATCATATATTTTATGTGTAAATATTAAAAACGGCTCCTGACCCCAATTCTGTTTTGTGTACTCCATCAGAGTGCTTCCGCTGGAAATCAATATTTTATTATTAAAATCTACCTTTGTATAAAGAGATTCAAAATAGTAATCATTTCGATCCACATACAAGGCTTTATGTGTATTACAATATTCCAGTGCAAAGTTTTTCTTATGCGTTGTCACAGAATTATGCACCTTTACAATAATATATTTCTCAGGCACTTTTTTTATCATTCTGTCAATAAGCCCCAACTGTTCGTTTTCTGCTACGTATGTTGCCAAAAATATAATCTTTCTTCTGTTATATTGAATTGACAGGTTCGCTAAATCCACACTGTATTTTTTTTCATGCTCAAACACATTATTTTCAGCAATATCTCGAACAACTTTATAAACCTCCTGATTTTTCAAATCAATGCAGGGCAGCCCTAATGGTACTGCTTCTTTATCCGGCACTTTCCTTCCGTATAATTCTACAGATGATACGTAAATCTCTTTTCCTAAATGTTTCCTGCTCTGGTTTACATACTTCCGTTCTGCCAGCTTCCGCACCAGTTGTGTTACCCGTTTTTTTCCAATCATGTCAGGCCTTAACAGATACAGCTCCCTTCTCGATTTCGCATATACGACATCCCCCTCTTCAACAAAGAGAATTTTCAAGTCGGTATTATTCTGCGCAAAATAATAGGCAATAAAAAATGCATCATTCCATCCGCCGCCAATGATGAGCCTGTCACACTTTTCATTACTGAAACATTCTTTTAAATAGCCTTCATAGAATTTGTACAACACCTTCATTTTGCTGAACGTTCGTACCCCTTTGATTTTCCCATGCGGAATTTTCTTCGTATTAATAACGGGCATATCAATAAACAGCACTTCGTCAAATACATTTGAACCACGTATTCCGTTTAAAAAAGCTCTGGAAATAATCGGAGAAACCCGAACAATCAAATATGCCTTTTCATCATGATAATAGTTTATCTTTGCATTAAGACACTGGATAATGTTCAGCTGTGTAAAAGCATAAAAAACAACCATCTCTCTCCCTCTCTTCCTACATTCCGCCGTCTATTCGGATTACCTGCCCTGTTATATAGGACGCTTCCTCCGACGCCAGAAATGCAATCAGATTAGCGACTTCCTCCGACTTCCCTGCTCTCTTCAAATAAGTGGCCTGTATCATATCATGCTGAGCTTCTTCGGACATTGCCTTCTTCATCGGCGTTTCGATTAATCCTGGAGCCACGGCATTTACACGAATTCCATAACCAGCCAGCTCCCGGGCAAGTATTTTTGTCAGACACGCCACCGCTGCCTTTGAAGTACCATAAGCAGTGTAGCTTTCTCCCCCATCGAGTCCTACCACGCTTGACACATTCACAATACTTCCATATCCGGCTCGTATCATCGCCCGTGAAATCATCTGCAAAATCGGAATCTGTGCAAAAAAATTAATCTCATATACTCTTCTCAGCTCGCCCATAGATGTCATAGGAAACAGTGAGCCATAAGGTATTGCAGCAGCAGCCACAAATATATCTATATTTTTCTTCTCGGCGATAATTCCTCTCAATGACGATTTAAGCTCTTCTTCATTTTCTAAATCAAAATAAACCGGTTTAATCCACACTCCGTATCTTTCTGCAGTATTTTTCATATCCTCTTCAAATTCGCAATTCTTTCGATGAGCACAGGCCCATATATTTATTCCTCTTTCAGCGAATTTCTCCACGGTTGCCCGCCCGATCCCTGTTCTGCTTCCGGTTATAATCGCATTCATCCAAAGTCTCCCGTTTTAGTAAAATCAATTTTAACAGCTCCTGCAAATTTTCTTCGCTGTTCAAAGCATAAGCCTTTCCGGCATCATAATTTTCGATAAAATGCTGCGCATACTCCTTTAATGCCTTTTTCCGCTTATTTATAATTAAAATAATATATGGTGACTTCCCATATACCCATTTAATGTACAACGCACTTGAGGAATTTCCCGTAATAACAACCTTATCGTCAATCTGTATATTCATCAGAATTCTTTCAATTGGCTCGGCCCGACAGTCAACATGAACTTTCGGGTGGTTTCGTCTGTCTAATACAGTATTTTGATATTGCATGATCGGATGTGCCTTCACTACAACTTTCGCATCCTCTTTTACTGAAAAAATCATATCAAGCACTCGCTCCACATCCTGCAGAGGCTGACTGTCTTTTCTTTTTGGTGCTTCTGCGATATAAATTATATCGCTCTGTACGTACTCAATCTCCCCATCACAAAAATGCTTCAAATCTTGATCAACGATTTCAATCCGGTTATTTTCCAGCGGTATCTGCCGCTTTTCCAGATAATTCACATTGCTCAATTCCGGCTTGTAAAGATAAATTCCATCCACATACTTCCGATATGTGAAGGATGTCATTCCGTAATATAAAACCGTGCGAATCTTAGCTTTCATACTCCGAGCCGGTACTGCCTGAAACAGCCAGTTCGGCGGCCCGTTGTAGGCTGACAGCCCCTCCTCATAAAGTGTAATTGCGATATCTCTGCGGCATTTCTTCAGATACTGTATCACGAGTAAGCTCTCGCTCCAAAACGCACTTGTCAGAAAATGAGAATACTCTCTTCCCCCGATCAGACGGCTCAATTGCTGACCGAAATATTCACGATATTTTCTGCCTAAAAAAACAGCCTCCAGTTTTTCCGAAAATCCTTTCCGCCGCCGTTCCAGATAAAACTCCGGCATCTCCAGGATATCTACATGATCAAAAATCTGCTCCGCTTGAACTGCAGCAATCAGCTCATTCGAAACTCTGCTCAGTTTGTAAATCAGCAAATCAACTTTCTGATTCGGATAGATGCCTTTCCTTATACGGATCAAATTATCAATCTGCGTATCTGTCCAGGCATAACATAATATCATCGCCCACCCCGCTTTCACATCAAAATGCTTTTTACAATCCCGCCTGCATCCAGTCCGTTCTGCTCCAGCAGATACTCATAGCTTCCCAACTTTGTATATTGATCCTGAAATCCAAGCCGGACAAGCTTTACCGCAGTCCCCAGCTCTGCAAGCAGTTCCGCTACTGCTCCGCCCAGCCCCCCAATCACAGAATGTTCCTCGAGCGTATAAAAAACAGAATGATTTTTTGTCAGCCTCTCAATCAGCTCTGCATCCAGCGGCTTGATGGTATGCATGTTTACCAATGTCGGGTTGAACCCCTGTTCCCTCAGGAGTTCACAGGCTTTCAGCGCTTCGCTCACCAGGGTTCCAGCAGCAATGACTGCAATATCCTTTCCTTCATTCAGCACAATTCCTTTTCCGATCTCAAACTGGTAATCCCCTTTGTACACACTCGGACAATTCAGATTGCCGGTCAGACGGATATAAGCCGGTTCCGTTGTTCTGCTGACCGCCTCCATCACTTTTATGGTTTCCAGCGCATCTGCCGGAGCAATCACCTGCATATTGGGAATAACTCTCATAAGAGCAATATCCTCTATGGAATGGTGGCAGTTCCCGGAAGTCCCCATGGATACTCCTGCTGCGGAACCGACAAGCTTCACATTGAAACGCATCACTCCAAGGTTATTTCGTATCTGTTCAAAACTGCGCATGGTGAGAAATGTTGCGTAGGTTGTAGCAAAAACACAATTCCCCTCCTTGGCCAGCCCGGCCGCTATCCCGATCATATTCTGCTCTGCAATTCCGACATCGATAAAACGATCCGGATAGGTTTCCCGGAAACGTTCCAGCCCCGACAGCAGACTCAGATCTGCCGTGAGCACCATTACATTTTCCTGTGAAGCAGCAATCTCAAGAAGCGCCATGGTGAAAGCGGTACCTCTCTGTCCAAGCATGGACCATGTTCTTATATTTCTGGGCGTAATCTCAATCATTGCTGCGCACCTCTTATTTCCTGCAGGGCCTGCTCATACTGCTTTTGCGAAAGAGCTGCATGATGCCATTCTCTTACATTTTCCATAAAAGAAACTCCCTTCCCCTTTACGGTTTCCGCAATAACAACCTGCGGGCAGTTCTCCGAATTCTGCT
>ERZ777305.3504-NODE-3504-length-10641-cov-3.279804_pt1 | contig 10641 bp, 6 predicted proteins | sample MGYA00374965_ERZ777305 | MGnify/ENA primary metagenome ERZ777305 (study PRJEB29328, sample SAMD00013331) | mouse gut metagenome | study: EMG produced TPA metagenomics assembly of the Metagenome analysis of fecal microbiota from mouse which was promoted...
AAGCACATCCTCGTACTCGTCGCCCATATAGATATCAATCGCATTGTCGCGATCCGCGCGTCCGAGCCCGTCCAGGAACTGCAGCCCCATGACCTGCGGCGACTGACGCAGAAACCAGTTATCCGCCTTCTGGCCCGCAAGTCTCGTGCAGTGGATTCTCGACTGCTGCCCTGCGCCGATGCCGATTGCCTGACCGCCCTTTACATAGCATACGGAATTGGACTGCGTATACTTCAGCGTTATCAGCGAAATCTTCATATCCGTCAGTGCGCTCTCCGGAATATCCTTATTTTTTGTGACAATATTGGAAAGCAGTTCCTCATTGCAGTTCAGCTCATTCCTGCCCTGCTCGAAGGTGATGCCGTACACCTGCTTGCGCTCGAGCTTTGCCGGCACATAAGCAGGATCAATCTGAATCACGTTGTAATTGCCCTTTTTCTTGGATTTTAAAATTTCCAGCGCCTCCGGCTCATAGCCCGGCGCAATTACACCGTCAGAAACCTCGCGCTTGATCAGGTTTGCGGTACACACGTCACACACCTCGGAAAGCGCAATGAAATCGCCGTAGGACGACATGCGATCCGCCCCTCTCGCCCGTGCGTACGCGCTTGCCAGAGGCGTAAGCCCGCCGAGGTCGTCCACCCAGTAAATTTTTGCAAGCGTATCGTCCAGCGGAAGACCGACGGCCGCACCCGCCGGCGACACATGTTTGAAGGAGGCCGCCGCAGGAAGCCCAGCAGCCTGCTTCAGCTCCTTAACCAGCTGCCAGCCGTTAAAGGCGTCAAGAAAATTGATATAGCCCGGCCTGCCGTTCAAAACAGTAACCGGAAGACTGCTGCCGTCTTCCATATAAATCCGCGACGGTTTCTGGTTCGGATTGCATCCGTATTTTAATTGAATTTCATTCATGTTCCTGCCTCCCTGCGTGCTTTTGTGCGCCCGGCGGCCTGAAAAATCTATTCCGCAGGCCGCTGCGCACGTTTCGTGCTTCTGTGCGCGCAGCAGCCAATGTCCGGAAGCTTATCGCTTCCCCTATCGCCTGCTTCCTGCTGCCGTGCGCATCTCTTTGATTGCCATACATTTTTTACTGTAACTATTTTACGTTTATTACTTTACATTTTTGTTGTATATTCTTGACTCATATTTTCCCGTTGCGATATCAATATAGCGCACAAACAGGGAAACCTTGTTCTCCCCGTTCAGGCTCTCCCAGAGCATTCCGCCGAAGGCATCCAGATCCCCGGAAAGCTTCACTCGCTTCGGCTCGCCCTCAAAGCTCGGCAGCGGATTGCCGTCGTGCATATAGGTGTGGAGAAAATGCCCCTCTCCTGCCTTCGGACTCTGGTAAGCAAAAGTAAACCGGCAGCAGGAAGACGGATCGCCGTCCGCGCTTTTCAGAATGGACAACGCATAGTTGTAGCTGTCCCCTCCTTCAATGTGCATGATCCCGGAAATTCTCGGTGTAAAATTCGGGCCGTCCGGCTCAAACTCGCGGCAGCGCAGCGACTGCTCAAAGGTAAGCTGCTTGTCCATTCCCTCGTAGATCGTATCAGTCTGGTCGCCGTTCGTCACGATCGTCTTGTTGCCCAGCACGCGCACCGGCGCATAAATAATCAGGCTCGGGTCCTCCAGCTTCGACGGATCGAACGCTTCCGTGCGGATGCCCTCCCCGTCCGTGACGAAAACGCGGTTGCGGCTGTTTGCGCTTCTGCCCATAATAAAGTAGGCAGCGACCGCCTTCTTCCCGTCCTCCGAGCGCCCGATCACAATCCCGCGTCCCGGGTAGGCATTGCTTTTGAGTTCCTGTTCCAGTGACAACATGTTCATTTTCTCCTCGCTTTCCGCCGCTCACTCCGCGGCCGTCAAATCGAATTTGAAGCTGCTGCTTTTCCGCGTCCCCGCCGGAGGCTTCCTCTGACCGGCATGCAAAGCCGCCTCTCCTGCCGGCAGGGCACATAAAAAACCGCCCGGGCGTACGCTGAAATGCATTCGCCCAGGCGGTCGGCAATCGTGCTGTATGCGCTCCCTGCAGGTGATCCTGCTCCGGCCGGGCAATCCCGCGCCGCTTTCCGCCAGTCGCGCACTCCGCCGCGGGAATGCCCGCCGCGTCACTTATAACTGTATAGTACATGATATTCCGGGAAAAAGCAAGCAGTTTTTCCTGTACTTTCCGGTGTTTCTTCCGTGCTGCTATTCTGTGCTGATTCCTGATGATTTATGTACCGGCTCCCTGACAGCCTCCGCGATCTCCTTCTCAAAATCAATCCGTGTTCCCGCATCATCCAGTTCAGGCGTTATTTTCTGAAAACAGGAAAGACAGATATAAGCCAGATATTTTTCGCCGGAAAACGCAGAAATTCCCCGTTCTGTTCCGGCACATCCGACACCGGCGCGGCCTCGCTGTAATCCCTGCAGTATTTAAAAAAATCCGTGTATCCCGTCGGCAATCCGTGCGCAGGGGCAAAACCGTTTCCGATAATCGGCAGATTCATTCATCTGCTTCATCTTTCCGCAGATTCCCCGTTTCCTCCATCTTTGCACTTTAAATTATCTCTTCAGTTTATCTCTTCAGTTTATTTCTTCAATGTAACAGACACCTTCCGCCTGGCTCAATATCTGCAGAAGCCTCTCATGCTGCGTGCGGTGCGCCGCTTTGAGCATCAGAAGTGCGCCGATATGCTCTCCGTCCGTCCTAGCCTTTCCTATCTCAATCTCCGATACCTGAATGCCGTTCTCCCGCGCGTGGCGCAAAAACCGTCCGATGCAGGCGACGTCCTGCAGCTCGACAAACACGCTGAAAACACGGTTGTTTATATTGATATGATTCTCAAACATGTAGAGCAGCGTATTGATTATTATGCAGAGCACGGTCGTGATAATGCCGCCCATATAAAAGCCCGTACCGAGCGCCAGTCCGATGCAGGCAACCACCCACAGGCCTGCCGCGGTTGTCAGCCCCTTGATCTTCTGCAGACCGGTCACCACAATGGTTCCGGCGCCGAGAAAACCGATGCCGCTGATAACCTGCGCACCCATGCGGGATGCGTCCACACCCGGATATGCCGCGCATATATACTGATTCGTAATCATTGCAAGCGCTGCGCCCACACAGACCAGCATGTGCGTCCGAAAACCCGCCGGCCTCTTTTTCTTCCCCCGCTCGATCCCGAGAAAGCCGCCGCACAGCAGCGCCAGAAGCAGTCGCAGCGTCACGGACAGCAGGTTGATTTCCTGCAGCAGCCCCATACTATCTCCTCCATCCTTCCGGATTTTATTTAAATTATACCAGATAATCCCCCTTTCGACAATGACAAAACACCGCTTGAGCGAGGCATGAACCGCCGTTTTACGTAAATCATGCGGTCATTCCGGTCAAACCCGAATGAAACGGACTAGCACCAAAAATCTTTTAAAAGAATTGCTCCGCGCCTCAAATTCTCATGGCAATTCAATCCCGGAGGTGGTATAATCAAGGCGCTGATTCCCATGAACAAAATGCCGCTCACGCGGCGGAATGAGAGGAAATATGAATAAAAAAGATATTCTTGAGCTGAAACGCCGCTTCAAAAAAAATCACTGCACGATTACGCGGATGTGCGGCTGCTATGTGAATGCGGAAAAGGAGATTCTGCTGACGCTCGGGGAAAACTTTCTGAATCTCGAGGAGGAAGAATTCTACAAGTATCTGGAAATCGCGGGAAAAACATTGTCCGGAACCCCGGGAAACAACCTGCTCGAACTGCAGTTTCCTCCGGAAGAGGAGGAACCGGGAGGCAAACAGCAATTTCTGATGGGACTGAAGGAAAGCGGCCTGAAAAACGAAGCCCTGCTCAACACCTTTTACCGCCTGATCATCGACAATTACGAGTACGCCGGAAATTACCTGATTCTCGTGTTCCACGATGCCTACGACGTTATCACACGGACAAGCGATCATTCCGCGCTTGACGAGTCCGAGGAAGTGTACGAATACCTGCTGACCGCCGTCTGCCCGGTAACGCTCTCGAAGGCAGCGCTCGGCTATCTGGAGACGGAACACCGCATCGGCGCGCGTTTCCGCGACTGGGTGGTGGGTGCTCCGGACGCTGGCTTTGTCTTCCCTGCCTTCACGGACCGCAGTGCGGACATTCATTCCGCAATGTACTACACAAAGGATGCCAAGGCGCCCCATCCGGAATTCATGGAAATGATCCTGGGCTGCCCGGTGCGTCAGACGGCCGCGGAGCAGCGGAACACCTTTCAGGACATTGTTCACAGCGCCGTGCCGGAGGAACGCCGGAGGGAACGTGTGCTCTACGATATTCATGAAACCATCCATGACATGCTCGAGGAGCGCGCCCTGTGTACGGACCCGGAGGAGGAACCGGAACCGATTCTCCTGACGGCTGAAACGATTCAGGAGGTACTCGCGGCAAGCAAAATACCGGAGGAGGTGGCGGCGCGGATCGAACATTCCTATACGGAAACCTTCACTGACGCGCCTCCGGCTGCCGACACGCTTGTAGACAACAAGCTTCTCACTGCCGGGGCACATCAGCGCAAGGAAGAGGAGCTTATGGTCGAGGTGCAGCGGCTGAAGGACGAGCTCGCGGCGGCCAGAGAAACCGCGGCTTCGACCGGGGGCTTCACTGGTTCCGGGGAAGCTTCGGACGGCACGGCGGAGCCGGCGACCGCCGGAACAGACAGCCCGGCACAGGACGAAGCGGCTGCCGAAGCCTCTGCAGACGATTCCTGCAGCGTTGTACTCCGTGTGGCTCCGGAAAAACTCTCTCAGATCAGCTCCCAGGTGATCGGCGGGCAGCGCTGCATTGTTATTCCGCTCGCGGAGGACGAGCATGCCCGTGTAAACGGCGAGGAAACGCCGTTCTGAATCCGTTCTGCTTTATAAACCAGCGGGAGCGCATTTCCCAATGCGCTCCCCTTAACTTCCCACTATTCACCCTTTTACTTTTCTTTTGTTTTCCTGCTTTCCCCTGCTGCCTTCGCTTTCGTATTTTATTTCTTTCTATCTTCTTTCTATACTTCTTTTTATCTTCTGTTTTTCTTATTTCTGTTTCTCTTATTGTTCCATTGTGTTTTCTTATTACCTTTTTCTCTTCCGCTGATTTTCCACAATTTTGAGTTTGCCTTTTCTCTTCCGTTCGCTTTCCGCAATTTTATCTTTCTTTTGCCTGTTTAACCTCTTTTTCTTTTGTTCTCTTCTTCATTTTCGGGAACTTAAGGAGAAGGCGGGGCCGGCAAGCAGTTCGTCGTGCATTTATAATCTCTCTGCGGCTCGCCGCACCGTTACCCCCGCCTGTCTTACTTATGTATTTTTGCGCCGGTTCGAACCCGCGCTGTCTGCTGCGGCCTGCGGCTGCTCCCTTCGATTATTCGTCGAAGCCGGCAAGCTCCTTCACCTGTGCTGCGCCGTAAAAAGCGTATTTCGGCTGGTATTTGGAGTTGTACAGAAGCGGACTTGCATTCTTTCTCCAGGAAAGTGAATCTGCAAAGCCCCAGAAGGTAAGGGAATCCATGTTCACCTTATCCGCCTGAACCAGTTCCAGCAGTCCGTGAATCAGGTTGTAATAATACTGCCCCTGAATTTTCAGATTTTCCTCCGTCGCCGGAAGCTTGCTCTGCCAGGTTCCAAGGCATACGTCCAGCTCGGTCAGATCCACCTTCAGACCGGTTGCACCGAGCGTCTCCACAGTCTTCAGATAGTTGTCAATATCGTCCGCCGTATACAGATGCGCCTGAAGGCCGATGCCGTCAATCAGATAGCGTCCGTCCTCATCCACAAGCGTTTTTACAAAATTGACAAGAGTTTCCGTCTTGAACTGCTCGTTATAATCGTTATAAAACAGATCAATAGTTTCCGGTGCATATTTATCCGCATAACTGAAGGCATACCACAGATAATCATCCCCGATGATCTGATGCCAGTAGTTCTGCTCCTTGCGGATGCTGCCGTCCTCCATCCACGCTTCGTTTACCACATCATAAGCGTAAAACAGATCAATATAGCCAAGCTCCGTCAGCTTCTCAAACACCTGGCGCACGTAGCTCTCCATCCGGGCAAGCATAACCTCCCGCGTAACAAACGGCTGCGAGACATCGAAATTTTCATGGAAAATCCACTTCGGAGTCTGGCTGTGCCAGATAATCGTATGGCCGCGCACTGCCATCCCGTTGTCGCGCGCCCAGTCAAGCATCATCAGCGTCATATCATTGAACGACACGACTATATCACCCGCCGCAATGCTGGCGTCCCTGTCCAGGGTATAATCCGGTTTCATCAGATTTTCCATCGTAATGCTGTTGAAATGCGTGGTGATAATCTCAAGGCATTTCTTATCCTTTACCATGAAATCGGACAGGCAGGTACCTGCACGCATGCCGTACTCCTCCAGCATTTTTCCGATCGGCGTAACCTCCGGCAGAGCCGTCGGTTCCGGGGTCGGTTCCGGCGTCGGAGTCGGAGTCTTCGTCGGCTCCGGAGCCGTGGTCGGCTGTTCCGTTTTTGTCACTTCCGGCTGACTGCCCTCTGTCGGCTCCGGAACCGTGGTTGGCTGCACCGCCTCTGTCGGCTCCCCCGCTCCGGTCGGCACACCTGCCGTTTCGTTATCCTTCTGTCCGCAGCCCGCCGCCAACAGCAGCACTGCAAATATAACCGCAATATACCTTTTCATAGCCACCTCTCATTCTGTTATAGTTGATTTCCCTCATAACTTATCCCCTTCATCATATCATAAAAAATGCTGTGTTTTCTGCGCGTTTATTGCGATTTTTTGTTTAATTTTTGTGGGCGGAGCCTGCCGCTGTGCAATTTCATACCGGATTTTTCCTATTTGCGTTTTTGCTGCTTTCGGTTCTTCCGGATTTTTCCGTTACTTCCTTCTGCAAGTTTCCGCCTTTTTCGTTCTCACCTGCTTTTTCCTTACTCGCTTCCGCTGTCTGAATTTCTTTTTTCTGAGCTTCGTCGGCAGGATATTCCCTTTTTCAAGCTTAAGCTGCAAAATTCCGCATTTGTTTCTAGGCCTCGTAGGTAAAATCCTCCCATTTCTCTAAGCTTCCGCTGTAAGATTTCTCTTTTGTTTTCAAGGCTCATCGGTAAGATTTCCTTTTTTCCAAGCCTCTGCTGCAGGATTTATCCTTTGTCTCCAGGCCTCATCCGTAAGATTTTCTTTTTACCTGAGCTTAATTTGGTACTATTCCACTTTTTCTAAGATTCCGCTGTATGATTTCCCTTTGTTTCTAAGTGTGACCGGATATATTTACCTCTCCCTTGAGCCTTACTTAGCAAGATTAACCATTTTTCCCAGGCTTCGCTTGTAAAATTCCTTTTTCTAAACTTCTGCATTTTCCAGCAGCCGTGACACGTTCCCCGTGTGCAGAATTGCCAGCTCGTGCAGCGCTCTCGTCGCTGCAACATAAAGAAGCTTTGCATGTCCGTCATCCTCCGGATAATCCTCCTGCGTCGGCTCCCAGATCAGTACGGCATCAAACTCAAGTCCTTTGGTATAATCCACCGGCAGTACCATGATTCCCTGGCGGAATTCTGCCAGTTCCAGATCACTTTCTTCTATTCTGATCCGCCCGCCGAGTTTCTGCGCCGCTACAGACGCGCTGTCCGCATCCCTGCATACAACGGCGATTGTCTCAAGCCCGTCCCGCTGCCAGCTCTCAAGCAGGGAGACTGCGCGCAGCAGCATTGACTCCCCGTCCCGGCATGCCTCTGCGAGCACCGGGTTTCCGTGCCGGATAATCGGCTCGATCGGATAACTGGAGAACGATCCGTGTCTCAGGATCTTCTGTGCAAAATCCGAGATCTCCACTGTATTGCGGTAGCTTTTCGACAGCACGCCGAAGGTATCCTTCGGATCGTTTAAAATCAGTTCTTTCAGTTCCTCCCAGTCACCCAGCCCGAAACCGAAGTGAATGTTCTGCGACACATCCCCCATAATGGTCCAGGAGCATCTGGGAATGCAGAAATGCAGCGATTCGTAAGCCATCATTCCGAAATCCTGCGCCTCGTCGATTACGATATGACTTGCTTCGCGGATGCGCTCGGTTTCCTTGACCCTCTTGTAAATATAGGCCAGAGCAGCCAGATCATACACATCGCAGCCGCGCTTTTTCTCCTTTGCCATCCTTTTTCCGGCCCGGGATGTTCTGGATGCTTTCTGCCCTTGCTCCGCCCGCAGCGCCTTAACCGGAGTATTTCCAAACTTATCTGCACCGGACTCTTTTTCCGGGGCTGTTCCTTTTCTTTCCTCGCCGGACTCCTTTTCCGGCGCTGTTCCTTTTCTTTCCTCGCCGGGCTCCTTTTCCGGCGCTGTTCCTTCTGTTTCCTCACCGGGCTTCTTTTCCGGAGCCGTTCCTTTTCTTTCCGCATCCGTTTCTTCTCCCAGAACCATTCCCTGCGCCGCACAGAATTCATCGTAAATTTCAAAAATCGACTTCTTCCATTTTTTTGCACCGAACCTTCCGGTGTATTCCCGGATCAGCGCCCTCCGTTCCTCCGCACTGTAGACCAGATCTCTTCCGGTAAGCTCATTGCGAAGCTTCACCAGCGTCCGTTCGTTCAGGCCGTCGATTTTCGACTGGATGGACAGCACGGCATTGTCTCTGCGGTAACGGTTGATCTGCTCCCGGGAAAACAGAATCTCGTCCTTCAAATAGATATCGTCCTGCGGGATCGTCTCCTCCTCCAGCCGGTCGATATACTCCTGCAGTGCAAGAAACCATGCCCGTTTTCCCTTTCGCACGCTGCCCGTATCACATGCGGCAATTTCATATTTTTTCTCGTTCCAGTCCTCATACAGAAGCCGTACAAAAAGCTGCTCCATCGTCATCTGCCGCACGCCGTGCACATCCAGCTCCGGCAGAACACCCGTAATATAATTGAGCAGAATCCGGTTGCTGCCGATAATATAAAAATCATCCGGCTTAAAATCCTTTGCATAATTATAGAGAATATATGAAATCCGGTGCATGGCGACCGTCGTCTTCCCGCTGCCTGCCACTCCCTGTACAATCATGCTGCGGTACGGCGACTTGCGGATAATATCATTCTGTTCCTTCTGGATTGTGGCGATAATCTCGCCAAGCACAGCCTCCTTGTTTTTCGCCAGATATTTTGTCAGCAGCTCATCGTTTGCGACCACCTCCGAATCGTAGAAGTCAATCAGCCGATCCCCGTCTATCTCGTAAGTGCGCTTCCTCTGCAGATCAATCGTATACTTTCTTCCGCCGGGCGCAAGATAGCTGCACTCTCCAAGTCCGTTTTCGTAATACACATTGGCAATCGGCGCCCGCCAATCCACCACAAGAATATGGGTCGGATCCTTCATAACACCGCCCTTTCCCAGATAGAAGGTTTCCTGCGGACGCTTGCCCCTGCCGTCGTACTCCTGAATATCGATCCGCCCGAAATACGGCTTTTTCATTGCCCTCAGACATTTTGCAAGCGCGATCTTCATATTTTCGTTCATTGTGATTGTGTTGGAGAGCTCCGTAAAAATCTCCAGATCATTATCATGGTAGCGTTCGTACATATCCTTGATTTCCGCATTCATGCGCCGGACCTCCACCTCATACACCTCAGTATTGGTTCGTATCACCTCGACGCATTCAGCCAGATGGCGCTCCTCATAGGCCCGGCTCAATGTATTTGCCCCTTCGCTTTTTTCTGATCGTTCCATTGCTCTACTCCTTTCGTTCATGAGCCGGCGAATTCCTTCCTTTCCCGGCAGCAACCCTTTCAGCATAAAAAAATTATACAGGAAAACCAAAAAAAGACTAGACTTTTCTTTTAAAATATGGTATGATGAAAAATGAAGTCGTCCTAAAATCCAAAGAGGAAAGTTTTCGTCCTGGAGGATTTTTTTATTTTAATTTTATTTACCTTTTAAATCATAAATCGATATACATAAAGGTTTTTTTGTTTTCACACTCAAGAATATCAACATATAACCTCCTTTCCCCCGCCGCTTCGGAACAATCCTGGAATTCAACATTCCCGCCGCTCATTTACCATATCCATCTTCTCTGAAAATCCACTGTTTATAAAAGTAAATCAGCGGGAGCGGGACGACACCTGTAAGAATAAAATGAAACTTATTGTTTTTCCGGCAAATGTTTTCTTTCCTGTAAATTAAATCTGCTTTCAGCGAAACGAAATAAGTTCTTATTTTTCACCGATGAAAATGGTTAGAGAAGACATACATTCCGGCTAACCATTTCAAAGAAAAGAACCGGGAGAATATCATCCGCGGTTTTGAATATAAGCAGAAGAAGGAGCTCACCTGCTGATCAATATGCGGATGTGGATGGTGTAACGAAAACGGGAATTTTTTTGATAATCAGTTAAAAAGGGAATATGTGACAAAAACAGGAAGTAAATTCCATGTTTCTGATTGCGCACGAAATACAGACGGAATATTTATGTGACAAAGGAAGATTATACAATGAAAAAAATCAATTATATTAAGCAGCCCAACGATTATTTATGCGGGCAGGCCTGCGTTGCCATGCTTGCAGGGGTAACGGTAGAAGAAGTAATTTCTGTTATGAACAATGATAAAGGGACGGGGAAAAAAGATATTGAAAGGGCTCTGAATTATTGTTCATAACAGAAATTACTTCTTCAACCGTTAC
>ERZ777305.3505-NODE-3505-length-10637-cov-3.080325_pt1 | contig 10637 bp, 10 predicted proteins | sample MGYA00374965_ERZ777305 | MGnify/ENA primary metagenome ERZ777305 (study PRJEB29328, sample SAMD00013331) | mouse gut metagenome | study: EMG produced TPA metagenomics assembly of the Metagenome analysis of fecal microbiota from mouse which was promoted...
ACGCTATTCTGGAATTGAAAGATTATGACAGCTTGTGGGAAACGATAACGGTTGACTTCGGAGAGGTAGGACATATTACAAATAACAAAGCGGATATTCAGACAAGTGGTGGCGGGAGATATTTCCCCGGCGAAAACTTCAAATTGCAATAATGAATCAAGACAGCCTTAGACCTTGCGGTTTGGGGCTGTTTTCAATTCCGCTTGACTTGTTGTGAGCATTTTGTTAGAATCTTGTTAGAAAAGTTACAACGCACAGTGAAAAAGCACGCAGAGTTGTTAAAAGAACTTCGCCAAAATACAGCGTTTCACGCAAAATCAAGTAAAGCAATGATAACATGGATAAAGCGTTATAGCTTATTGGTAGTGCGGAGGTCACGGGTCCGATTCCCGTCAGCAGCTTAACGAAAACAGCGGAAGCCTCATATTTTATAAGGTATCCGCTGTTTTCATATCACGAATACTGCGTAAAGGAGACATGGAAATGAAACACAGCAAACGGGCTGCCGCTATGGGAATCCTTGCCGTTTCCCTCACGCTTGCCGGCTGTCACAAGCACCAATGGCAGGAGGCTTCCTGTACCGCCCCACAAACCTGCGCGGAATGTGAAGAGACGGACGGAGAACCCTTGGGACACACCTGGACGGAGGCCAGCTACAGCGCCCCCAAAACCTGCAGCGTGTGCGGGCAAACGGAAGGGGAGCCTTTGCAGGCCGATTTCGAGACCTATGATTTTACATACAAGACGGAAACGGACCAGGAATATCCCTTTGCCACCAAATGCGGCTCTTCCGATGATTTAACCAAGGGAACCGTTTCCTTCTCCGATTACCGGACCTTCGCCTCCGACGAGGAGCATCCGGCCCAGGAAGGATATGAGTGGAAAACAGTCACAGCCACTGTTACCTTCGAAGACGAAAATGTCTCCCGCTACGGCATGGGCGGTTATGTGTGGGGAATCTGCGATTTCTACAATCTCGCCCCCGGCGGCGAAGAGGAAGACAGCACCGGAAGCAAAGATGCTTTTACCGTAAACTATAACGGCACGGACTATACGGAATGCAGCTGCGAAACGGAATGGCTCACCAATGAAGAAACGGAGTGGCTGGAAAAAGAGGACGGAACCTACTATTACAAATCCCAGATCCGATTCACCTTCCGTCTGCCCGTCGGCTACGACGGACAGACCGTATTCCTCTATAATTATGAGGCCGATCATGAAACCGGCGGTTCCTTTGACACCATAGAAACGATTACCCGGTGCCTGAAGGACGAAAATACCTTAATCTTTCAATTAAAATAGAACCTGGCAGGGAAGCTTTCGGAATTGTACTCCGAAAGCTTCCTTTCATGATTTGTCCTTCTTAATTCCGCTTTCCCAGAACCACATTCACCGTACGCTCCTCATACTGTCCGTTTTCTACAGCCCAGACTGCAAACGTTACCTCTTCTCCTTCCTTATAATAAGAGAGCTGTTCCTTCAATTCCCCCATGGAGGATACGCTGGCGCCGTCAAACTTCGCAATAATATTTCCCTTCTTAAGACCTGCCTTTTCTGCTGCCGATCCCTCCTCCACGGAAGTAATATAGATTCCTCGGGGCATATCGTAGGCCTCCGATACCTCTAATGTCACATCCTGGCCGGTAATCCCTAAGAATCCCTGTTTCTCTTCCGGTACCTTCTCCTCCCGGATGGTCCGGTTCATCAGGCCCTCAATAATGCCTACCACATCGTCCACCGGAATGGCATAGCCCATACCCTCCACGCTGGTATCGGAATACTTTGCGGAATTGATGCCCACCAGCTGCCCCTTCCGGTTCAGAAGTGCTCCGCCGCTGTTGCCCGGATTGATAGCCGCATCTGTCTGAATCAAGGTGTTGGTACTGTCATCGACGGTCACCTGGCGGTTTAAGGCACTCACGATGCCGGTAGTCACGGACTGTCCGTAGCCCAGGGCATTTCCGATAGCAATCACCTGCTCGCCTACCTGAAGCTCCGAAGACCTCCCGAGCTCAATCACCCGGATCTTTTCCCGGGTTTCCTTTGAAATATCCTCCATTTTCACGGCAATCACAGCCAGATCCCGATCCCGGTCCGTCCCCTTGACCTTGGCCTCACAGGCCGTCTCGTCCGCAAAGCCCACACTCAGCACCTGGGCGGAATTTACTACGTGATTGTTGGTGACAATCAAAAGCTCCGTATCTGTCTGCCCGATAATAATCCCTGTCCCGCTGCTCTGGCTCTCATAAGCCATAGTCTGGCCGAAAAGATTCTGCATTTCCTGCACTCCTATATTGGTGATCGAGACCAGAGAGGGCATCACATTTGCGGCAATGTCGGATACATCCAGCCCCTGTCCTACGCCGGATTCGTCCCGGCTGCTCACCGGATCCGCCAGATTTACTTTCGCCGTCTCTGTCTTTCCTCCGCTCGCCTTCCCTACGGATCGGTCCAGCATATAATTGCTCCCCTGAAACGCCACGCTGGCAAGAACTCCAAAGGCCATTGCCGCAGCCACAAGCTTCGCTCCTTTTTTCAACATCTCTGCCTCCTGTCCTGCGTTTTCGCATCTTTTAATTTTCATACGCTTATTATAGGAAGCAGTTGTGTTGCATCTGTGGTGTTTCTATGGAAATTTTGTGGCGTTCCTGTGTATTTTTTGTGTTTTAAATGGAAAAATAGGAGTAAAACAGGAGGGAAAGATCTTGAAAGAAAAAAAAGAAACAAACAATGAATCCATCATCGAAGGCTATGACTACCTGGGAAATTCCTGCTCTGTCACGGACTGCACCGGACTAATTCCAAGCGCTCCCTCATCCGAGGCAGAGCGGGACTCCTATGAGGACGTCTACCACTACCAGCCCAAAGCCGCACCGAAACGGGAGGAAAGGAGCTGACGGCTCCTACTCCTCCCCGCCTCCGGCCACATGGTCAAAGAGGATCTTTGTATCCTTCCAGCGGCCTTCCTCGCTGTCCTTCATAACAGCCGTCACGTAACGTCGGCCGTCGGCCTCCAAAGCTCCCACCAGGCATTTTTCATCCCCGAAGCTGCCTGTCTTTAAGCCGATGGCTCCTTCATAATAATATTCGCTGTCGCTCTGCAAAAGCAGATTCGTATTCTTGTAAGTTACATCCATAGTCTCAAAGAGCGCACGGGATGTACGTTTGCCTGCAAACTTCATAATCGTCTCATTCTCCAGGCAGGCCCTGGCTACCCGGATCATATCCCTGGCCGTGGTATAATTGCTTTCTCCGTCCCCGTCCGGGCTGGCGAAATTGGAATTTTCCAGGCCCAGCTCCGTTCCCAGCTCATTCATAGCGCTGACAAAAGCTCCCACCGCCTCATCCGTGGATGCCTCATTATTTCCCAGAATCTTATGACCCGCATAATTGGCCAGCGCATAGGCCGCGTCATTGCCGGAGGGAAGTAAAAGTGCGCATATAAACGTCTCCACACTTCCCTTGGTTCCCACCTTAAGGCTGGCCGTGGAAGCTCCCGCACTGATCCGGCGGATCTCCTCCCCGGCGGTCAGCGTCTCGTCCACACCGCAGTATTTCAACACAGTCAAGGCTGTCATCAGCTTGGTAGTGCTGGCCGGAATCACCTGCTCTTCCGCATTTTTCTCATAGAGAATCATATTGTCATCCAAAGAAAACAGACAGGCGGATCCGGCTTCCAGAGACAAGTCCGGCATCTGCTCCGCCACCGGCAGCTTCTTTGCCTCCTCCTCCGCCAGGCGTCTTGCTTCCTCTTCCTGCGCCGCCTGCTCCTCTGCCTCCTGCTGTTTTCGAGCCAGCTCCTGCCTGGCCGTCCGCGCCAGGGCGTTCTGGCTTTTCTCAACCTTGGCCCCCTGCAGCATCACAGCCACAAACAGGACCAGAATCAGAAACTCCAGCTCCCTTTTCACCGCAAAGGACACCTCTTTCCTGCGGGAACGCTTTACCGCACCCATGCGTTCTGCGGAAGGATAGTACATACACAGCAAACCAAAAAGAAAATATCCCAGAAAGGTTCCCAATAAACTCAAAAGAAATTCATTCAGGCTTGTTTTTGCCCCTGAAAGAAAGAGCTGGAAAATCTCCGTAAACAGGGAGACACCGCCGCAGAGCAGAATCACCTTCCCGAAATTTTGAAAACGCCGGAACAAAAAGGGAATCAGAAAGCCCGGCAGGGCATACTTTAAAACGGCTCCCAAAAGTGAAAGAGCGCCGTTTTCTTTTACCATATCAATCATTCCCTTCACGGGAATCCAGTCCGCACCCTGGAACGAAGGCTTCAGGGAAAATCCCAGAGCCGGAGACAGGGAACTGCAGAACAGGGCAAAAAACCAGAAACCAAGGAGGGCGAACCCCAGCTCATGCCAGAGGGGTACACGCATCTCCCCATTATAATATAAAAGCCAGATTACGGCCCGGAAAATCAGATAAACGATGATTCCTGCCAAGAGGTAAGGCACCGCGGCGGCGACAAAATTCAACAAAAATCCCCTCCTTCCGTTTCCAGTATAGCACAAGACCGGGAAAAAGGGGACCAAAATTCATTAAATTTTTCTTAAATGCGCTTTTCCGATCTTCCTGTGCGTCCCAGCTTCCGGCGGATCCGCTGGATGGCATTGTCCACGGACTTGGCAGACTTATTCAGGCGCACCGCAATCTCCGTATAGCTCTGGCCGTTCAGGCACGCCCGCAGGATCTCCTGCTCAAAGGGGCTTAGCGCATTCCGGATTTCCTCATAAAGGCCTTTCAGGCTTTCCTGAGCGATGAGAAGCTCCTCCGGGCTTTTCCCTGTGGGATCGCCCGCCCCCTCTCCCAGGCTGGGGGAAAGTTCCACATAGGAATTTAAGGGCACATGCTTCTGCCGGTTGGAAGCCTGGATTGCGCTGTAAATCTGACGGGAAATACAAATCTGGGCAAAAGTCTCAAAGGAGGCCTCCTTGTCCGGCTGATAGTCCCGGATGGCCTTAAAGAGGCCCAGCATCCCTTCCTGGATGAGATCGTCCCCGTCCCCTCCAATGAGATACAAAGCCCTGGCCTGCCTGCGCACCTGGCCTTTATACCGCTCAATCAGCACATCCATGCAGGCTTTCTCTCCTGCCCCGATACCGGCAATCAACTGTTCATCTGTCAGCTCTTCATAGTTCTCCATACTTCCTCTGCCTTACAATCTCAAACGCCAGCACGCCTGCGGCTACCGACGCGTTCAGGGAATCGATATCCCCGGCTGTGGGAATGGACGCCGTAAAGTCGCAGCGCTCCCGGACCAGACGCCCCACGCCCTCCCCTTCGTTTCCAATCACCAGCCCTATGGGTCCGGTGAGACGAAGGCTGTACATAGTCTCTCCGCCCATATCCGCACAGACAAACCACAGGCCTTCCTTCTTTAAATCTTCAATCACGGAAGCCAGATTCGTCACCTTGGCCACCGGAGTATAGTTCAGGGCTCCTGCGGAAGCCCGGGCCACCGAAGCCGTCAGTCCCGCTGCCCGCCGTTTGGGAATAATCACCCCGTGGGCCCCCGCCAGATTGGCAGTACGGATAATGGCTCCCAGGTTATGGGGATCCTCAATATTGTCCAAAAGAAAGAGAAACGGATCCTCTCCCTTTTCCCGGGCTCCCGCCAGGATTTCCTCCACCGTGGAATAGGCATAAGCCGCAGCACTGGCGATCACCCCCTGGTGATGCCCCGTGGCGGACATTTGATCCAGGCGCTCTTTGGATATATAATTGACGATGGTGTCGCTTTTGCGCGCCTCCCGCTTGATGGTATTGACAATTCCGTCCTGGCAGCCGTCCAGCACAAACAGCTTGTCTATGGTTTTCCCGGAACGGAACGCCTCCAGGACAGCGTTTCTTCCCTCTATGGTCATTTCTTCATACCGCATGCAGTTCCTCCAGTCCCAGCTTTATAAGCTCCGTCAGCCGCTTCATATTTCCCGTCAGATAAAGATACCCCATCAGGGCCTCAAAGCCTGTAGCCTTCCGGTAATCCGACACGGTAGCATGCTTCGCCACCGTGGGGGAATTGGCGTTCCGCCCCCGCTTAAACACGTGAAGCTCCTCCTCCGTCAGCTCCCCCCGGATCCGCTCCAGCATATCCGCCTGCGCGCCTGCGTTTACCAGTTGGCTGGCCTTCCGGTGCAGCCTGCCCGCCTGGGCATTGCCGCCTCCCACCAAAAGGGAACGGATGACAAGCTCGTAAATCCCGTCTCCGATATAGGCCAGCACCAGGGGGGAATAGGTGCGCACATTCACCGTTTCCAGGCCGAATTCCCGGCGGATCTCCGCCATCATATCCATCATGCCCTCTTCCATTTAACTCCTTCCCGGGTATCCTCTAAGACTATGCCTTTTTCCAGAAGAAGCCCCCGGATTTCGTCCGCCCGGGCAAAATTTTTGTTCTTCCTGGCCTGCTGGCGCTCCTCTATCAAAGCCTCAATCTCCGCATCCAGAAGTTCTTCCTTCTTCTCCGCCGCAAGTCCCAGAATGCCGCAGAGGGTTTTCAGCCGTTCCAGGCATTTTTCCAGATACTCCTTCGTATGTTCCCCGCCGGCATGGGTATTTACGTATTTGACCAGCTCAAATACAGCCGAAACAGCGTCGGCCGTGTTGAAATCATCGTCCATGGCCTCCTCAAATTTCTTTACAAATTCCTCTGTTGCCTCGTAGTGCGCGGATTCGCCCTCCGTCATTTTGGTATCTTCCGCAGTTCCCATCAAATGCTTCAGATTTTCCGCAGCCGTCACAATCCGCTCCAGGCTGTTCTTGGAGGCCTCCATCAGCTCCTCGCTGAAATTTAAGGGGCTGCGGTAGTGGGCACTCAGCATAAAGAATCGCAGCACCTGCAGATCGTACTTTTCGCTAATCTCACGAACCGTAAAGAAATTTCCCAGGGACTTGGACATTTTGCGGTTGTCAATGTTTAAAAAGGCATTGTGCAGCCAGTATTTGGCAAATTCCGTTCCGTTGCAGGCCTCGCTCTGGGCGATCTCGTTCTCGTGGTGGGGAAATACCAGATCCTCGCCTCCTGCGTGAATATCGATCTGCTCTCCCAGATATTTCTTTGACATAACGGAACACTCAATATGCCAGCCGGGACGGCCCTCGCTCCAGGGAGAAGGCCAGGCAGGCTCCCCCTCCTTCTTCGGTTTCCAGAGAACGAAATCCAGGGGATCTTCCTTCTCGTCCTCCCCGGATACCAGAAGAGAGCGGTTTCCGCTGCGCAGATCGTCCAGATTCTTATGGGAAAGCTTTCCGTAGCCGTCAAATTTCCGGGTGCGGAAATACACGGTTCCGTTGACCTCATAGGCATACCCTTTCTCCATAAGCTGCTGAATCATTTCCAGCATCCCTGCGATCTCCTCTGTGGCCAGAGGATGGGTGGTGGCCGGCTTTACATTCATCATCTCCATGTCTTTTTTGCACTCCGCAATGTAGCGCTCTGAGATTTCCCGGGCAGATACGCCCTCCTCTATGGCTTTTTTGATAATCTTGTCATCCACATCCGTGAAGTTGGACACATAATTTACCTCGTATCCCCGGTACTCCATATACCGGCGGACCGTGTCAAAGACAATCATGGGCCTGGCATTTCCGATATGGATAAAGTTGTATACGGTAGGCCCGCACACGTACATCTTTACCTTCCCCTCCTCCAGGGGAACAAATTCTTCTTTTTTCTTTGAGATGGTGTTATATACTCTCATCCTGTTTCTCCTTCTCTTCCTTTTTCTGTAATTTCAAAAGCTGTGCGTGCAGCTCTTCGTTTTCTTTCCTCAGCTCCATAAGAGTGTCCATAACGGGATCGGGAAGATCGACCTGGTTCATATCGCTGCGGGGAACTTTCACATCCCCCCGCTTCACAATGCGGCCCGGAACGCCCACCACCGTACAGTTAGGCGGAACCTCCTTAAGCACCACGGAGCCTGCCCCGATCTTGGAATTCTCCCCAATGGTAAAAGAACCGAGAATCTTAGCCCCCGCACTGACCATTACATTATCCTCCAGGGTAGGATGGCGCTTACCCCGCTCCTTGCCCGTTCCTCCCAGGGTCACGCCCTGGTAGAGGGTTACATTATCCCCGATAATCGTCGTCTCTCCGATGATCACCCCGGATCCGTGATCAATAAACAGTCCCCGTCCAATGGTAGCGCCCGGGTGTATCTCGATGCCTGTCTTGCGCACCGTCCGCTGGGAGAGCCATCTGGCCCAGAAGTAATGGCCTTTCAAATACCACCGATGTGCCAGCCTGTAACTTAAGATAGCACGAAAACTGGGGTATAGCAAGACCTCCATAGGTGTTTTTATGGCCGGATCCCGCTCCGTAATCACCCGAAACTCTTCTCTAATATAACGAATCATTCCCATAGTCCTGTCTCCCTCCGCAAAAAAACGGATTATTTCCTCTCCAAGAGACGAAATAATCCGCGGTTCCACTCTTCTTAAAAGGCTGAAAGCCCTTTTCCCTCATTCACGTAACGTGTGATGTACGTACCCGGCTCACACACTCTGCGCTCACCGGATCGGCTCCCGGACGCACTTCATCCGTCCCTCTGGCCGGAACTGCTTTCAGCCGGTGGCAGTTCCTCTCTGCTGCTTCGGATACGAATTACTTTTCCGTTCATAGCCTTTGTCTTGTTCTATGGTTTAGAATATGCAAAATTCCGGGATTTGTCAAGTGTTTCAGGGCAGTTTCCGTTTCCTATACTTTCAAATTCTCTCCATTCGCCCGAATTACTTCCCGATACCACCAAAAGGACTTCTTCCGTATGCGTTTTAATGTGCCGTTTCCCTGATCGTCCTTATCCACATAAATAAACCCATACCTTTTTGACATTTCTCCAGTGGTGGCGCTGATCAAATCCACACAGCCCCAAGGGGTATACCCAATCAAATCCACACCGTCCTCCTCTGCTGCTTCCATCATAGCCAGGATGTGGGCCCTCAGATAATCAATCCGGTAATCATCTGCAATCTTTCCGTCCTCCTCCATCCGGTCCCTGGCTCCCAAACCGTTTTCTACTATAAACAGCGGCTTCTGATAACGGTCATACAAGGCATTTAGCGTAATACGCAGTCCCATGGGATCAATCGGCCATCCCCACTGACTGCACTGCAGATAGGGATTTTTCGCAGAAGCAAAGACATTTCCCCCTGCTGCCTCCCCCTGCCCGTCTGCCCGCGCGCAGCGGCTATTGTAATAAGACAGAGAGATAAAGTCCGCTGTATGCTCTTTTAAAATCCGGGTATCCCAAGGCCCCATTTCCAGCCGTATACCTTCCTGCTCAAGGAATTTCCTGGCGTAGGACGGATATTCTCCCCGTGCCTGGACATCAATAAAGAAATAATTTTCCCGATCCCGTTTGAAACTCTCCCACACATCCTCCGGACGGCAGCTGTAGGGGTAGATGCTTCCGGCCGCCAGCATGCAGCCTACCTGAAATTCCGGGTTGATCTCATGGGCCAATTTCGTGGCATAGGCGGAAGCAACCAGCTCATTATGAGCCGCCTGGTACTTGACCTTAAGTTCCTGCTCTCCCTTTTCAAACCGGATGCCGGCACCCATAAAAGGCAGGTGCATCAGCATATTGATTTCATTAAAGGTAATCCAATATCTTACCTTATCCCTGAAATACCGGAAAACTGCATCGCAATAAGTTAAGTAAAAATCAACCACTTTCCGGTTTCTCCAGGAACCGTATTTATCCACAAGATTCAGGGGAATATCAAAATGGCAGATGGTGACCACCGGTTCAATCCCGTACTTCAGCAGCTCGTCAATGAGATCCTCATAAAATTCCAGCCCTGCTTTGTTTGGTTCGGTTTCCTCACCGGTGGGGAAAATGCGGGACCAAGAAAAGGAAAACCGATAGCAGCGAAAACCCATCTCCGCAAATAAGGCAATATCTTCTTTATAGTGCCCGTATAAATCAATAGCTTCCCTGCCCGGATAGACAGAGTCTTCCGGCAGCTTCCGGTAATCCATCCGTCCCTCCATCACAGCCATGCGGTTCTCCCCATAAGGAATCACATCCACAAGGGCAGCGCCCCGGCCGCCTTCCTGCCAGCCGCCCTCACACTGGTTGGCCGCCGTAGCTCCTCCCCACAAAAAATCCGCTCGCATTTATTATCTCCCCTTTCCTCACAGTACCGTCAACAGCGTGTCTCCCGCCTGTACCCGGGACTCCCCGGAAGGCTCCACCTGGGCAAAATCATCCGGATTAGTCACCAGCACAGGCGTTACCAGAGAATACCCAGCCTCCCGGATCAACTTCATATCAAATTCTAAAAGCTTCTGTCCCTGCTTCACGGAATCGCCCGCGGCAGCCAAAGGCTGAAATCCTTTTCCGTTAAGCTGCACCGTATCCATTCCCACATGAATCAAAAGCTCCAGCCCGGTATCCATGGTAATGCCGACGGCATGGCCGGTGGGAAAGAAAGCGGAGATCGTTCCGTCCACAGGCGCATAGAGTACGCCCTCTTCCGGTTCAATGGCTGCGCCTTTTCCCAAGACCCCGGAAGAAAATGCCTCGTCTTTCACCTCTGAAAGATCCAAGACCTTCCCCTTCAAGGGGCTTGCTACCACAATATTTCCGCTCGCTGCCTTTACAGGAACTGCTTCCTTCTTATCCCTGTAAACC
>ERZ777305.3510-NODE-3510-length-10618-cov-2.931175_pt1 | contig 10618 bp, 10 predicted proteins | sample MGYA00374965_ERZ777305 | MGnify/ENA primary metagenome ERZ777305 (study PRJEB29328, sample SAMD00013331) | mouse gut metagenome | study: EMG produced TPA metagenomics assembly of the Metagenome analysis of fecal microbiota from mouse which was promoted...
CCCGCCACAGAAACGGTGAAGAGCGTGACAATCGCAAGCGGCGACGGTTCCTATACGGTGGCGAAAAAGCTGGCGGACGCAGGTGTGGTGAGTTCCGCGGACGCCTACGACGATTATTTATGTGCCAACGGTTATGACAAGAAGCTCAGACCCGGCACATTTAAAATTCCGTCGGGCGCCAATGACGAACAGATTGCGCGGATCGTTACGGGACAGGAATAGAGTGAGACACAGGAACGAAAAGGAGAGGCGTTATGAGATCAATAAAGGCGAGAATTCTGGCGGCGATGATTGTGTGCACCCTTCTGACATCCCTCATCTGCGGCGGTGTCAGCATCATCAATTCCAGAAAAACGGTGTATCAGGATTCCCAGAAGGAAATGCAGTACGCGTGTGCGAATCAGGCGACGGAGGTGAACGCGCAGATGAGCCGGGTGGAGCAGTCCGTCAATACGGCGTACAACGTGGTGCTGCAGCAGCTTACCGATGTGCAGGCGTTTAAGACAGACAAGGCGTATGTAGACAATTTTACGATGATTATGGAGCAGATGCTCTATGAGATCGGCGGCAACACAGAGGGGGCGCTGACTGCTTATATCCGTTACAATCCCGAGTTTACGGAGCCGGACAGCGGTGTATTCTGGAGCAGGGGCAGCGACGCGGAAAAGTTCGAGGCGCTTGTTCCCACCGATTTTTCCATGTATTCCCCGGACGATCTGGAGCATGTGGGGTGGTATTACATACCTGTGAAGAACGGGAAACCGACTTGGATGGATCCCTATTTAAACTCCAACATTAACGTATATATGGTGTCCTATGTGATCCCCATTGTCATGGACGGGGAGTCCATCGGTATCATCGGTATGGATATCGACTTTGACAAATTTACGGCGACCGTGGACAGCGCCACCGTGTTTGAGACAGGTTCCGCCTTTCTGGTGAATGCGGGCGGCAGTATCGCTTACCATAAAATGATAGAAGCGGGAACCGATATCGCGCAGGCGGACGAATCCGGCGTGATAGCCGGTGCGCTGGCGGATCCGGCACTGGAAGGACAGCCGATCAATTACACCTATCAGGGTGAATTAAAAGACATGTGTTATAAAACGCTCACCAACGGCATGAAGTATGTGCTGACGGCGCCGGAGTCGGAGATGAAGAGCGCGGCAAGCCGTATCACGATGCTGATTATGATCGGTATGCTGATTGCGGTGGCGATCTCCGTGGTGATCGGTGTGCTGATGGGACTGGTGATTACCAGACCGATCACGCAGATTAACGATATCGTATCCAAGACGGCACAGTTTAATTTTGCGAAGAACGAGAACAGCGACAGGCTCTGCAAGCGGCGGGACGAGAGCGGAAGCATGGCAAATTCCTTAAGGGAGATGCGCGCCAGCCTTCGCGCCATGGTGCTGGATATAAAGACGACCTACTCGGATCTGGACGACACGCTGATGAAACTTTCCGATACCACCGCGCAGGTGAAGGGCATGAGCGGGGAGAACACGGAGACGATGCACGGACTGGCGGCGGCTATGCAGGAGACGGCAGCGTCCATGGAGGTCGTCAACAATACTGTCAGTAAGATCAGGGAGCGCGCGCAGGTGATCAGGGATAATTCCAGAGACGGAGAAAAGGCGTCTCAGGAGAGCAAGCAGCGCGCCGACGGTCTGAAGAACACGACGGGCGAGGCTCAGAACAAGACCACGCAGATGTACCGCGGCGTGCAGGAGAAGAGCGCGGCGGCCATGGAGCAGGCGCGGGCGGTGGAGAAGATCAACCAGCTCACCCAGTCCATTCTGGATATTTCCGGGCAGACAAACCTGCTTGCGTTAAACGCGTCCATCGAGGCGGCGAGAGCCGGCGAGGCAGGCAGAGGCTTTGCGGTGGTTGCCGACGAGATCGGCGGCCTTGCGTCCCAGACTTCCTCCACGGTGAGCAATATCAACGGCATCACCACGGAGGTCAATCAGGCGGTTGGGAATATGGAGTCCTGCCTGCAGGAGATCCTTTCCTTCCTCGAGGGGACAGTGCTCAAGGATTACAGCGACTTTATGGGGGTTGCGGAGAAGTATACGCAGGATGCCTCTGATTTCGAGGAAAATATGAAGGCAATCGGCGTCGAGGTGGAAACCCTGCTTTCGGCGATTGTGGAGATCGCGGAATCTGTCAACAGCATCACGCTGATCGTTGTCGAAGCGGCGGATAATATCAGCAGCATGGCGCAGAAAACGCAGAATGTGTCCCAGCTTGTGGAGGGCAACGCGGAGCTGATGGAGACCAATTCCCAGAACGTTGTGAAACTGAAAAATATCGTGGATATGTTCCACAATTAATACCCGAATCCCCCTTGCAAGGGGGATTCTTTTGTGTTATAGTATCTAAGTGTGCGCGATGTGCGCAGATCCTATTAATCACATATATCCAGCCCATGCCGGTGCCCTTTTATGCGCAGGACGCACGGAAAGACGTGTGTCGCGCGGCGGTCAGAATCCGCTTGAGGGTGGCAGGGAGGCGCAAGGTATATGGCAGACAACCAAACGGAGGTAGAAGAACTATGAGCGTTATTTCAATGAAGCAGTTGCTGGAGGCAGGTGTTCATTTCGGACATCAGACAAGAAGATGGAATCCTAAGATGGCTCCCTATATCTTCACGGAGAGAAACGGCATCCACATCATCGACCTGCAGAAGTCTGTGGGAAAAGTGGACGAGGCTTACAGAGCCGTATTTGACGTGGTGGCGCAGGGCGGCACGATCCTTTTTGTAGGAACGAAGAAGCAGGCGCAGGATGCGGTGAAGACCGAGGCGGAGCGCTGCGGCATGTACTATGTAAATGAGAGATGGCTGGGCGGTATGCTCACCAACTTCAAGACAATCCAGTCCAGAGTGGAGAGATTAAAGGCGATTGAGAGAATGGCTGAGGACGGCACCTTTGAGGTACTGCCCAAGAAGGAAGTCATCAAGATCAAGAAAGAGTGGGAGAAGCTGGAGAAGAATCTGGGCGGTATCAAGGAGATGACCAGAATCCCCGACTGTATCTTTGTGGTAGATCCCAAGAAGGAGAGAATCTGCGTGCAGGAGGCTCACACGCTGGGAATCACCTTGATCGGCATCGGCGATACGAACTGTGATCCCGAGGAACTTGATTATATCATTCCCGGAAACGACGACGCGATCCGTGCGGTGAAGCTGATTGTGTCCAAGATGGCTGATGCGGTGGTTGAGGCAAATCAGGGCGCAGAGGCTGACGATTATGCGGCTGAGGCCGAGGCGGAGAAGGTTGAAGAGACCGACGAAGAAGCATAAGATCGAAAAAGATAATTCAGGAGGGAAAATAGATGGCTATTACAGCAGCAATGGTAAAAGAGTTGAGAGAGATGACCGGTGCGGGCATGATGGAATGTAAAAAAGCGCTTACCGAAACCGATGGTAATATTGATGAAGCAGTTGAAGTATTAAGAAAAAGCGGTGCAGCAAAGGTTGAGAAGAAAGCAAGCCGTATTGCGGCTGAAGGTATCTGCCGGGTTGCTATTAATGGAAATAAGGCTGCAGTTGTAGAGGTCAATTCCGAAACAGACTTCGTTGCAAAGAACGAAGTGTTTCAGACATTTGTACAGGCAGTTGCCGATAAGGCACTTGTATCAGGCATTGAAAAGGCCGGTGATGGTGAAGATGTCTCTGAAATCCTTGGAATGAAGGAAGAATTAAATGAAAAAACTTTGACAATTGGTGAAAAGCTTTCTATCAGAAGATTTGAGAGCGTTTCTGCAGATTGTGTTGCTTCTTATATCCATGCCGGCGGAAAAATCGGTGTTCTTGTAGCTGCTAATGGTGATGCATCTGATGAAACAAAGACGGCTCTTACCAATGTGGCAATGCAGATTGCAGCTATGAGTCCCAAGTATATCTCAAGAAATGATATTTCTGCAGAGGAACTTGCCAAGTTAAGGGAAATTACGCTTGAAAGTTCATTAAACGACCCGTTCTCACTTCCTAAGCCTATTTTACAGGGACTTCTTGATAAGGCTGTTTCGGGTGTATGGAGCAAGGAAGATATTGAGATTTATAACGAGAAGAAGAGCAACATGAACTATTTACCGAATTTCCTCTCTAAGGAAGCAGTAATGCAGCTTGCAGGTCTTGCGCTTGAGGATAAGGAAGCTATTTCCGAAAATAAGATTTTTACCGGATTGGTAGAGGGACGTGTTTCAAAGCACTTAAAAGAAATCTGCTTACTTGATCAGACTTATGTGAGGGCTGAGGATGGAAAGCAGACTGTTGCGGCATATCTTACTTCTGTAAATAAAGCGATCGTTATTGAAAAGATTGTTCGGTTTGAAGTTGGTGAGGGTCTGGAGAAGAAGGAAGAGAACTTTGCTGAGGAAGTGGCAAAGCAGATGGGTATGTAACAAAATGTGGAAGCTGCGATCCGACCTTTGAAAAGGTAGACAGCACAAACGTGTCGCAGTATTGATAAGAAAGAACAGCCAATGTTTCCGGAAAGAGACATTGGCTGTTTTTCAGTTTATGTCACAGACAAAAATCCCCTGTTATGCGCGTTTTCAGTCATCCGACCTATTCTTGAAACTTGGGATCCGTCAGTAAATCCTCCATCAATTCCTTATAGACAGCAGGCCGGTAGTCCGTCCTGCCGCCGATCAGGGCGTTCGGCTCAAACTTCTCGCGGGATGCGAGAGTCAGGTCTATTGTGGCGGTATACATTTTGTTCTGGATCGCTTTCGGGTCGGTGAAAGGATAACCGGCGAAATACTCCGCCTCCCAGAAATTGGTGCTGGGTCCGATGATGCTGGCGCCGCCCCAGAATATGTTGTAGAGGTCTTTTCCGGCAAGGTTCGCGGAGACGATGTAAATCTGGTTGGTGATAACGCCTGCTTCCAGCGTGGTGGAGCCCAGTGCAATACCGTGGCATTTTGCCAGCGCGGTGCAGTTGATATACAGGCGGCAGCCCTTCGCCGCGTAATAGCGCATCAGCTCCTGAAAACAGTAGGAATCGTAGCAGATACCGAGCGCGACAGGACCCCACGGGGTATCGAAAATAAAAGGTTTGTCACCGCGCGCAGCCCAGTGCGGCTCGGGATACGGGAGGTGAATCTTTCTGTAGGAACCGATGATTCCCTCGGGACCGCACACGCAGGCAGCATTGTAGATGACGTCGCTTTTTTCGGCGTCTCTCTCGGGAAATCCATAAGCGACATAGACACCGAGCTTTTTCGCCAGTTCCGCTATCTTTTCCGAGGAGGGACCGGGAACTGTCTCAGCCAGCTTATACTGCATTTTTTCTTTCAGCGGTTTCTCCTCCTCGTCGTCGTATCCTGTCAGTCCCATCTCCGGGAATACGATCAGGTTGGAGCCTTCCGCTGCCGCGGCTTCGATGTAGCCGGTCATCCGGTTCAGATTGGCTTCCTTGTCGCCCCACTTCGCGTTAAATGCAACGGTTGATACTTTCATAACGTCTTTCATCTCATCCTCTTTTCTGCGCGGCTTTACTGTTTTTGTTCCGGGTCCGCGGATGCTGCACTGACGCGGTCCCGGCTGCCATATAACAAAGAAAAAGCACAAGGATGTGTGAAAATCACATCTTTGTGCTTCGCTCGAATTATAGCACTTTGGTTTTTTCTTTGCAACTATCTTTTTTATTCCGTTTGCCCGGATTATTTTTACCATGGAGATCTGGTGAATTTTTCTTGCTCTTTTTTTACGAAATTTCTTTTCGTAGTCTCCCAAATGTGATATAGTATAAAGGAATGTGGGATAAGAGATTGAAAAAGGAGCCGATGAAGATGGATGCAGAACAGGATGCACATTTTCAACTGATGAAACGGCTGCTCGTTATTATTCCGCTTTCCACGATACTGATCCTGATGATTCTCTGTGTGGTTCTGGGCGTGAATCTCTATGAGGCGAAACGGGAGCTGCGCGCGCTTCGCGAGCAGACGGCGCCCGTGATGGCGCAGGTGCAGACATCCGGCGCAGAGACGCAGGGAGGAGAACTGTATACGGCATCCGGCGTGGACGAGTTCAGACGTGATACAGCCGATCCGGACAGCGGGATCTCCGATGCGGATGACGGGATCAGAAAGGTGTACCTTACTTTCGACGACGGACCAAGCGGCAATACCGGTGAAATACTGGATATTCTGGCAGAGTATGATGTGAAGGCGACTTTTTTTGTGGTCGGGAAAGAGGAAGAAAGATATCAGCCGTTATACAAAAGAATTGTGGAGGAAGGGCATACGCTGGCGATGCATTCCTACAGTCATAAATACAATGAGATTTACCAGTCAAAAGAAAGTTATGTGGAGGATCTCACGAAACTGCAGGAATTTCTCTATGATACGACCGGGGTCTGGTGCAGGTACTGCAGATTTCCGGGAGGCAGCAGCAACACGGTGAGCCGGGTGGACATGCATGAACTGATCGCATATCTGGAAGAGCAGGACATGAGTTACTTCGACTGGAATGTGTCCTCGGGGGACGCGTCATCAGCCTATATCAGCCCGGAATCCATCGTCAAAAATTCGACGGCGAGGCTGCGGGATTTTCAAGAGGCGATTATTCTGATGCACGATGCGTCCGACAAGGATTCTACGGTGGAGGCGCTGCCGAAGTTGATCGAGCAGATTCAAGCGATGGAGGATACGAAGATCGTTCCGATCACAGATGATACGGCGGCGATTCATCATATAAGCAACGATTAAAGAATGGAGGATTAGGGAATGGGATTTTTTTCGGATTTGAAGGACGACTTATCCCAGGCTGTCAATGAACTGATGCCGGAAGAAGAGCTGGAAGCGGCTCTGGCAGCAGAAGGACAGGCAGGGGAGCAGGTATCTGCGGATGCCGCGGCATCGGAGACGCCCTCTACAGATGATGCGCTTGAGTCTCTGGATTTGAGCGGAATGCTGGATAAAATCGAGGAGATGGGAACGCCCGGACTTGAGGCGGCACCCGAGCCGGAACCGGCACTCGTCGAGGAGCCTTTGGAAGAAGAGATTCTGACACCGGAACCGATGGTGGAAGAGGTGGCTGCAGAACCTGCAGCGGCGGCGGAAGCCGTGGTAGAAGAGCCGGCAGCCGTGGAGGCTGTAATAGAAGAAGAGGAGGCAGAACCTGTTATGGCAGAAGAAATTTTAACAGAGGCGGAAACGCCTGTGGAAGAGAAAGATGAAAATAGCGGAGGAAAAGGAAAGACTATGGAAGTACAGGCAAATCGTGTAGCAGTAGACGAGACGGCGGTCGTGACAGAGGGCATGACAATAACGGGTGATATCGTATCGGAGGGTTCCATGGAACTGATCGGTACCGTAAACGGTAACCTTGACATTCTTGGCAAGCTGAATATCACGGGTACGATTCAGGGTAATTCCAAGGCGGCTGAGATTTATGCCGAGGGCGCGAAGATCACAGGTGAGGTGAACAGTCTGGGCAGCGTGAAGATCGGCCAGAGTTCCGTGGTGATCGGTAATATCACGGCTACCAGCGCGGTAGTTGCCGGCGCTGTCAAGGGCGATATCGATGTACAGGGCCCGGTTATTCTGGATACCACGGCTATCGTGATGGGCAATATCAAATCCAAATCCGTACAGATCAACAACGGCGCGGTGATCGAGGGTATGTGTTCCCAGTGCTATGCGGATGTGAATCCTACCTCCTTCTTTGAGGAGTTCAAGAAGAAAAAGTAAATCCGGTCACACAGGGGAGATCGATAGCATATGAAGCGTATACTCTTGAAGTTAAGCGGAGAAGCCCTTGCGGGCGAGAAAAAGACGGGTTTTGACGAAGAGACGGTGAGAAGGGTAGCCATGCAGGTAAAGCTGCTTGTGGACGACGGCATTCAGGTGGGAATCGTTATCGGCGGCGGCAATTTCTGGCGGGGCAGGTCCAGCGAGAATATCGACAGGACGAAGGCGGACCAGATCGGTATGCTTGCCACGATTATGAATTGTATCTATGTGTCCGAAATCTTTCGTTCCGTAGGGATGATGACGTCGGTTCTCACTCCTTTTGAGTGCGGCTCCTTTACGAAGCTTTTCTCAAAGGACAGGGCAAATAAATATTTTTCTAGAAATATGGTGGTCTTTTTTGCGGGCGGTACGGGGCATCCTTATTTCTCCACCGACACAGGCGTTGTTCTCCGTGCCGTTGAAGTGGATGCGGACGTGATCCTTCTGGCGAAAGCTGTGGACGGCGTCTATGACGACGATCCGCGAAGCAATCCGGACGCAAAGAAATACGACGAGGTTTCGATTGAAGAAGTGATTGCGAAGAATCTTCAGGTGGTGGATATGACGGCATCCATTCTGGCGCGCGATAACAAAATGCCTATGTGGGTGTTCGGGCTGAATGAGGAGAACAGCATTGTCAATACCGTCAAGGGTAAATTTAACGGAACTAAGGTAACAGTATAAGTGGAGGATTACAGTATGGATGAGAGACTGAAGCCTTATGAGGAAAAGATGCAGAAGTCTTATGATTTTCTGGTAAACGATCTTGGAACGATCCGTGCAGGGCGCGCCAACCCTCATGTTCTCGATAAGATCAAGGTGGACTATTACGGGACGCCCACACCGATCCAGCAGGTGGGCAATATCACGGTTCCCGAGGCGAGGGTTCTGCAGATTGCGCCGTGGGAGAAGACACTGATTAAGGATATCGAGAAGGCGATTATGGCGTCGGATGTGGGCATCACACCTAGCAACGACGGTTCCCTGATCCGGCTTGTGTTCCCGGAACTTACCGAGGAACGCCGTAAGAGCTTGTGAAAGATATCAAGAAGCGGGGCGAGGAGAACAAGGTGGCGATCCGCAATACCAGACGGGACGGCAACGACGCGCTGAAAAAGCTGGCGAAAGCCGAAGTTTCCGAGGATGAGATCAAGGAACTGGAGGAGAAGCTGCAGAAGCTGACGGACAAGTTTATCAAGGATGTCGATAAGCTGGTGGATGAGAAGTCTAAGGAGATTCTGACTGTATAACAGGCTGAACAGTGTTCAGCCGTGAGCTACGCTCAATTGCGAGATTCGCTCCGCGAACTCGTGGATTGTGGAAAGTTTAGGGAGGGGCTTGCAGAATGGGTGATTCTGTCGCCCCTTTCCTTTTATGTAGTTTACATAATATTGTGCCCTGCGACTTTTGGTTGACATAAGATTTAACAACACGGAGCAGAGCGAATGGAAACGGGAAGGATGGAAAAAGTATGGGTGACATGACGGCGGAGGAGAGAAAGGTTCCACAGCATGTAGCGATTATACTGGACGGCAACGGCAGGTGGGCGAAAAGTAAGGGAATGCCCCGCAATTACGGACATGTGCAGGGGGCGAAAACCGTGGAAGTGATCTGTGAGGAGGCTTACCGCATGGGGATCCAGTACCTGACGGTGTACGCTTTCAGCACGGAGAACTGGGACCGGCCTGCGGACGAGGTGGACGCGCTCATGGGGCTGCTTAGGAACTATATGAAGACCTGCCTGAAGACGGCGGCAAAAAATAACATGTGTGTCCGGGTGATCGGGGAAAAGTCCCGGCTGGACGAGGACATCAGAAAGCGGATCGTGGAGCTGGAGGAAGCGACAAAGGGTAATACGGGTCTGCATTTCCAGATTGCCATCAATTACGGCGGCAGGGATGAGATTGTCCGCGCGGCAAGGAAACTGGCAAGGCAGGTGAAGGAAGGAACGCTTTTGCCGGAGGAGATCACACAGGAATGTCTCGGGGATGCGCTTGACACGGCGGGTATCCCGGAGCCGGATCTTCTGATCCGCACCTGCGGGGAGCAGCGGATTTCCAATTTCCTGCTCTGGCAGCTGGCATATACGGAGTTTTATTTTACGCCGGTGGCATGGCCGGATTTTTCAAAAGAAGAATTGGAGAAGGCGGTGGCGGCATATAATAAGAGAGACAGACGCTACGGTCTGGTAAAAGAATAGGGGGCGTCTGTATGTTTCGTACAAGGTTATTAAGCGGCATTGCGCTGGTGGCGATTGCGCTGGGGGTTTTTCTGTCCGGCGGCGCGCTTATGGCGGTGGTGGTCTTCGGGGTTTCCGTAATCGCGTATCAGGAGCTGACGAGGGCATGTAAGGTGCGCGGGGAAGAGATGAATCCGAGTGCTCCGGTTATTGTGGGGCTGGTGATGACGCTTGTGTACTACGGGATGCTCTGCCTTGCGCTTGCAAGAGATATCAGTGTGGCTCTTCCGGCGATGGTGGTGGCGATCGTTGCGGCTTTTCTCGCCTTTCTGTTCGTCTATGTCTTTGCCTTTCCGAAGTACCATGCGAACCAGATTATGTCGGCAATGTTTTCTTTCCTGTACGGACCGGTGATGCTGTCCTTTCTCTTTCTGCTTCGGGAAGGATTTGAGGATGGAATCTATCTGGTGTGGTTCGTCTTTCTCGCCTCATGGGGGAGCGATACGTGCGCTTACTGTGTGGGCGTGTTGATCGGGAAGCACAAGATGACGCCGAAGTTAAGCCCGAAAAAGTCTATAGAGGGCGCGGTGGGCGGCATTTTGGGAGCGGCGCTTTTGTTTGTCCTCTACGCGCACTTTGTTGTCAACCAATATACGATGATGACGCTTTCCCTGCCGCTTGCGGCGGTTC
>ERZ777305.3511-NODE-3511-length-10613-cov-12.598977_pt1 | contig 10613 bp, 7 predicted proteins | sample MGYA00374965_ERZ777305 | MGnify/ENA primary metagenome ERZ777305 (study PRJEB29328, sample SAMD00013331) | mouse gut metagenome | study: EMG produced TPA metagenomics assembly of the Metagenome analysis of fecal microbiota from mouse which was promoted...
GAAGACAGGGTAGCGAGACTGGAAGAAAGTGTAGTGAGACTGGAAGACAGGGTAGTGAGACTGGAAGACAGGCTAGACAGACTGGAACTGGATGTGACAAGCATCAAACTGACTCTTGAAAACGAGATCCGTGAAAACATTATGCGTGTTGCGGAAGGGCATCTGGACTTATACCGGAGTTTAAGAGAGACGACCAAGATAGACGACGAAAAGGAAATGATAACGATAAGGGTCAATATTTTGGAAACGGAACTGAGGACGATAAAAGAACGGCTTGAGCAGATAGCGTAGTCCGCAACAAATCTATTGTAATCAGGAGAATTGCCTATGAGCAGTATGAGAGGAATTGACACCCCGATTCGGCAGCGAAGACGCATGGTATTTCGGGAGGTGGCCAATCTGGCCTACACTTCCACAAATCTGAAAGATGACATGGAAGCCCTGCCCTACAAGCTGGTGGATTATGAAGAGTCTGAATATTGGGAGAGCGTGTATCGGGAGCGCGCTATTATCCGGGAGAGGATACGTCTGGCGATGGGCATGAGCCTGCGTCCGGAGAACCGCAACCGTCCCGGCCATCTGACAGAGGGGGTGGAGGAGAGCAACATCGCCGAGAAATATTATGAACCGCCTTTGATGCAGGTGATTCCGTCGGCCTGTAACGCCTGCCCGGAAAACATGTATGAAGTGACTAATACATGCATGGGGTGCGTGGCTCATCCCTGCCAGCTGGTTTGTCCCAAAGGTGCCATCCGTTTTGAGAAGGGAAAATCCGTTATTGACCAGGACAAATGCATAAAGTGCGGAAAATGTAAGGAGATATGCCCATATGACGCGATCACCCACAGAGAGCGTCCCTGTAAGGCCGCCTGCGGTTTGGGGGCCATTAAGAGTGACGTACACGGCAGGGCTGTGATCGATAACGACATGTGCGTATCCTGCGGACAGTGCATGGTCAGTTGCCCTTTCGGCGCGGTGGCGGACAAATCCCAGATATTCCAGCTGATCCGAGCCATGCAGTCGGGCAAAAGAGTGATCGCGCAGGTGGCTCCGGCATTTGTAGGACAGTTTGGCCCTAAGGTTTCACCGGATATGTTTAAAACGGCGCTGAAAGAGCTGGGATTTGAGGATGTGTATGAGACCGCCATAGGCGCGGACGCGGGCTGTATGGCCGAGGCGGAACATTATGTGAATGAGGTGGCCAACGGGAAACAGGCATTCAGCCTGACTTCCTGCTGTCCTTCCTGGATCATGATGGCAAAGCATCTGTTTCCGGAGACGATTGATAAGATCAGTCCGGAATTGACCCCCATGGTGGCGACAGCCCGAAAGATCAAAGCGGAATTTCCGGACGCTCTGGTAGTGTTTATTGGTCCCTGCGCATCCAAAAAACTGGAGGCCATGGGCACTTCGGTGCGTTCCGATGTGGATTTTGTGATCACTTTTGAAGAGCTGGCGGGTATGTTTGAGGCCAGAGATATTCTGGTGGACGAGATACAGGCTCTGGATCATATGGAGGATGCCACTGCGGCCGGACGCGGTTACGGAGTGGCAGGGGGTGTAGCTGCTGCCATAGAGGAGTGCATCAATGCATATTACCCCGGTACGCCGGTGCATATCGAACATGCCGAGAGTCTGACCGAGTGTAAGAAAGCGTTGCTGCTGGCTAAGGCGGGCAAGATGAACGGATGTCTGATCGAGGGTATGGCATGCCCGGGCGGATGTATTGCCGGAGCAGGCACCAACATTGCGCTGGGGCAGGCGGCCAGGGAACTGAGCAAATTCAAGGAGGCAGCCCGATACAAGGTTCCTCCGCAGTAAATCTCGCGGTACATGAGGGAGATTGAAGGATACTGTTACAGAATACAGTTAATAGAAAGGAAGAAAAAATGGAGAAGATAAGGACAAGATATGCTCCCAGTCCCACAGGGAAAATGCATGTGGGTAATCTGCGCTCTGCGCTGTATGAGTTTCTGATCGCAAAACACGCGGGAGGAGATTTCATGCTGCGCATAGAGGATACGGATCAGGAGCGCTTTGTGGAAGGAGCGATCGAGATCATCTACCGCACTATGGAGAAGACGGGGCTGGTTCATGACGAGGGCCCGGATAAGGACGGCGGCTATGGTCCCTATGTGCAGAGCGAGCGGATGAAGACGGGCATATATATGAAGTACGCCAGAGAATTGATCGACAAAGGAGAAGCTTACTATTGCTTTTGTGACAAGGAGCGCCTGGCGTCTCTGAAGACCGAGGTTGTGGAAGGCAAAGAGATCAGCATTTATGACAAACATTGTCTGGGGCTTTCTCAGGAGGAGATACAGGCCAATCTTGAGGCGGGTAAGCCCTTCGTGATCCGCCAGAATATTCCCAATGAAGGAAAGACAACCTTTCATGACGAACTGTACGGTGATATCACAGTGGAAAACAGTGAGTTGGACGATATGATCCTGATTAAATCCGACGGCTTTCCTACCTACAATTTCGCCAATGTGGTGGATGACCATACCATGAATATTACCCATGTGGTTCGGGGGAATGAGTATCTGTCCTCCTCTCCTAAATATGTGCGGCTGTATGATGCTTTTGGCTGGCAGGTGCCGGTGTATATTCACCTGCCCTTAATTACCGATGAGAATCACAAGAAACTGGCAAAGAGAAGCGGGCATGCTTCCTTTGAAGATCTGCTGGACCAAGGGTTTGTGACGGAGGCGATAATAAACTATATTGCGCTGCTTGGCTGGAGCCCGGAGGAAAACCGGGAGATTTTCAGTCTTCAGGAATTGATCGATAATTTTGATTACCGTCGCATCAGCAAGTCTCCCGCCGTGTTTGACATTGTAAAACTGCGCTGGATGAACGGTGAATATATTAAGGCGATGGATTTTGACGCGTTCTTTGAGATGGCGGAGCCTTATCTGAAAGAAGCTCTTCCGGGAGAACTTGACTTAAAAAAGATCGCGGCTATGGTCAAGACCCGTATAGAAGTATTTCCTGATATTGCGGAGATGGTGGATTTTTTCCGGGAGTTGCCGGAGTATGATATAGCCATGTACACCCATAAAAAGATGAAGACGGATACAACTTCCTCGCTGGAGGTGCTGAAAGATGTACTGCCTATTTTGGAGGCACAGGAGGAGTATAGTAACGATGCGCTGTATCAGACGTTGAGCGCGTATGTAGAGCAAAAGGGCTGTAAGAACGGCTATGTGATGTGGCCGGTCCGCACCGCCGTTTCCGGCAAGCAGATGACCCCTGCCGGAGCAACCGAGATCATGGAGATTCTGGGCAAGGAGGAATCCCTGCGGCGCATCCGTAAGGGCATTGAACTGTTGCTGAATGTGTGATCAAATATACAGTATGCTCAGCGCCGCACAGCGCAGGGCAGTGACCCACGGGGAAGGGCCCATGCTGGTAACGGCAGGGCCCGGTTCCGGCAAAACCCATGTACTGACCAGCCGTATCCTGTATCTGACACAGCATCGGCATGTACCGCCGGGGCAGATACTGGTGATCACTTTTACAAGAGAGGCAGCCAGAACCATGCAATGCCGGTATTTTCAAATGGCAGAAGAGTTACGTGTTTCCACGGATGTCAGCCAAGTCGCTTTCGGAACCTTTCACTCATTCTTTTATCAGATTCTCAGAAGTTCGGAGAGATATACCAACTATCGCATTATCGGGGATATGGACAGACAGAAACTTCTCTATCCGCTGCTGCGTGAGATCAGAGTCAGGCAGGGGGAAGTGTCCCCCTATTTTGATCCTGTGAGCCAGGAGGAGGTGAGACATGTTCTGACCGCCATCAGTTATGGCAAAAACACAGGCCAGGGATCGGCGGCAGGAGGAGGGTTGCCGGAGACTTGGCGAGAACACTTCGGCGAGATATGGGCTGAATACGAAAATCTAAAGGAGCAGCGCAGACAGTTGGAACTGGACGACCTGTTGACATTGGCGGCCAGGGAACTGGAACGGGACGAGAGTCTTCAGCGATATTGGCAGCGGAGGTACAGTTATATATTGGTGGATGAATTTCAGGACTGTAATCAAGTGCAGTATGAGATTATAAAATTGCTGTGTCCGCAAGAGGGGAATCTCTTTGCCGTGGGAGATGACGATCAGGCTATCTATGGCTTCCGGGGAGCAGACCCGGGGATAATGCGGCGTTTTATGAAAGAATACGGAGGCAGCAGTATTCCGAATGAACATGAAATGCCCGCTCACGTGGTACTGGGACGAAACTATCGCTGCGCGCCTGAGATCGTAAAGGCATCGGCCGCCGTGATCGCCTGCAACCGGCAGAGAGAGTCAAAACACCTGGTCTCAGCCAGAGATTCCGGCGGCAGCGTGCGGATCAGAGGGTTTGAGGGACCCAGGGAGGAGAGGCGCTATGTGTTGTCCGAGTGCAGGGGCAGGAACCATGGAGAGCTGGACCGCTGGGCGGTTCTGTTTCGTACCAACAGCCTGCTGGGAATCTTTGCGGCGGAGCTGGTTCAGGCGGGGATTCCCTACGTCACAGGGGAAAAAGTAGAGAACATATATGATCATTTTATAGTGAGAGATGTGATGGACTATTTTCGGGTGGCTCATGGCAGCAGGCAGCGGCGGATCTTACTGCGAATATGGAACCGTCCCAGGCTACATATAGGCAGGGAGGCGCTTTGTGAACCGGAGGTAGATATGGAGCGTATACGACAGTTTTACAGCCGTGAACCCTATGAGAATCCGGCGGCAGTCAGAGATTTGGAACAGTTTGAAAGAAAGCTTGAGAGGCTTCGGAATTTTTCTCTGGATTTGGGTGTGACATTTATCCGCAGAGGTTTTGGGTACGAGGATTATCTGCGAGGCAGGGCCGGAGACAACAGGGAATTGTTGGCTAAATGGCTGGAGGTGCTGGATTGGCTGGAGCAGGACTGCAGAGGGTGCAGATCCCTGCATGAGTGGGAGCGCCGGCAGGAGAGAGCGTCCTGTGGGGAGGGCAACAAAAAAGATCCCCCTCGGGGCATTCACATCCTGACTATGCATGCCGCTAAAGGATTGGAATATGATAGGGTATTTCTGATGGATGTCAACGAGGGAAACATTCCCAGGCTGAGAAAGGGGGAGGAACCGTCCCAGGCGCTTATAGAAGAGGAACGGCGTTTGCTGTATGTGGCAATGACCCGGGCCAGAGACAGTCTGGAACTGTTGTATCAAAATGGAACCAGGGAGCGTCCCAGACTGCCCTCAACCTTTTTGCGGCCTTTGCTGGGGGAGTATGCCTAGTCCGGCAGAATCTCGTCAAATTCCTGATCGTCCAGAAATTCGTCAAAAGCGTCAGCCACCTTTTCATATTCTTCATCACTGTCAATATACCCAAGTTCCGGCTCCTCACCCGGGTCGTCCGGATTCTCGCTGTAACGGTAAAACCATACTTCACCGTCCTGGTTCTCTCCCTTATCGTCCAAAGGCAGCAGCACGATATAGTCCTGTTTCTCCACCTCCAGGATTGTGATGACGGCGCAGGTCACATCCTTCCCATCGTCCAGAGACAGCTCCACAGTCATCTCCTCAGCGGGTTCTTCGTATTTTGCCATAAGAGTATCCTCCGTTTCTAAGAATGTATATTACTCTTTCATTGTACAATATTGTATTTTTTATTGCAATAAGATTTACAGATGAATGAAAAAAGGATATAATCATTGATAGAACAGCAATGGGTAATTGCAAAATGCTCTGTCTAAGTGACGGAGCTGGTCCAAATAGACAAAAACGGGCTCCGATGCAGTGGCAGGTCGTCCTTATTTTGTCTATTTCGCCCATCCCCTGTATCCTGAAACGGGGTTTCGCAATTACCTAACAGTAATAAAGCAGGAAAGGAAGGTGTGGGTAATATGACATATATGGATTATCCGTTTCCTTACGGGGCCTATTCCCTCGGACAGGAAATAGACGGCATCAGAGTATCTTTCCCTTCCGAGGACGAGGACTGCGGCGTACTGATCTATCGAAAGGGCAGCGGCAGACTGCTTAAAAAGCATGCGTTTCGGCCTCAGGACAGATTGGGCAGTATACGATATGGCGTGATCATGGGATATAAGGCTGAGCAGATCAGCTATCTGTTTTACAGCGGAGACAGGATTTTTCCTGACCGGTGGGCGCGGGCCTATGAAATCAGAGGAAAATACGGCACACCTCATAGCCCCGGAGATTATCGGGCGCTCATAGATACTGTAACTTATGATTGGGGGGAGGATGTGTGTCCGAAGGTTCCCTATGAAGAAAGCATTTGCTATGGTATGCATGTCAGGGGATTTACCATGCATAACTCCTCCGGTGTAAAAGCAAGGGGAACTTTTGCGGGAATTGGGGAAAAGCTTGAATATCTACAGCAGCTGGGCATCACTGCCATAGAGCTGCAGCCGGTCTATGAGAGGATAGAGATGGAAAGCAGCGAGGCGCTGCCGGAGAACCGGTGCGAGTATCGGCAGCCCAGAGAGCCCAAGTTGAATTACTGGGGATATCAGGAGGGATACTATTACGCGCCAAAGAATAACTATGCATTCGGGGAAGATGCCGGTACAGAGCTGCGGGACCTGGTAAAAGCGTTGCATTCCCGAAAAATGGAGATCATATTACAGTTCTATTTTCCGGATCATGTGCCCACGGATGAGATATTGAATGTGCTGCGGTACTGGAGCTGGTCCTATCATGTGGACGGATTCCATCTGATGGGAGGTTCGCTGCAGATTCACGCGATTGCTGCGGACCCGGCGCTCAGCGATCGGAAACTTTGGTATTATGATTTTCCCACCGAGCAAATATACGGCTACGAAAAGGCTCCTGTTTACCGGAATCTGGCCTCGTACAACGACGGATACCAACAGGAGATGAGGCGGTTTTTGAAGGGGGATGAGGGAATCCTGCAGGCTGCCATGCAGAGGATGCGCTGCAATCCCCGGCAAAAGGGCGTGATCAATTATCTGACGGATTACGCGGGTTTTACGATGATGGATATGGTGTCCTACGACAGAAAGCACAATGAGGATAACGGAGAGAATAATCGGGACGGGAACGATCATAATTTCAGCTGGAACTGTGGAGTGGAGGGAACCACCCGAAAAAGGCAGATACTTGGTCTGCGGGAAAAACAGTTTCGCAATGCCTTTACTCTGCTGATGCTGTCCCAGGGGACTCCTTACTTTTTCATGGGGGATGAGTTTGGAAGAACTCAGAAGGGGAATAACAATCCGTATTGCCAGGACAACGCGGTGACTTGGGTGAACTGGGGGGATTTGGATAAGAAGAAGGAGCTGTACAACTATGTGCGGGAACTTATCCGGCTGCGCAGAGGACAAGGTATTTTTCATCTGGAGAGAGAGTGCAGGCTGATGGATTACCGATCCTTCGGCAGCCCGGATATGTCTTACCACGGTTCGGAGGCTTGGAGACCCGGTTGGGAGCCGTATAACCGTCATATCGGCATTTTGCTCAACGGAGCATATGACAGGGAGGAACAGGAAAAATACTGGTATATCGCAGTCAATATGCACTGGGAAAGTCATGACTTTGCATTGCCCAGACTTCCCAAAGGACAAATCTGGCGCAAGGAGCTCAGCACGCGGGCGGGAGAGGGGACACCGCCGCAAAGCGGTGCGGCCGATGTACAGATCATTCGGATGGAACCCAGAAGTATTACGCTGTTTTGCGGCGGAAAACAGGAACATTAACAGATTTGCAGCATAGGATAGAGTAATAAAACGGATAGGAAATAAGGCTTATGAACTGTCTGATTATCCTGTTGCTGCTGGCTTGCGGCGGCGGCTTTGGGTGCGGCTGCGGAAATATGCAATGTGGCAATATGTGCTGTCCGAGACGCAGAGATTGTGAAAATGACTGCTCTTGCAGGGAAAGCAGTGGGCCTGTCAGATGCCCTCAGGTTTCAGGGGAATGTGACTGCTGCGATCATCACGATCATGACTGTCACGACCATCACGACCATGATTGCCACGACCATCACGATCACCATGATCGTGACGGTAGGCAGGGCGGCCCTGCCGCATGGAATAGTTTTCCCAGCATTTCCAGCGGTGAGACCTGCGGCTGTGACGAGGAATAATAATTTAGAGATATACGGCAAAGGGACTGTGAAGCTCGCAGTCCCTTTAGCCTTGTCTTTTTTAGGGGATTGTGCTATAATTCGGATAAAGCGTTGTAAGAGATGACTTGGAGGAGGTATATGGCTATGGCGAAGGAGAAATATGTTGCTTATGTATCCACATATACAATGGGGGACAGCCATGGTATCAGAGTGTATGACGTGGATATGGAGAAGGGGCGTTTCTCGGAGAAAGATAAGGTGGAGATCACCAACTCCTCTTATGTGACCATTTCCCACAATGGCAAGTGTTTGTATTCTATTACCGATTTTGGTGTGGAAGCATATACCATAATGAAAGACGGCAGTCTGGAACTGCTGAATTTTGCGCCTATCAATGGAATGAGGGGATGCTATCTGTCTACAGATTATACAGACCGGTATCTCTTTGTGGCCGGGTATCACGACGGCAAGCTGACAGTGCTTAAAGTCGAGGAAGACGGCTCCATCGGCGGCATCACCGATGAGATATACCACAAGGGTATGGGCAGCCTGTCGGAGAGGAATTTCCGCCCCCATATCAACTGTGCCCGGATGACCCATGACAATAAATATCTGTTGGTGGCGGATCAGGGCATGGATCATGTGAATGTTTACGGTTTCAATCTGGATAACGGAAAATTGCGTATTGCCGATGTGATCCGCAGTGAGATGGAGGCGGCACCCAGACATATCAAGATATCCCAGGACGGTCGTTTTATCTATATAGTGCATGAGTGGAAGTGCTGCGTGGATGTATACTCCTATGAAGACAGAGAGGGGGTGCCCTATTTCAGCAAGATACAGAGCATCTCCACGGTAAACGATGACGCCACCCAGGGCAGCGCTGCCAGTGCGCTGAGCTTTTCTGTGGATTACAATTATCTGATCAGTTCCAACGCGGGAGACAATTCCGTGATCTTGTACAATGTAAACAAGGAGGACGGTACGCTGACCAAGAACTTCTGCCTGCCCATCAGCGGCGAATTCCCCAAGGACGCGGATATCTTTCCCAATAATAAGTTTCTGGTATCCTTAAATCACGAATCCTGTACGCTGACTTTTTTTAAGATTGATGTAAAACATGGTGTTATGACCATGAACGGGGCGCCCATGAAACTGACGGCTCCCAATTCCATTATTTTTCATAAGCTTTCATAATTCTTACAATAAAAAGGGCTGTCATTCACGGCAGCCCCTTATTTTTCCCTATTTTTTATAAAAGCGTTCCAGGCTGTCCATACGGCAGCACAGATTGGCCATCATAGCGTCTAAGAGGGTGATGGCGGTCATACATTCAAGGACCACCACGGCTCTGGGGACGATAACGGGGTCATGACGGCCCTTGATCTGAATGTCCACATCATGACCGGAACTGTCCACGGTCTGCTGGGGAGCATAGATGGAAGGCGTTGGTTTCACGTGAGCCCGCAGCAGGATATCGCCGCCGTCGCTGATACCTCCCAGAATACCTCCGGCATGATTAGTGACCTTAACCACATGGCCGTCCCGCATGCGGAAAGCATCGTTGTTCTCACTGCCATAGCGGGCGGACACGGAGGTCCCGTCGCCGATCTCCACAGCTTTCACCGCGCCGATGGACAGGACGGCCTGGGCCAGCAGCGCGTCCAGCTTGCAAAAGACGGGATCGCCGATTCCGGCGGGGACGCCGGTCACTTGACATTCCATGACTCCCCCTACGGAGTCCAGACGCTTTATGGCGTCTTCCATATATGCCACGGCCCTATCGTCGGCTTCCCGGTCAGGCATGGCGGTGCGGGTCTCGAGGATGGCCTGGAAGTCAAACCGTTGGGGGTCTATGGCGACGGGGCCTATGGAACGGGTGTAGGCCCGGACTTCTATGCCCAGCTGCCGCAGGATCTTACAGGCGATTGCCCCCGCTGCCACCCGCCCGGCGGTCTCCCGTCCGGAGGAGCGCCCGCCGCCCCGGTAATCCCGAAAACCGTATTTTTGATCGAAAGTGTAGTCCGCGTGTCCGGGGCGGTAGCAGGAGGCAATATCGCTATAGTCCCGGGAAATCTGCGAGGTGTTTTTTATCAGCAGAGAGATGGGGCTGCCGGTGGCGCGGCCCTCAAAGACGCCGGACAGGATCTCTACCCGGTCGGCCTCACTGCGAGAAGTGGTGATGCGGCTCCGGCCGGGTTTGCGCCGGTCCAGATACATCTGAATATCCTCCTCGTCTAACGAAAGGCCCGCGGGACAGCCGTCTACCACAACTCCCAGAGCCGGTCCGTGAGACTCCCCCCATGTGGTAATGCGAAACAGATTGCCGAAAGTCGATCCAGCCATATATTATTCTCCTTTTCTTCATGCAAAGTGCCAATGACATAGTTGATGAGTTTTACACATGTCTAACAACATTTTTATAGATTATAGCGAATTTTAAAAAAAATAGCAACTTTTCGCAAAAAAATGATGCAGATTCCTGTCTTTGACAGTAATGAAATGATAAAACTGCAGAAACCCCAGAGTTTTC
>ERZ777305.3514-NODE-3514-length-10610-cov-6.795547_pt1 | contig 10610 bp, 8 predicted proteins | sample MGYA00374965_ERZ777305 | MGnify/ENA primary metagenome ERZ777305 (study PRJEB29328, sample SAMD00013331) | mouse gut metagenome | study: EMG produced TPA metagenomics assembly of the Metagenome analysis of fecal microbiota from mouse which was promoted...
GGCGGCCCAACTCTCGGACTCTTCTTTGGGCCGGGAGTTGTAGCGCGCTTAATGCGAGTTGAACCTTATTGCGCGCTACAACCCCGACCCAAAAGTAATCCCGAAGATTGAGGACTGCGGAGCGTAAGGCGTAGCGTAGCTATCTAAAAGTCTTTTGGGTACCTTTTCTTCAGAAAAGGTACGGTTCCGTCCGGCTCAAAATAGCGGTCGGAAAATAATCGTTATCTTTACGACATGGCACTATTGACAAGCGACACCCCGCTGAGTGCAGCCTTGGAACAGCATCCCAGCCTGATACCCCTCGTGAGCCGGTTCGGCATCCGGTTGGGGCTGGGCGACCGAACCGTCGCCGCCGTGTGCGACGAGCATCGGCTCGACCCGGAATTCATGCTCATTCTCATGAACACCTACCTGTTCGATGAATATTTTCCCGAACAGCGGCTCAAATCGTTTCACGTCAGCCGGATCGTCGATTACCTGAGCAAAACCAACGCCTATTATCTGCACTACCAGCTACCCAATGTCGAGCGGCACCTGGGGCGGCTGATCGCCGGCGGCGGAGAGAACGGCCAGCTTGCGCTGCTCGGGCGGTTTTTCGAACGGTTCAAGGAGAGCCTGATCGCCGCCATCGAATATGACACCGAAGTCTGGTTCCCGTATTGTGCCGCTTTGAGCGCCGGGAAGGTGCCTCAGGGCGGTGTGCCGAGGCCGTGTCCGGCGCCGCAGACCGCCGCGGACGAAGAGGAGGATCCGACTGTCGGTCTGCTGCGCGACCTGCGCAGCATCATGGTGCGCCACCTGAGCGGCGAATACGATGATAATCTGGCCTATGCCGTCATCTTCGCCGTCGGGAGCATCGAACGCGATATCCGGCAGCACAACCGCATCCGCGACCGCATTCTCACCCCTTTGATCGACGATCTATGCCGAAAGTAGCCGTTATTCTGCCCGATCTGCTGCAGCGCGTCGGACTGGCGGCCATGCTGGAACGCTATTTCGCCCCGGTGGAGGTAGAATGTTTCGCCGCCGTGGACGACGCTTTGCGAGAGGGGAGGGCGTTCGACCTCTATTTCACCGACAGTGAGGCCTTTGCGGCCGAAGTCGATTTTTTTCTGCCCCACCGGACCCGATGTGTGATTCTCGCCCGGCAGGAGGCCGCTGCCGGCGGCAGCGAGACTCCGTATGTCGTCTCGACCCGGGGCACGCTGGAGGAGACGGTGGAGCGGCTCGGACGGATTTGGCGGGGCGACCGGACGGAGGAGGAGAAACCGTCGACCGACCTCTCGGGACGCGAGGTCGAGGTGCTGCGTCTGGTGGTCAGCGGAGCCATCAACAAGGAGATTGCCGACCGGCTCCACATCAGCCTCAATACCGTCCTGACTCACCGTAAAAATATTACCGCCAAACTCGGCATCAAGACCGTCTCGGGGCTGACCCTCTATGCCTTGATGCACGGTTATATCTCGACGGACGATATGCCGCTTTGAGGTGTGGGGCGTATAAAACGAAAGGCTCGACCGAACGGCCGGGCCTTTTTATTTTTGAAGGGGACGATTTACAGATGCAATACCTGTCCCCGGTTCGCCCCGCGGCGGTAGGAGATGTGTACCCAGCGGTAGCGGGCTTCGTCGATCAACTGGTCGAACTCGATCGTTCCCGCCCGTTGCAGCTCTTCAATGCGACGGAAAAACCGCTCGTTGGCGGCCGGATTGCCCACGCTCAGGTCGGCCGCTTCGCCCCGCAGGTGTTGCGAGGTGGCGACACCGCCCACGGCTGCGTTCAGTGCCGGTGAACGATAGCCGCTGTTGACCGTCACGGGCGCTCCCCACGCGGCGCGGATCGGGTCGAGCAGCTCTTCGATCAGCGTCTTCAGTTTGCCGACGGCTTCGTCCGGCGGCCGGTTGTCGATTCCGCGCGCCGTCGCTGTCGACGAACGGCATAATTCGTCTACGGTAAAGTATTTCATCGTCTAATCGTTTAGTCGTTGCGTTGTTTCCGGCCTGTGAAACGGACGACGGGAATGAACCGTTTGCCGTCGGGCTGTTCGAACAGGATGTACGATCGTTCGCGTTCCGATTCGTCGTCTGCGTGCAGAAACCATTGGTCTGCGTAGCGGAAGCGGAGCCGGTTTTCGCTGTCGAGCTCCATCTCCTGCGGTCGGAGGTTCTGGATCAGGTCGATCGCCTCGTCGAACGAGGCCGGAATGGCGACCGGTTTCGACAGGCTGTCGGCCGCGCGGAGCGTTCGCCGCAGGGTCTCCACCGCGACGGCCGGCGAGAGGGAGGTTCGGCGCGTCAGGGAGGTGTGGCCGGCGCTCAGGAGGAGGGGAAGGGAGAGGAGTAGCAGGCGCAAAATAGCGTGTCTCATCGGAATTCGGCAAATAAAGGGTTAAAGGTTTACACGGCTTTTTTTCGCGACGTTCCGCTGCGCTTCGGCGACCTTTTCCAGCTCGCCGAGGGCTTGGGCCGAGGCTTCGCGCATCAGGACGAGCCGGCAGCCGCAGCACGGACAGATAAACTCCCGGCCGGGGTCGAGCAACGATTCCAGGTCGGCGGGGATCAGGGTGGAGCAGTCCGGACACGGGATGCCGGTCGGAGCGTCCGGCATAGGGTTTGCGAAGGGCTCGATCCGGTTTGCGAAGGGTATGAAAAAAGGCTTCGGAGGAGATCCGAAGCCTTTTTTGTCAAGTATACGAACGATCTTAATCTGCCGTCGCAAAATTCCGGATCCGTTCCGCAATCGATTCGGCATCGATGCCGCATGCCCGCCGAAGTTCGCCCACCGCGCCGTGTTCCACGAACCGATCCGGCAGCCCCAGCCGCACCACTTCCCGCACGGCCCCGCCCAGCAGGTTCCGGTCGGACAGAAACTCCAACACCGCCGAGCCCACACCCCCTGCAATCACCCCGTCCTCGACCGTCACCACCCGCCGATATCCTCGCGCCGCAATCCGCAGGAGCAACTCCTCGTCCAGCGGCTTGGCGAACCGCAAATCGTAGTGCGCCACAGCCATCCCCTCTCCGGCCAAAGCCGTGACTGCCTTAGCCGCCTCCAGCCCGATCGCGCCGATAGAAAGTATCGCCACATTCGCGTTTTCAGGCTCGTTCAGGATACGCCCTTTCCCCACGTCGACACGGGAAAAAGGCGTCCCGAGCACTTCTTCCGCCGCAAAAGCCCCGCCCCGCGGATAGCGGATCACCCACATCCCGTTGTCCGTCAGCGTCGCCGTGTACATCAGGTTCCGCAGCTCCACGGCATCCATCGGCGCTGCGATCGTCAAATCCGGAATCCCCCGCAGCAATGCCAAATCAAACGCCCCGTGGTGCGTAGCCCCGTCTTCCCCCACCAGCCCCGCGCGATCCAGACAGAGCACCACCGGCAGCCGCTGCAACGCGGCGTCGTGGATGATGTTGTCCACCGCCCGCTGCATGAACGACGAATAAATGTTGCAGAACGGCACGCGTCCCGCCGCCGCCAGCCCTGCCGAGAAGGTCACGGCGTGTCCCTCCGCGATCCCCACGTCGTAGGCCCGCTCCGGCATCCGTTCCATCAGCAGGTTCATCGAACAGCCGGTCGGCATCGCCGGCGTAATGCCCACGATCCGCTCGTCCGCCTCCGCCAGCTCGACCAGCGTGTGGCCGAACACCTCCTGAAACTTCAGCGTTTGCATACCGGATTCGGCCTTTGTGGCCGCAAACCGTTCGCCGGTCTCCGGATCGAACTTGCCGGGGGCGTGCCATTCGGTCTGATCCCGCTCGGCCGGCGCATACCCTTTCCCCTTGACGGTCAGCGTGTGCAGGATTTTCGGCCCCGGCAGACTCCGCAGGTCGCGCAGCGCCCGCACGAGCGCCACCACGTCGTTTCCGTCCACCGGCCCGAAATACCGGAAGTTGAACGATTCGAAGAGGTTGCTCTGGTGCAGGAAGAACGATTTGGCGCCGTTGACCACCTTCTGGATCATCCGCCTCAGCCGCGGCGTCCGGTCCAGCGCGCGCCAGGTCGTCTCCTTGAACCGGTTGTAGTGGCGCGAGGTGCTGATCTCCAGCAAGGCCTCCTTCAGTGCCCCGACGTTCGGGTCGATCGAGATGCGGTTGTCGTTGAGCACCACCAGCAGGTCGTTCGCCGGATCGGCTCCGGCGTTGTTGAGCCCTTCGAAAGCCAGTCCGCCGGTCATCGCTCCGTCGCCGATCACGGCCACGCACTTCGCTCCTCCGCCCGCCTCGGTTCGCAGCCCCCGCAGCAGCCCCAGCGCGGCCGAAATCGAAATCGAGGAGTGTCCGGCCCCGAAAGCGTCGTACGGGCTCTCGCTCATCTTCGGGAAACCGCTGATGCCGCCCAGCTTGCGGTTGGTGTGGAACCGGTCGCGCCGGCCGGTGATGATTTTGTGGGCGTAGGCCTGATGCCCCACGTCCCAGACGAGTTTGTCGTTCGGGGTGTCGTAGACGTAGTGGATCGCGACGGCCAGCTCCACGGCGCCGAGGCTGGCGCCGAGGTGGCCCGGATTGGCCGACACTTCGCGGATGATGAACTCCCGCAGTTCGGCGCAATAGGCGGGCAGCTCGTCGATGGCGAGCTGCCGGAGGTCGGCCGGCGAGTCGATCCGGTCGAGGTAGGTGGGGGTTTGCGTCTTCTTTTCGGCCTTAGGCATAATTACAAAGATAGAAAATTTGTACCTTCGCCTTATGAAAAAAGGAAAAATAGTCGGGCGGGCGATTTTCGGGGCGGTCTTGATTTTGTGGGGGGCGGTGTCGTGCGTCTCGATGAAGAAATACCGCGAGACGCAGACGCGGGCGCTGCGCTGCGAGACGGGGAGCGCGACGCTCCGGGCGGAGAACGACCAGCTCCGCGAGCAGCGGGAGGCGCTGGAGGCGCAGTATCAGGCGCTGGACTCGACGCACTATGCGGAGGGGCTGACGAATGCGGAGCTCCGGACGCTGCTCAAGGAGCGGACGAGGGTGCTGACGGAGGTGAGGACGCTGCTGGGCGAGGCGCTGCGCGATTTCGACAGCGAGGGGCTGACGGTCTCGGAACGCGGGGGGATGATCTATGTCTCGGTGGACGAGAAGCTGCTGTTCGAGCTGGGAAAGGCGGAGGTCTCCCCGGCGGGCGAACGGGCGGTCATGAAGGTGGGCGAGGTGCTGGCGCGCAATCCGGGTATCCGCATTATGGTAGAAGGACATACGGATAATCTGCCCTATCGATCCAAAGAGGGGGATCAAATCATCGACAATTGGGACTTGAGCGTCCACCGGGCGACGGCGGTGGTGCGCATCCTGCTCCGGAACCGGGGGATTGCGCCGAAACGCGTCACGGCGGCGGGACGTAGCCAGTATGTGCCGCTGGTCGGGGGAACGGATCCGCAGGCACGGGCGCAGAACCGGCGCACGGAAATCATCCTCACTCCGGACATGGATCGCCTCTCGGAACTGCTCGAACGGGCGGGACGCATGACGGATGCGGCGAAATAATCGTTCGTTTATCGTTCTTTGCCCAGTATGGAACCGTACCTTTTCTGAAGAAAAGGTACCCAAAAGACTTTTGGAGGATGCTAACGCATCCTAAAGCTGCCGGCGGCCCAACTCCCGGACTTTCTTTGGGCCGGGAGTTGTAGCGCGCTTAATGCAATCACAACCTTTGGCGCGCTACAACCCCGACCCAAAAGCAATCTCGAAGATTGAGGATTGCGGAGCGTAAGGCGTAGCGTAGCTAACTAAAAGTTTTTGGTGCCGCTTTTTCCAAAAAGCGGCAGTTCTCTGCGGGTAGACACGGATAACGAACGGAAAATATCATCATACGAAGATGACCATAGAGCAGTTAGTGCAGCGGATCGACGAGAGCGCACCCCAGAGCGAGCTGCGGGAGCGGGCAGCGGCGGAGCGCACCCTGCGTTTGCGAGGGATGGCCGGTTCGCTGCTCGCCTTTGCGATACGAGGCCTTGTCCGGCGGCAGGGAGGCATCCATCTGGTGGTTGCCGACGACCGCGACGACGCCTCCTATCTGTGTAACGACCTGATCAATATCGCCGAGGAGGAATTTCCCGGCGCGATTCTGTTTTACCCCACCGCCTACAAGCGTTCCGTCCAGACCCGTCGCGAAGACCCCGCCGGAATCGTCCAGCGGACAGCCGTGCTGACCGCCCTCGCCGGGCACGACGGCTCCGGGAAGCCGCTTGTCATCTGCACCTATCCCGAAGCCCTGGCCGAAAAAGTCGCCGACCGGCAGAAATTCTCCGAAAACCTGCTCCGCGTGCGGAAAGGGCAGCGAATCGGCATGGACGAACTCGAACGACAGCTCGGCGAATACCGCTTCGAACACGTCGATTTCGTCGGCGAACCGGGCCAGTATGCCCGGCGCGGCGGGATCATCGACCTCTTCTCGTTCGGCGACAACAAACCCTACCGGATCGACTTTTTCGGCGACGACATCGAATCGATCCGGCTCTTCAACGTCGGCACCCAGCTCTCGACCGAGACCCGCGACGAGATCGAGATCGTACCCAATCTCAAAAACGCGGAGCTGGCCGATAAACGTGTCTCGCTGCCGGAGTACATCGGCCCGGATCGCGTTACCTTGTGGATGACCAATGCCGTGCAGTTTTTATCGAAACTCGATCAGATACGCACGAAACTGCTCGGCGAACTCGACGACCCCGCCGCCATCGATACGCAGGTGACCAGCCGGAAACAGTTCGTGGCCGAGACCGGGCCGTGGCGGTGGATTTCGTTGAATGTCCATGCGCCCGAGCGGCCGGCCGAAGGGCAGGACATCGACTTCGGCGCCTCGCCGCAACCCCGGTTCAACAAAAACTTCGAACTGCTCGCCGACGACATCCGGCGGGGAAACGAAGCGGGGCGGACGACCTATATCCTGACCGAAAACCGTGTCCAGATGGAGCGACTCGAAAACGTCTTCGACTCCGTGGGGCTTGAACATGTGGGGTACGGCCATGTCCCGCTCACCTTGCACGGCGGGTTCGTCATGCCGGCCCTGCGCCTCGCCCTCTACACCGACCACCAGATTTTCGACCGCTACCACCGCTACACCGTCCCCAACGAGATCGACCGGCGCGAGAGCATGACCGTCGCGGAGCTCAATGCCCTGCAGGTGGGCGACTACGTGGTGCACATCGACCACGGAGTGGGAAAGTTCGGAGGCCTCGTGCGGAGTACCACGAACGGCGTGGTGCAGGAGTTCATCAAACTGGTTTACAAGGATAACGATATTCTTTTCGTCAACGTCCACTCCCTGCACCGCATCAGCAAATACAAGGACAAGGACGCGCCGGAGCCGAAGATTCACAAACTCGGTTCGGGGGCTTGGCAGAAGCTCAAACAGACCGCCAAAAGCAAGGTCAAGGACATCGCCCGGGAGCTGATCGCCCTCTATGCGCGGCGCAAGGCGAGCCAGGGCTATGCCTATTCGCCCGACGGTTTCCTGCAGCAGGAGCTGGAGGCTTCGTTCCTCTACGAGGACACGCCCGACCAGCAGAGTGCCACGCAGGCCGTGAAGGAGGATATGGAGCAGGCTGTGCCGATGGATCGGCTGGTGTGCGGCGACGTGGGGTTCGGGAAGACCGAGATCGCCATCCGGGCGGCGTTCAAAGCGGTGACCGACGGCAAACAGGTGGCGGTCTTGGTGCCGACCACGGTCTTGTCGCTGCAGCACTATCGCACGTTCAGCCGGCGGCTGAAGGACTTTCCGGTGCGGGTCGAGAATTTCTCGCGGGTCAAGACCGCGAAGCAGACCCGCGAGATTCTCGACGATCTGGCGGAGGGAAAAATCGATATTATTATAGGTACCCACCGGCTGTTGGGTAAGAACGTACGCTTCAAAGACCTCGGGTTGCTGGTCATCGACGAGGAGCAGAAGTTCGGGGTGGCCAATAAGGAGAAGCTGCGACATATGAAGGCTAATGTGGACACGCTGACGCTGACGGCGACGCCGATTCCGCGGACGCTGCAGTTCTCGCTGATGGGCGCGCGCGACCTGTCGATCATCAACACGCCGCCGCCCAACCGGCAGCCGGTGGCTACCGAAGTGGACGTCTTTGACGAAGAGATCGTCCGCGAGGCGATCGAGGCGGAGCTGCACCGCGGCGGGCAGGTCTTTTTCCTCCACAACCGGGTGCAGAGCCTCGGACGGATGAAGGAGCTCATCGAACGGCTCTGTCCGGGCGCGCGGGTAGCGGTGGGGCACGGCCAGATGCCGGCGGCCGAGCTCGAAAAGATCATGATGGACTTCATCTACGGCGAGTACGACGTGCTGCTGGCGACGACGATTATCGAGTCGGGGATCGACATTCCGAACGCCAACACGATGATTATCAACGATGCCCATCTGTTCGGTCTCTCCGACCTCCATCAGCTGCGGGGGCGGGTGGGGCGGACGAACCGCAAGGCTTATTGCTACCTGTTGATTCCGTCGGAAGAGGGGGTGACGGGCGAGGCGCATCGGCGTTTGCGGGCGCTGGAGGAGTTCTCGGACTTGGGGAGCGGCTTCCACATCGCCATGCAGGATCTCGACATCCGCGGGGCGGGCAATATTCTGGGGGCGGAGCAGAGCGGTTTTATCGCGGACATCGGGTTCGAGACCTATCAGAAAATCATGGCGGAGGCGGTGGCCGAGCTGCGTGAGGAGCAGGGGCTGGAGCCGGATACCTCGGCGATCGATTGCGTGATCGAAACGGATTCGTCGGCCCACCTGCCGGACAGCTATATCGGTACGACGGCGGAAAAGATCCGGCTCTATCGGGAGCTGGACGGCATCCGGACGGAGGAGGCGTTGCAACAGTTTATCGAGCGGCTGACCGACCGTTTCGGCGAGCCTCCGTCGCCGGTGCAGGAGCTTTTCGAGGTGGTTCGGCTGCGGCGCGTGGCCGAGGCGGACGGCATCGAACGGATCGTGCTGAAGAACGGGGCGGCGACGCTCTATTTCGTGGCGGACGAGCGGTCGGCGTTCTACAAGAGCGACCGTTTCATGACGCTGTTGCAGGCTGTGGCTGCCTCTCCGGCGCGGTTCAAACTCAACCAGTCGGGCAACAAGCTCTCTTTGTCGGTTCGGGAGGCGAAGTCGGTGACGGCTTTGCGGCGTGCGCTGGAGGGACTCACAGGCTGTTGAGGGGGCGGATGATGGTTTGTGCTGCGATTGGCTGCCGTGCGCGAAGAAACGAGGCTTGCGGAGCGCGAGGCGCGCGGTCAAAGAGTGGGCCGCCGGCAGTTTGAGGATGCGAAGCATCCTCCAAAGTTTTTCTGGTTCTCGCTAACTGTGCTACGCTTGTTTTCCTCCTCGCCGCTTACCATAGTCCGTAAACGGCCTCTGGATTCGCTGGCAGCGTCGGTTGTTCACAAAGAGAACAGTACCCTCAAACCAACCGCGCGCCACGCTTTAGGAGGCGATTCAACTGTTTCGGCGTGAGCCGAAACAGCATGAATCGCCCAAGGTGCGGGAACAAAGAACGGGGTGAAGATTTGGGCCGACCCAGTTATTCGCCCACCGCGGGCACGCGGGGCCTGCGCGGCCCGAGCGCAGTTCCATCCAGTTGGGGTAGAGGCGGCCCTGTCGGAGTGCCCGAAGGCACCGCGCGTCGCCGCCTAAAGAGGCGATTCAACGATTTCGGCGATGAGCCGAAACAGAATGAATCGCCCCGGCGCGCGAACAAAGAACGGGGTGAAGATTTGGGCTGCCCCAGCCCATTGCCCACCGCGGGGCCCCACAGGGGCTTTTACTAGGGTTATCACTGCCTTATTTAACGGGGCCCGCGCGGCCCGAGCGCAGTTCCGTCCTGTTGGGGTAGAGGTTGTCAATAAAACACCCTGTGGGTGCGCCCGCCCGCGTAAAGAGGGATTTCACTCATTTTGCAGTGAGCAAAATGAGTTGAAATCCCAGCGGGCGACGGTAAATGCGGCGGATCGATAGCGGATCCGCAGTGAGGCGGACACGGGGCCGAGAGCGAATGCCGCAGAAAGGGGGGGTGGGCTATGCTCTTGCGGTTCGCAGAACCGCCGGCCTTGTCGCCCAGGCGCTTTGCGCCTCGGGGGGATGGGCGACAGGCCGAATGGGACGGTGAATTGGGCTAAATTTGTATCGGGCCGAAGCCTGCGGGTGTCCGAACGAGCGTAGTGAGTTGCGGGCCTCCCGCTGGGGGAGGCTCTCGGCCCGCGCGACTCGAAGAGCCGCAGGGTTTCGGTCTTGATTTGTCCGCGCGCCTTGGGAAATCTTGTTCAAACACGATTGCGTGTTTGAACGATTTCCCTGTTAAGGCGTGGCGCGCGGGTTTGTTTGAGGGTACTGCGCTCGGGCCGCGCAGGCCCCGCGTGCCCGCGGTGGGCAGATGGCCGTGTCTACCCTAAAAGGAATCGCCGGGGGATTTTCAAGGGGGATGCGAGTCCCCCTTGAATGTGCTCTTTGCCTACTTTCTACCATATAGTAGAAAGTAGGGGCCCCCGCGGCCAACGCGTTCGCGTTACGGCGCGGAGCCTTTATTATTTCCCGCGATTGACAGCCGCCCGACACTTGTCGGATAAACGAGCTTTTTTCGCGCGCCTTGGGAAATCCAGTCAAAACGCACAGGTGCATTTTGACGATTTCCCTTTTAAGGCGACGGCGCGCGG
>ERZ777305.3515-NODE-3515-length-10609-cov-11.595698_pt1 | contig 10609 bp, 10 predicted proteins | sample MGYA00374965_ERZ777305 | MGnify/ENA primary metagenome ERZ777305 (study PRJEB29328, sample SAMD00013331) | mouse gut metagenome | study: EMG produced TPA metagenomics assembly of the Metagenome analysis of fecal microbiota from mouse which was promoted...
AACGACCCTCTGATTAACAGTCAGATGCTCTAACCGACTGAGCTATTGAAGCAGTGTTTATATCACCCCTTTCGGGGATTTGCGCTGCAAAATTAGTGTAATTTTTTTACATACGCAAATTTTGCGCAGATTTTTTTTCTGTTTTTTTGAAAAATATTCAAAAGCGGATGTCGAAGTCCTGTCGCGGCAGTTTCGGATTAGCCACAAATATAAGGGCGCGGCTATGGCGGCAGCCAAAACTCATGCCTCGCTGGGCGCTACGCAGTTTTGAGTGCCACAGCCTCATTTTGGTGCGGCCGTAGGGCGGCAGTATAAGCAGGTGGGCTTGGGATTGGGCTGCTATGGCATCCTTTTCGTTGGCTACTATCAGCATGTCGGCCTCGGTGACGGATGCCTGTCGGGCGTAGGGGCACGCACGCGACACTATGTCGGCTAAAGCCCGGTCGCAGCCTATGATGCAAATTCGCTGTGGACGCAGACGCAGTAGCACGCGGTATAGCAGGCGCATGGTGTCGCGGCTGTAGATGTCGCTTTCAGGCAGGCTGTCGTAGTCGTAATATGCGTAGCCGCGCGGGGCACGAAGCTCCGAACGCAAAAAGTCGAAGGCAAAGGGCGAATGTACTCCAAATCCTTTTCCGTGTCGCCACCTTAGATACCAGCCGAACATTTTTTTCAATGTTATCTGTTTTCAATGTTATCTGTTTTTAATGTCGGCTGATTTTTTATTTCTGAGCACCGGCATGAATATGGCGCCTGCCAGCAACAGGTATATGAGTGTGACGCTGGCGTAGGCTATGCCGCCGGTAACGTGCAGCGACTCCGGGTCGAACACCATCTCTACCTTATGGTCGCCGGCGGGAATACGCATGGCGCGGAGTATATAGTTTACTCGACCCAGCTCGGCGGGTTCGCCGTCGATGGTGGCGTGCCAGCCCCAGGGGAAATATACTTCGGAGAATACGGCCACGCCTCCGTTGGCGCTTTTGACATCGTAGCTAAGACGGTTGGGGGTATAGCCGGTAAGTGTCACGGCATCGCCCTCAGTGGTGGTTGATGCCTGGCCGAGTATGCTCTTGAAGCGCGCGTCGGCCACGGCCGAGCTGCCGGGGTCGAGCTGCTGCAGGGTGTCGAATTCGGCTTTGGCGCCGTCGACGTATCTGATATCGCCCACGAACCAGCCGTTGCCCAGTGCGTGCGGGTTCTTTGATACCTGGCCGTTGAGAATCACATAGCGGGTGTTGAGCATGTCGAGTATCTGGGGCGATGTGATTGCGTTGTGGGTGATAAGGTCGTTGTAGCGACCGAGTTTGGCTGCGTGGTAGCCGCCCACCATCTTGTGGTAGTAGCTGCGGCGCGCCGAACCGAAATTGTCGAAGTCGGCCACGCGGTACGACAGGTCTTTGTCCTGGAGTATCTCCATGTCGAGGGCATCGGCGGCCAGCGGGTCGGAGAGCTGTATCGAGTTCTTAACAAAGTTCTCGCTGTCGACGTAGCGGTGGTCGACGCTGTAAAGGTCAATCAGCACCAGAGCGGCCAAGGCGCACACGGCAGATGTGCGTTTCAGCCAGCCTTTGCATACGGCATACAGAGTTGCGGCGGCAAGGAAGATGAACAGCAGCGAACGCCATGCGTCGGACTGTACCAGGCCGTAGCGCAGCGACTCTATCTTGCCTATAAGCGAGGCGTAGTCGGCTATGTAACCCTGTTGGTTGTACGACAGCAGAGCCTCTTTCTCGTACGAGGTAATTGCATCGCCGGCTATGCCCGGAGCCATCACGGCCAGCAGGCATACCGCGGCCGGAACTGCAGCCGAAACGATGGCTTGCCAGCGGAATCTCTCAAAGGGCTTCTCGGCGCTTAAGAATTCTTTCAGGCCCATCACTGCCAGCAGTGGCATGGTGAATTCGGCTATTACAAGTATGCTTTCCACGGCGCGGAACTTGTTGTACATAGGCAGGTTGTACACCAGCAGATCCGTGAACCACTCGAAGTGGCGGCCCATGGCGGCCAGCAGCGAGAACAGGGTAAGTATCAGCAGTGCCCACTTCATGGGGCCTTTGACAATCAGGCAGCCTAACAGAAACAGTATGCACACTATCGCTCCCACATATACCGGGCCGTTGGTGCCCTCGGTATCGTTGAAGTATTGCGGCAGCATCTGCATAATCTGGGCGTCGTGCGGGTTGATTCCGTCGTCTGAGCCAACGATTTCCGACAGTGTCACAGGCTGGTTGGCACCGCCTGCCGGTCGGGCGGTTGCGCCGCCTTTAATATTCGGTACAAGCAGCGACAGCGATTCTGAGGGTGTGTAGCTCCAGGCTACAATCTGGTTGTAGTCCATACCTCCGGTCGGAGCCTTGGCACTTTCAGCTTCTTGGGTAGCGTTATCGCTTTCGGCGCTTGCTCCCAGTTCGCTTGCTCCTCGGTCGGTTTCCTTGGCATATTCGTAAGTGTTGTACAGTGCCGGCAGGTTCGCACCCAGAGCCAGCACACCGGCTCCGAGCAGGCAGGCCGTGGCAATGAGCCATTGTTTTACCTTTTTGTCTTTGACTGCGCTGCACAGATAGGCAAGCGCCATGCCGGCCATTACGAAAGCGAAGTAGTACGACATCTGCGGATGGTTGGCGTTGAGCTGCAGCATGGCGAACAGGGCCGTAAGCGCCGCACCCGGCAGGTAGCGACCGCGGTAGCACAGCACCAGACCGGCTATTGTAGGCGGTATATAGCTAAGCGTCACGAATTTCCATATATGTCCGGCGCCGATTATAATCACAAAGTAGCTCGAGAATCCCCAGGCTATCGAACCCAGCAGTGCGTAATACCAGCGCATGTCCATGGCGTAGAGCAAAATAAAGAAGCCGAACATCATCATAAACAGCAGGTTCGACGGAGCCGGCAGCCACAGGCCGTAGAGGTCGTTGAGCCACTCGAACAGGGCGTTCGACGGATATGACGGCGAAATCTGGAATGTGGGCATGCCGCCGAAGAGCGAGTTGGTCCAGAGGGCTTTCTCGCCTGTGGCTTCCTCGAAGGCCGCGCCTTCCTGCCCGTTGGCGGCTCCCTGCACCATATCGGGTTGCTGCAGAGTGTTGCCATCGAAGTTGTCGGGATAGAAGAATGCCAGGGCTACTATGGCCATAATGGCTGCAGACAGGAAGAAGCCCCATACACGCGGGCGTTCGAACCACGCGATTATGCGGTCGGTGATATTCATATTGTTCAGAGTTTAAGAGTCGAAGTTATCTATAACGCCGATAAGACGTGTCGCTTAAAAAAACAAAAGCGCAGAGCCTGAGGCTCTGCGCTTTTCAGTAGTCTTACCAGGATTCGAACCTGGACAGACAGAACCAAAACCTGTAGTGCTACCATTACACCATAAGACTGACACTGTGCCCCGGGCTAAGCCCAAAAGCGATGCAAAGTTAATCACTTTTTTTCTTTTGGCCAAATCGAAATGATAAATTTTGCTAAATTTCACTTTATTGCGGCTGAAACAAGCTCGTTTTTTTGTACATTTGGAGTTTAGAATCCAAATTAACTTTTGAATATTATGATTTCACCTAAAATTCAGGACGCTATCAACGCCCAGATTAACGCCGAATTCTGGTCGGCTTATCTTTATCTCGCCATGGCCATGCACTTCGAGAGTGAAGGCTTGCATGGTATCGCCAACTGGTTCCGTATACAGTTCAAAGAGGAGCAGGCGCATGCCGAAATCTTCATCAACTATCTGCTTTCGCGCGGCGGACGTGTGGCTCTCGCTTCCATTGCCGAGGTTCCCGACAGCTGGAAGTCGCCTCTGGCTGCTTACGAGGATACTCTGGCACACGAGCAGAAGGTGACATCGCTCATCAACGGCATATACGCACTCGCCGAGGTCGAACACGACTATGCCACCCGCGGAAAACTCGACTGGTTCATAAGCGAGCAGGTAGAGGAAGAGGAAACTGCCCGTGGCCTCATTGACCGTCTGAAACTTATAGGCGAAAACGGCATGGCTCTGTACATGCTCGATCAGGAACTGGCCGCGCGTGTCTTCAACGTGCCCGCTCCGCTGGCCAATGCGTAAGCAAAGTTCATGTTTTTAGCTGACAACAGTAGCGGCTTGCCGCAAATTGAACTGCGCCCCGAAAATTAAACGTAATTTTCGGGGCGCAGTTCAATTATGATACAAATTCTTGATTATATGAAGAACTTGGTTTCTTTGCCCAGGATGTCACTGAGCAGGTTGTTGGCCAGACGGCTGGCGCCGAGGCGGAAATACTCATTGGTGAGCCATTTTTCGCCGAGTACGCTCTTGATGATGGTGTAGTACTTCACGGCATCCTCGGTGGTGGAAACACCTCCGGCGGCCTTGAAACCTATCATTGTGCCGGTCTTTTCATAGTATTCCTTTATGGCCAGAGCCATTACATATGCGGCCTCAAGACTTGCGCCGGGATAGCCCTTGCCGGTTGACGTTTTGAGGAAGTCGGCTCCGGCGTACATCGACAGTATAGAGGCTGCCTTGATGTTGGCGGCGGTTTTCAGCGCGCCCGATTCAAGGATTACTTTCAGGCGGGCGTCGCGGCAGGCTGCCTTCTGCTCGGCAATTTCGTCGCATACCTCTTCGTAGTCACCGTCGAGGAAGTTGCCCAGGTTGAGTACAATGTCGATTTCGTCGGCACCGCCGTCAACAGCCAGAGCTGTTTCTGCTACCTTTACTTCGGCGAAAGTCTGCGACGAGGGGAATCCGCCCGAAACGCAGGCTATATCCACATCGCTCACATCGAGTACAGTGCGCACCACTTGGGCGAAGTTAGGATATACGCAGATAGCGGCTACATTTTTGAGTTCGGGATATTCTTCGTCGAAAGCGTTCACGCGTTCCACAAAGTCGGCTACCGAACGGGGCGAGTCAGTGGCGTTGAGGGTTGTGAGGTCAATAGTATTGAAAAGGAATTTCCACACCTCCGGGGTGTTGTTCTCTTCCATGTGGTCGGCGAGGATTTTTGCGACCTCGGCCGATACTTTTACATCGTCTTCAAGCACGTGGCTCTGGGCCACGGCGTCGTGATACTTGTCGCTCATTACGGTAAAGTGTTTTATATTGTTGGTGTAAATAATTATTTATGAGAATCTTCTGCCATCTCTAACATTTTTTTTGAGCAGATTGTTTTTGAAAGCCAGCTGCAAGTCGATGCCGGTCTGGTTGGCCAGGGCGCAGAGCACCCACATCAGGTCGGCCATTTCGTCGGCCAGGGCGGTGTCGCTCACGTCGTCGGACTGTTTGGCACGCTGGTCGCCGTAGCGCCGGGCCATTATAGAGGCGATTTCTCCACATTCTTCGGCCAGAATCGCTGTGTTGGTCAGCGGCGAGAAATATCCGGCTCCGGTGCCCGCAATCCAACTGTCGACCGTCTGCTGTATTTGGGCAATCGACAAATCTTGTTCTTGCTGTTTCATATCACAAAACTACAAAATAATTTGCAGATTGTACCCCTATTCTGGCCTAAAATTCGCCTAAATATGCCCTGCTATTGCATATTGGAATAAAATAGTGTACTTTTGTGCCAGAAAATTATCCAAAACAAGAAATGAAGACACTTGTCAAATACGAGGATGTGGTAGATAAATTGCGGGCGTTAGACGAATTTGGAGAAATCGGCGAATGCGTTACCGTAGTTCGCATGCGCTCCAATGGCGACGATGCACCCGATAAAAACAATCCGGCGCAGACCGATTGTATGGCTGTAATGCTGGTGATGTCGGGCGGTGTGGACATCGAAGTCAATATGGATTACTATAGGGTGGAGGCGGATTCGATGATGGTGATTCCGCCCCGCACGCTTGTGAATATACGTGCAGTCGACCGTGGCTCCATCGATGTGTATCTGCTGTTTATGGCCCAGAGTTTTCTGCAAGAAATCAACATCAACTATGCTGCCGTGAGTGTGCCTTCGTCGGTGCCCTTCGAGAAGCCTTCGGCTGTGCGCAGGCTCACCTCCAGACAGTCGCGTCTGTTCAAACGCTATTTCGATCTGCTGTACGATGTGGCCCATAACCAGGCCAATACGCGAATCGACCTCAATATCGCATCGAGTCTTGTTTCGGCCATGGTGTATCAGGCGGCGCAGTTTTACTATAAGGAGCTGGCCGACAACAGTCCGCGCTCGGAAGCTCCGGGCAACCGACCCAGCAACTATGTCAAGGAGTTCATACGCCTGCTGCAGCTGCACTACATGAACGAGCGGTCGGTAACTTTCTATGCCGACAAATTGTTCATATCGCCCAAATACCTGTCGCTGCTGGTGAAGAAAGCCACAGGCCGTTCGGCATCGCGCTGGATTGATGACCGTGTGATTATGGAAGCACGCAACCTGCTGCGATATTCAGGCAAGAACATTCAGCAGGTTGCGTATATGCTTAATTTCAGCAATCAGTCGTCGTTTGGCAAATACTTCAAGCACCTCACGGGCATGTCGCCAACCGAGTACCAGAAAAGTTAGCGGTCGACTGCGTCGGACGATGTACTTTGTCCGGCGTTGTATGCCTCCAGGGCTTTTCGCAGCACCAAAAGCGCCTTGGCCAACTCCTCTTTCTCCAGTACGTAGGCCATGCGCACCTCGTTCTTGCCCATGCCGGGGGTGGTGTAGAAGCCCGATGCCGGAGCCATGAATATGGTCTGGCCCTCGTACTCGAACTCTTCCAGGCACCAGCGGCAGAATTTGTCGGCATCGTCCACCGGCAGCCTTACTACGGTGTAGAATGCGCCCATAGGTATAGGCGTGTAGCAGCCCGGAATCTGGTTAATCTGGTCGATCATAAACTTGCGGCGCTCCACATACTCGTTGTATGTGGCCAGCATGTATTCGGGCGATGTGTCAATCGAGGCTTCGGCTACCAGCTGGCCCAACAGAGGCGGGCTCAGACGGGCCTGGCAGAATTTCATTACATTCTTTTTAAGCTCTTTGTGCTTGGTAATCAGTGCGCCAATACGTATGCCGCATTCATTGTAGCGCTTCGATACCGAGTCAATCAGCACTACATTCTCCTCAATGCCGGGCAGGTGGAAGGCCGATATATATGGCGCGCCGGTGTAGCAGAACTCGCGGTACACTTCGTCGGAGAACAGAAAGAGGTCGTACTTGAGCACCATGTCGCGTATCTGCAGCATCTCCTTCATAGTGTAGAGATATCCTGTGGGGTTGTTGGGGTTGCAGATAAGTATACCCTTGGTGCGCGGAGTAATCAGCTTCTCGAACTCCTCGACCGGCGGCAGTTCGAATCCATTGTCGATGTTCGAGGGCACCGTCACAATTTTTGCGCCGGCCGAAATGGCGAAAGCCATGTAGTTGGCGTATGCCGGTTCGGGCACAATAATTTCATCGCCCGGGTCGAGGCATGCCATAAAGGCAAACAGAACCGCCTCCGAGCCTCCGGTGGTAACGATTATATCATCTACATCGACGTTGATTTTAAATCTGCGGTAGTACTCACGCAGCTTTTTGCGCAGCGACAGCAAACCTTCCGAGGGGCTGTATTCCAGTACCTTTCTGTCGATATTCCGCAGGGCTTCGAGAGCCTCCGGGGGAGTGGGGACATCGGGTTGGCCAATATTCAGCCTATATACTTTTACGCCGCGCTCAATGGCTTTGTTTGCCAACGGCACGAGCCGGCGAATTGGCGAGCCGGGCATCCTCTCGCCGCGTTCCGATACTTGTGGCATATTCTTAACAGTTATAAAGCAGCAGCAATTCTGCGGATTATGGCTAATTTCAAACTATATAAAAAACGCAAAATCCGCTGAGTTTGTTGACCTGTTGCCGGAGCTTCCGGCTTAAGATTATAGACAAATACTTTATTTATTTTACTGCAAAGTTACGAAAATAAATCAGTGTCTGCAAGTATACGGGCAAAATCAGCACAAAATCGGACCTGAAAAAATTATGATTTTTTCAAAAGTCATAAGATTCTGTTTTGTGAAATTTTTTGTACTTTTGCAACTTCAACTAACAATACTCAGCCATGGCAGAAATAAAATGTGTAGGTATACTTACCTCCGGCGGCGACGCACCCGGTATGAACGCCGCTATCCGCGCCGTTACCCGCGCCGCTATTTTCGGAGGTCTTAAGGTAAAAGGCATATACCGCGGTTACCGTGGTCTTATCACAGACGAAATTGTTGACTTCCGCACCCAGAACGTGTCGAATATCATACAGCAGGGCGGCACAATACTCAAAACGGCCCGTTGTAAGGAATTCACCACTCCCGAAGGCCGTCAGCTTGCCTACGACGTGCTGATGCGTCACGGCATCGATGCCCTGGTGGTGATAGGCGGCGACGGCTCTCTTACCGGTGCCCGTGTATTCGCCAACGAATTCAATTTCCCCATCATCGGTCTGCCCGGTACAATCGACAACGACCTCTATGGCACCGATACCACCATAGGCTATGACACCGCGCTGAACACCATCATGGAGTGTGTCGACAAAATCCGCGACACAGCCACCAGCCACGAACGCCTGTTCTTTATCGAGGTTATGGGCCGCGACGCCGGTTTCCTGGCCCTGAACGGTGCCATTGCCTCAGGCGCAGAGGCTGCCATTATACCGGAAATCTCCACCGAGGTCGACCAGCTGGCCGAACTGATCCAGAACGGTTTCCGCAAGAGCAAGAACTCCTCGATAGTGCTTGTGGCCGAAAGCCCCGTCACCGGCGGCGCCATGGGCCTGGCCGAACGAGTGAAGAACGAATATCCCGGCTACGACGTGCGAGTGTCGATTCTTGGCCACCTGCAGCGAGGAGGCTCGCCCACTGCCCACGACCGTATTCTGGCCTCGCGCATGGGTGCCGCAGCTATCGACGCACTGCTCGAAGACCAGCGCAACGTAATGATTGGCATAAAGAACGACGAAATAGTGTACGTGCCCTTCTCAAAGGCAATAAAGAACGACAAGCCCATTAACCGCGAACTGCTCACCACACTGCGACGCCTGTCAATCTGATGCAGGTACCTGAGGAGTTTCGCCGCTTGCGCGCCAGCTATGAGGCTTACCTGCTGCTGGAACGCGGCCTGAGCCCCAATACACGCGACGCCTATCTGCGCGACGCCGACCGATTGTGCAACTGTCTGGCGGATGTCGGCACCACCGTGCCCGACGCCGATGCCGGACAGTTGCAGCAGTTTGTGGCCGAACTGCACGACCTGGGCATAGCTCCGCGCTCGCAGGCCCGTATCATCTCGGGCATGAAATCGCTCTACCGCTTCCTGCACCTCGAGGGCATTATCGATATTGACCCAACGCTGAAAATCGATACCCCACGCATAGGGCGCCGTCTGCCCGATGTGCTGAGTGTGGAGGATATCAACGCCATGGTCGAGGCCGTGGACCTCGAGCGCCCCGAGGGCCCGCGCAATCGCGCGATAATCGAAACTTTGTATGGCTGCGGCCTGCGTGTGAGCGAGCTGTGCAACCTCGAGATAGTCCGAGTGGACTTCGACGACGGCATTCTGGCGGTGACAGGCAAGGGCTCCAAGGAGCGTATAGTGCCAATGTCCGACGAATCGATGCGCTGGATTGACGAGTACCGGCCGTGGCGAGCCACACTGCCTGTGAAGCGGGGCGAGGAACCGTATCTGTTTCTTAACCGTCGGGGTCACAGGCTCTCGCGGGTAATGGTTTTTTATATAGTGCGTGAACTTGCGGCCCTGGCCGGTGTTCAGAAAAGTATATCTCCGCATACACTGCGCCACTCGTTCGCCACCCATCTGCTCGAAGGCGGAGCAAACCTCAGGGCCATTCAGCAGATGCTGGGTCACGAAAGCATAGCCACCACCGAAATTTATCTGCATATCGACAATACTCGCCTTCGCGAAGAGATTCTGATGTATCATCCGCGAAACAGAAAATGAACACACTCAGCCGCATATTACTGTTGCTTCTGCTGCTCGGCTCCGTTGCCGGGGGGTGGGGGAAACGCACGCTCGACGACCCCGGCTCGCCGGTGGAAAGCATATACCGCGGCTACACATGGCGCATCGACGAGCAGGGCGACTCCATGCTGGTGCTGTATCTGAAAGACCTGCCGGTGTACCCGGCCCGTAAATTCAAGAACAAGAAAGAAGAGGAATTCTACTGGCGCACGGTACGCAACGTGAAACTGACACTGCCATACGCCAAACTGATAGCCGAAACTCTGCTGGAAACCTACGAGTATATCGAAACATTTCCTACCAAAAAAGAGCGAGAGGACTATCTGAAACAAATGGAAAAAGCTCTGTTCGAGCAGTATAAACCCGTGCTGAAGCGCTTTAGCAAAACCCAGGCAAAGGTGCTGATAAAACTGATACAGCGCGAAACCAACCAGTCGAGCTACGACATTGTCAAGGCCTTTATGGGCAGTTTCAGGGCCTCGTTCTGGCAAGGCTTCGGCAAACTGTTCGGCGTAAGCCTCAAAAGCAAATACCGGCCCGAAAAGAACAAGGACGACGCCACCATCGAACGCATAGCCTCGCTGGTGGAGCGAGGCATGCTTTGATTGCGGGAACTTGCATTAAAAACGGAAATTTCTTAACTTTCCTCTAAAACGTATTTTATCGTAAGAGGTAATATCCCCCCATAAACA
>ERZ777305.3520-NODE-3520-length-10603-cov-2.720895_pt1 | contig 10603 bp, 11 predicted proteins | sample MGYA00374965_ERZ777305 | MGnify/ENA primary metagenome ERZ777305 (study PRJEB29328, sample SAMD00013331) | mouse gut metagenome | study: EMG produced TPA metagenomics assembly of the Metagenome analysis of fecal microbiota from mouse which was promoted...
TGGTATGTTCGGTTCGCCAAAAACAACGGTATTTCCATGCACGAAGCGAAACAGCTTCTTTCCGGGAAAGACTTGGAAGAATTCAAGTGGGACGTTGCCCAATATATCCAGTACGGGGAAGAAAACGCCCTTAATGGGCTTTGGATGAATCAGCTTGAAAACGCTTCCGCGAAATTCCATGTTTCAAAGCTGGAAGCCCTGAAAGTGCAAAATCAGGCCGCTATTGAAGCCCTGTTTGGAGCGCAGAACAGCAGCTTGACCGACACATTACAGGCGGTTTATCAAAGCGGCTATTTCCATTCATGCTATGAGGTTCAAAAGGCTTTTGGGCTGGGCTGGAATATGGCCGGTATTGATGAAAGTAAACTTTCCGCCGTTCTTTCGACGCCCTGGACATTGGACGGCAGCACATTTTCCGATAGGCTTTGGACGAACAAGCAAAAGCTGATTCAGGAAGTCCAAAACACCTTGACGCAAGGGATCATGACCGGGAAGAAACCCGACGCCATGATTGCGGACATTCAAAAGAAAATGAATACTTCAAAGGCCAATGCGGGGCGGTTGGTTATGACTGAATCGGCGGCAATGTCTGCTATGGGGCAGAAGGCCGCCTTTGGTGATTTGGGCGTTGAAGAATTCGAGGTTGTGGAAACTCTGGATCATATCACTTGCGACGTGTGCGCCGGGATGGATGGGCAGCATTTTCCCATGTCTGACTATGAAATCGGCGTAACGGTTCCCCCCTTTCATCCGTGGTGTAGGGGCTGCACTTGCCCTTACTTCAACGATGAATTCACGGTTGACAGTGAACGCATTGCCAGGGCGGAGGATGGAACGCAATACTATGTCCCCGGCGATACCACCTATGAGGAATGGAAAACCGCCTTTGTGGACGGCAATAAATCCGGCTTTGACCCGGTTTTGAATCCTAAAAGCGGCCTGACCTCTTATAAAAAACACGTTGAGCCGGAGCCGCCAAAGCCCAAAAAGGAATATTTGACAAAGAAGAAACTGGAAAGCCTGATTTCGGACGCTGACACCCAAATTGCAGACCTTCAAGAGCAATTCAAGACTGAATCCGGGGGCTGGACATACGAAGAAGTTGTAAAGGATTTTGGAAGCCTGGAAGATTTTGCGGACGGCGACGAATTAACGAAATTGAAGGGCATTCAAGACCAAATCGGGCAGATTGCCACCGATAAAGACCAATGGCAGGAATTGCTTGACAAAAAGATTGTCGAAGCCGAAACAAAGAAGCTGAAAAAGGAAGCATTAGTTATCCAGGATCAGCTTGATCTATTCCCGGTTAAGACTTATTCCGGCATTTGGAAGGATGATGTAACAACCGCCGATTGGCTTGCAAAGCATGGTTCTATTCAGGCCAAAAAGGATTATTTCACCAATAAGCTGTTGAATGCTTCCGATCTGGATGAAATGAACAAGTGGAAAGACTTGATCCAGCAGCTTGACGAATTTGACGCAGAGGGCAAGTCTTATTATGACCTTCAATCCCAAATGAAGAAGATTCAAGCGGACTTGCAAATGCTTCAAAGCGGTGGTAAAATAGACGATACGACGGCAATGTTTACACAGGCCCGGAAGGACGCCGCTATGTGGGCCAAAAGTACACAGGCCGCAGACGCCCGATTACGGGACAAATGCGGGGAAGTGTGGAGGGCCGCGACAAGCCGGGAACGCCATGCCATTTATGATTATACGGCGGGATCAGGCAAATTCAACCGGCCCTTGTCCGGCTTTGAAAAACCCTATTCTATGCCGGGATCAGGTTGGGAGCCAAAATACTTCAAGGGCGTCAATCAAGTTTGGATTGACTATGAAGGGGCCGGGGATGAAATTCGGGCCATGACCGATATAATCAGCCGGTCAACCTATGATTTTGATTGTTGGTTCCAGCGCGGCGGGGCCGCAAGCGAAATTGAATCCTTCCTTGGACTTTCCCCCGGCAGCTTTATGAGAATGTCGGAAGCCGAAATGCAACAGTTTGTCGGACAATTCGGGGTAAGAGGTTCTTTTACTTCTTCCGGCGTTGCAAAGGGAAAGGGGTTCAGCGGGGAGATTATCACCAATATTTACGCTCCTTCCGGGACGCAAATGATGTATGCGGAACCGTTTTCCGCTTTTGGGCAAGGTAGTCAACAGTCATGGGATGGGCTAAAACCAAAAAGCTATTTCGGTAGTGAATCCGAATGTATTATCCAGCGCGGCGCACACTATAAGATCACCAAAATCGAAAAATCCGGCAACACGGTTTTCATTGATATGGAGGTACACCCGGAAATGGGTTATGATACCTTCCAGCAAGACCCGAATGAATGGAAGGGCAGCACAGCGAAAGGACGGTGATTCCCTATGGATGAACAGCAAAAGGAAAGCAACCTTCATCAGCCTAATTATGGTTGGGTTGCGGCAGAATGCAAAGCGTGTCAAACCTGTATGTTCGTTGAAGTACGGGAGCCGTTTGGCCGCTTGCCTAAAGTGGGAACGTGCAAAATCTATGAAGCCCCTGAATCCAAACCGCAAGAAGTTATGTTTGACGGGGAGCCTTGCGAGTATTACGAAAAAGACAAACGAAAGTTTGAAAAATAACTTTCAATATTCGGTTGAATCAACCGCCCTGGATTTCCGGGGCGGTTTTTTCATATTCAAAATCGTGGTTCGTCACCCACGGAAAACAACGTTTGAAAGGAAAGGTGGACAACATGACGAAAGAAGAATTGATTGCGAAGGGCTTGACAGAGAAACAGGCCAAATTTGTTATGACTTCCCTGGATGGGAATTTCGTAACAAAGACCCGCTTCAACGAAGTCAACGAGGAAAAGAACGCGCTGAAAAAGACCTTGGTGGAGCGGGACAAGCAGCTTGAAGAACTGCAAAAGTCTACCGGGGACGTTACGGCCCTGAAAGACCAAATCACGGCATTGCAGACGCAGAACGCCGAACAGCAGAAAGCCCATGAAGCGGAAATGGCACAGGTACGGCTTGACAACGCCATTGAAACAGGCTTGACCGCAGCCGGGGCCAAAAATGCAAAGGCCGTGAAAGCCCTGTTGGACGTGTCGAAGCTGAAATTGGGGGACGATGGGAAAGTGTCGGGCCTGGACGAAGCGATTAAGGCGATCCAGAAATCCGACGCCTATTTGTTCACCGAGAAAGAGCAGCCCAAACAGCAACAGCAATTCAAGGGATTTCAACCCGGCGCAACGGCGGACGGGGTAAAGCCTGGAACCGAGGTTGACCCGGCGAAAATGACCTATTCGGAAATGGTTGCCTACCTTGAAGCCAATCCCGGCGCGAAAATTTAACAGAAAGGTTGATTGACAATGGCAAAATTCGATTCCAAAACCTTCAACCCGGAAGCGTTTGGCAAGTACGTTGAACGGATTCCGAGTGTGAAGAAGAACCAGTTGATCCAGTCCGGCGCGGTTGGATCGAACGACAACGCGAAAACTGCCCTTTCCAGCCAGACCGGCAGCCTGTACGCCCGTATCCCCTACTTTGGGCGGATTTCCGGGGCCACGTCGCAGAATAACGACGGCGCAACCAACATCACCAGCACCAACACCACGACTTATGAACAGGGCTTCGTTACGGCGTCCCGTATGGATTCCTGGACGGAGCGCAGCTTTAGCAAGAATATCACCGCTGGCGTGGATTTCATGGATAACGTTGCAAAGCAGATTTCCGAGTACAAGCTGGAAGTCAAACAGGCTATGCTGCTTGCTATGCTTTCCGGCGTTTTCGCCATGAAAACCACCGGCAGCACTGTCGCCGCGAAAGCCGCGAAAGAGTTTGTGGAGAAGCACACCTATGATATCACCGGCAAGAGCGGCGACGATTCCCTTGTGGGCGCGGCCACCCTGAATACCGCCATTCAGCAGGCTTGCGGCGATAACAAGAATATTTTCAAGCTGGTTGTCATGCACAGCGCGGTTGCGACCCGGCTTGAAAATCTCCGTCTGTTGAAGTACATGACCTACACCGACAAGGACGGCATTCAGCACGATTTGGCACTTGCCACCTGGAACGGGCGGACGGTGCTGATTGATGATGATATGCCCGCCGAGGAAATGGCCGAAAGCGCCGAGGGAGCCGGGGACGCCTACACCAAATACACGACCTATGTGCTGGGCCAGGGGGCTATCGTCCTGGATGATATTGGCGATTCCGTCCCCTATGAAATGAGCCGCGATCCCAAAACCAACGGCGGACAGGATACGCTTTATGTGCGTGACCGCTACATTTGCGGCGTGGACGGCATTTCGTTTGAGAAGCCGACTTCCCTGACCGCTTCCGCTTCCAACGATGATCTGAAGAACGGCGACAACTGGGCGATCATCAACGACGGCAAAGCGGCCATTTCCCACAAGGCGATTGCCCTTGTCCGTATCGTTTCCAAAGGGTAAGCCCCGATGAAGGATCAGGTTGTCAAGCTGCTTGCCGCCCTGGGATATACCGAAATCACGGCAAACGACCAAATCATTTTGGACTTTGCGCTGCAAAAGGTTGAAAATTTCGTGAAGAATGAAATCAACTGGAACCGCATTCCGAAAGGGCTTGAAGAAGTGGTTGTTTGCCGCGTGATTGGTGAATTTCTACTGAGCAAGAAAACCTTTTCCCCCGATGAACTTGCCATGTTGGACTTGTCCGCCGAAACGGTAAAGCAGATTCAGGCCGGGGACACGAATTTTGTATTGGGAGTTGGGGAAGGGGCGGACACCGACCAAAATCGACTTGATACCTTCATCAACTTCATGCTCTCCTATGGGGCGGATCAATTTGGCGCATTTCGGAAGATCAGGTGGTAACAATGAAGCTGGAAAAGGCGCAAGCGGCGGCAAGGGCCGCGCTTGAAAAATACCATTACAAGGATCAATGCAGCGTGATTGTGTACCAGGACGCGAAAGACCCGAAAACGAAGCTAACCAAAAAACAGGAAATGACCGTTCTGGAAAATCAGCCGTGTAAATTGTCCTTTGAAACGCTGAAAAATGCGGAAGGGACGGACACGGCCACAGCGATAACCCAAATCACAAAGCTATTTCTTGCCTCGGAAGTAACCATTGTCCCCGGTTCTAAAATCGTGGTTATCCATGAAGGGATCACCGGGGAATACCAACGTTCCGGCATTCCCGCCGTCTTTCCTTCACATCAAGAAATTATGCTTACTGCCTTTGAAGGGTGGGCGTGAATGAAATTCGGAAATGTGAATTTAGGCGGGTTGAAGAAACTTCAACAAAAATTAAACGCCGTGACACAAGCGGATATGGACGCCTTTTTGACCGCTTGCGCGAAAGAACTTGCCGCCCGTCTGTTGCGGGACGTGATACGAAATACCCCCGTGGGCCAATATCCGAAAGGATCAGGCAAAACCGGGGGAACATTGCGGCGGGGCTGGACGGCCAAAACCCACGAAGAAGCGGTGGGGGGCCACGGAAGCGGCCTTTCCAACGTGGAAGATTTCTTAAACGGGATCACGATAACCCATGAAGGGAACGTGTACCGATTGGAGATCATAAACCCGGTTGAATACGCGCCGTATGTTGAGTACGGCCACAGGACGCCGGATCATAAAGGGTGGGTGCAAGGCCGGTTCATGCTGACCCTTGCGGAAAGCCACATTCAGCAGATAAGCGAAAAGTTACTTGCGCAGCGGTTAAAGACGTTTTTGGAGGGATATTTCAAGCCATGATTAGATTATTGGTTGAATCCATTTCAATCCAGCTTGAAGCGGCGTTTGGTGAGGATTACACGATCTACGACGAAAGCATTGAACAGGGCTTGAAAGAGCCTTGTTTTTTTATCCAATGCCTTGAATCCACCTTCCAGCGATACCGGGGGAAGCGGTATTACCGCACACACCAATTCTGCATTCAGTATTTTCCCCGTGACACAATCAACGCACGTTCTGAATGTGAAGCCGTTGCAAACCGGCTTTATGACGCGCTGGAATGCCTTACCCTTCATGACGATCAAACGCAGCTATGGGGGAAGAAACTGCGCTACAAGATCGAAAGCGGCGTGTTGAATTTCTTTGTGGACTATGATTTGTTCGTTCTGAAAGAAACCGAAACCCCCTTGATGGAAACCCTGGATCATAATATGCGGGAAAAGAAAGGAGAATTGCCCGATGGCAGGTAGAAAAGCTACAACGCCGGTTGCGGGAAGCACAGAAGCGAAAGTTGAAGCTAAATTTTCAAAGGCGCAGCTTATCCGCTCCAAACGCTTTCAGCACCGGCGCGATATTCTGGAAGCCGTCTTGAAGGACGACGAACGGTATTCCGTGAAGGAAACGGAAGCCGCGATTGAAAAATTTATGGGAAGGAAGGTGTAACAGATGGCACTTGGCGGCGGCACTTTTTTAGTGCAAAACAAGAAACTTCCCGGCACCTATATTAACTTTGTCAGTCTGCCCACGGCGACGGCAACGCTTTCCGACCGTGGAACCGTGACAATGCCCCTGGAATTGGATTGGGGGCCGGATAACGCCGTTTTCACCGTAACAAACGGCGACATGATTAAAAATTCCCGCAAGTATTTCGGCTACGACTACACCAGCCCGAAATTGAAGGGGTTACGCGACCTTTTCCTTAACGCGATCACCCTTCACGCCTACCGGCTGAACGGCGGCGGGAACAAGGCGACGTGCGACCTTGCCACAGCCAAATACAGTGGCATTCGCGGGAACGATCTGCGGGTGGTTGTGGCCGCGAACGTGGACGAAGATTCCATGTTCGACGTTTCCCTTTACATGGGGATTGACCTGATTGAAACCCAAACCGTCGCAGCGGCGTCCGATCTGCTTGATAACGATTATGTCAAGTGGAACAGTGACGCAACTTTGGAAGATACGCCGGGTATGCCCCTTTCCGGGGGAACCAACGGAACCGTAACCGGCGCGTCCTATCAGGCATACGCCGACGCGATTGAGAAGTACACCTTCAATGCTATGGGCGTCGTAACCACCGACGATACGATCAAGTCCCTGTTTTCTGCCTTTGTCAAGCGGTTGCGGGATGAAGTGGGCATGAAATTCCAGCTTGTCCTTTACCGCTACACAAAGCCTGACTACTTGGGCGCGGTGAGCGTGGAAAACCGTTGTTTGGACGGGGCGCAGCGCATGGAGGTTGAGGGTAAGCAGGAAATGGTTTACCCCGATGAAGCCGCCCTTGTGTATTGGGTTACGGGCGTCGAGGGCGGCATTGCCGTCAACAAGTCCGCCATGAACAAGAAATATGACGGCGAATATACCGTTGACGTGGAATACACGCAGAAAGACCTTGAAAACGCGATTGACGATGGCAAATTCATCTTCCATCTTGTGGGGGATGAAGTGCGCGTTCTGGAAGATATCAATACGATGGTTACAACTTCCGACACAATGGGCGACGTTTTCAAGAGCAATCAGACGATCCACGTTTGCGATCAGATTGCGAACGACACGGCGGTTGTGTTCAACACAAAGTATTTGGGGGTTGTCCCCAATGACGCCGCTGGGCGCACGTCCCTTTGGGCCGATATTGTGAAACTGCACCAGCAGTTGCAAGATATCCGGGCCATTGAGAATTTCGAGGATACGGACATTACGATTGCACAGGGCGACGAAAAAATGGCCGTGGTGGTGGAAGATGCCATTACGGTTATCAACGCTATGGGCAAACTGTATATGACCGTGACCGTTTCGTAAGGGAGGGTAAAAGAATATGGCTGACCGGGTTATCATGAAAGGCAAGGACACCGTATTCGCGGCCCTGGCCGAATGCTATGTGACCATTGGCACACGCCGGTATAACTTCATGCAGGCTATCAACCTGGAAGCGAAGTTTGAGAAAAACAAGGTGGAAGTCCCCATTTTGGGCAAGACCGGCAAGGGCAATAAGGCGTCCGGCTGGAAGGGTACGGGTTCCGCGACCTTCCATTACAACACGTCTATCTTCCGGGAAATGCTGGTTCAGTACAAAGACACCGGCGAGGACACCTATTTTGAAATTCAGATCACCAACGAAGATCCCACGTCCGCCGTTGGGCGTCAAACCATGATCCTGATTGACTGCAACGTGGACGGCGGGATTTTGGCAAAGTTTGACGCCGATGGTGAGTATCTGGACGAAGATATGGATTTCACCTTTGAGGATTTCAAAATGCCTGAATCCTTCACACTGTTGGATGGTATGCTTACCAACTAATCCGCTTCAAACCCCGTCATATGCGGCCATATAGGCCCATATGACGGGGTTTAGCATGACAGAAAGGAAAAGTATCATGGGAAATTTCGCGCAGTTTATGAAGCAGAACAAGGCCGTTAAGAGCAATACCACCTATGCGGCCACAAAGTCCCTTGTGGACAGTGAGGGGAAGCCCCTTCTTTGGGAGATTAAGCCCATTTCCAGCCGGGAGAATACCGCCTTGCGGGAAAGCTGCATGAAGGAAGTCCCCATTCCCGGCAAGCCCAACGCATACCGGCAAAAGATCAACACCGGCGATTACATTTCCAGGCTGCTTGTTGCGTCGTGTGTTACTGACCTGTACGACAAGGAATTGCAGGATTCCTATGGGGTTATGACGCCGGAAGATTTGCTTTTTGCCCTTGTGGACGATCCCGGCGAATACGACGCCCTTACCGCCTTTGTCCAGAACTTCAACGGCTTTTCAAAGTCCTTTGAAGAAACGGTGGACGAAGCAAAAAACTAATCGAGGACGGCGACCCGGAAGCAAATTATGCGTATTACTGTTTGCATAAATTGCACCTTTTGCCGTCCCAATACCTTGAATTGGATGAACAAGAAAAAGCCTTTGTGATTGCTTCTATTCGGATCAAGATTGAGAAGGACAAAAAAGCCGCAAAGGAAGCTGAAAGACCAAAAGCCAGAGCCAAAGGCCGAAAACGGAAAAGGAAGTGAAATCATGCCCGGAGGAATTCAAACAGGGGTTGAACTTTATGACGGTTTTACCGCCCCGCTGAATAACATTATCAGCGCAATCAACCTGACCGTTTCGGCCTTTGAGGATTTCCAGAGGATCAGCGGGGCCGAGATCGACACCGCTTCCCTGGATGGAGCGCGAGAAGCAGCAGACCGGGCGGCTATGGCCGTTCAAGCCATGAGCGACGCCCTTTCCAGTGTCAGCGGCGGGGGTGCGCCGGATATTCCACAGCCGGAAGCCCCCGCCCCCGTGGAAGTCCCTGTTGTTTGGAGATCAGATAATATGCCGGTTTTTACCGATACCGGGATTGACCGATTCCAACAGGAAATTCAAAGCGCGGAAAATATGATGAACGCTTTGAATCAGACGCAAGAAAAGATTAACGCACAAGCAGCCGCAACAAATATTTTCCCTCAAAACGCAATTACGGATTTGAATTCCATGCAATCCAGAATTCAAGCGATTCAAAACCGTATCAATCAAATTGCACACAATCCCATTAACATGGGTTCAGACGCCGCAAATGCCGAATTGGAGCAGCTACGGGCGCAACTTGCGCAAGCCCTGGACGCGCAAGAAATCCTTAACGGCGCGGTTGATAATATGGACGTGGAAAGGGCCAACGCCGCATATGAACGCCTTTCCCAAATCGTTTCCGGGACAGAACGGTATATCCGGGACAATGTAGACGAACAAGGCCGCTTCAATGATACCGTCAATGAAGGAGCGCAAGCGGCGGATAACCTTGCCAATATGATTAAAAAGGCCGTTGCCGGTTTTGCTGGAATGGCCGGTATCAAGAAAGCCTTTGACTTCATCAATGAAAGCACCGACCTATTCAATACCCAATTAAACGCTGAAATCCAGCTTTCCACGGTTTTAGGGAATATGCTGGAAGATGATGTTGGCGGAGCCTTTGACGCAATCCAGGGCCTGGGCATTTATGGGGATGAAGCCATGATTGCCGGGGCCGCTGAATTAGCAACCTATTTTTCGGACGCAGACGCCCTATTGTCTATGATGGATACCCTTTCCAACTATGCAATGGGCATGAGCGGCGGCGGGGAATTGGATTCAACGGCTATGGTGGATTATGCAACGGGCATTGGTAAGATCATGTCCGGCAGCTATGACGCTATGACAAAGAAGGGCTTTGAATTCTCCGACGCACAAAAGGCCGTGATTGAAGGAACGGCAACGCAAGCCCAATATATTGAAGCCCTGGGCGCAGACTATGCTTCCATGTCCGACGATATGAGGGCGGCAACGGTTATCAATGACATAATCGCGGAAAGCTGGGATGGACTGTATGAAGCCATGTCCAATACTCCACAAGGAAAGATCATCCAGCTTAACAACGCCTTTGGCGACCTGAAAGAACAGGTGGGGGCGGGGGTTTATCCGTACATTATCCGCATTGCGGACAGCTTCAATGAAAATTGGGGAACGATTGAAGTTATCATTTCAAACGTGACCGGCGCGTTGCAAGTCCTGGTTGGTATCCTGGGATGGATTGCAGAAGGAGCAATGAATGTTGCCGGGTTCTTCATTGATAATTGGAGTTGGATCAGCCCGATTATTTACGGCGTGGTTGCAGCAATGACCGCATACGTTGCGGTTTTGGGCATATACAACGCGATTCAAGCAATTACCAATGGCCTTA
>ERZ777305.3521-NODE-3521-length-10600-cov-2.883262_pt1 | contig 10600 bp, 11 predicted proteins | sample MGYA00374965_ERZ777305 | MGnify/ENA primary metagenome ERZ777305 (study PRJEB29328, sample SAMD00013331) | mouse gut metagenome | study: EMG produced TPA metagenomics assembly of the Metagenome analysis of fecal microbiota from mouse which was promoted...
GTTTTTAAAAAAGCGAACCAACGCACCCTTTATTCCGCTGTAATCTGCAGTATCCTCGGTGTATATTATCGTCATTGACGTGAGCGAGGATTCTTTGATTATAAGGGTTTTGTCCTTTGATAATTCGGCTTTCATGGCCGCTATGGGCAACTCGTCATCGTTACGATGCTGCAATACCCAATTGCTGTCCAGCTCGACTATAAACTTTTTCTTCTTAGGCTCGAACATATTCTTTCTGCTTTCCTCTTTTGCGATGTGTCATCGCTTTACATATAAACTATAATTTCAGATAATTCCTTCTTTGATATTTGGGCATAAAAAAGCATGTCTTCTAATGCTACCGCCGTTCTTCCGTTTTCCCAGTTAAAAATAACGCTTTCCGACACACCAAAGACATCAGCCAGCTCTTTGCGGCTGATATGGTTGTCCATTTCAAATCTGCACTCTACACATTCGCCGCTGCAGTCGCCTTTATCATGTTTAAGAGCATTGCATACACAGCGTCGAAGTTCAATGTTATCTTCCCGAAGCAGTTGCAATATTCTGCCCGTTTTTTTCCAATCTATAAATTGTCTATGTATCGGTTTCATTACAATGAGTTAACATATTTCCTTCTATTTTACCGAAGCGAATTTCGCTCACCTAATCAAATATGCTAATGAGTTTAAATACTGATAAGTTTGTTTAGGCGTATTGCAGATGGATATTTCGCTATGGGGTGCGACCTCAAAGGCAATACTTTCAATATGATTTGAGTGCTTATTTATATAATCCATAATGTATGCAATATCCTTTTCTGTTATCTTCCCCTCTCCACTAAACGGCAAGTGCTTATCACCAAAGTACCATTGTGATTTGTCTGTACAATAATTGGAAATATGTATCCTTTTTATGTATTTCAGTAGAGATTTCAGAGAATTTATGTAGTCACCTTCTTCTAATGCAAAATGCCCTAAATCCCACGTCAAAAAAAAGTTAGTACAGCCACTCCCTCTTACATGTTCCATTAATTCTACTACTTGATCCGTATTCCCAATAAGCCTGCATTTGTCCTTTCCTGTATCAAATGACTCAAAAGAAATTGAAGCACCAATAGATAAGCCAAATTGGCAAATTTCTATTATTGAATCGTACAAATGAGAATAAGCAACATTGGCGATTTTATATGGGCTTGTAATAGTAAAATTGTGAATTCCTATAACACTTAATTCTGCAAGTCTTCTTTTAATAGTTTCTATTGCTTGCGTTCTATTTTCGATGTCATTAGAAGCAATATTTAATATTTTAAATTTCTCATTGCTTGTAAGGCATACGTCGATTTGAATATTATTAAATATGCGTGCCAAGCATTCATCAAAATCATTATTGCTTTCATCCCAAATTTCCAACACTTCATACTGAAATAGTGGAGATGCCATTTCTATTTTAGATAATAGCATCTCCAACTTTGCCCATAAGTGATTTGGAATTATACTTTTCTTTATTTTAAATTGCTCTGCCGCCATCAACACTAAGTATTGCCCCCGTTATCCAGCTAGCATCTTTTGACAACAAGAATACTACTGCACCAGCTACATCTTCAGGTATTCCTACACGACCTAATGGATGGCATGCTGTCATTCTGTTAATGAAATCTTGGTACTCTTCATCATTCTTGCAAATTCCTGCCGACTTTTGCAACTCGCTAACGACAACGCCAGGATTTATAGAATTTGCACGTATCTTGTATTTTGCCAATTCTAAAGCCAAACCTTTAGTAAACATATCCGTAGCAGCTTTGCTAGTAGAATAAGCTATAGAAGAACCACAGCGAATAGAATTCACTGACGATATATTGACTATGGATGCAGGTTCATTTGATTTTTTTAGCAACGGTAAAAGCGCTTTTGTAATTATATACATACCTGTTACATTACAAGATAAAACTTTTTTCCAAGCCTCTATAGAACAAGCTTCTATGCCACCAGGAGTAATAATACCCGCCGAATTTACTAAGCCGTCGATTGTTTTATATTTTTTTTCAATTTGCTTAACAACCTCACAAACAGCTTTCTCATCCGTAATATCCAAGGAATAAAAATCAATACGAGTACTGTATTTGGCCAATTTTGCTTTAACTTGCTCAATTTTATTCTTGTCCCTAGATAAAGATATTACATTATCGTCGGTCGTACTAAGTAACCGCTCCACTATACCTAAGCCTATACCACTCGTTCCTCCCGTAACAATAATTGTTCTCATTCTTTATCCTCCTTCATTGCTATAACCTCTATCTCTAATAAACATCCCGGCGTTACTAAAGCTTTCACTTCAACCATAGTGCTAACGGGCTGGCTTTTTGCAAAATACTTATTTCTTACAGGCGATACCTGACCAAACAATTTCATGTCAGTAATAAAAATTTGCGCCTTTACAACGTCATCCAACGATGCGCCGCCTTCATTCAATATTTTCTGAATATTATTAAAAATGAAATCCGCTTGTCCTGCGGCATCGTTAGGGCATACAACTTTACCGTTCGCATCCATAGCTATTTGTCCAGTCACAAATACCCATTTGACACCATTTGCGCTAACGGATAAGCCGTGCGAATAAGAACCCGTTTTTACCGTAAAGTCTTTTGGTGATAAGTCTTTTTTAGTTAACATAATTTACCTCCATGGCATTAAAATTTTAAATTTAAAAATAGAATATATTTTATTAAATGGTTTCAGAATTTGTGAATTAATTGAGAAAAAAGACATTCAATCATCTTATCTCCTCCCAATAACACTATTTACGTCCCATATATATTTCTATCAGTTTATCGAAAGTAAGGTTTTCAGAATCTTTACAAGCACTTATAACGGGCTCCTCATCAGCCATAAATAACTTTGCGTTCGCTATTACTTGCTCCATTAAGTCCGCAGAAAATGCAACTGCACCGTGTATGTCTGCGTGAATAATTTGTCCAGGCGTAACAACCATTCCGTTTACATTAACTTGCGTGTTATAATTCACAATATGGACATTACCATGTGAAGGTTTCAACCCTGCAGACAAGATTTGAATCCCGTCTGGCAAATTTTGATAATCACGAATGGAACTATCTGTTACAACTCCCGTACATCCTAAAAATTTATGTACTCGCGTATTGAATTCGCCAAAAAATGGGCCATGCCCCCTATGCGCACCATCTAAATCTTGTAATATTAGTATTTTTGGATAATCACCTTCATAAACATAACCGTAATATTTCACACGTTCTTGTTTAAGCTCATCTGCTGATTTATCAGAAGCACCGAAAGATCTCATAGTTGCCGTTTTAGCGACACCTACGACAGGGTGCATGTTGGGGCGCAAACAGAAAAATGATTCTTGAGTGTATCCAAAATTTTTTCTGTTTTTGTCTATCATTTCCAATGCATTACACACAGTTGGAGTATCATATTTTTCAAGTTCTTTCAACAAGGAAATATTCATTTGTGTCCTCATAATACCTTTATTTGCCTTTTAACTGTGGCTAACAATTCTTTATTTACACAATTTCGCACTTGGGCATCATTTATAATGTTATCAACTAATTGTATTGCTTTCGAATGCATATCACGCCTGCTCTCAATATCATAAGATGCTGCATGAGGCGTAATTAGCAAACGATGTCTGTATCCGTCATGATTAGCAATTGAGTATAATTCTTCTCCAATCTTAATTGGTTCTTCTTCAATGGTATCTAAGATAAATGCTTCAACCAAATTCTGTTTTAATGCCTCTACAATAGTATGATTCCTCAAAATTTTGCCACGAGCGCAATTAATTATTATCATCCGCTTTTTTGCCACACGTAATAAATCTAAAGTTATCATTCCTTCTGTCTCATGAGTTAAAGGTGTATGTATGGAAACGACATCACATAATTTAAATAACTCCTTTAACTCATTTACCCTTGTGGCAACAAAAACTTGGTCATATCCATCTGGTAGATACGGATCGTAAAAGTATATTTGTACTCCAAAAGCTCTTAACCGTTGAGCAACAGCACCACCAATTCTTCCTAACCCAATGATACCGAGTTTTAATGTAGATATCCTATGGTTCATACTTTGTGGCAATGGATTCCAAACACGTTCAACCGCTTGACTATGTAAATTCTCATTAAACACACAAATTCTCTTCATATAGGATAAAAGCATTGCAATAGTATGATCCGCAACATCTGCTGTACCATAATCAGGAACATTAAACACGTATATCCCATGTGCAGCAGCAGAATTAATATCAATGTTGTCATATCCTACTGAAGCTCGAATGATTGCAAAACAATTCTTTAGCTGAACCATTGTTTTTGCGGTAACCATAAGGTTAGCCTTAAATACAATCAAAATATCACTTTCGAAAACATATTCGGGAAATAAATTCTCGTCATTTGCATCACAAAAATTTACCTCTAAGCCCAAGCAAGTCAAACTGTCAACATCTTCTTTTCTAGTCTCTTTATCAAAAATGCATACCTTCATACGATTTCTCTTATCAAATCAATAATACGTGCTGAATAACCAAACTCATTGTCGTACCATATTACTAACTTTAATAATTTTTCATTAATAACTTCTGTCCATCGCAAATCTACAACACAAGATGCCAAATTACCCTTAAAATCAATAGAGACCTTTTCATCTGATGAAAAATCTATCCATTTCGCAACATTGAGGTCATTTAGCGCTTGCATAATTTGTGCCATCGAAATCTCTTTTTTAAAATAAACCGATATATCTGCCGAACAAACAGATTCTGTTGGTGTCCTATAGGATAAACATCTAATTCCGCCCTCAGCCTTAAATAAGGCCTTTAGAACTTTTTCTAATGATGTGCGTTTAGGGATTAACGAATCTATATATTGCCTACCCAAAGATATATCTTGATCAGATATGTAACCATCTATAACTTTTTGATAATTCAATGCTGGATGCATCGTTGTTATTAGAATACTATCAAACTCAAAATATTTATTTAATGCTCCTAACACAGGTACTACAGCAACAGAATCGCAAATACTGCCATAGATTAGTTTTGTTTTATCATAAGGATGATCATATCCAAATATTTTTTCATTCTCATTAAAAAATGAAGTACTGGTGACTATAACACGATTTTGGCAATATAATTCATAAAGAGGGACATTAGCCGCTTGCCCAGTTGCTTCAATGATTATAGCTTCTCTATCAATTATTTCAGTTAGTTCCTTTACGTTAGCGATATGAAAACACGGAATACTTATTTTTTTGGATTTGCTACTAATATTAATCAGCTCACCCTCATCGCTTACTTTCGCATCTAACGTTCCATAAAGTGAATCGTACTGCAATAAGTAAGCCATATTATGTGCTGTTGCAAAAGGTTCATTAATGCCTATGCATTCCATATCCTCTTGATTGAGTAGCAGACGTAAAACCGCTCGACCTATTCTACCGAATCCGTTAATAAAAACCTTCATTGTACTCCACCATTAATTAGCAACTATAATCTATAGCATATAAAAAAGCTGTCGGCTTATCACACTCCCATCTAATTATATATGGCATCTCAATTCCCCATCCAACAGAAATTCCATATTGGTCATACTCATTAAAGTTTGTATATTCTTCTATACTGGGTAAATTGTCTTCAATTAGGAATAAGCTCAATTCTCTTTTATCAAAATCTCGTTCTTCATGCTTAGACACCTTTACCAACGTGGGTTCAAAGTCCAAGCAAACATTAAATATCAATTTATCAATACCGCCATTTATACGTCCAAGACATATGCTCATTCGGTCATCGCTGTCTAATACGCTAAGTTCATTCGGCAAAACAACCGAGAGAGCGACCTCAAATGTATCGCCACGATGTAGCATATTCGGGAAATATACGAAAATTGGAAAATAATTTGACTTTTTGTTTGGGTCTAAATCCAAAATTTTAACTTTTAGTCTTTTTTTTGTTTTCAAATCATAAGCACAAACTTTTATGTCTGATGGTTTACTTCTATAGGCGGTACACTCTACATATGTTATACCTTCAGATCTCGAACTAATAACTTCACCCTCAAACTTCCTAAATGAGATAAAATCTTTTTTTGTTTTAGCTTGCTTATCAAGATCGTAATCCAAGAAATCTTGTCTAAGTATTGTAAAATAATGATGGTTCGAATCGCTGTATTTATTTAATCTCGAATCAACACTATCTATACATCCAGGTCTATCAACAACGCCATCTGGCTCAATTCCATTTGTCGGCTCTAAGGATTCCTCGTCGTTTTCTGTATCTGTTATTGCAGTTTCACCATCGTCAACAAACTCGTCTATATCATCATCATCAAAGTCATCAACTATACGCCTATTTTTTAAATCATTAACGTTACACATGGCTTCATAACTTAATTAAAATTAAATTCAGACAAAAACTCTTCTTTTAACTTTATATTACCCTCCCCCGTTAAATATTGGCAGATAGCCTGTATATGTTCTTCGTTGTTCTTTATAAATGCACGTAGCTTTTGCGCATCACTATATAACTCAAATAAGAATAAGAACAATTCTTCCTCATTAATTGAACTATCAAAAGCATCAATCTGTGCTTTAAACTTATTTAATCTGGTGTAAATGTTTATTAAGCATTCAAAGTAGCCTTTATCTTTAAACCTTAATAAGTCGCCATTCTGTAAAACTGAGTCCCAAATTGGTAAGTAAATCGTATATCTACAATGAACAACCCTTTTCTTAAGTCTACTTAAGCCCTTAGAGTCTGTATCTTTGTTATATTTAAAATTATCCTGTGGACCTTTAATTCTATCATCGAACTTGCAAAGTAACATTTTTATTTCTTCACAACTTACCTGCTTGTCCGCTATCTTTCTATCTTTTGAATAAATTTTGAAAATATATAAACACATTTGCGTCATTTCTGTTGCAATATTGTCTATAGCTTTCTCCTTATTGCTATCTATTAAGTAATTCTCCAATAATAGAGATGCACCAAAACCAAGTAACGCACCGATTGCCGTATTAGCGAAATCACTTAATCCAAAAATGATTTTAACTGATCTGGGCATATCTTCAAGATTATTTATTACATTGCAAACAATACAATATATAAAGACGAATATTGCAACACCTACAAATACCCAAACCCAAACTGATAATCTTTTGCGTTTGTTCGGTTTATTCATATTCACTTGTACATTGCGTTGTTTTTTACTCATAGGCGACAAACTTTCTCAAACATATTACACCTAATAGTATATTAGGTGTAATATGTATAAAGATATTGACTGGGTAAATTATGTATGTGACACCTAATTATAATAGAATTGTCAAATTTCATAATAACAATAAAAAAATCGACGCAACCTCTTGCGTTTTTTGTCGAAATGTGATATAATTTAGAAAATTCTTTGACACCTAATATACTATTAGGTGTCGTTCTTTCTACAATAAAAAAGCAGTCGTTAGGCCATAAAACGCTGCTTTTTTCTTATTAATTGAGCATTTTTCCAAGGCGGTTCATCATCTCTTTTTTATGAATTAAAAAGGTATGAGCATATTTTTTTAGGGTTACGGCAGGTGATTTATGCCCCAGCAGTTCTGAGAGCGTTTTAACATCCATACCGCATTCCAACGCACGTGTTGCAAAAGTGTGTCTTAATGCATGAAACCCTCTGTGCTTCAAATTTAACGATTTCAAAAGCGATTCAAAATTCCGCTGATATGTTCTGTTTGAAATCCCCTCACCATTTTTGCTTATTACAAGCTTTGAGGGGATTTTTTTATGCTCCTTCATTAGAGGGATGAGCTGTTTAGGCAATGGTATTAATCTTATTGATGTTTCGGTTTTCGGAGTGTCTACAATCCGACCAAATTGCCCATTTAGATTTACGCCATAATGACACGTTTTATCCACCATCAGCGTACCGTTTGAAAAGTCTATGTCGCTCCATTCAAGAGCTAACAATTCACCTATTCGCAAACCCGTGTAAAGGCAAATCAGGACACCCAACATATACGGTTTTTCCCCGTCTCTGACCGCTTGCTCTATCTGCTTCTGTTCCGCCACCGAGAAGCATTCAATTTGCTTTTCTACTGCCTTGGGCCTTTTTAGCTTATCCCCCACCATATCATTGATATAACGCAAATTGTATGCCGTATGTAGTGAGTTCTGCACGACAGTTATGATCGAATTCACTGCGCTCGAAGACAGCCCTGCCCCAGTTCTTTTATTGCCGCATTTAAGTAATTCCGAGATATACTTCTGCAATATAATTGGCGTTAATTCTTGCAATTCTATATCTCCAACAGACGGGATTAAATGATTATTAATAATTTCCGAATAGCGTTCAATTGTTCTGTGTTTTGCCGATATCCTGACATAGTTGTTTAGCCATTCAGTAAGCCATTCACCGTACTTCATTTGTTCCTCCAAAAATATAATTCATATTACATTTTATAAAATATAGGTGTAAAAAAATAGCGTCCCCGCTCCAATGAAAAAAGACCGCATTATATGCGGTCTTTCCGAGTTGTAATTATTATCTTTCAAAAAGATTAATTCTCTTCGATATCACTTTTCGCAACAGGGATATATACCATTTTAAGCGGTATCATCTTTCTATATTTATCGCTCAGTTTTTCATAATATTTCAATATCAATTCTACGAGTTCCGTTCCGTTGATACCGCGTATTATAGGCGTATTTTCCAAGTATCTCTGCGCATTTTTTGTATAGTTAGATAACGTAACAAACAAGCCGTAATCCCCTTCACGCATTGCGCCCTTCAAGGATTGTATCGTAGCTTCCTTGATATCCCCGTCTTGACTTTTAACTTGAACTACAATCCGGGGCGGCAACTCATCCTTATAGGCTTTAATATCTATTCCACTATCGCCACCATGAGGAGATTGCTCTGTACGATATCCCATCGCATTTAGTAAATCTGCGACAAAATTCTCAAAATCATATCCTTTCAGATTCTTGCTAAGCTCTTTTAATATATAATCTTTTGTGCTTTCTATGATATCATCGGCGGTGGCCGCAACGGTTTCATCTTCTTCCTCGGTTGAGGTAAAAATAGGCTTTACAGTCTTTGCGCTCATTGCCTCCAAAAATTCATCACTATAATTTTTCACGGTAAAGAAAGACATTGCCGAACCGATTTCATGCAACGCCCCCTGCGAAAAAGCTGTCCTCGGTAAATGTTTTAACCATTTTACCTTTCGTTGTTGCACATATTCCCAATGCGCATCGGGGTTAAAAATATAGTCGCTCTCAACAACCCCCAGATTTACCATTCTGTTCGATTTGGACGGAAAAACGACATAATCACCAATTTGGACTTCGTGACAAAAACGATATAGCATACCCACGCCGTTTGCTATAGATTGTTTCGGCTTATCGGGATAAGTTTCAGCATATTTCTTTTTGAACGCATCCCTGCTGTTCTCAATTTGGGATAAATCCCCCATAGCTCTCCAGCCAACTGCTATCGTTTTATCTTGCAAGAATAAATTATCGTCCTGCGTATGTATGCCCCAAATACGTTTCTCTTCTGTTTTCATCGTTTCACCTCGCTTTTAATTATAGCATAGTTAGACGGATTTTACAAGCTGTACAAACACAAAAAACGATCGCACTTCTGCGACCGTTCTTTGAACCTTATCATCCGTCAGCGTTATGTATTATAGACTTGATAATGCCCGCATTACCAGGTCTATATCTTTGTTCTCTAATTCCTGGATGATATGCAAGTATGTCTTCTGTGTAGTATTAATACTTGCATGCCCCAGCCTTCTCGCCACGCTTGCAATGGATACCCCGGCAAACAACAAAAGCGACGCATGGGTATGTCTCAATCCGTGGATAGAAATTGTTGGAATCCTCGCTAATTTACACCGCCTTCTCAGCACATCGTTAACCGTGGAATTGTACACTTTACACCCCACAAACAACGGTTCATCCTCAGGTTTATTCTTGACCAATTCCGAAAACTGCACGACTGTCTGCCAGTCTATTTGGATTTTGCGGACGGAGGTTTTATTCTTGGTGGGCAGAAAACCTCCTTTGCCTTTATAATCCCACGTCTTTCCAATTGACAGAGCCTGGTGCGAAAAATCAAAATCTTTCGGCGTAATTGCCAAGGCTTCCGAAAACCGCATCCCCGTTTTAGCAACCAATAAAATCAGCCAATCCCAATTTACATCGCCTTTTAAATCAAGATTCACCAATAAGGTGTGCAGTTCGAATTGACTCAGATACTTGGGTTTCTTTTCCCGCGGCTCCTTGCCTTTAATAATTGCTTTTCGGGTAGGGTCACGAGGTATCAGCCCCTCATCGACCGCATCCAATATCGCACCTTTGAGTTGATGGTGAAAATCCATAGTTGTCTGGCGTTCATGGAATTTAGCATAATCATTCAACAACCGTTGGTATGCAGTTCTATCCATATCACACATCTTTAAGTCAGGGATTAATTTTTTAAGCCACGAATGAGCTAACAAATATTTGTTCATCGTAACTTTTCTAATCGCCCCTTCCTTGTAAACTCTTATCCAGCGTTCAAAATAATCGCTGAACAATTCTTCTGAAACTT
>ERZ777305.3523-NODE-3523-length-10592-cov-2.791781_pt1 | contig 10592 bp, 12 predicted proteins | sample MGYA00374965_ERZ777305 | MGnify/ENA primary metagenome ERZ777305 (study PRJEB29328, sample SAMD00013331) | mouse gut metagenome | study: EMG produced TPA metagenomics assembly of the Metagenome analysis of fecal microbiota from mouse which was promoted...
TCAGCGCGGAATGCACCCCATACTTCTTTACCGGCAGAATTCCGGTCATATAGGCGAGCGCCACATAAGGCTGATCCTTTAAGAGATTCCGCAGGAAATCCAGGTACTGCTTCTGCAGATCCTCCGAGCTCTGGCGCTCCCGCATCACGCAGTCCCATTCGTCGATCAGGAAAATGAATTCTCTCCCCGTTTTCGCGTAGATCTGCTCCAGCGCGGCAGCAAGAATGGTTTCCTGATCAGAAAACAGTTCCCCATACGTCTGCCGGATTTCCTGAAGAACAACCCGTTCCAGATATTCCCAAACCTCCTCATTTTTTGCGCGGATCAGAAACTGCTGCATATTCAGAAAGATCACATCATACCGGTTCAAATATTCCTCGAACGCCGGGTCACTCTCAATCCTCAACCCGGCAAACAGCTCCCGGGAATCGCAGGAGCGGCTGTAATAGGCGGCCAGCATTTTCAGCGCCATGGATTTCCCGAAGCGCCTTGGACGGCTGACGCAGATAAACTGCTGTTCCGTATCCAGATATTTATTGGTATAGGAAATCAGTCCGGTCTTATCCACATATATTTCAGAGCGGATTGCTTTTAAAAATCCGTTTTTTCCCGGATTCAGATATATTCCCATAAAACACCTTCTTTCTTTCCAACGGGCGCAAACCGACGCCGTATCGTATCCTGCCGATATATTTCCATATCATTCCGACATGCCCTCTAGTGATGCATATATCTATCATAATGTATATAATCCGAACAATTCATTTGTTTGTATGATTTATTTATTTGTATGATTCATTTGATTTACTTGCTTTGTCAGGTTCTCTTGTTTATTTAATTCCCTCGTTTCATTTGATTCACAGATTTCGTATGAGTTCACAGGTATCGTATAATTTGCATGATTTGCATAATTTGTATAATTTTTATATCCTGAATAATCAGCGCACTTTGCATGCTCAAAAATAAAAATATCTCACAACCAGCACATTCCGATCATTTCACTTATTTACTTATTTCAGGAATACAAATATAAGTCCTTTCAGCGGACGCAATATTGATTTATGCCGGAGGCCGATATACTCAAGTTCTGAGATTTATCAGCGCTGGTATAATGTTTGTCACAATTATACCATATAGAAAAAACACTGTAAAGCTTGCTTCAAAACATTACTGTCACAACAGGTTTTCTCGCTCCGTTATTCCAACTTCCGTTCCGCCATGCCACATACAGAATAGCTAAAACGAATCCGCAGCTCTTCTCTGACTCTCTCCGCCCTGCTCGCAGACTGTTCAAATATATGAAAATCCGCAGTTTACTTGAAAACGATTCAATTCTAAACAATTAAATTCAGGACAAATCTCCTCAAAACAGATCACCTCAAAACAAATCCGGCGCATATCCCGGGCAGGCCCGCGATATGCGCCATTATAACAGTTCAGTACCAAAAAGGAAGGTCGTCCCGCGACGAAGCGCGAATTCTGCTGATCGCCATGCCGTATCACGCAGAACGCAACGACAGCAAGTGTCATCCATTCAAAATCCAGATTCAAAATAAAATCGTATGCGCCGTGAATCAGCGTCGGCACCGCCAGACTCAGCGTCAGAAGCGTGGCGGAACGGGCTTCATATTCATTCTGCGCCGCCTTGCGTGCCATTCCGAAATAATAGCCCATATAAACTCCGCAGAATGCGTGAAGCGGAATGGATGTAAGCGCACGCATAACAGCGACCTGATATCCGCCGCCGCTGAATATGTACAGAATATTTTCAATCGTAGCAAACCCGAGCGATCCGCAGACACAGTACACAATACCGTCAAAGGTGCAGTTGAATTCAGGATTGTTCCATACCCTGCGCCGTACCGCTTCCCGCTTGCAGAATTCCTCCACCAGCGCCACGCCGATAAAATTCTCCGCAAGCAGATATGCAACACCTTCGGTATTTGTAAAAATCCCGGCAAACAGGCGCTGCAGCATCAGCTCGGCCGCCACGGCCGGAACCGCGGACAGCACGCCTGCAAAAAACACCTTTGCAAGCAGCCCCACCGGTTCCTTTTCCACCCCGTCCATCCGGTAGACATACCGGATCAGATAGATGGACGGAAATACAGCCAGCAACATTAAAAACATGCTTCCACCTCTATCAACAGATTCTATGGATCCGGCTTTGCCATACAGCCGAAAAACAAGGTCTTCTGCAGCCGCCGGACAAAAGCACTAAAATATAATATCTTTCTTACGGTGCAGCAGCTTGCCGCCGTTCACAATCAGAAACGCCCCCATCAGCGTGCCGCCCACAATCGTAAGAATCCCGAACACAATATTGAACGCTCCAACCGACTTCATCGCCTTATATACCTTTTCCATTATGGATACCTCTTTTCTGTATGCTCTGATCTGCTTGCCGTGCAGTCAGGCTCTGCTGCATGTTCCTGGCCCATGCTGCGCGCCTCTCACGGACACGCCCGCCCCGCAGCTTTTACCTGCCTTCGCCCTGCTTTCATACCTGCCGCCGCATTTCTTATGTCCGCAGACGTACTCTGCTCTGCTGCAATTTACCTGTCCGCGGTTTCATGTCATATCCGCTCTGCTGCGCCGTACTGCTCGTAATACTTGTCAATTGCTGCCTTGATCACGTCATTAATCACTACGCGTCCGCCGCATTCCCTGTTGTAGAGATGCTCCACCACATCCGCCATGGAAACAATCGCATTGGCAGGAATGCCGTACAGCTCCGTAATCTCCGCAAGAGCGCTCTTCTCTCCCTTTCCGCGTTCCATGCGGTTCAGCGATACAATCAATCCCTTTATCTCAATCTCGCCCTGCGCCTTCAGAATCGGAAAGGTCTCTTCGATGGATTTCCCCGAAGTCGTCACATCTTCGATAATCACTACGCGATCCCCGTCCTGAATCGGGCTTCCGAGCAGAATGCCGGCATCGCCGTGATCCTTGATCTCCTTGCGGTTCGAGCAGTAACGGATCTCCGCCCCGTACAGCTCATGGAGAGCCATCGCTGTAGTTACGCTGAGCGGAATTCCCTTGTAGGCCGGCCCGAAGAGCACGTCGAAATCCAGCCCGTAATGATCATGAATTGCCCGCGCGTAATATTCGCCGAGCCTTTTCAGCTGTCCGCCTGTCACATAAGCGCCCGCGTTCATAAAAAACGGAGACTTCCGTCCGCTCTTCAGCGTAAAATCACCGAACTTCAGTACATTGGCCTCCACCATAAAATCAATAAATTCTTCCTTATACTGCTCCATCGCCTTCCAAATCTCCTTCTGTACCGGGGCTTTTCCAGCCTGTCCTTCCTTAGTTTACCATAAAATCAGGAAATTATCAAATACTTTTGCGGAACGCCGAAGCTTTCTCGCACCCAACCAGAAAAGCCGGAGACTTTTTTCTCCTGCTTGAGTTCTTCGTTTCATTATGCTATAGTAGCTTCAAAAAACTGCCGGAATCAGCGGGGAAATCGTTTGGCATCTGCAAAGCAGAATGAACTGGATGAGTACAATAAATCTGCAAGTAGAATATTTATCTTTTTTGATGATTTTTACGGGAAATAACATAGCTTTCCCAGGGCAGTGTAAGCATTCAGGATTAAGAGAACAAGTAAGTTTAGGAGGATACGTAAGTTTGAGGGGACAAACAAGCGGAAAAGCATCCTCTTCTTGCTTAATTTATTTAATAAAGTTTAAGATACCTGCTCTCCTGTACCAAACGAAGTTTTCCGTAATAAATACAAAAATAATTCTTACAGAGGAGACTTCCGCCACGAATACAAAAGCAATTCCTGCAAAGAAGTTTTCCTGTCATGAATACAAAAATGGTTTTTACAGGGGAGTTCCCTGCCATGAACACAAAAACGATTCTTACAGAAGAGATTTCCTGCCCTGAACATAAAATTAATTTACAGAGGAGTTCCCTGCCATGAACACAAAAACGATTCTTACAGAAGAGATTTCCTGCCATGAACATAAAATTAATTTACAGGGGAGTTTCCCGCCAAGAATACAAAAATAATTCTTAAAGAGTAGGCTTCCCGCCACGACCACAAAAAATGATTTTTACAGAGGAGGTTTCCTGCCATGACTATAAAAATGATTCTTACCGATCTTGACAAAACACTGCTCCGCTCGGACAGCACTTCTTCGGAGTATACAAAACGGGTTTTAAAAGCCTGTCAGAACCGCGGAATTTTTGTGGTAATCGCCACAGCGCGGTACTGGATCGGGGCGGAGCGCCATATCCTTTGAGCTCCAGCCGGACTATGAGATTACAACGGACGGAACGCTGATACATCGCTGTGGGAAGCATATTTACAGCTGCTGCATAAATACAGAAACTGCCAACCAAATTATTGCTGAGCTGCTGCGGTACAATCCGAAAACAGAAATTACGGCTGCCTCCGGACGCCTCGTTTTCTGGAACAGCCCTCATATTTCCGAGTCCCTCCGGCTGAACAAAGCAGTTTTTCATACCTACGAAAAGCCGTTAGATCTACCGATCAACAAAATTGCCGCGTAGCTCCCGGACAGCGGCATGGCGGCACGGATTGCATCGGAAAACCACTGCCGCCTGCAGAGCTACTGCGGCGAAAACATGTATGCTTTCCTCCCGGAAAAATCAGGCAAAATACAGGCGATTCTCAAGCTCGCAGGGATGCTTGATATCTCCCTCGACAACATTGCAGCCTTCGGCGATGATATCAGCGATATCGAGATATTTGCTTTAAAAGTAAATAGCATCCATTCCAACAACAAACAGAAAAAGCAGTCAAATAAAAACCGGGCAGATAGTTTTTATATATGTCTGATTTTTCTAATAATTCTCATTTTATACATATAAAACCCTGCCCAGCGTTTGTACCTCTGCCGTCCTCTATTTTACGCACCCGATCAGCTCCTTAATATCCTCCACGCGGCTGCTCTTCATATACTGCTCAATGCCTTCGATTACATCGAGCGTTGCCCGCGGATTATAGAAATTTGCTGTACCGACAGCCACCATCGAAGCGCCCGCCATCAGAAATTCAAGTGCATCCTCGGCCGTAGCGATGCCTCCCATACCGATAACAGGGATCGATACGGCATTCGCCGTTTGATAAACCATGCGCAGCGCCACCGGCTTCACAGCCGGGCCGGACATTCCGCCCGTTTTGTTTGCCAGCAGAAATGTCCGCCGGTTTATGTCGATCTTCATCCCGGTCAGTGTGTTGATCAGGGAAAGCGCATCCGCGCCGCCTGCTTCCGCCGCCTTCGCTGTCTGGGTAATATCCGTTACATTCGGGCTCAGTTTCATAATAACGGGCTGCTTCGCATGCTGCTTGATTTCGCGCGTAATCGACTCCACCATGCGCGGGTCCTGACCGAAAGCGATGCCGCCCTCCCTGACGTTCGGACAGGAGATATTGATCTCCAGCAGATCGACCGGCGCATCTGCAAGCTTCTCCACAACCGCGACATAGTCTTCGGTTGTTTTTCCGCAGACATTAACAATGATGCGCGTATCATAATGCTTCAGAAAAGGGATATCCCTCTCCAGCAGCACATCCACGCCCGGATTCTGCAGCCCGATCGCATTCAGCATCCCGCCGTAGGTCTCCGCCACGCGCGGTGTCGGATTTCCCGGCCACGGTACATTTGCAACTCCCTTCGTCGTCACCGCGCCGAGCCGGTTGAGATCCACCAGCTCCGCATACTCCATGCCGGAACCGAAGGTACCGGACGCCGTTGTCACCGGATTTTTAAATTCCACGCCTGCTATTGAAACCCTTGTATTCATATATTATCTCCTCCTGCCCGCAGCAGCCTGTCCTGCTTTGTTCCGCAATTCTGTTTTACCCCTTCGTTCCTTTCCGCCCCGCGGATATCCTGCGCCTCCGTCCGTTTCAGACGGAAGCTGTTTTCCTTTTGTCTTGGCTCTGCCTGCCTACAATTCAATCTCATCCGCAAAAAATACCGGCCCGTCCTTACAGACCCGCTTGTTGTGTACATGGCTGTGACTGTCCTTCTCTTTTGACTGGCAGACGCATGCAAGACATGCCCCGATGCCGCATGCCATGCGTTCCTCCAGCGACAGCTGTGCCGGGATGCCGAGTTCGGTTGCGTAAGCCTTCACTCCGCGCTGCATCGGAACAGGCCCGCAGGAATAAATCATATCGCCTCGCACAGCCTTTTCCCGGGCAGCGTCAATTACATTTCCCTTTGTTCCGATGCTGCCGTCATCCGTAGCAATAATCACACGGCAGCCCAGCGCCTCGAATTCTTCCCGCAGAAAGGTTTCGCCGTCCCGATACCCGAGCACTGCTGTTCGGATGCCGGGCAGCGCCCTGGCAAGCGCCAGAAGCGGAGGAATGCCGATGCCTCCGCCCATCAGCACCGCATGCCCGCCGTCTGCAGGAAGCCCCTCAAGTGAATAGCCGTTGCCGAGAGGCCCCATAATTTCAATGGTCTCCCCGGCTTTTCTCTCCGAAAGCTCCCTCGTTCCTGCACCTGCAATGCGGTACACAAGCCTCAGCCTGCCCCGTTCCCTGTCGATCTCGCACAGACTGATCGGCCGCGGCAGAAGTCTGCTTGCATCCCGGCAGTACACTGATACAAACTGGCCCGGAACAGCCGAAGCGGCCACCTCGGGTGCTTCCGGCCGCAGCCACAGGCCGCAGATTCCTTCTGCAAGCTTTTCTGTCTCCTCAATCAAAGCAGCTGTTTTTCTGATATCCGCCATATTCTCTACCGTTCCTCTCTTCCTTTTTCACAGGTCTGTTTAACTGTTGTTCCGCTTTTATTCTTGCTTCACTGATATAACTCAATTTTTTCTTTCATGTCCGCCGCAGGTTTTTCCATGTATGGTTTTGCCGTCTGTTTATCTGCGGGATGCCTTCTCATGGTTTCCGCTGCTTCTACGTTTCCTTCCTGCTCCGCGCTGCTCTTTCCCTGTTGGGACATACTCTTCCGCTGCTTCTGCAGTCTATCTTTCCCTCCTGCTTCTGCTCCGCGCCGCTCTTTTCCCTGCATGGGATGCCCTTCCTTTTTCCCGTATCTTCCTTTTCCATTCTATACAAGAAGCGCGAAAAAGGCAAGCCGAATGTTTTTGTTTCAGATGGAAAGGCACTTTCTTACACGCCGCGGAATACAGTAATATGAAACCCGAAGCGTCGAGGTATCCCTTGCAATCCTTTCAAAAACCGCTGAGCGCCAAGGAAGAAAGCGAACAGCTCGAACTGCTCCGCCGCGGCAGCCCTGCCGCGCGGGAAATTCTTATCGAGCGGAATCTGCGTCTGGTGGCACACATCGTAAAAAAATATAATCTCCCGGAACGGGATTTTGACGATTATATCTCTATCGGAACAATCGGGCTGATCAAGGCGATCGATACCTTTAATCCGCAGAAAGGCATCCGGCTGGCAACCTACGCCTCCCGATGCATAGATAACGAGCTTCTGATGATGTTCCGGAGCGGCCGGAAGCAGTCCAGAGAGGTTTCTCTCTCCGAGCCGATCGGCTCGGACCACGACGGCAACGAGATTACGCTGCTCGATATTATCGAAACCGAGGACGAAGCCGTGGAGGATCGGCTGTATCTGGAAAGCAACAAAAAGCAGCTGCACCGCTATCTGTTTCACGCCCTGAACGGCAGAGAACGGGAAATCCTGCTGTACCGCTACGGCCTGTACGGCTATCCCGAACGGACACAGCGTGAAATTGCCGACGAGCTGAATATTTCCCGCAGCTATGTAAGCCGGATCGAGAAAAAAGCGCTGCGGAAGCTGCGGGAAAAGTTTGAACAGAATTAGACGGCAAAGGACGCAGAAAAACGCCAAAAACGGGGCAAAATCAGCCTGGCCGCAGACGGCCGCCGGTTTTGCCCCGTTTTCCGGTATTATTCTTTTCCGATATTATTTCGCTTGTGCTCTCGGAGTGCAGGTTTTCCTCATTCTTCTTTTGTATTTCTGCCGGATTCCGGATTGGCTCTGCGCCTCCCTGCCATAGCTTTATTCGGCTGCTTTCTGACGGATCAGGTCAAATTCTGCTGCATCATTACTGAATTTGACAAAAATCTTCTGCTGCGCATGCGGGCAGCTTTCCATCGCGGTGCCCTCCTCATCCCGGATGGCCAGCACCTGGGCCGTAACGTCCCTGCCGGACGGCTTCATAATTTCTACCTCGTCCCCTGTCGAAAACTTGTTGCGTTGCTCCATCTCACACCAGCCGTCTGAGGCGGATCGGATAATTCCGAGATAGGTATAACTTTTGATATAAGTGTTGTTATCGTAAATCTGTGCCTCGGGCGTCGGTTTATGAAAGAAAAATCCTGTGGTATACTGTCGGTAAGTGCATTTTTCAAGCTCTTCGCGATAATAAGAAAGGTTTTCCCGATAGCATTCCTCCGACAGAAAATAATCGTCGATCGCCCGGCGGTAGGTTCTTGCTACGGCCGCTACATAGAGCGCCGTCTTCATGCGCCCCTCGATCTTGAAGCTGTCAATGCCCGCCTCCACCAGCTCCGGTATATGGTCGATCATGCAGAGATCCCGGGAATTGAAAATATAAGTGCCCCGGTCATTCTCAAATACCGGCAGATAAACACCCGGTCTTGTCTCCTCCATCAGATAATACTTCCAGCGGCAGGGATGAGTGCATGCACCAAGATTCGCATCTCTCCCTGTAAAATAATTACTCAACAGGCATCTTCCTGAATAAGAAATACACATTGCGCCATGAATAAAAGTTTCCAGTTCAAGCTCCCCAGGAATGTTGGCACGGATTTCCGCAATCTCCGCAAGAGAAAGTTCCCGCGCTGTTACGACTCGCGTCGCACCCATCCGGTGCCAGAACCGGCAGGTGCGGTAATTTACATTGTTTGCCTGCGTGCTCACATGAATATCAATTTCCGGCACCGTCTCCCTCGCGATCTCAAACACACCCGGATCGGAGATAATCAGCGCATCCGGCGCAAGCGCCCTGAGCTCTCGAAAATACTCTTCCACCCCTGCCAGATCGCGGTTGTGCGCCGTAATATTGGCCGTCACATAGACTTTTTTGCCGTACCTGTGCGCAAACGCAATCCCTTCCTGCATATCCTCCGCAGAAAAGTTTTTTGCCTTCGCGCGCAGCCCGTAAAGCTCACCGCCGATATAAACCGCATCCGCCCCGTAGATCACGGCGGCCTTCAGCACCTCCAGGCTGCTCGCCGGAATCAGCAGTTCCGGCTTTTTTCTTTTTCGTATCCCGCTCATTTCCATACTCCGCAATTCTGTATTCCGCAATTTCCGCAGTCCGTCCTGTCATGTACTGCGATTTCCATTTTCTGTATAGGCAGATCACGCCTTCTTCTTTCCGGTCAACGGCGGTATGCATAAACCCTATGACGGCTTCTTTTCCTGACAGCAGCCGCACACGGATACCGCATGCCGGTTTCCTTTCCTGATAACAGCTTTTTCCCCGAAAAAGCATTTTTCCGGCTGACAGCCGCATACCGATACCTCATACTGTTTCCCCCACCGCGGCTTCTCAACTCCGGAACGTCGTAACTGCCATACCATCGCCCACCGGCAGCACCGCCGTATTCAAATCCGCACGGTGGGTAAGTTCATACAGGTATTCCCGCATCCTTTTGTGAATGGTTCGATCCCGCCGAAGAATCGTAAATTTCGAATCTGCGATGCTCCCCTCCTGCAGCACGTTGTCAGTTACAAATATCCCGTCCGGACGAAGCAGACGAAGCAGATAAGGCAGAAATTTCATATACTGTCCCTTCGCCGCATCAAGAAAAATAAAATCGTACGGCTCGGAAAAGGATTGACCGAGCCATGCCGAGCGCTCTGCTGCAGGCAGATAGATTTCCTGCAGTCCCGCCGGTTTTCCGGAAAAATCCCCTGACATCCCGCAGGCTGCTGCGGGTTCCTGCCCGTCCGGGTTCTCCGGAAAAGGCCTGCCTTCCGCTCCCTCTTCAGAATCCGCCTCCGGTTCTTCTGAAAACCATCCCCCGCGCTTTGCAGGGACTTCCGCCGCATCCCCGGCCAGAAGCGCGATACGCTCTGCATGCGGCGCATTTCTGAGATTTTCCTTCGCCGGGCGCAGGCGCATCGGTACCTTCTCAATCGTAGCAATCAACGCACCCTCCGGCATATATTCGCTCATGTACATGCAGGAATATCCGACAGCCGTGCCCACCTCGAGAAGGCGCATCGGCCGCCGCATTCTCAAAAGGAAACGAAGGAGCGCCTGCGCATCCTTCCGGATGATCGGAACCTCCTCCCGGACAGCCCGCTCCTCCAGCTTTATCAGATATTCCGGCTCTTCCGGATCAAGCGCGCGGAGATAACCGGAAATCCGCTCGTCTACAATCACGCTGCGCCTCCCGTCCCGGAAACTGAAGAGTTGTTCCTGCTACTCCCTGCTTCCAAAGCGCTGCTGCTCTTCCCGCCGGAAGCCACAATGCTGTTCCCGCTCTCTCCCGGGCTCAAAATTCTGCCGCTCTTCCCGCCGGAAGCCGCAGCGCTGTTTCTGCTCTCTCCCGGGCTCAAAATTCTGCCGTTCTTCCCTCCGGAAACCGCAGCGCCGTTCCCATTTTCTCTTGCTTCCCAGGCTCTG
>ERZ777305.3524-NODE-3524-length-10587-cov-2.786745_pt1 | contig 10587 bp, 11 predicted proteins | sample MGYA00374965_ERZ777305 | MGnify/ENA primary metagenome ERZ777305 (study PRJEB29328, sample SAMD00013331) | mouse gut metagenome | study: EMG produced TPA metagenomics assembly of the Metagenome analysis of fecal microbiota from mouse which was promoted...
TTTATTTATTAGCCGCTCATCATAGAATTATTTCTAAAATGTGCCGTCTGTTTATACTCCTGGTATTTCTGTTCTCTGTCAGACTCCGCACTGGACCAATCGCCAATGCCAAGGTCAACTGGTGGTCCTATTGGAGTATCAATCTCTTTAAACATTCCATATTCATTATATATAGACTTTCTTACGTCAAGTATAAATAACGTTTTGATATTATCAAATGCTTTGCTTGACACTGACATTAGATTATCATCATTTTTTACTTTAAACGTGACCGTAATAATTTCATCGTCCATATCAGAAAATGGTTTGTTTATGAATAGAATATTTGGCTCATAGAACATCATTCTCAGAGCAGGCATCATTGTACCTAGGAGCTGGGCATCTGCATAATTTAACGCATTACCCCAAGCTCTAGCATAAATATTTGCTGAACTGTAGCGTCCATATTTATTAGGATACATGTTTCCAAATCCGGCTCCAGTTAAACCTGTCGTCTGGCTTGATGTACTATACCCTTCAAAATAGTTCTTTATTCCAATTACTTCGCATCCACCAACAAGAGCTGGTGGAATTCTGAAACCATTGTATCTACAGTCACCAAAAAATGCACCCAGTGAACTTGCTGTGTCAGGGTTTTCATATGCATTATCGCCATCCGATACCCTAAATAATGCACTTATTTTAAACGTTTTTCTTATGAGCTGAGGAATCAGCTCATCCAATGTAGGAAGTGTTTCCTCAACAAAAACTCTCTGAAGATATTCCATTGGAGAACCGATTTCTTTCTGTGGTAACACTTTAAGAACTCTACCGCAAGCCCTCATTCCCGCCGTATATAGCATCGAAATGTCCATATAATCACATCCCTCTCCACATGTTTGCTATCTGCCTTGCAAGTTTTCTTTCTGTAGAAACAATGATTCTGTCAGAGCCATTTTTAATCTCCACATTGCCAGTCTTTCCATACATGCTAATGTTTGTAGGGTCTATATCGAATGCTTCACAAACACTCTTTACATTGTCAGAACCTTTTCTGAACATTTCAGCAATATCCCGCCCATAAACTGCGATAGTCTGGTCAGAAAACATTGCACTCTCCATCGCAGGGTTCACAAACTTCGTTGTGACTGAAGCCTGAGAACTCTGTCCTGTATACGATTGACTCACAATTGTCTTTTCCGCATCACCATATGCTTCCAGATGAGATGGTGTATTTACCTCATCATAAGCAACAGTGATAGGCGGTGCGAGTATGTATGAAATATTCCCCTTTTTCGTAATGTTTGCCAGCCCTCTGTAACTAAACGAAGGGTTCTCATTCTGAAGGATTGCCCTTGTGAGCTTTGTACCGGGGCAACCCGGACCGTCGTCAAGCGTTTCAACGGTGCCTCTAATGAGATTTCCGTCAACCCACCATTTGATGACTCTGTGACAAGTACAAGGAGGCATAACAACACTAATCCTCTGGATAGGCTGTCCTACAGGATGACCCGCTTCTCCTTTGAACTTATTGTTTCTAATAAGCTCCTGAATAATCGTAGTGCTAAGGCTCTTAACCATAGCATCAGCTTTATAGTATCTTTTGTTTCTGTTCGTACAGTCAAGAGACTGCAATATTGTATTGAAACGGACATAGGTCAGTCCGTTATCATTCAATGGTTGTAAGTCGGATACTTCTTTGAAGGTATTGTCATTCTCCATTAAGACGTATCCAACTGCTTCTTCTAATGCTGCCATTCTTCATCATCTCCTTTCTATTTTCCTTTTGTCCTAAGAATAACTATCTGTACCGGTACACCTACAACTGGTTTCATCTCGTAACATTTGAGCGTTATCGTTCCATCACCGATTATCAAGTTAGAAATGCAGTTGTATGATTCGAGTTGCGCCTGTGCTCTGGGTACATCATTATTCTGAACCGGACTAATAATAACCGTGTCTGTTGACCTAACCGCTGCGACTTTAAGAATCGCAGTATATGGAGGTTCGTCTTTATCCGTTCCCGTAAAGTAATCTGGAGATATGTACGCTGACTGGTTATATAACACCGTAGACGCCCCAAGCGCATCCTTCAGCTTATTACATTCTGCCCGCATCTCATAGAACCGTGTACTGATATCTTCGTTAAGCTCTATCATCTCGTTGACCCTTCTTGTAAGGTCAAGAACAACGTCCTCAGTCGTTCTGCCAAGAAACTCCTGTTTTGCAGAATAAGCTTCTTTATATTTATACGGATTAAAGTATACAATGTCCGCCGAGGTATGGAAATACACAGGGACATTATTTTTGTCACTAAGTTCAACCTTTTTTACAGCCATCTACTTTCACCTCCTTGTTCTATAAGAGGTGGCAAATTCGGACTAGGCCCGTGCTGATAATTGCCACTGTTAATCATAGCTATAAACTCCTCATGAGAAACATAATCTGACAGTACATACTCATTTAATGCATAAGAAAACCCTTCTCCAGAAGAATTCACTGCATAATTGAACATGGTATTATGATACCATGTGAACGTTCCAAGTTCCATAAGTTCAAGACCTCTGAACATTCTACCGTTTGCTTCATCAATTGTGAGGTTTGATATTCTTGCTCCTGAGTTGGCAAGAATAAAGTCAAATAACCCGTTATCCTTTCCAATGATAATCGTTCCTTCCGAAGTAATATATGACTTCGTAGCCACAACTTCCGGAAGAGGGTCGGTGGACGGGCCACCAGTGCTGACCACCTTTAAAAATAGATTTACAGGCCTAGAATTCTCAAGTGACTCGCCATATTGAACGTTGATTGCTGAAATCACGCCTTCTTCGTCAACACTAATATTGTGACCAGCGATTACACCACCCAGCCTGTTATCAATACCTTCTGGAGCACCTTCAGGTGCCTCATAATCGGTTGTCTTTGCTGTAGGAAGAATGTATTTATTTGCATCCTCTTCAATACCTTGAATCTTGTCTTCGTATTCCGCTATAAACCTCTCAGAATCCTCAAGAGCGCTAACTATATCACCTTTAAGATGTTTGCGGGCAATACAACGTGGCAGGAGCTCTGCTACGATTTCTCTACCTTGCACGCTTACAAGAATTGTACTTGAAGACGCGCCAGTGTAGATATCTACCAGTCTTGCAAAGTCAATTTCCTGTCTTTCACCACCATCTTTTTCAAGAACGAATACATTTTTATCCCCGTCCCATCCAAGAGTTGTAGCAACATGCTCAAGAGCAGTGTCCCACTCGAACGTACTGCCGTCATATCGTGTATAAGTAACAATACCTGTTGTCTTGTCGTATTCCTGATTGATGATAGCGAGGTCTAACAAATTTTTGTTAGCATGAACTCTGTCAACCTCAGGTATTTTCTGGTATTCAGGGACAATATCACCATCATCGAATTTACCTCTTGATATCTCATCGTTAACGTGTTTTGTGTAGTCTGCAATACTTACTGCTAACGCCGTAAGAGCATCGTTTGCCTGCTTTACGAGTATATTAATTGCGCCTTGAACTGTCGAGTACTCTTTATTATCAGGCCCAACAATCTTCTTATCCAAGTATACTCGGTCGGCAACACTCAACGGGTTAACAAATTCGAGTTCTTCACCAGTAACTTCATCAAGAAGCTGAAGTTGTACCGCCGGAAGACCCTTCAGGACTTGCAAATCCGCCATTATTTCCGCCATTTCCCATTACCCCCTCTCCTACATCTCGAACGACACCTTGTAAGAATGGAGAAATTCTAAGGTTCGCTCCTGTTTCAATATTACGTACTTGGTCTGTAATTATTCCGTAAAGTACATTGTCCTCTCTTACAAACATCGGGTCAGTCAATCTCGGGTCGTTCTCCTCAAAAATTACAATAGAAGGTACTTTCTTCTCTAACGCTGCAACCTTCTCTTTAAGCCCCGGAACATGTGTCACACCGTCATCCGCAGTATATCCTAGGATTTCGGTCTGAACAGATGATGCAATCGTCACAAACATTTCGATTGTATATATCCCTGCTTCATCGGGGTCTAATACTACATACTTCTCTGCAATTTCGTGAAGTTTATTAAGAGCGGCAGTTAACTGATTATTCAACTCGTCTAATCGGCTCTTAGTTGTAGCAGCGTGGGTTTCAGTGTTCGCATTACAATCCGCGATGAACTTGTCAACATCTTCTTTCAGTTTATTTAATCTTGTTGTAATCTCGTTGGCAACATTCTCATCAAGGTCGTACCGTTCATTAATTATGCCAACTAATTCAGCCAGCGCTCGCTGGTTTTGAATTAAATCGTTTGCGTCATCGTAAAAACGTGCCATTTAACCATCTCCTTTCTATCCCAGTATCATATCTGAGATTTCTAGCGTGATAGCACCATATTCGTATGCGTTTAGCTGTACAGCCAGATACCCTTCTTTAATAAACGATATATCAAGTTCATATGACTCCGTACCCGGAAGAATATCTGCAAAAGCTTTAAAGTTATTCACCACCGTGGAAGATGCTGTTGTCTTAAAACCAATCTTAGCTCCAGCATAACTCTTATAGTTCGTTGCTTCTCCACCGATATCATACTCAACAGTGGACTTCGCCTTGATTGTGAGTCTGTTATATTTCTTGATGTCAAGAAGCGTATCCGATACATAAGTCAAATAAACGTTATGCATAGACCTTTGGTTAAAATACATTGTACACACACCATTTGATTCGTTCATAGACTGCATTGAATATTGAAGCGGTCTCTGAAGTGTAGGACAATATGCGTACTGATTGTAAATAGTAAAAAATGAAGGGTTGATTACCCCATCCTTTATCAGAGGCGTAGAAATGTCAAACGGAACCCACTTCTCTCCATCCCCTATCTTTGCCGAAGTATATCGTATCAACTCCCCGTTATGATAAACATAGGGAGCGGAAGAATATACAACCGGCATCATTTCAGACAACTGAAATTTGTTATATGTTGATATAGGAAGAACCAGAGTTCCCTCTGGATACTCACCTTCTTCAACACTATATTCAGGAGAAAAAATGATTGTCGTAATCTCGACACCGCAAGGTACCCATAAACCTGTCTTTTGTTCTGGCTCATCCAAATCAGTGTAAAGCATCAACTCATTTGGGGTTCTATTTCCTTCTACTCCAAAGATAGTCACGCCCCTGACAATGTTATGCGGGATAAGGTTCTTATCCCCTTTAATTACCTGATTTCCCATCAGGTACTGTCCTTTTTTAATGATGATATCCTCAGTTCCGGGAATGTACTCTTTACCTCTCAACGGCTTACCAAACGATGCTCTAGTTATAATACCACTACTCATTATTTTCCTCCTCCTTTCTTTTAGATTATAGTATTACCGGTATCACTGGTATTACTGGGTTGTGCGCTCTGTTTATGTAGCAAAATAAGTGTTGGTAGGCAAACCATATTAAACAGTATGCCTACCAACTGATTGGAGTATAATCGCAAAAATGGAACTATCCATACGCTGCAGAACACCAAGACAAGTTTATCAATTATGAGTATACTTCACATGATGTTTTTTTATCGTAAAAACAGGTTTTGATTTACATAATCCAGTCGTGTGTGTATCTCTACAAGATACCATGTAAACGTAATCTATTGTAACAACCTTCAATCACAATTTTTAAAGGATTTCCAAAATGAAATGCAATATTTTAGTCATGAGAAAACAATAACCGTGCGTTCTCAGTGTTCTGCATTATCTGTATGTTGCCACGATATATTTCTATAAAAAAGAATAGGGATGCGATTCCCTATTCTTAAATTGGTATTAGGTACCCTGTCATTATACAATACCTAATACAATCAAAATCCTCGTATGATGCCAGATTATACTTCGCAATTACTTCTGCAACAGATTTTAACTTACACGTTGCCCACTTGTCTATAAACACTCCACCGGTCGCTAACCAATGAATTAACTTTAACATGTCCATCGCCCGACAAATAGTAGAGTCATATTCCATAAATCCGTTTGAGTAATCACTACATTTAATATCGTAGTCTGTTATAACACGCGCAACATTACTACCAACGGCACTATAGACAGTATCGTATGTCGTAACAACCACAATATTATCGTCAAAGTTACGATTCTCGGTAATACCAATTACCTGTATCTTAGTATCCGAATTAACATCTGGGGTATACGAGTAAAAGTTCATCTCTCTTATTGAGAGATGAACATCGTCGAAATCTGAGCTGTCGTAATGTAGTTCGTCAATATGGGGAGTACAGCTTTCATCCCTACTTAACCGATGCGTACTCAGAAACATTCTTGCTAAGTATATATTGTCCGACCACCCAAATGATGATGCAAGCTTATTGCCTCTGTCATCTTTAAAATAGGCTATATACACGTCCAACTCAATCCTCCTCCCCGTCATTTTCTCCGAATGGGTACTCTGTCATATTGCTCATGTTACTAAAGAACAAGTCAAAGGAACATATTCCTTTGACTACGTCTATGCATGAATCTTTACTGTCGATGATGACTCTCTGAGTCATCATCATTATTATACGCATTAATCTTTCCTTAAATAATCCTTTACAATAAGGCGCAGCACTTTCAGCCAACATAGATGGCAAAGCAGATACAGTATATGCTATATCTCCATGAATGATGTCTTGCGCCTGTTCCATCATAAACTGCGTCATGTAGAGGGATGTATCGTCTATCTCAGAAGTGTACAATTCTAACGTCGTGTCATTTGGATAGTACTCGTCGTCGGTATACTCCCTTATAGTTGTCGTATTTCCTGCCAGCATCAATATACACGCGTGAGAATTTAACTGAGCTAAGAATTGTTTAAATATTGGGAATCTGTCTGTTGTCGCTACATAAGATGTATCTGTGAATAAATTAAAATATCTGACCTCATATATTGTAACACATCTCATCTTTATCACTTCCTTTCATATCAATAATATATAAATATAAAAGGATACTGAGAAACTCAGTATCCTTTTTATTATCAATAATCTTTGATTACTTCACATCCAAGTTCAACCAATGTCTCCTTAAACAATTTATCCAAATCAGATGGTGTACATTTCTCGAATGTCTCCAGCTGAGATAAGAACTGATATTTCAAGTATGGAGTAGACAGTGATGTTGTAATAGATGGGTGTTTCTTGAGTGCCGTGTTAACAGACATAATCTGATAGTCACGTCTATCAATGTAGTGACTAAAATCAGGTCTCTTCATGACAAGCTTATCATCTCTAATAAGCTGTCTTATGATAATTTCTCCTTGCAATGAAGATGCTGAATTACCGGCCTGTATAATCAAGTCGAGCATAAGTTGCGCCATCTCTTCATATGAGTCACACCCCTCATGGTTCTTTGTATCAATAAGCTTCTTAATTGAATTAAGTGGCTTTGATAACTCAAAGTTTTCAGTTTCGAGCATAAATATAAACTCACTTGGGTCTATCTCATCTAATCCAATATAGAATATCTCTCCCATATGAGGATGGTTTATAAACTTCATCCTATTAATGAAATCTTTGTGGAGATATAACTCTTTCTGCTTTTCCTCGTATAGTTCCTCAACTTCCATCTTCTTCTTTGGACTAAACTCTTTTGTAACATAGAATTTGGTTGTATAGTAATCCAGTCTAAATGAATCTGTATCAGACGATTCTCCGGTCTCCTCATCCTCGTCATTTTCAACCGCTTTCTTTTTGCCTCTCTTATTCCCGCTGACGGATATTGTATCTTCAGTATCTGCAAACTTAACATCTTCTCTCTTTAAGATAAGAGTATATTCTTCCAACTCATCATTGTCGATGTTGATTACAACATCAGTTCCTGATAGAGTAAATAACTCATGGAATATCTTCATAAGGAATTTGATTATCATACTCTTTGTTTCCTGATGATGCTTCGCGGATAACAATTTCTGCATAACCTCCATCAGCACTGCGAACGCTGCAAACGCACCAACTGAGTGCAATTGGCTATTTAATTTAGCAAGTCTACCATAGCACTTTGCGCATACACGCCCATCTTCAGAACAGCATGTGATTGGGCTTCTAAACCAAACAGTTTCCCCAATAAGACCTTCGTCTGTACGATTATCCAGCATCTTATAATCGCTGTCTGTCTGCCCACTGAACCTGTAATATCTACCATTTAGCTTGTCTAAATGCTTCTTAGACTTTATTTTGATTGGTACCGGGTTTGGACTATGGCAGTCCTTTATTTTCGTAGACAGCTTTACATCCATACACAAGATGGCTGTTAGAATCAGGATGTGACCAGCCTTTCCCATAAACTCGTTATTCAAGATAGCCGACTTTCTACCTGATATATCGTTGATAAATGTAGCCATGATAGTATTAAGCTCTCCAGTTAACCAGTTTCTGTTAATCGGATACGGTATAGTGTTTCCTTCGACATCAGGCTTCAGAGGGATTACACTATCAAACTCTGCAAGCTGTCTCTCCTTCAACGCCTTTGTTGCAACTAATGGTTTCAATACGTTAAACTCAGGGTCGTTGAGGATATTGTTCCACTGTTGCTTCGATATCCGTCGCGCATCCTCCTCAATCTCGGACGGTTGCTTTGTTTCATCAAGTCTAACATGCATCAGTTCATTAAATTCTGGTACACGTTTTGCAATCTGCATAAATACTTCTGTACTGATTGTCAGTCCTAAGAAGTTCTCCATTATGTGACACCACATCTGCAAATGCCAGATAGAATCTGCCATGCACTCGCTAAGAAATCTTACATCTATTCGTCCTGTGTCTACATATGGAATCGTATAATGATTAGTCATGTAATCCGCAATGTAATCGGGAACTACTTTTGGGGAATCCTCAACTGGTATTATGAGGTTATCCCCTATATTGTCAAAATCGACTTTGACCTGCGGGAGCCACAGAATCACGTTTAAAACAAATACTCTAAAGGTTGTAACCTTGGTTTTCTCACCCCTATTATGAGTAAACCTAAAATTGACTGGGCAGTTACGAAACTCCAGATGCTCGAACCCGTGAAGCATTTTATAAATTAACTCCATTATCCAGTCCTCATAATCATCAATATGGTCACAAATATACATTACATTATTACCGAAGTAATCAATAATGCCATGGGCCTCTTTAGTTATCCCAAATTCGACTTTCGATATGTCGAATTCTACACCTTCTAAATCGTACTCTTCGTTAACGAAATCAATTTTCATCATTATTCCTCCTATTAAAAGTTTATCGTTGTGTATACCACAACTTCACATTCAATAGTACAATATATATCTTAATAAAAAAATAAACCAGCCTTAGGGCTGGGAGAGCCTGACTGCCCTCCCTGTACATATTAGGTATTCGGATTCGGTTCTGCCTCCAATACCCACTCACCGCCAATACGGCGGCTGTTCTTTTTTTCTCCACCCCTATAAAAAAGATAGGGGAAATATTATTGTTTCCCCTATCATCAACGTATTAATGTTGTATTAACGTTTGTCAGTAATCCAATCACCAGTCTTCATTAATTTAAGCATTCTTTCATCAGCCGATATGTTGCTACACTCATTTACATGCCCTCAACCAATCGTAATAAGGACTCGCGTCACATTTATCGGCTTTACTAGACAGAATTGTTTGCGTCTTTTTTCAGTTGATTGCGGTACAATTGCTCCTTTTCCACAAGGATTTTTAACTTCATGTATATAGACATATCTGATTTCAAGTCTGTAACCATAGCCAATTTGTTCCTCAATCCTTCTTCACAACGAGGATTATCAGCGTCAATATCTACAAAGTCATCTATAAGTGTCTGTATTTTGGCGGTAGTCCACTCTAACATACCGCTTATAGTATAACCAAATTCGTCCAAATCATCCTCGAATGTACCAGGTAAGTTTCCTTCATCTACATCCTTTCTATACATGATTTCTGTAATGATACTAAGCCGAGCGCTATCACACAATTTAAAAGCGACTGAATCATTGACAATCACATCAGCGCTTGATTTAGAGTAGTGCTTGTTAAAAATCCAGTTAAACTGGTCTGCTACAATAGTCATAATTTTATATTCTCCTTTCTCATGACTTTTGTTATTTGTTTACAATAGAATTATATATATCTATAAATAACTTACTCAACATTTTCATAATATATGGTAGTAAGTAAAGGAGGTGGACTGTATGTTAGAGATAAAAGATTTGGAAGTCTCAGGTACTTTTACAGCAAAAACTTTAGCTGCGGACACAGTCACTGCCAATATGATAAACGGTATAACTCCAACAGAATTGTCGTATCTTAAAAATAGTAATGGAAACATTCAGCAGAAACTGTCAAACCTCACTGAAAGGGCGACAAGCCTTATAAATAACTGGAGATAACCGGCAACAACTACATAATATTGTCAGAACCAAAATAAAATCAGAGAAAGGAGAATTGACAATGGTAAGTATATTAGAACAGTTAGCTTCGGGTGCAGTGTCAATCGAAGGAGTAATGGATACAGAACCTGTGACAGAAGGAGCAATGGCAGCAGTTTTGGCAGCAGCCCTTGAGGATACATGCGCAGAAGAGGAACTCGATGAACTTTCTGAGCAGGCATCCAGTGG
>ERZ777305.3526-NODE-3526-length-10575-cov-10.367300_pt1 | contig 10575 bp, 11 predicted proteins | sample MGYA00374965_ERZ777305 | MGnify/ENA primary metagenome ERZ777305 (study PRJEB29328, sample SAMD00013331) | mouse gut metagenome | study: EMG produced TPA metagenomics assembly of the Metagenome analysis of fecal microbiota from mouse which was promoted...
AATGTTAAATTCCCGGTGGCGTATCTTTTAGCTAAATTGCTATAAATGAAGAAGTAGCAAAATTCGCCACGTGATTTTCGGCCGGAAATTAACATTTATCATTAAACACCCTCTTAGCTAAATATGACAAAATCTGAAAACATCGAATTTCATCAATACATAGACCAACAGCTATGGCAGGAATAAAATCACTGGCAAAAGACACGGCCATATACGGCCTCAGCAGTATCATAGGCCGCTTTCTCAACTGGTGTCTGGTGCCGTTGTATACCATTACTTTCCCGGAGGCCGAATACGGTGTTGTCACCTACGTGTACTCAGCGGTGGCACTTGCCATGATAATACTCACCTACGGCATGGAGACCGGTTTTTTCCGTTTCGCCAACCATGAGCGCTGGAAAGACCCCATGCAGGTATATTCCACCGCTCTTACCTCGCTGGCGGTGACCGGCAGTCTGTTCTTGGTACTGGTACTTGCGGCTATAAAGCCTGTGACACACATGATGCAGTGCGACGGGCATCCGAGCTACATAATCACGATGGCAGTGTGTGTGGCCCTCGACGCCTTCCTGGCGCTTCCGTTCAGCTATCTGCGCTATAAAAAGCGCCCTGTACGCTTTGCAACCATACGCCTCGTGAACATCGGAGTGAACATCGGGCTGAACCTGTTTTTTATTCTGCTATGCCCATGGCTGATGAAAACAGCACCCGCAACCGTAGAGTGGTTCTACAACCCCGGCTACGGTATCGGCTACATATTCCTGTCGAATCTGATAGCATCGGTTGTGAACTTCGTAATGATGATACCCGAGCTGACCGGCTTCCGCTGGCGCTTCAGCCGCAGACTTCTGGCCGAAATGCTGCGCTATTCGGCACCTCTGCTGGTGCTGGGTGTAGCCGGCGTAATGAACCAGACTATCGACAAGCTGCTATATCCCTACCTGGTAAGCGACCCCGCCGAGGCAATGAGAGGCCTGGGCATATACGGCGCCAACTACAAGGTGGCCATTGTAATGGTTATGTTCATACAGGCCTTCCGCTTCGCCTACGAGCCGTTTATATTCTCGCAGGCCAAGGAACGCGGCAAACAGAGCAAGCAGGCTTACCGCGACGCAATGAAATTCTTTGTTATTTTTGCTGTGGTGTTGTTTCTGGGAGTAATGTTCTACCTGCCCGTACTGAAATATTTCATAGCACCCAAGTACTTCAGCGGTCTGGCTGTAGTACCTATAATAATGCTGGCTGAATTCTTTTTCGGCATATTTTTCAATCTGTCGGTATGGTACAAATTATCCGACCAAACGGTGTGGGGCATGTACTTCTCACTCATAGGCGTGGCGGTAACAGTGGTGCTGAACGTGCTGCTGGTGCCGGCAATGGGCTATATGGGTTGCGCCTGGGCAGCACTGTGCAGCTATTTCATAATGATGGCAGCCAGCTATATAGTCGGCAATGCCAAATACCCCATAGGCTATCCTGCCGGACGCTTGCTGGGCTATATGGGCGCCGGAGCGGTATGCTATGTTCTGGGCCTCTACGTGGCCGTGACCCCATGGATGTGGCTTAATTATATAGTTCGCGCAGCCATAATTGCCGCCTACCTTGTATTCTGCATCAAAAAAGAGCATATACCATTGCCGGGACTACGCAAATGAAAATTGTAATTATAAACCACAGCGATGTGCGCGGCGGAGCCTCTGTAGTAAGCTATCGGCTGATGAAGGCACTTCGTGCCGAGGATACAGACGTAAAGATGCTGGTGGTTCACAAAGCCACATCCGACCCCGATGTGGTTCTTGCCGCACCGCAGTGGCGCGCACGCCTGCCATTTCTGCAGGAGCATCTGAAAATATTCGTGGCCAACGGTTTCAATCGTTCCACAGTGTTCAAGATAAGCACAGGCAGCGACGGACTGCCTCTGGAGTGCCATCCGCTGGTAAAAGAGGCTGACGTGGTGATGCTCAACTGGGTCAATCAGGGCATGCTGTCGCTCAGGAGCATACGCCGCATGGCCGAAGCCGGCAAACACATCATCTGGACCATGCACGACATGTGGAACCTCACCGGTGTATGCCACCACGCCGGACGCTGCCGCCACTACATGCAGCAGTGCGGCAAATGCAGACTCATAAACAAAGGTCCGGAGGCCAACGACCTCAGCCACAGAGTTTGGCTTAAAAAGCACGAATTATACAGCCACAGCCGCATACACTTTGTGGCCGTAAGCAACTGGCTGGCAGCTCTTGCACGCAAAAGTACACTGCTGAACAGCTGCGACGTAAACGTGATTCCGAATGCCTTCCCTATAGAGGACTTCGCCGGCGAGGTCCGCTACAGCCGCACCGACCTTGGATTGCCTGAGGGCATGCCGCTGATAGTGATGGGGGCCGCTCGGCTCGATGACCCCATCAAGAATCTGCCCCGCGCCATATCAGCTCTCAACCTGCTGCACGACAAGGGCGTGAAAGCTCATGCCGTTTTCTTCGGAGGTATACGTTGTCCGCAACTTCTCGACACCATAAAGCTGCCGCACACCTATCTTGGCACCATCAGCGAAGCCGAGCGACTGCGTTCGCTCATGCACCACGCCGCGGCTGTACTATCGTCTTCGGACTACGAAACACTGCCGGGCACGCTTATCGAAGGCCAGGCAGCCGGAGCCATACCGGTAAGTTTCGGCGACGGAGGCCAAAGCGACATAATCGACCATCTCAGCACCGGATATATAGCACGAAGCGGCGACTGCGCCGACCTCGCCGCAGGCCTGGAGTGGGCTGTGACACAACCTCACGACCCGGCTCTGCTGCTCGACTCGGTGCGCCGCCGCTTCTCGGCCCGCAGTGTGGCCCGCAGCTATCTCGGACTTATCGGTCGGCTGCTTTGAACTTGCTGTCGAAATACAGCAGATGATACAGCAGCGCGTTGGCCCAATAGGCGTGGCTGTGTCCGCCCGGACGGCTGATATAATCGTGCGGAATTTTGGCCACTCGCAGAGCTTCGTGCAAGCGGTCGTTGACCTTGGCGAAGAAATCGTCGACACCACAGTCGAATATTATGTTCACCTCGCCCGGCTTTAAGCGCTCTACATTATTGATTACCGATGCCTCGGCCCAGCGTTGAGGGTACTTATTGTAATCGCCCAGATAGTCCTTTATGTTCCATCGCTCGGGAAAGGGCAGTATGTCCACGCCACCCGACATGCTTCCGGCATTGCCGAATATGTCGGGATGCCGTGAGGCCAGATACAGCGAGCCGTGACCGCCCATGCTCAGACCGGTGACTGCGCGATGACGGGCATCGGCAATGGTAGGATAATTTTTGTCGATATAATTCACCAGTTCGTCGGTGATGAAGGTTTCCATCTGCATCTTGTCATCGACAGGCGAATCGAAGTACCAGCTGTTGTGTCCGTCGGGCAGCACGAATATCATGCCGTACTGTTGGGCCAGCTCAGGCAGTCGCGGCTGTGTTACATCAATCCAGTGACGCGGAGCACCTCCGTGACCATGAAGCAGATACACCACGGGCAGGCGTTTACCGCTTTCAATGCTGTCGGGTACTATTACCAGTACCTCTTCGGGCGATTCAAGCAGAAAAGTGCGTATGGCAAGGGTATCGACGCGGGCTGCCCAGGCCGCTGTAAGGGCACAGAGCAGCAGAAGGGAAAATAATATACGTTTCATTATCTGTGGAATATTATTGAATTGGTGCCCGAGGGGCTTACTTTGAGTGTTACATCGGCTGACTCTATAAGCGGAATATTGTGGCTTACGTGCCCTACAGGCACATTGAAGGCCACCGGATAGCTGTAGGCGGCAGTCATGTCGCGTATCATGTCGTACATGTGCTCGTAGCTGTCGTCGGGCTTGTAATCGGTAAACTGGCCTACGACAAGTCCGCCAAGTTTGCCCAGCACTCCATTGAGTTTCAGCTGATAGAGTATTCGTTCGATTTTGTATATAGGCTCGGCGACATCTTCAATAAACAGTATCGTGCCCGGCTCGAACACATCGTACGGAGTATCGATGAGATCGGCCAGCACTGCCACGTTGCCGCCTATGAGCTTGCCTTCGGCTATTCCCTGGCGATCGTATTCATGCGCCGGGAAGGTGTATGCCGGACGCTCGCCGCGCAAAATCCTGAACAGGTCGGCAGTATCGGGATCGTCGGTGCCGAGCATTATCTGCCCTGCCATGGGTGAGTGAATACTGGCTACCCCTTTGCTTGCCATAAGGGCGTGCAGGGCAGATATGTCGCTGAAGCCTATCACCCACTTGGGGTCGGCGGCAAGGTCGAGGCGACTCAGACGGTCCATAATATGTACCACGCCGTAACCACCGCGGCTGCAAAGAATAGCCCGTACGTCGGGGTCGGCGAAGGCCGCTTCAAGGTCGCTGAAACGTTCGTCGGCGGTACCACTGTAAATTCCGCTTACGCCAAGCGCATGGGGCATCACCTGCGGTTGCCATCCTTGGTTGTATAGTACTGTCACGGCTCCGGCCACTTTCTCAGGGTATATGTGTCCGGCCGGCGATACTATCGCAATTTTGTCGCCTTTCTTCAAAGGCCTTGGGTATTTTATCATAATCTTTATGTATTTGCATCATTATTACACAATGCCACTACGCAGCAATAGTCGACGCTGTAAAGGGTTGAAAGTCGGAAATATTTATCTTCCACACTCGCAACCCGGCAGAATGCGGATTCAAGTTCTATCTCCGGGCCGCTCAAACCCGGTATAGCGGCAGCCTTGTAAATCGCTTCCTTGGCAGCCCAGGCCCACAGAAGTAGGTCGGGAGTGGAATACTCCGCCTGCTCGCGCCCGCTCAGAAAACGGGAGGCTACGCGCTGCAACTGCGCAGGGCGCAACTGCTCTATATCCACACCTATGCCGGGTTGCAGACTCACTGCCATGGCGGCATAGTCAAGACTGTGGCTCACAGATATATGCAATGCACTGTCCTTGATATATGGCGCGCCGGAAGCCGAATGCCGATAATCGGATTCGCTGAAGCCGAAGTAGTCGAGCAAGCGTTGCACTGCCTTACTCTCGCGCCGGCGACGTGTGCCTCGCTCATGGCCCGGCGCTATACGGCAGAGAGCTAAACGAACCCCGTCAATTCCTGTTACCGGCAGCTCAAACGGAGTGTAATGCTCATCATTTGACTTCATAGCTCAACTGTTTAAGGGCATGGAGAATATCGCGGTGCAAAGCATCAACCTGCGGGGCAATGGAGTCGGCGTTACTTTCCGGCCTCACGCCGGGCATGTATGCCGCACCGGTCACAAGCATGCCATGGCCATCGGTGGCCAGAAACTGCACAGGTGTAGTCGTGGCATCGCTGCTGACAAGCACTACTGCTTCAAAACTGCTGTCGGCCGATGTTACATGCTCTGTTGCCGCACTAAGCCCGTACAGATTCATAGTCATGCGCTCGCGTCGTTTTTCGAGTTCTGCCTCCAGCCGTTGTCCGCTGTAGCTCAGAGCACTCACATGCATGACGGCTCCATAGGCAGGATATACCACATCGAGCCATCCGGCGCGCGGCACTCGCTTGCCGGCCTGCGCATTGACCTCGAAATGCACCGGAAATGAATCCACTGCTGTGTAGACACTGTCGTAGGTTTGCACACGCGGATAGGCATGGCGCCTGGGGGTAGCAGTGTCTTCGCCGCCGCCATGGTTGCATGCGGCAAGCACCGACATTAGAATTACAAGGAGAGAGGCCAGGTGTTTCATTGCTGCAGGTCGGGCATAATTTTTACACGTACCTCATTGATACGGTGGTCGGCAACTTCCAGAATCAGGAAGCGGCATCGGCCATACACCAGTGGCTCTTTGTCTTTGGGGAAGTCGCCTTTTATTGCCAGCAGCATTCCTGCCAGAGTTTCGGCGTCCTCGCATACCTCGGAATAATCGCTTTCGTCAAGGCCGGTCACGCGGAAGAAATCGGTCAGCAGTGTACGGCCTTCGAACATGTAGGTATTGTCGCGCAGACATTTATAGGTAAGTTCTTCCTCGTCGTATTCGTCGTTGATGTCGCCAACGATTTCCTCAAGCACGTCTTCCATGGTTACAATGCCACAACTGCCTCCGTATTCGTCGAGCACAATGGCCAGGTGCAGCTTCATTTTGCGAAAGTCCTCGAGCAGGTCGTCAATCATTCGCGACTCGGGCACATAATAAGGCTTGCGCAGCAGGGTACGCCAGTCAAAGCCTTCTACTTTACGGCCTATATACGGCAGGAGGTCGCGGGCGTAGAGTATGCCTTTTACATTGTCGAACGAGCCTTCATACACCGGCAGGCGGCTGTACCCGCTGTCGACAACCACTTTCAGCACCCGGTCAAAGTCGGTGTTATAGTCTATGTCGGTGACCTCGGTACGCGGAGTCATAATCTCGCTGGCGGTAGTGTCGCCGAACTTAAGTATACCCTGCAGCATATTGCGCTGCTCGCCGGCCTCTACATCGGTTATTTCCAGGGCCTGGGTAAGTTCATCGGTGGTAATCTGCTCGGGCTGCTTCACAACCACGCGATTGACCAGCGAAGTGCTGCTTACGAGCATTCGGGAGATAGGCGAGAAGAACCTGGTCATGGCCATCACGGGGCCACAGGCCATCTGGGCCCATTTCACAGGGTAGTTATTGGAACATAGTTTGGGCAGTATTTCGCCGAAAAGCAGAATCAGAAAGGTCAGAATAACGGTCTGCAGCACAAAGCTCAATACCGGACTCATATTGGCGAAAACAGGTCCGAGGGCAAAGTTGCACAGCACTACTATGGTTACATTCACCAGATTGTTGCTGATAAGTATCGTAGCCAGGAGTTTCTCGGGCTCGGACAGCAGTTTCCTGATGGTCTGCCCTTTGGGCGTTTCATCAAGGTCCTCTATCTGGGCAGGGGTAAGAGAGAAGAAAGATATTTCGCTACCGGATACAAATCCGGAAAGCAACAAACATAATGCGGCCACCACAAGAGCCACTATTTTAGCCACGCCAAAGGTGACTGCGGTTTGAGCCAATATCATCAGAGGCTCACAAGCCGGCAACGGGTCGAGATCCAATTTAATCAGTTTTGGTTAAACATTTTGTTTTGAATTGCAAAAGTACTAATTATTTCCCATATACCCAAAATAATTTACCCTACGGCTTTACGAGCCGGATGATGCTGCAATTCCGGCTTCAATCAGGCCTAAAACGGAGGCCGGAATATCCATTCCGGCGGAGGCCATCAACTGCCGGTCGCATAGTAATGATGCTGTAGGACCGTCGGCTGCCACGCGCCCGTGGTCGAGCAGTATGGCCCGCGGACATAGTTCAAGTGCCATGTCAAGGTCGTGGGTGGCTACAAGCATAGTGTGCCGGAAACTGTGCAGTATGTTAAGCAGGCGGCGGCGGGCACTGCTGTCGAGATTTGCGGTGGGCTCGTCCATTACCAGTATGTCGGGCTCCATGCTCAGCACAGTGGCTATGGCGGCCATACGCTTCTGACCACCGCTAAGTTCGAACGGAGGGCGGTCGGCAAGGTCGGTGGCGCCTACATCGGCCAAAGCGAGGCTCACACGCCTGCTGACTTCGTCGGGCGGAAGGCCCATATTCTGCGGCCCGAAGGCCACATCGGCGGCTACTGTAGGCATAAACAATTGGTCGTCGGGATTCTGAAACACCATACCTACAGCCTGGCGCACAAGCCGCATAGTGCTTTTACGCACAGGCACATCACCTATATTTACCTCGCCTTGCGATGGCAGCAACAGTCCGTTGGTGTGCAGCAACAAGGTACTTTTGCCTGCGCCGTTAAGGCCCAGCAGAGCCACTTTCTCGCCATGGGTCACACGGAACGTTACACCCGACAGAGCCTCGTAGCCGTTGGGGTATCGGTAATGCACATCGCTGAATTGTATATAATGATGACTCATAACAGTTTGCCTAATATAGATGAAAAATCGATAAATCGCAGTGCAGCTATCACGCCAAGCCAGCCAAGCAGAAAAATATAGTCGACAGCCCGCAGGCGCCGCACAGCCGAAACGGGCATTGAGCCGTTGAAGCCCCGCGCAAGCATGGCACGGTGTATGCGCTGCGAACGTGCCACCGAACGCAGCAGCAGCTGTCCGACCATAACTGCCCACTGGCGCAAAGGGTAACTTTTGCGCCCATAGCCGCGAGCGGCTCGCGCGCAACTCATGCTGCGGGCCTCCTGCAGCAACACCGATATGTAGCGGTAGAGCATCAGCAGCTGCGTGGTGAGTACGGACGGCATGCCCATACAGCGCAAGGCGGTGCAGACCGGGTAGAAGCCGGTGGTGTATATCAGCGCCAGCACTGCCTGCAGAGCCAGAATACCACGCAGACAGATGGAAATAAATGTGACCCAGCCACGCGACACTGTAACACCGTGGATTTCCCACGCCGGCGTGTGGTCGAGAATAGGATTGAACACTCCTATAAGGGCCACCAACGGAAGCACCCACAGCGATTTCAGAGCCACTCGGCCGTAACCGACGCCTCCGGCCTCCGACATCACTATGGGGTAGACAAACATCCACACCAGCCTTCCGGGGTCGGTCAGAGGCACACTAAGCACCGCAACCAGATATACCGCAAGCACGGTTATCTGGAAGCGACCGTCGATCAATATGCCGTTGCGACGGCATTCGAGCCTGTTGAGGGTGGTTATCGCTGACTGCAGTGACATAACGGGGGCTATTCGTTATAATTCCGGTGCAGACGGCGCAGACGGAATATTACCGTGGTGATGGCCCACAGCATAGCCATGACTAATACTCCGCCTACTATTCCGGCAAAGTGCGACTCATAATCGGGCATAAAGGCTGTGGCAGGAACAGAGGCAGGAGCCAGTTCGGCTACTCCGGCCACTTTCTCGATGCTCCATTCCAGACCGTCGGGGTTTGCCGAGGCCAGCCATGTGAACACTGCGGCCAATACCAAAGCGGCAATACCGAATATCCACATCACCCTCTTGCTCCTGCGCCGGGCACCGGGCATAGCGCCCCACCCCACGGTGGCGCCGCCGAGCAGCGCTGCGTTGTATCGCTGCACAAAGGCCAGAACCAGACCGGTGGCCACGCCTTCGCACACTCCTATAACCAGATGTATGGGCAGCATGAACAGCAGGAACTTGCCAAGCGGCAAAGCGGTAATCCCCGACGCCACTGTTTCGGTACTCACAAGCAGCGCGCCCAGCTCAAGTCCTACTACCGAAGCCAGTATCGAGGCTGTAAGCAGTCTGGCTCCTGACGCCGGATAATGTACCAGCGGACGGAATATCAGCGGATATGCCACCAGTGTACTCATGGCAGCCATATTTATCATATTGCATCCCAAGGCCATCAGACCGCCGTCGGCAAACACCAGGCACTGAATCATCAGCACCGAACAAAGTGTGAGATAAGCAGCCCACGGCCCCAAAAAGGCTGCGAGCAATATGCCTCCGATAATGTGCCCGCTTGACCCGGTGCCGGGAATACTGAAATTAATCATCTGGGCAGCAAACACAAAAGCACCCATCACACCCATCATAGGTATGATGTCGGTTCGGCTGCTATGTGCCACCTTCCGGGTGGCTACTACAAGTAGTGATACTGCCGCCACGCCGGCCATAATGGCCACGGGGGGCGATACCAGGGCATCGGCCATGTGCATAATAATTCAGTTTTACGGTTATTTACTGAATTAGTAACAATCCGAGCGCCGCAGGGTTCACAACCCGGGCGAATTACACAGCCAATGGAATCACCGAAAAGAGTCAGCCTCTGAAATATCGGTCCACGAAATCCGAGGCGGATGAAACAGGTATCTGCGAAAAGCCGAAATCTTTTTCGTTGCGTGTAATTATACACTCACAACCAGCATCAAGGACCGCCTGATATTGTAGTGCATCTTCGAAATCAGAAGCCTGCAAATCAATGGCAGACTTAATCTGGCTGTCGGTATTAGGAATGATTATAAAAAGGTTGCTAAGTGCTGACAGATACCTATATAACTCAGTTGTCGACAGTTTTCTGGCTATGTATGCAAAATTGGCGACCGAAAGAAAACTAATATAGAATTTACATTTCCGCTTAGAACCTTCTGCCAAAAATTATTGGGAGTCATTTTTGAATTCTTCCCGCAACAAATAATCGATTATGAAATTTGTATCTAAAAATAACTTTTTCATTTCAACATTATATAGCGGGTGCGTTCGTCATCCATATCTATCATAGATAAATTGATACTATTGCTGAGATTACGCATTCGATCAATCCACTCCTGAGTTTCTTCAGAAATTGTTTCGTTCTCCTTTTTGCTTTCTTTGGCACGTATGGTAGCCTTGAGCACACCTTTCATGTTCTCAATCATGCGCTGGAGCAGGCTGCTGTCGGCTCCTTTTTCAAGAGTTACAACTATCTGTGTCATGTGTTTATTCTTTGATTTACAAAGATACAACAATTTTTGTAATCTACAGCTGTCTACAATTTTATTTTTAAACTATTTTTTTAGTAAAAATATTTGCGGCAGGTTCAACTGGCAAGTGCAAAATTAGCGATTTGTTTGAAGAACTCGGTTTT
>ERZ777305.3528-NODE-3528-length-10571-cov-8.942183_pt1 | contig 10571 bp, 9 predicted proteins | sample MGYA00374965_ERZ777305 | MGnify/ENA primary metagenome ERZ777305 (study PRJEB29328, sample SAMD00013331) | mouse gut metagenome | study: EMG produced TPA metagenomics assembly of the Metagenome analysis of fecal microbiota from mouse which was promoted...
AGATTCGTGTTATGGTAGTTCCAGAACAGATCAGTGATTCTGACATGGTATTGCTGGCAAGAGATATATCCAAACAGATAGAGGCGGAGTTGGAGTATCCCGGACAGATTAAAGTAAACGTGATTCGTGAAAGCCGTGTCGTTGATTATGCCAAATAGTATGGAAAGCCCTGTAGAGAAATCTATAGGGCTTCTTTTGCGTCTATGGAGGAGTATGTTCTCGGTTCCTGGGATTTTATTCTGTACAGTTTTACTATAAACAAAGGTGCTTTCGGAGAAAAATTATCCCTTCTGTATACTTGTGGAATCTGTGATTCTGTAGTAGAATGATTAGCGGTGTATGATTGTATACAATTATTCAATTATTATGGATATGATGGAGGACAGCATGAGACCGTACAGAGAAATGAGTAAGGATGAACTCACAGAGCAGCAGGCAGAACTGACGAAACAATTTGAGGATGCAAAGGGAATGGGTTTAAAACTTGATATGTCCAGAGGTAAGCCCACGTCTGCACAGCTTGACATGACAATGGGACTTATGGATGTGTTAAATTCGGATTCTGATATGATGACCATGGATGGTGTTGATACCAGAAATTATGGCCTGATGGACGGTATTATTGAGGCCAAGCATCTGTTGGCGGATGTGATGAGTGTTCCGGCAGAAAATGTGATCGTGTACGGTAATTCAAGTCTTGCGATTATGTATGATACTATATCTCGTTCTGTGACGCATGGAGTGATGGGTTCTACACCCTGGTGCAAATTGGAGCAGGTAAAGTTTTTATGCCCGGTGCCCGGTTATGACAGGCATTTCGCCATCACAGAGCATTTTGGGATAGAAATGATATTGATTCCCATGACGCCAGAGGGACCGGATATGGATCTGGTAGAAAAGTATGTGAATGAAGATCCGGCAGTCAAGGGCATCTGGTGCGTGCCAAAGTATTCCAATCCCCAGGGAATTTCCTATTCGGATGAGACAGTAAGGAGATTTGCGGCGTTAAAGCCGGCGGCAGAGGATTTCAGGATTTATTGGGATAATGCCTATGCGATTCATCATCTTTATGAAGAGAAGCAGGATCAGATTCTGGAGATTTTGAGCGAGTGTGAGAAGGCCGGTCATCCGGATATGGTTTACGAATTCTGTTCCACTTCCAAGATTACCTTTTCCGGAAGCGGTATTGCAGCAATGGCTTCTTCTCCTGCCAATCTGGCAGACGTCAAGAAGACTCTTACATTGCAGACCATAGGACATGATAAGGTCAATCAGCTTCGTCATGCAAGGTATTTTAAGAATGTAGAGGGCATGATGGCTCATATGAAAAAGCATGCCGATATTCTGCGGCCTAAGTTTGAAGCAGTATTGTCCGTGCTGGACAGGGAGCTTGGCGGTCTCGGCATTGGAGAGTGGACCAGACCCCTTGGCGGGTATTTCATTTCCTTTGATGCCATGGAAGGCTGTGCCAAGGCAATTGTTGAGAAATGTAAGGAGGCTGGTGTGGTTCTTACAGGGGCTGGTGCCACCTTCCCTTATGGTAAGGATCCCCAGGACAGCAACATCCGTATAGCGCCTACCTTCCCTACTTCTGAAGATATGGCGAAGGCAACAGATATCTTTGTACTCTGTGTGAAGCTTGTCAGTGTGGAGAAACTGCTGCAGGCCTGACACCTTTAAACAACGATTAAAATGTAAATAGGGTATTGTGACAGATATGGTTTCCGTTGTAGAATATAGTACGGAAACCATATTTATTAGTAGTAAGAAAATCTGGCGAAGTCTGGCCGCCGCAATAAGGAAGGAGCATCATTATGGAACATTATGAGAGATTGGGAAGGGAATTGGTACACAAAGGTGCCATCATAGATTATTACCAGGATACCATCAGAGTGCCTAACGGCAATATCGTGAAATGGGATTTGATCAAACACAAGGGCGCAGCAGCGGTGGTGGCCGTACAGAATGACGGAAGACTTCTGATGGTGAGGCAGTACCGTAATGCGCTTGACCGGGAAACACTGGAGATTCCTGCCGGTGCACTTGACACAGCCGAGGAGCCTACGGAGGTGGCGGCAGCCAGGGAATTGGAGGAGGAGACAGGTTATAAGGCAGGTAAACTGGAACTTTTGATTTCGCTTAAGACCACAGTGGCTTTCTGCAATGAAAAAATAGACGTTTATGTGGCTACAGATTTAACACCCAGTAAGCAGCATCTGGATGAGGATGAATTTCTGAATGTGGAAAGTTATGATCTGGATGAACTGATACAGATGATATTCGACTGCAAGATTCAGGACGGGAAGACAGTTTCCTCCTTGCTTGCCTATAAACAAAAGTACAGGCAATAGAAATAGATGTCATGCCCTGTTATTATCTGACATATATTGAAAGAGATAGGGAAAGAGGGTATTGAGCGTGCGGCAGCAATCATGGTCAAAGAACGGCTATTATATGGTCTATCTGTTTATGATTGGTCTCTTTATTGGGATTCTTGTGGTGAACACCGGACATGACACTTGGATTGTGGACAGTGACCTTTTGGGGGCGGAGATGATCCAGCGTCTGAAAAACAGTGTTCCGGCGGGAGAGGGTTTGTTTGGCTATGTGCTGAAACACAGGCTTTTTGCTCTCTGCATGCTGGCGCTGTTGTCAACCACAATGATTGGACTGCCGGCAATCTGTATTTATATTTGTTATATGGGGCTGTCGGCAGGCTGCCTCTTGTCCGTGGCGGTCATTCGTTATGGAATCCGCGGCCTTTTATTGGTGGCGGCAGGGTTGCTGCCCCAGGCTTTTTGTCTGATTCCGGCCTACATAGGTCTTTTTGTCTGGGCGGTAAGTCTCAACAGGACGCTCTATGCGCCTAAGTCATATCTGGATGGATATGAACGTTACAGCAGGCAGTTTTACCTGAAAAAGGGAACGCAGATTATTGTGGTGACGGCAGTTGTCATAATGGGATGCCTGTTAGAAAGTTATGTCAATCCTAAAATCTTACATTTTATTCTAAAAATTTTCTGAAAAAAATTTTTGTGTGTGTTTTTCCAAGATATAGTAGACATAAATTCTTCGTTTGACGATATCTTGTACTTTGTTGGAAAAACCGCGCAAATGCCCGTAAAATGCGGGAAAAATCCATTTGCTTTTCTCCAAAAATCTGATTATAATGTAATGCAGACGGTGATTTGATTTACATAAACGAATCACGAGGGGAAGGATTTCCGAATACATGGAAAAAGAGATCAGCGCATTTATCACCTATTTACATAATGTGAAAAACACCTCCACGAATACGGAGTTGTCTTATAGAAGAGATCTGGAGAAAGTGCAGCATTTTATGGCATCGCGCGGGATAGAGGAAACGGGGGCAGTGTCTGCACAGGATCTGGGTGATTATGTAAAATATCTGGAAGATAATAAGTTTGCGGCTGCCACTGTATCCAGAAATATCGCTTCCCTGAAGGCTTTTTATCATTTTATGGTGCAGGAGGGAATGGTGTCGGAGGATATCTCCGACAAACTCAAAGCGCCTAAAATTGAGAAGAAGGCGCCGGAAATCATGTCTCCTGATGAGGTGGTGCGCCTTTTAGAGCAGCCCTGCGGGGATACCCCCAAAGAAATACGTGATAAAGCCATGCTGGAACTTCTCTATGCTACCGGAATCCGGGTGACGGAGCTGATTACCTTAAAAGTTGCTGACGTGAATATGCAGATGAACTTTATTTTGTGCCGGGACCGCAACAAGGAGAGAATCATTCCTTTTGGGGCAGCGGCCAAGAGTGCCATGGCAAGGTATTTGAATGGGACCAGGGAGGAGATGCTTGAAAATAAAGCCTCAGATGTTCTTTTTGCCAATTGTTCCGGTCAGCCCATGAGCCGGCAGGGATTCTGGAAACTGATCAAGCACTATGCCAAGAAGGCAGATATTCAGGCTGATATCACACCACACACATTAAGACATTCTTTTGCGGCACATCTGGTGGAGAACGGAGCCGATTTAAGAAGCGTCCAGGAAATGTTAGGTCACTCCGATATTTCCACAACGCAGATTTATGCGAACTTAAATCATAATCATATCTGGGAGGTGTACGCTAAGGCACATCCCCGCGGATAACAGATAAATACAATATTTAAATCGTATCGGATAAATTTCGTGCAGTAAATTCCAAAGGAGTTTACTGCATTTAATCGTATTCAGCAATGTCATAAATCAACTTCTCCGAAGCTTCCCATCCAAGGCAGGGATCGGTTATGGATTTGCCATAGATGCCTTCGCCGATCTTCTGACAGCCTTCTTCAATATAACTCTCGATCATGACCCCCTTGACCATGCTGTGGATGTCACGGTTCAATTTACGGCTGTGCATGACCTCCTTGACGATACGGATCTGCTGCTCGAACTGTTTGTTGGAGTTATTGTGGTTGGCATCAATGACGCAGGCGGGATTCACCAGATCATACTCCTGATACAAGGTATAGAGGGTATTTAAATCCTCATAATGATAATTGGGCAGACTGCGGCCATGTTTGTTGACGGAGCCGCGAAGTACTGCGTGAGCCAAGGGATTGCCGTCGGTTGCCACTTCCATGCCTCGGTAGATAAAGGAGTGGGGATGCTGTGCCGCATAGATGGAATTGAGCATAACGGAGAGTGTGCCGCTGGTGGGATTCTTCATGCCGGCGGGAACATCGAATCCGCTGACCGTCATACGATGGTGCTGGTCTTCCACGGAGCGGGCGCCGATAGCTACATAGGAGAGGATATCTTCCACATACCCCCAGTTTTCGGGATAGAGCATCTCGTCAGCGGCGGTCAGCCCTGACTCTTCGATGGCCCGGATATGCATCTTACGCATGGCGATGAGTCCGGCTGTAAAGTCGGGCTTCTTTTCGGGATCCGGTTGGCTTACGATACCTTTATAGCCTTCCCCGGTAGTACGGGGCTTGTTGGTGTAGATTCTGGGGATCAGAATCAGTTTGTCTTTGACCTTTTCGTTGACCTTGGCAAGTCGGTTTACATAATCACAGACTGCCTCCTCATTATCAGCGGAGCAGGGACCTATGATGACCAGGAATTTATGGCTCTTTCCTGAAATCACTTCTCTGATTTCTGCGTCCCGTTTCTGTTTGATCTCCACTGCCTGTCCGGGCATGGGGTATTCCTGACGGATATCCTCCGGGGTAGGAAGTTTCGTAACATATCTGAAAGACATGGGTTCCTCATTTCTGCGCGGTTAGTACATTGGCTGAACCTTTGCCTGTTCAACCGTTTCTGCGCGTATATTTGTGTTTATTTTCCTCTGGAAAAAACATCTACATTATAGTATATTGTTTTAAGAATCGCAACCCCTGCGGGAAATATATAAGGCGGAGATTGTGCAAAGTGCGGTCTGCAGGATCTGGCTTGCCAACATCCCCCACAGATACCCTTTGATCCCGTAACGGGGAATGGCAAAGAAGACAAACATAAGGCGCAGTATCAGGCTGGCCACGCTGTAGCAGAAGGTCTGAGCTGTCTTGCCCAGTCCGTTCAGGATGCTGCCCAGTGTGCTTGCGATGTACATAAAGGGGCAGATAAAGCTGAGAGTCAGAATAAAGCTGCCGGCCAGCTGCGAATGGAAGAGGATGCGTCCGGCGAAACGTCCGCACAGCAAAAAGATGGCAGTACATAAAAAGCCAAGAAGCAGGCAGTAGCGTATAGAAGTCAGTATGGAGCGTCTGACGGCGGCGTGGTTTCCGTTTGCATCCGCTTCTGCCACGATGGGCAAAAGCAGGACGGAGATGGAGTTGGTGATGGCGGAAGGAAAGAGGATCAGGGGCAGGCTCATGCCCGTCAGCACGCCGTAAACGCCCAGGGCGTCTGCGTTGTTTAAGCCATAGGTCATCAGGCGGTTGGGAATATAGATTGCCTCGATACTCTGTAACAGGTTGATCACCAGACGGTTAGCCGACAGAGGGACTGCCAGGGTAAGCAGCTGTCCCATGATATGGCTGTAAGCAGTAACGCAGTGACTCTTTAGCCTTTCTGCTTTCACAGGAAGGCAGGGGCGGTAAGGGAAGACCTTATGGGCCCTGGATAAGATAGCCAGTACAGATACGATCATGGAAGCGCTTTCCCCGATTACAAGCCCAACGACGGCAAAGCTGATGGTGGGTTCCATCTGGTGTTTACGGCAGGCATAGTAGATCAGATAGACACTCCCCACACGAAAAATCTGTTCGGCCAGTTGGGAGACGGCAGGAATTGCGGTCCTGCGGATGCCATAAAAATAGCCGTTGATACAGGAATGTACGCAGGCCATGGGGATGGACACGGCTATGATGCGAAGCAGCGGTGCCGTGCGCGCTTCCATCAGGCAGGAGGCAGCGATATCATCGGACCATTGATAAATCAGGGCTGCGCACAGAAGGGAGAGGGCAAACGACATAAGAAAGCCCGCCCACAGTGTGCGGAAGGAATTTTTATAGTCATGTGTGCTGGTCTCGCTGGCTACATATTTGGAAATGGCAGTCTGTATGCCGGAGACGGTGAGTGCAAAGGAGAGGGCAAGTACCGGGGAAATTAACTGATAGATTCCCATGCCTTCAGCACCGAATACATTGGACAGAAAGATTCGGTAGAAGAAGCCGATCAGGCGGCTGATAAGTCCGGTCAGCGTAAGTATGGCTGTTCCGGTGATTAAAGGATTTTTCCATTTGGCTGTCATAGGCACCACATAATATTTCGATATGGTTACAGTGTATGCGGTAAAGGTTTCATATAGTATAGGAGAAAGGATCAGACAGATAGATGGCTAAGAAAGTAGTGGTAGGCATGTCCGGCGGTGTGGATTCCTCTGTGGCAGCTTATCTTTTAAAGCAACAAGGATATGAGGTGGTCGGGGTGACTATGCAGCTTTGGCAGGAAGGAGTGCCGGGAAGCAGGGAAGAGAGCGGAGCATGCTGTGAGCCCCATGTGGCTGAGGATGCCAGGCAGGTAGCAGCAAAATTAGGGATTCCCCATCATGTGATAAGTTTTGAACAGGAATTCAAGGAAAAGGTAGTGGATTATTTCGTGGAAGAGTATCTTGCAGGGCGCACACCAAATCCCTGTGTGGTCTGTAACAGATATGTGAAATGGGAAGCTATGCTGCAAAGATGCCTGGAACTGGGGGCAGATTATATTGCCACAGGACATTATGCCAGAATTGTCAGGATGGAAAACGGCAGATATGCAGTTCGAAATTCTGTGACTGCCAGAAAGGATCAGACCTATGCGCTCTACGGTCTGACCCAGGAGCAGCTGGCCCGGACACTGATGCCAGTGGGAGCCTATGCCAAGGAACAGATTCGGCAGATCGCAACAGAAGCGGGACTGGTGGTGGCCCATAAACCGGACAGTCAGGAAATTTGTTTCATTCCGGATCATGATTATGCTGCCTTTATTGACAGGCAGGCCGGGTGCCGGGTGCCGGGACGGGGCAATTTTGTGACAGAGGATGGAAAGATACTGGGAGAGCATCTGGGGATTACCCACTACACGGTGGGACAGCGCAAAGGTCTGCATCTGGCTATGGGCCGTCCTGTGTTTGTGAAAAAAGTCAGGCCTGAGACGAATGAAGTGGTGATTGGAGAAGCGGAGGATGTGTTTGGGGATGTGCTCTACTGTCATCAAATCAATTATATGGGAATGGCAGATCTGCCTAAACCAAGACAGGTCACGGCCAAGATTCGTTATGCCCACGCCGGGGAGAAATGCCGGATTGAGAAGGTGGGGGAAGACAGGATTAAGTGCAGCTTTGCAAAGTCGGTCCGGGCTGTCACACCTGGTCAGGCAGTGGTGTTTTATGAGGATGACTGCGTGCTTGGAGGAGGAATCATTCTGTAGATAAGAAATTCTTAAGAAAAATTACCGTTTTTTTTCACAACATTTTCACAGACTCTGTGGTAGGATGGGTAATGATAAGTGGGGAGCTTTCGGAGAAGCACTTATTTGAGGAGAAAAATTATGGTAGAATCAAAATTGAGTAAAGTAAAAGTGAATAATGAGATAGAATTGTGTGAAGTATACGATAACGCCACCAAAGAACGGATTAAGAAGGTGTTTTTCAGGGAGGGCATCTCTTTCTTCATTAAATTTCGTAAGAAATTCCAGATGGCAGGATTTGCAGCAGTGGAGTTGGCGGGGGAGGAAAATGCCGGAGAGAGGACCATGTTTCCGGAGACGAAAGAGGGAAGATATATTATCTGTGTGAACCAGAGCCAGGAGGAACTGGCTCGTAGGTCCATCATGAGGGTGGTGCCCGATTACAGGGACAGAGTCCGTTTCCGGGGAGATGAACAGAAGGCAAAAGGGGAGAAAACGCCTTTCTGGGAGATGCTCACACAGTTGTCATAATCTATGAAAAGAGGGGCTGCGTTCGGTAAAGGTGGTATAATACCGGAATCCGCAGTCCTTTAAAATCTCTGCCGCCTGCCCGAAAGCAAAAGCAATCTGTCCTGGATCATGGGCATCAGAACCAACGGTGATGATCTCGCCGCCCAGTTCTTTGTAACGCTTGATGATGCTGCGGCAGGGATTGGGTTCCTGCAGGCCTTTGGCCAGGCTGGAAGTGTTTATTTCGATACCTTTTTCCATGTGAATCAGTCTGGTCAGGATTTGGTCAAAGAGTTCCGAGAATATTTCATAAGAATATCCCTGCTCTTTTGTGGGACTGTAACGCACCACATAATCCAGATGCCCGTAGACATCAAAGTTACTGTAGGCGTGCAGATTATCCAGAATAGACTCAAAATATTCCCGGAAGGCATCCTGGGCAGGCCGCTTTGCAAAGAAAGCCGGATAATAGGGATCCCTGCCGTTACAGATGTGGGAAGAGGCGATGATGAAGTCATATGCATGGGCCTTTGCAAAAGCGGCGTTTTCCCTGGCCAGATGGGGCTGCAGGCCGATTTCCACACCGAATAAAATCTTAATCTTATCTGCGTATTTTTCCCGTAATTTCAGTAAATCATAGAGATAAGAATCCGCATGGAGAAGGAAGATATTTTCCGCATCAGTATCATTGGCGGGAAAATCGAAATCATTATGTTCTGTAAAACACATCTTAGTAAGTCCTAAATCTATTCCACGTAAAATCATCTTTTCCATAGGTGTTTCGGAATCACCGGAAAAGGAGGAGTGCAGGTGGTAATCAGCTGTAATCGGCATGAAATTCTCCTTTCAGGAATCATCTATATCTTAGCAGTGCCGTTTCCATCTCAGTATAGTGGATACAGAGAGTAAATACAATGGTTTATTACAGACACAATCTGAAAAGGCAGACAGGCATATCTTACTGTCAATGACAACAAGGACTACGAGAGAGGATTCACGGTCAGGTTTGCTGGAAAGACTAATTCCTTGTGCGGTGGGATCCGGAAGAGAAATTTTGTGATTTGCAGGATTACTGCTAAAAGTTTTCCGATTATTTTCCTAATTATTTTCGATTTACGTCTTGAATTTTCAGGACAAATTAGGTAAAATAATTTCGTTGACAAAATTTTGTCAATCTTAACCAATCTGGTTGACAAAATTATTATAAAAAACATTATTTTAGGAGGGACTAAAAAATGGCAGTAAGAGTAGCAATTAATGGTTTTGGCCGTATCGGTCGTCTTGCATTCAGACAGATGTTCGGGGCAGAAGGATATGAAGTAGTAGCAATCAACGATTTGACAAGCCCTAAGATGTTGGCACACCTGTTAAAGTATGATTCTTCCCAGGGTAAGTACGCTTTAGCTGATACCGTATCCGCTGGTGAGGACACAATCACAGTTGACGGCAAGACATTAAAGATCTACAAAGAGCCCGATGCAAACAACTGCCCTTGGGGTGAGCTCAAGGTTGACGTTGTTTTAGAGTGCTCCGGTTTCTATACCAGCAAAGAGAAAGCTCAGGCACACATCAATGCCGGCGCTAGAAAAGTTGTTATTTCTGCTCCCGCAGGTAACGATCTTCCGACTATCGTATACAATGTAAACCATGAGACACTGAAAGCTTCTGATACCATCATTTCCGCAGCTTCCTGTACAACAAACTGCCTGGCTCCTATGGCAAAAGCGTTGAACGACTTAGCTGGCATCAAGTCCGGTATCATGAGCACAATCCATGCTTACACAGGTGATCAGATGATTCTTGACGGTCCTCAGAGAAAGGGTGACTTAAGAAGATCCCGTGCAGGCGCAGTGAACATCGTTCCTAACAGCACAGGCGCGGCAAAAGCTATCGGTCTTGTTATTCCTGAGTTGAATGGCAAGCTGATCGGTTCCGCACAGCGTGTTCCTACTCCTACAGGTTCTACCACAATCCTGGTTGCAACGGTAGAGAAATCCGTTACCAAGGATGAGATCAATGCAGCTATGAAGGCAGCAGCTACTGAGTCCTTCGGATACAATGAGGATGAAATCGTTTCTTCCGATATCGTAGGCAGCACCTATGGTTCTATCTTCGATGCTACACAGACAATGGTAGGCGAAGACAACCTGGTACAGGTAGTTTCCTGGTATGACAATGAGAACAGCTATACTTCTCAGATGGTTCGTACAAT
>ERZ777305.3529-NODE-3529-length-10571-cov-2.599087_pt1 | contig 10571 bp, 11 predicted proteins | sample MGYA00374965_ERZ777305 | MGnify/ENA primary metagenome ERZ777305 (study PRJEB29328, sample SAMD00013331) | mouse gut metagenome | study: EMG produced TPA metagenomics assembly of the Metagenome analysis of fecal microbiota from mouse which was promoted...
ATGCCGTACAGGTTTTATACAAAATGGGATGATGAGAAACCTTCCAAAGTAGGAACTATCACAATACCATCAACTGTAGCATTTAGACCTACAGAACTTGAAATGGACCAAACAGTGACTATATATCCTGAGTCGGACCCAAAAGACTACATGATTATGACGTTCTTTGAAAAAGAGAAATGCTGGTCCAACATGTTAATCCAGTCCATGTCTGCTGGCATGAGCTTTACAAAAGCAATGTTTGCAGCAAAACTGGATACGAATATACCTTATAACATGCTGACACCATATTGGCAGCTTATAGGTATCAAGAATAATTTTGACGTTGGTATCTCTGGTCCTGCGATGGGAACAGTTGTTAGACACCTTTGTCGATATAAGAAGGATAGAAGTGTTTTTTATTCTCAAATACTTGAGAAAAACCCAAAGATTGGACAGGTGTCGTATCAGCTGTTAAATAGCCGAGAACTATGTGCCGAGAATGGTGTTTTCGCATCAATCTCATTTGAGGACATGAACGCATCTATAGACAACTCTATTAACATTACACGCCAAAAAAGAAAACAGCCAACGAATCCGTTGGAAGATATTATTTACTTATGATAAATAAGTAGATGGAAACTAAATTCCATCTACTTATTTATTTCTAGTTTTTTTAACTTCTATCATCAGAATGTGGTGTCGGTCGCAAGAGTTGCACTGTCGCAAACATTCTTTGGAACGTCAATATTGATAAACTCGTTATCCTTGTCCACCTCAAAGTATAATTTTTCTAAGGATACAGGTTTAAGGTAATTGTCGTCATCTTTACGTTCTAAGTATATGAAAAACTCAGGTATCTCAGTAATATTCTTTAGCATATCTTCGGTGACCGTATGCAAGTCTTCAAAACATTTGTCGTCAGGCGAAGTAAACTCGGCATTAAGTTTACATGAGTCTATTCTGTCTATATTGGCAGAATAGTTTTCAAAATCAAAGTGAATACAGTGCCCACTCATTACCATTTCGAACCCGCTGAGACTGATATAATCTCTGCTAAGGTCTATCTCTCTATTAAATTTTACCTCTGCGAACATTTTAAATTTAAGCATGTCTAATTGACCCTCCTATTATATTATATTATTCGTGATTAAACATATTCATAGGTTAACAGATAAACTAACCTATAAACACGTATTATATGTTGACAACGCGACAGTCGTCGAAATCATATAGCGTGAGTTCACCATCAATAACTAATGGTAAATCCAACGCCTTCGATTTCTCGTCAGTCACGCAACCAACACCATAAACCGTTACGGAATCAACAACTTTTACATCCGATACCGGTCTATTAAGTAAGTTTGGTAACTTCATGTTATTACCTCCTTTAAGTATATATGATAAGCTTAGATGAATAGCCAGAGGTTAAATATAATTCATCTGTATGCTCATTTGCATATATCTTAAAGGAGGTAATAACTTTTTATTATAAAAAAGAAAGGGTAGCTATGTAGCTACCCTTCTCTTCCAGAGTTTATGAAACCTAAGCTAAAGGTTCTGTCCATGGAGTTGAGTGCGCCTCAAAATAATCCAAGTCGTCGATGGTAACCTGGTTGCCGCAGTTACCTACCATGTCTTCAAGTCCCGCGTCATCGCACAGCGAGTCGACAGATATCGGTGTTTTGCTTTTCAACTCTATGGACAGAACCTTCTTCAACGCGTTCTCGAGGTCTTTGTTAATGTTGTCTTCGAGATTGCGGATTGCCTTCATCGAATCATTGTACCATTTGATTCCACATGCAATTGAAATTCCGCCCATTACCATCATTCCAAAACCGACTAATTCTCTCATCATACTTTCTCTCTCTTTCTCTGTTTGTTTTCGGGTTTAACAGCTCCCAATCTATTTATTAGTTACATTTATTATATATATCTTATAATAGATGATTTATCGGAAATTTAATATATCCTCTGTGGGAGTAATTCAGAACAATGAAATAAATGCGATAGCCATATAAGATGGCTAAATGCCATTTAAAAATATACTTTTAAAAAGGAGGTAACTAAGAATGGCAAATACTACTAATGTTAGTACCCGCAGTGTGGATATACTTTATCGACATCCACATATCGTGCTCTATCTTGAAGATAATACTGCACAGCCAGAAGATACCGTTGTCGAAAATGGTACCGGGCTGTATGGCATTCAGGTAGGAGCATTCGAGGGAGGCCGTGAAGGTGTTGTTCTTCGGTACTCGAGCACTGCTCAGCAGATTGAAGAGCTCGGTGAGCCGGATTACGAAAAGTATGGTCAAGCTGGTTACAATGCATACAATGCATTGGATTCCAAGTCTTGTGGAATGTACATTATGCGTGTCCTGAGTGACGATGCTATGTATGCCAATAAAGTGCTTATGGCTAGATTCAAGATTCGGAACCCTAAGAAACCGGCTGAAGAGGAGATTGACCACGTTGATACTAGCGCGGAGCTGGTTGCTGGCAAGAACTTGTTCTCCGATATGGGCTCAAGTGCTTTAGGCAGCTTTGTATTCTACGGAAAAGTGCCAACTGGCATCACAGGGGATACGGAGCTTGATGGACTGTTCTCACACATCACTCCGGATTGGTTGGCAGCAAACCCAACTCTGCCAAAATTCACGTTTGCACTTGTGAGATTCACAGTGCCTGATTCTGTCACCTCAGTTGGAAGTGACATTAAAATTACTCAGATAAGTAAGGCTCTTAAAAATTTCTACACCGATGCTGGAAATCTCGACCCGTCTATCGTGGCGAACGGCAATACGGCAACAAAGACAAAGAGCTATCCTGCAACAGATTTGCTTGGTAACACCACGCAGTTTGATTTGGGCTTTATCGTTCAGGAGGACGATACAGTCTCTATCTCAATTGAGTGGAATGATACTGACAATACTGTTTCGGACTACACGTTCAACTCTGCTAACGTAGAGTTTGTTGACCCTACGACTACGGCACCTGAGGATGCTGATTCTGAACCGGTGGAGGAAGAGAAGCCGAGCCTTGAAATTCAATACTATGCAACGACAATCGCAGGCATGACAAATGAGCAGGATTTACTTCTGCAGTTCTCGTCCCTTGTCAATGATACTGTTGACGAGGATGGGTATTATAACATGCCTCTCATGCTGTTTTATGCTATGGGTAGAGGTTTGTATGGAAATAACCTTCGTATCCGCATTGCAGATGCAACAGACGTTGACTTGGCATACAACTTCCATAGATATCTCATCACAGTTATGCAGCTTACCAAAAAGACAGGTCTCAAGAACAAAGAGTACATCAGAGGTTCTATCAACGAGGCTGCTTGGGATGATACAGGGTATTCTGACGGCTCTCCTGCTTACCTACAGGATTTAATTAACGACGTTGAATATGGGTCTCAGAAAATCAATGTCCAGATTGTCCCTAAGACACTGGAATTGATGCTTGACCTGTACAACGAGGAGCTGGCTGACGGAGAGAATGTTCCGTTTGAGGATTTGAACACATTTGACCCGATTTTCGGCATGACAATGGCTTCAAAACAGAACGAGTTTATTACAAGGACAACGTTCAACGGTGATACAGATAAGTATGAACCGATTAATCCTGAGGCGGTTGATGGATTCGCGCTGGAGTCAGGCTCTGATGGAAGTATGACATACAAGCGCAGAATGACAGTAGCTGAAAGGGCAGACTATGATGCAGCTTATGAAAAAGCTCTTCTTAGAGCTTTTGGCGATGTCTACATTACAAATGAAGATGGGAGCATGACAACACTCCCAATGTATGACAAACTGCTCAAGAGCAGGTACAGTACGCCTGCAGATTTTATGTTTGACGCGAACTTCCCTGATACAGTAAAGGAACGCATGGCGCAGTTCTCTAACGACAGAGAATATGACTGCATGTGTTATCTTGACAGCGGTCTTAATACGACTGTTGCTGAATGCGTCAACTGGCTCAAAAGCACGAAGGAAATCAACGGCTACAATGTCATCAAAGATATTGGTTGCTACAAATATAGAGACGCTAAGTTTACGAGGAAGATTGTTCCTTGTACGATGACGCATTTCATTGCAAAGGCGCTTCCGGCTCATCTTACAACTCCGGGTATCCAAGCGGCGTTTGCAAGAGGTTTTGCAAAGTTAAAAGCTGGAACGGACTTTATTCCGGGCTCGTTCTATCCGATTATCGACCCCGATGACCACGAAACAAAGAAAGTAATCGACAGTTATGCAGCTAACTGCTATGAAGCTATCGACAGGACAACGTTCCAGAGAGCCACGGCTATTACGACATGCCAGAACTTCAAAGTTGATAGAGCAGATGAGTTTAACGAGTATATTCTTAACAGAGCGGTTAAGATTGCTTGTGATATCATGAACGATGATATCTATGCAATTCTTGACGATGAAAGAATTCTGGCATATTCTGAACATGCAAAGAAACAGATTGAATTCAAGTTGGCGGGTCTGGTTCGTAATGTGTCTATCACAATGTCTAGTGACGAAATTGATAGACGCAAGAGCATCCTCAGATTGGTTATGCATCTTGAGTTCAATACTGTATGTAAATATGGTGCCGTTAATGTTATCCTTGACCCGAGAGGTACAAAGGATAAGGCAGAAGCCGAAGCATTGCTCGGCGGTACGATTATGTGAAAGGAGGAATGAGATATGGCAAGAGTTGCCACATTGCAGGATAATATCCGCAAATGTCAAACTGACCCTACCAAGTTTTCGTACTGGTTGGGTGGGTTTAATACAAAGAACGCAGCACTCAAGCAGTACGACTTTCTGCGTACAGGATATGGACGAATTTTTGTTCTCCAGATGCCTTCGTTTGTAAAGTTCCTGCTTGAGGAAGAGACGAAGAAGTTTCGTCACCTGATTGAGTTTGCCAATACGGGCATCTCGGGTATTCAGGGCTATTCCGTGGACTTCACGTCGGCAACAGGCGGCTATAATGGTAACTCCATTGAAGTACCTGTTAATACAAAAGATGATACGAACTCTATCCAGATTAAGTTATATGAAACACAAGGTTCTCTTGTGCGTACATACATTGATTTCTGGATTACAGGTACAATTGACCCGTTCACAGGTCTCTCTCACTATCATGGTGCAAGAGAGGTCGAGGCAAACTCCGATTCTTACGTACTTAGTCAGGCTAATCATACAATGGAGTGCCTCTACGTTGCAACTGACCCGACAGGGGAGGAAGCAGAGTACTCATGCCTGTTGACAAACATGTTCCCGAAGGGCAGTGACCATAGTCACTTCGATTACTCTCCGGGCACACACGAACTGGTCGAAGTAACCCTCGAGTTCACGGCGAACAAGTTCCTGTCTCATCAGATTAACTTCATCGGTACAGTAGCTCTTAAAAAATTTAAGATTCTTAGAAACTATCTGAAGATGTACTCAGGTTACTCTGAGAGAGAAATCGAGAAGATTGTTGGTGTTCACAATATCGAAGACTGGACGACTCCAGATGGTCAGGATTTAACTGGCTCATACATGAGTCCTCAGCAGCTCAGAGATTTGAAGTACGCTGGCGCATAGTTCTAATCGACAAAGACAATTAACAGATATGCTGTTTTAGTGCAGCATATCTGTTTTTTATTTATATATTATGAATCTGAGTCCATCAATGATATAAGAAAGGAGAAATAAATATGGATGAAAAGAAAACTTTAAACGAGGAACTAAATATATCTAGTTACCTTCTCGCAGAAGGATATTCTGCAGAGAATGTTTCTGGGTTTATAGGGAACATGTCTATACCTCAGACTACTGCCAACATCGCTACATTGACACCGGAGGAGTATAGAGATAAAGTCAAAAAGCTTGTTGGCGAAAATGGGGATGATTTTGATGACGCATCGATGTATATTTCACCGCCAATGAAGCGGTTCGACGTGTATAATATTGAAGACACAAAACTTCTGCAACAAATAAGTTCAACCGGAAATACGATGCAGGACATGTATCAAGGGGAAGTCATATGTACATCATCTCATATGGCATTTATTGAAAAGGAAAAGGCAGAGTTTCCGAGGTTTGAAATGGGAGGTAGTACGATAAGAGATTGGTATAACTTTATCCTACTCGGTCTTCCATCTTCGTATTTATCGACTCACCTTGGTGATTGGACGTTGTCCAATGAGCAGTTACAATCAATTGTAGAAGAAATGAGGGCGATTTATGCCGAAAGATTGTTGTCTACTGAGCGCAATAACGACGAAATCACTGCAACGGATATTAGTAAAGAATACCGGCGACGAGTTTGTCTTGGACTTGAGCCTGATGAACCAGCAATTGGTACAAGTAACCTTATCGTTGGTGCACTCCATCACTATCTTACTAATAAAGCGATGACACCAGAAAATACGCAAGAGGTAGTAGAACTCGTAAAATCCCGGTCACATCATAATATGGAAACTGGAGTTGTTGTGGTTATTGATACTATGCCTGAGTTACCTTCGTTGGAATCATTTGATGCCATTGGAATTGAAGATGAAGACCGTTATAATGACAAACCTTTTATCTATGAATCAACAAGAAGTGTGAAAGCAAAAAAGTTTGCGGTCAGAGGTGGAAAGATGGTTCCTACAGGACAGTATCCGAAGTTCATGACTAATCCTAAACATAATAAGAAGCAGAGGAGAAAGAAATAGTGGAAACAGTAATACTTGAATTGGGGTTGTTATTGATGATTATTGGAATTCAAGTCGTTAAGAATGATTATAAAGAATCAAGAATAGCGTCTAATATCCTTATGACAATGCAGGTTATATGCGCAGTAATAGCTGCGATAATAATTATAGTAGATTTTAACAGTTTATTGAAAGTGAGGTAAAGAAATGAAAGAACATGATATTTATGACAAGTACGGATTAAAAACAAACGATAATGGAGATACTTTCATTACGCACGAAGATGGTATATCTGAAGACGTAGGTTGTCTTCATTGTTTCATTCATGAGAAAGCTCAAGAATTTCTTGAGCCGATTCAGGTAAACAAAGGCAAAATCAAGCCTTTATGTCCTAAATGCGGTAAGGTGTTAACATTGTACACGCGATATGGATATGACCATATCACTGTATCTGAGCAGAATTCCTATGTGCCGGAAGGGAATATTGGCTTGTATGAGGCATATCATTGTGATGATTGCGAGCAGAATTATGCAATGATGCCGATACCAATTTCATGGAATGCTAATCATGACACTCATTATACAGGCGGGAGAAGATTTGCAGAAGATGCTGACGTCAAAGCTATCGTGAAAGATTTGTGGGACAATATTGCCCCATATATTCAGAATTACGCAGAGAGAAAAGCTGACCCGAAAGATTGGATAGACAAAGGTTTGAAACCGTGGAACGTTCTTAGTTGGACAGAGGGTGAGGTAGAAGCGGTTGTATGTAATTGGTTGTACGAACACGGTTTCAAGAGGTAATATGGATTGCGAAACTCCTTTGAACACGAAATTAAATAGCTAGAGAAGGAGAAAAAGTATGAAATATGACCCTTATAAACAATTGAAACAACTTGGTCATGACCTTATGTTTTGCGACATCATATATCAGAGACCGACAAAAGAAACAGGCTGGCATGACTATATCAATATTGTATACAGAGATTTGGATACAGAGGAGAAAAAAGTATTTACAATACAGGACCCTCTGTATGAAATATATACTGTTAAACCTGAACATAGGACGTTCAAGAAGCCTCGAGATTTTCTCGAGAGAAATGAACTCGATGAGCATATTATCAAGTATAAAGACCGTTTCAAAGAGATGGCAAAGATTATTACAGAAGAAACGGGGGACAATAAGTATCTCGAGTTTATAAATAACGCAAAAGGATATAAGGAACAGCGAATGTTGTTCCTTTATCCTTATATATTAGGAGCAGACGTTTCAATCGAAGCGTACTACATCTCAAGGTGGACGAGAGAATTAGGGAACGATAGACCAAAAACTGCAACGTCATTTTTCCTCGATATTGAGGTTAATACCAAAGCGGCACACTATGAAGGAGACATTCCTAGACATGGAGAATGTCATATTGACGCTGTAACATTAATAGACGGTGTGACTAAGATATCTCATACGTTTTTATTGAAGACCCCTGACAATCCGCAAATTGATGATTTTTTGACACCTGAGAAGAAAGCAGAGTTCAAACGAAAAGCTGCCGAGATGTTCTCAGAGTTCGATGATATAGCAGATTATAAATGTTATATGTTTGAATCGGAAATCGAATTGATAAAGCAACTATTCATATTAATCCATAACTTGAAAAGAGACTTTGGGCAGATATGGAATGGATGCGGATTCGACTTTCCTTATATTGTAGAGCGTTTAAAAGTTCTAAAGTGTGACCCGAAGAAATTCATATGTCACTCAGACTTTCCAACAACGACACTCTATTACTTTGAAGATACTGAAACATTCGACTTTGAGAAAAAGCGTAGCTTTATCACAGTATCTTCATACACGCATTGGATTGACCAGCTAATCCAATATGCTTCCCTTAGAAAATCTCAAGGTAGCATGAAGAAATTTAGCTTGGACTACGTTGCTGAGCACGAAAAAGTTGGTAGGAAGATTGACCATTCGTATCTTGGCAGCTTCTCGGAATTTTCATATAGTGACTACATGCTATATGTACTATACAACATCAATGACGTATTACTGCAATACGGAATAGACGATAAAACAAATGACATGACCCGATATTGGTCTAGTTGCATGAATAATTCGACACCGTACAAAGATGGGTTAAAACAGACAGTAACGTTACGTTGGATGCTTTATGATTTCTTGAAGTACGATTACGATATGATATTAGGTAATAATGCAAACTTCAAGAATGTTGATAAGAAAAAGACCGATGATGACGAGGAAGATGAAGATGATTCATTCGAGGGCGCAATTAACTCAGACCCTGAATTGAATGAACATGTTGGTCTTGAACTATTTGGCATGAAATCTAAATATCTATATGGTGACAGCATTGACTTTGATTTCTCAGCAATGTATCCGAATATCATGATAGTATTTAATATCTTCAAGACGACAATGATAGGCAAACTCATTATCGAGAACTGTGAGAGCAAATTGTCATATGATGAGGATGCTGGTAAGGAATTTGTTGAGGATATGATAGCAGGAGATGCTATTCATACAGGTCATAAGTGGTTCAACCTACCAGATGGTGATGAAATGACAAGACTCATTAATGAAGAACTTGGTATGCTGAATGTAGCATAAAGATGGGAGGATGTATAGATGAAAATTACAAAAATGTACGACGAAACAGACGCAAGACGAGCAAAGGCAAATATAGGTTGTAACGTTTGTCCTAAATGTGGAGAAAATAAAACCGATTTTGATTATGTCACTGAGGCGTTAGAAAGCAACGAGGATATTCCTCTTGGAAGAGGAATTATACAGTATGGCTACTATGACACGAGCAAAGGACTGTTTCGTTTGACAGGGTATCAGACAGACTGTTATAAATGTTTGACATGCGGAGCCGAATGGGAATCTGACCCATATATTGTATATGACGAATCACAGGAACCCAGTTTGTTTCGAAAAATAATAGACGCAATTGGGGGGAAGATATGATTAGAGAGTTAACGCCGGGTGAATTCAATAGAATCACCCGGTACTTAAAACGGCTAGACGATATTGGGGATGATTTCTTTCTATATGGAGATGTCATCTGTCCAAGTATTCGGAATGCATCAAACTTCCCGGGAATGCATATCGTAATGTCAGACTTACCCACATTTGACCAATATAAAGACGTTTTGTATGGGATATTTAATCTCAACAAAACGTCTACAGAGATGGGTGAGGTTAAAGGGAAAAAACTAAGAATATTATTCGAGCAGACAGATGTCGGAATATGGATAGAACTTAATGAACACAGGTGGCAATTGGCAGGGATATATTCAAAAGAGTTAGAAGAAGATGAACATTCGCAGGCAGAGATAGCAGATAGTCTCAAACCAGTCAATAATAAGTTTCAAACTTATATGGATTCAGTAGAATGGCGCACACTTGACTCAGATAGTGTAAATGCTATTAAGAATGGTTCTGTGTGTGTATTAGAGGATGAGAGGAAGACTACTTATGTACGGTTTGGCAAAGATATTCTTAAACTAAAAGGACAGGTTAGGAGAGACTTGCCTGCAAAGTTTAGTCTCGATGTTTGTATTATATCACCAGAATCATCAGAAGATATAATTGTAGTTAATCTAATGTCTGGAGGGTTGTCGTCTGGAACAATGATGATTCATATGATGGATGAAGTGATTGAGTGTATTCATTATTATAAGTATAGTCCTTTCCGATAAATTAACTTAATAATGTATATATAATAAATGTAACTTAATAATACAGATTGGGAGCTGATAAACCCGATTAATAAACAGAGATTGGAGAGAAAAGTATGAAAGTTATTAGTCTTAAAGATGTATTGAATTTGCACACGGAGCTGGCCACGGTAGAGAAAGAACACAACGTTAGTTTGATTTCAGGTGCACC
>ERZ777305.3530-NODE-3530-length-10570-cov-2.750071_pt1 | contig 10570 bp, 10 predicted proteins | sample MGYA00374965_ERZ777305 | MGnify/ENA primary metagenome ERZ777305 (study PRJEB29328, sample SAMD00013331) | mouse gut metagenome | study: EMG produced TPA metagenomics assembly of the Metagenome analysis of fecal microbiota from mouse which was promoted...
AGACGGCAAAATTTGCCGGAAAGATGTGTGTTTGGCCTTATGTGAACAGGCCCTAATATTCCAATCAGCACCACAAACTCTTCTGGTGTCAGACTGTCGTAGTCGATGCCCATGCAGCCAGATATACCTTTGCGGCCTGTTCCTCTGAACTCCCTTTCCTTTCAATAACGGACTGAACCTTCTTTTGAAATTTCTCTATGGCCACAAGCGAGGATAGGGCAGTTCCACTCTTGGCGGGCTTGGAATGGGACGCGCGTATGTCACGCAGGATGCCGGTCAAATCCTCCCGGAGAACGGAACCAACGTACTCATCCGCAGGAATCTTCGCTAATTCAAAGGTACGATAAAATAATTCGTTTTCGTCTGGATGGTACTGCTTTTGCACAATACCCCGTATTGTACCCATGGTACTGTTCAAATTGTCGATCTGCATACCGGCTATGTGGTCAGCAAAAATCTCCATGTCCACCATCAACCGCTGGAAGTCTCTATGGCTTATGATCTCAGACAGCAGCGTTCCGCTGAAACCTCCAGTCTTTAGTGCGTTAAGGGCCTCGTTGGTCAGGCGCAATTCTTGTACCTCTGTGTCAGCCTCTTTTTCCAGATTACTCACGCCCATGAGGTAATCCGTGGTCACACCGTAAAACTTCGCCAGCTTCACGATGCTGAAAGGGCTTATGTCCTTGAAGTCGCCGGTCTCATATGTGCCAAGAGCGGGCCTTGAAATTTTGGTGGCCTCCGCCAGTGCCTCCAGTGTAAGGCCGCGCTTCTTCCGCAAATCCTTCAGGCGCGCCGTGATCGTAAGTATCATATCGTCCATCACTATGCCTCCTTCGCCTTTTAGAGACAAATTATAGCACAGAAAAGAGCAATCATCCATCGAATTATGAAGTTTACGGGCAGATTTCCATAAGCGTGGAAATTTGCCCGTTTGGGGGCCGATTTCCTACCTCTTGGATATACGGGAAAAGGGGCATAAAACCGCTATAATTTTAAGTGTCTGGTAGAGACGTGAACATTGACAAGTGCATGACCGTCTGAAACGGATATGCTCCCCTGCGAAGTACGCGATGAAGGGGTCCCCACATGAGCCCAGCGAAGCGGGTCATGTGGGGGGGAGCAGGAGCAGCGAAGTGAATGAGCTTTGCCGCTTGCGGCGAGACGAGCGATACGGAGCTTGCGACGACGAAGCGTACCAAGGGGAACGAAACGCCGCTGAAAGCCAGGGGCAGGAACGGGTTTCAGGTATGAACGGCAATCATACTAAAAGTTAGGAGAAAACGCAGCATGAACATACGCAACGAAATAAAGGCTCATCTCGTACAGGAAGGCACGACCATGAGTGAAGTCGTTCGGACGCTGGCCGTTATCCACGGCTGGAGCGCCAGCGTCTCCAATCTTTCAGACAAGCTCAAGCGCGGCACCCTGCGGTACAGCGAGGCGATTGAACTGGCCGATGTACTCGGCTACGATATTATCTGGCAGAAACGAGGGATGGCACATTGAGCATGAATGTCAGAATTGACGAAATCAAGGTGAATCCCGGGCGGCGCACCGCTTTGGAACATGACATTGAGGAACTTGCGTTCAGCATTTCGGAAATCGGCCTGCTGAATCCGATCACGCTGACCGGGGACTATACCCTGGTGGCGGGACTACACCGGCTGGAGGCTGTGAAGCTGCTGGGCTGGATAGATGTCGAGTGTACAGTCACCGGCTTGGAGGGTATGGCGGCGGAGCTGGCCGAGCTTGACGAGAACTTTGCGCGGGCAAACCTCTCCCCGCTGGAAATCGGTGATCTGTATAGGCGGCGCAAGGACATTTATGAAATGCTCTATCCCGAAACCAAGGCAGGGACCGCGCAGGCGATTGGTATGAACAAGGCGAAGGGAAACAACGTGGATTGCAAATTGCAATCCACGAGGAAGTCCTTCATAGAGGACACCGCCAGCGTAACAGGCTCCCACCCCAGCACCATCGCACAGCATATCAAAATCGCAACTGATCTGACGCCGGAGGCAAAGGAGACTTTGCGGGGCACAGAGAAACCTGTGTCCCGCACGACCCTGAAGAAAATATCCAAGCTGGCTCCGGACCAGCAAAAGGAGGTATCCGTCTTGCTGGTATCAGGAGAAATTCAAACGGTGGACGAATATCTGGTAAAAGAGCCAGCGTGTGAAGAAAAATCCAAAGCGCCCCAGCAGATTCCCAACGAGCAAATTGCCGTTATAATGGGCATGGCCTGTTTTGCGGACAGTACTATAGCGCATATCAATGATTTTCTGAAGCAGGCGGACGCTTTCGCCCGAATATCGAGAGAGAATCTCACGGATATTCTGAAGATGCTAGACGCGGTCAATGGTTCAATCCGGGCTTTGTACAATGTAATAACAGACTGCTACACTAACAACTAACCCCTCAACACACCTGCACGGGTGTGTTTGTGACTTTTAGGTAAGCGGAGATATGTCTGCACCTAGGAGATATCTATCTGCCTTGCTACAGACACCCGCGCGGGCGCTACGCAGAGATCGAAAACGGCTTTGAGTATCATCACACGAAGGAGGTTTGATAGCCATTTCAAATACATACGGCTATATCCGGGTCAGCACCCGCGACCAGAACGAGGACCGGCAACTGATTGCCATGCGGGAGTTGTCCATCCCGGAGAAAAATATCTTTCTGGACAAGCAGTCCGGCAAGGATTTTGAGCGGCCTCAATATAAGAAGCTGGTCAAAAAGTTGAAGCCGGACGATCTGCTCTACATCAAGAGCATCGACCGGCTGGGACGCAACTATGAAGAAATCCAGAATCAGTGGCGGATTCTCACCAAGGAGAAGGGCATTGACATTGTGGTACTGGACATGCCGCTGCTGGACACCCGCCGGGGCAAAGATCTGATGGGGACATTCCTCAGTGATATTGTCCTGCAAGTACTGTCCTTTGTAGCGGAAAATGAACGGACCAACATTCGCCAGCGTCAGGCGGAGGGCATTGCGGCGGCAAAGGCCAGGGGCGTCCGATTCGGAAGACCGCCCAGGCCGCTCCCGGAGAACTATCACAGTGCCTACCAGCGGTGGAAAGCCGGAGCAATCACTGGCACAGCGGCGGCGCGAGAATGTGGGATGTCGCTGTCTACCTTCCGCTACCGGGCAGAAATTTACGAAAAAGCCAAGTTATTGTAAGAGAGCGTATTTTACAGGAACGTGTACTTTTTTGCAAGCAAAATCTTTCTCTGCGTGTCAGCAAGGCGGTTGACTATGCGGGATGAAATATGAAAACTGCAATAAGGAATATATTAATGAGAAAAGACATGTTGTTAAGTATGTAGCGCGGCTCTCGGCCGAGGTGGAAATTCTGCGTTGTGTGGAACCAGGCGAAAAGAAGCGCAGGAAGGATGATTTGGTGAAATTACAGACTCTGTAGATCTTATTTTATGAGGAGACATACCAGGCTCCTGGAAATATGGGCGCTATTTGATAAGGCAGCTGCTGAAACCATACGGTTTTGGCAGCTGCCTTGTTATAGAAGCCGAAACGTGTATTCTGCGATACAGGCGAAACAGGATAGGCCGAACAGCCGTGCGGATGAGAAGTAAAAATTGCGCTTCAAACTGCGCCCAACAAGCTTTTCTGCCGGTGCCCGCTTTGCCCCATTCTTTGATTTTAAACTTGGTTAAACGGAATTTCGTCAATCTTTTCCAAAAAGGCGCTCAAAATGGGAGATATCTTGTCGTTCCGATAGGCGGCGCCAAATTCCGCTGCGGGCATGGAGTCCTCAATTTCCACAAAGGACAGCCCATCAATATTGGACAGCTCCAGCCATCGGGAGGTGATTGCCAGTCCTTTGTTGGCCAGGACCAGGAGGGATAGATCATAGGAGTTCTTTGGCATGTAAGTGAGATAGTTTGGAAATGGGTTTGTATTTTGAAACTTTTGAGAGACAATAGCGTTCAGCAGCGAATCTTGGCTGTGATCGAGCAAGATAAGTGTTTCATCCGCCAGTTCCTCCAGGCGGATGGACTTTCGGGAGGCAAGCGGATGCTGCGAGGACATTACGACGGAAAACGTTGTGTTGGCAATGCTCTTCCACCCAATTTTGTTACCAAGATTTGTGGGGGAATTCTCCTTTAGGGCAAAGATCAGATCGCATTCTCCGTGCTGAAGCCGCCGGAACAAGTGCCCGTGGTGTTCGCGGATAAATGTAAAATTAATATGCGGATACGCAATCGAAAATTGGCGAATTAATTCGCAAAGATAGTTGAATTCCCAATATCCCGAATATCCAACGCACAAAAAACCGGATTCCTTTTTTGCCAAGGAGCTGGCTAAATTGCGCAGATTATCGGCTTTTGTAACAATTTCCTTGGCGTAAGGGAGAAGCGTGTTTCCCTCCGGCGTCAAATAGACGGAATGCTTGGAACGCATAAACAGCGGAATGCCAAGTTCATACTCCAGTTCATTAATGTGCTTGCTTAAAGTGGGCTGGGAAATAAAGTTATTTTTTGCTGCCGTTGTAAAATTCTTTGCCTCGGCTACAGCGACAAAATAAATCAGCTTTTGCAACTCCATAAAATCCCCCCACTATAAAATATATGGTACATGGCCAGTTCAGAAATGCGGCTGAGACGCTACGTCTTCGGATTTTCGTGCTGCTTATATAATACATGATACATGATGAGAAAGAAAAATGCAAATCGCTGCCCCTTATAGAACGGCTGGCAATTATGCACAAAGCATGCGCCGCAAATTTTCCAACACGTGCCATATCGAATTTGTAGAGCCCCTCAAATAGAGAAACGCTATTGGACAGGCTCCTAAAAACAATATAAAATATATAAAACAAGCCCCAAAAGATGCAAAAGGAGTGGTGGAAATGCCTAAAAATTATCTGTGCGATGCAAGGGCCCTGACCAAATTCTGTACGGACATTTTTGCTGGATTCGGCTTTGGAAGAGCGGATGCGGAGGCAATTGCGAATCAGCTGGTAATTGCCGACATGCGCGGAATGGCCAGCCATGGCGTTGTACGTACGGATATGTACTTGACTCATGCCAGGAAGGGCGCAATTGATCCTGCGGCTGTTCCGGAGATTGTGAGAGAGACTCCTGTTACCGCTGTAATTGACGGGCATAAGGCGGCCGGAGCCGTTGTCAGCGAACTTGCCGTAAAGCTGGCAAGAGAGAAGGCTGAAGCATCCGGCATCGCGGTGGTAGTTGCGCGCAACTCCAATCACCACGGAACCTGCGGGTATTGGGGAACGAAAATTGCCCAAGACGATATGCTGGCTTTTGTAACATCCAATACGCCGCCGTTTCTTGCGGCGCCTGTCAGTAAAGGACCCGTAATTGGTAATAACCCGATTTCCGTGGTTGTACCCGCCAATGGAAGGGATATGTGTCTGGACATTTCAAACGGTGTGATGGCGTTTGGAAAGATTCACGAGTACCGGCGGCTGAATAAACCTTTTCCCGCAAACGCTTGGCTGGACCGTGAGGGGAATCCGACGGTTGATCCCTTTGCTAATGAATTTCTGGAGTTTATTTCACTGCCCGTTGGAATGCATAAGGGATTCGGCTTGGCAGTGATGGCGGAGGCTGTGACATCTATGCTTTCCGGCGGGGAGGTAGCTGCGGAGATAGCGCCGCCGGGAGCGGACCTGGAGGAAAATAACCCGACTTGCCACTGTTTTGTTGCCATCAAGCTGGCGGGCTTTCTGGAGCCCGCTGCGTATCGGGCGAAGGTGGACCGCTTTATCGACTACCTGCACGAAGCTGCGGTGCAAAAGGAGGGAGATTACGTTTACTATCCCGGAGAAATTGAGAACATTGCATATGAACAGTCACTGAAACAGGGGGTGCCGCTTCCCGAGAACATCAAGGAGTTTCTTTGCAAGAAGGCGGAAGAAGCCGGACTCTCCATCCCAGAGGGCGTCTTTGGAAAAGCCCTCGACGTGTGAAGCCGGCGAGGTGATTTATGAAACTGTTGAAATGGCTGGATGACCACCTGGAGGAGGCCTTGATTGCGATCATCATATGTGTAATTGCGCTGCTGATGATGACACAGATTATTCTCCGCACGTTTTTTAAGGCGTCTCTTTCCTGGAGCGATGAGACGTGCCGTTATCTTTTTATCTGGGCTGCGGCTCTTGGAATTTCCTATTCCACCCAAAAGGGTATCCATTTAAGGATGGACATTCTTCCCAATTTGGTTAAGCCCCTGGAGCGCCCCCTGATGGTTTTGTGCGATATTGTTCTTACGGCTTTTGCGCTCTATCTGCTGGGGCCCGGTTTCCAGGTGCTGGCGCAGCTGGCACAGACAGGCCAGAAGGCCGCCGCGACACGAATTCCAATGTATTTTATTTACGCGTCCATGTGGGTGGGATTGGTTTTGTCCATCATTCGGGTGGCTGAACGGTATCTCAAGAAGCTGTATTTCCTTATAAGCCGCAGAGAAAAAGCGGAGGAATAATGTTATGGTTATAACAATTGTGTTTGCTGTGTTTTTTATAGGGCTGTTTGTCAGCGTGCCCATTGCGATTACGCTGCTTGCCGCTTCTCTGACCGCGTCTTTGCTGAATCCCGCGCTGACATGTGACGCTGCCTTTATCTTCAGGACGATGACGACAGGCCTGGATTCCTTTGTATTGATTGCAATTCCGCTGTTTATTCTTTCGGGAAACCTCATGGCTGAGGGTGGAATTTCGGACCGCCTTTTTACGTTCTTTTCCTACTTTATCGGGAACAAAACGGCGGGGCTGCCCATTGCCGTGGTGATAAGCTGCCTTTTTTATGGAGCAATCACCGGGTCTGGCCCGGCCACAGTAGCCGCAATCGGCGCAATGACCATTCCGCTGCTGGTAAAGCTCGGTTATGACCGCACATTTGTCACGTCGCTGGTGGCGGTAGCGGGCGGTTTGGGCGTTATCATTCCTCCCAGTATACCCTTTGTCATGTATGGCCAATCTGCCAATGTCTCTGTGGCTGATCTCTTTACGGCGGGTATTCTTCCCGGCGTTCTGATCAGCGTGTTTTTAATGGCCTGCTCCTATCTCTATTGCAGGAAGTATGGGGAGGATAAGGAAAAGCTGGAGGCAAATTACCAGGCCCTGCGGCAGAAGGGCTTTTGGAAGGTGCTCCGTGAGAGCTTCCTTGCCCTGCTGACTCCGGTGATCATTCTGGGCGGTATATACAGCGGCATTGCGACTCCCACGGAGGCTGCTTGTGTGTCTGTGTTTTACGCGCTGGTTGTCAGTGTGTTTTGCTATCACACGCTGAAGCTGGAGCAGATTCCCAAAATCCTTTCGGCAACCGTGGATTCCCTGGTCCCTATGCTGTTCGTGGCTGCCAGCGCCACCGTATTTGCCCGTGTGCTCTCTATGATTCAGGCGCCGCAGATGATTGCGAATATCCTTACTTCCGCGCTTCACTCTAAAGTTGCCATTTTGCTGGTGATTAATCTGTTCCTCCTGATCATGGGAATGCTGATGGATGCCATCTCGGCAATTTTGATTTGCGTTCCAATCTTTATGCCGATCTGCACGGCGCTCAGCATCAACCCCATTCACTTTGGCGTGATTATGGTTTGCAATCTCGCGATTGGTTTTGTGACGCCTCCTGTCGGCGTGAATTTGTTTGTGGCAAGCTCGATGACGGGAATTCCTGTTTTAAAAATCGCGAGACACGCCACCCGTTTTATTGTCTGGTTCTTTGCGGCGCTTCTCATCATTACGTTTGTCCCCCAGGTCAGCCTGCTGCTTCTGGGATAGCGGACGAGCTGTGGATTTAGCAGGCTGGCGGGCCTGTTAAATATAAAGGAACCGCCGATTAAATCCCGGCGCACTTCTTCACGCCACAAATTTCCCCTGAGCTGCGTCAGAAAAACTTGGAATCCGTCAGAATTTCCGCGTTTTTCTTTCTTCAAAGGGGAAGTTTTAACGCAAATCTGCGCACGTTGATTCAACCGGCGTTTCCTAAAATTTAAAGGAGGATTATTATGAAGAAGTTTTTGGGGCTGCTTTTAACAGCGGTGTTGCTGTTGTCTTTGGCTGCCTGCGGCGCCCAGGACTCCCCTGCCGGAACCCAGCAGACACCCTCCAACAGCCCATCAAGCGCGCCCACAGGCGGAAACTATGTGATCACATTTGGCTGCACAGGCTCCGAACAAACCAGCGATTACGCTGGCGCAAGCGCTTTCAAAGAATATGTGGAGGAGGCGTCAAACGGTCAGATTACCTGTAATTTGATGTTTAACGGTGTTTTGGGTTCCGACCGTGAAACCCTGGAGTCCGTCCAGATGGGGTCCTGTACGGTGACTACCACCGGATTAACTCAGAATACGAACTTTGTGCCGGAACTGGCTGTGCTGGATTCCCCCTTCCTTTTCCAGACTGCCGAGGATGTAAACAACCTTTTTGCCGATGAGGAATTTGCCTCTGAACTTTCTGCGCTGTACTCCAATGCGGGATTTAAGTTTGTGGGCATGACGTTCCAGGGATTCCGCACACTGACATCCAACCGCGAAGTCCATAAAATGAGCGACATGAAGGGCATGACGATCCGCGTGATTGAGGCGCCCACACCGCTGGCCCTGTGGAGCGCTCTGGGCGCGAATCCCACTCCCCTTGCCTTTACGGAGGTCTACACCGCTTTGCAGCAGGGAACGGTAGACGCACAGGAAAACCCGCTGGAGTTGATTTACAGCCAGAAGTTTTATGAGCAGCAGGATTATATCATTTCTACCAACCATCAAATTCAGCCAATTTTCTGGGTGATGAATTTGGGCTTTTATAACGGCCTGCCGGAAGATTTGAAGAAGGTTGTGGACGACGGCTTTGAAGCTGGTTTGGCAGCCTCCAAGGAGTACAGCGCCCAGATGGAGGCTACCTATAAGCAGACTATGCTGGACAGCGGCTGCGTCTTCCTCGACATCGACAGCGCGGCTCATGACGAGATGTACACAGCTACTGAATCGGTCCGTCAAAGCTTGGCAGATCAGTACCCTGCGTTCTTTGACGTGACGATTAGCGGGGTAGAACGCACCCAGAGCTGATAGTTCCACCTGCGCTCATACCGGATATGGGCATGGAATATTTGAAATGAAACCGTATTCCATGCCCTTTCTTTTTAGCGCTCATTTTAAATGTAAATTTTTTCCAATTTCCAATGAAAAGAGGATTTTCTATGAAAAGAGTATTTGTGACGGACCGCTCTTGGCCGAGCTACGACGATTTTACCAGCAGGGTTGAGGCGGCGGGAGGGACGGTAGTTTTCGCCTCTGCAACGGATGAGCAGACATTGATTTGTGAGGGCGGCGAGGCAGATGTTGTGGTAAATTCCTTTGCGAAAGTAACGCCGGATTTTATTAATGCGCTGCGGCACTGTGAGACGATTATCCGTACGGGCATCAGCGTGGATACGATTGACGTTCCTGCGGCAACAGCCAGGGGAATCAAGGTCTGTTATGTTCCGGATTACTGCCAGGGGGAAGTTGCGGATCATACGATGACGCTGGCCGCTTCGGCGCTGCGCAGGGTTGCCTTTTTGGATAAGCGGATGCGCTCCGGCGTTTGGAACTCTGTGGAGGCCGGCGGTGTTCCGCGCCTGTCTCACGCCGTCTTTGGACTGATCGGCTTTGGAGCGATAGCTAAAAAAGTCGCCGCAAGAGCAAGAGCTTTTGATATGCAGGTAATTGCCTACGACCCATACCTGAATGACGAAGTATTCGTGGAGTATGGTGTACAGCGCGCAGTTAAAATGGAAGATGCTTTGCGGGATGCGGACGTGATTTCCCTGCACCTTCCGTTAAATCCTGATACATACCACACGATTGGCGAAAGCGCATTTGCCGCCATGAAGGATGGCGCTGTATTTGTCAATACGGCGCGCGGCGGATTGGTGGATACAGAGGCGCTGATTGCTGCGTTGAAGTCTGGAAAGCTGGGGGCTGCTTCCCTCGATGTCTTTGAGACGGAGCCGCTGGAAAGCGACAGCGAGCTTTTCAAAATGGACCAGGTGCTTTTGACGCCTCATGCAGCCTATTACTCCCGGGAATCACTGCCTGAGCTTCAGGAGAAGAGCACAGATGAGGTTGTCCGTGTCCTGAGAGGCGAACAGAACCGGGTTATTTTCAACAAACGGGAACTGGGGCTGTGACGCCCTGTACCAAATTAAATGTGGAGGTAAAGATCATGACGGAAGAATACACCTATGAAAGAACCCCTTGGAGAAATGATCAGTGGTATACAAGCTTTTGGAATTTCGACCAGTTTGCCCAGGATCTGTTTCACTTTGCGGACAAAATCCAGATTCACGACGTTACGCTGCGGGACGGGGAACAGCAGTCTCGTGTCGCGCTGACAAAGGACCAGAAGATCGCTATTGCGGAGAAGCTGTCCGATGTGGGCATTCACCGTATTGAGGCGGGAATGCCGGCGGTTTCCCGGGACGACTACGAGGCAATTGAGGAAATGCTGAAGCGGAATCTGAAGTCAGACATCTACTGCTTTTCCCGCTGCATGGTCTCCGACGCAAAGCTGACCCTGTTGGAGGATTTTATGCGGACAAATTCC
>ERZ777305.3532-NODE-3532-length-10567-cov-2.614916_pt1 | contig 10567 bp, 9 predicted proteins | sample MGYA00374965_ERZ777305 | MGnify/ENA primary metagenome ERZ777305 (study PRJEB29328, sample SAMD00013331) | mouse gut metagenome | study: EMG produced TPA metagenomics assembly of the Metagenome analysis of fecal microbiota from mouse which was promoted...
ATTTTGTATTATACGCATATAGCTTCATTTTTTGACACCCTTTAATGAGAAGTTTGGTTGCATTGCACCCATCACAGTATCCCTCAAGTCCCCCTCAATCTTAATAGTTCCTGTGCATCCGTTCGGGCGTACACTTTCTGCCATTATGTTTGAGAAGTTCACTTCAGGTGCGTATTTTAACGCCATACAAATATCTTCAGTAGAGTATATTCTCCCATTGCGGTTTGGAGTTGTAGGGTCGTGTGCAGGAACCAATGTTGCCTGACAGGATACACCATTAGAGTCAATAAAGCTCATTGTAACAGGTTCTGTCGGCTTGTTACGACTTTCCTCATCTTCTTTCTCGAGTTTTTCCATAAATTCAAGAACCTGTGAAAGTTCTTCATGAGTTAATATTTTGAATACTCCAAGCTTTGCACCGCAGATAGGAACTGTGGTAGACTCACCATGTTCATCCCAGAACGTCAGTGACTCCCAAACCTTATATTCCTCATTCCATTCGGCACCTTCCATTCTCGCTGATGTCTTCATTAGCTCCTTGATTCTGTCATACACATTTGAATGTGCCGATAGTTCGAAGATTCGAGCGTCGGATACTAAGTTGTTTCCGTCTGAATCTAATCCGCAGAATATGCTAACAGCACCGTCTTCATAGTCAAACTGATAGCAATATTTGCTAATGTCCATATCAAGTTTCATAGTTATTTCCTCCTTTATATAACCTTAGTATGCTGTCAGTGTTATAAGATATATTCATATCTGATGTCATAATAACATTGACAGGGTAATTGTCAAACATGGCGTTGTGTGTAATATTGAACACCTGCTGACAGTTAATAAGTTTTCTATATGAGTCAACGATATCAATATACTTTCCTCTGCTGTATACATCTAAAGCAGTATCATGCTCATCAAGTAATAGTATATTGTATTTATTGCTCACGATTCTTGCAAGGCTTAGTGAAAAGGCGATACCGATTATCGCTTTTTCGCCATCACTTGCCATACAGATATCCTTCACTTTCATCCCTCGTTTACGGTAAGGGATAGTGAACTCGGTCTCATTTATGATGACCTCTTTAGAATTAATGTACAAGCTACCATGATATACCATATCCAATAGGTCGTTTACCATGCTGATAAGGTCTTTCTGGATATACTTCTTGATTCTATCCAGAGGTATTCCTTTAGATGGTGATACTGCATTTTTTATAAGCTCGGCATTAACGTACTCTTCCATCAGCGTGCTTTGCTCTTTTTCAAGAGCAACTATCATGTTGATAGTTGCATCTAAATTATTCTTCTCATCTCTTAATTTGACTGCGTTTGATTCAAGAAGTTTTATACGAGCATTGACAGACGATAATGACTGTTGCAATTCGTCAATTTCGGAAGACTTACTATCCATTGAGGATATCTCTGCATTTAATGAAGCAATTACTGACCGTTTTCCTTCTATCTCCTTTAATACGGATATTGTATCAGCTATCTTGTTTTTCACAATAGTAAGGGAATTAATGTTCTCTTCTATTGATGGCAGTGATTGTTGGTATTTTTCTGCTGATTTTTTTGCACGATTAAGGTTATCTTCTATTACCCTTGCACGTTCTTTAAGAGACTCAAAGTTTTCTCTCAAGCTTTCATTATTGCGACGTTTCATCTCGACGTTATCTAATTGGTTTAGTATCTCTTGTTTCTCCTTCTGTTTTTCGGCAATGTCGATGAGAGTAGAAAGCTGGTCAGTATCTGCAACCTCTCTTGTTTCCATGTAGAGAGTTATAAAGTTTTCAGGGTCAAATATACTTAGCGGAAGCACGCTAAATATATCTTTACTACGCCCCATATATTTCATCAGTTTGCGGGTGATGCTCCCTATTGTTACAATATCTTTGGCAACATCTACATCACGTTGACGGTTTGAAATCTTTGAATCTATCTCACCCGTCTTCATGTCTATTAGTGCCTTATAATCCTCATAGAATTTTCTATACGGACACTCAGTGACCTCGCATTTGGTTGGTTGTATGACAAAACTATCCTTTCCTATAAGAACATTGGCATTTTTTAGGTAACTCTCTCTCTTGAGAGTATCTAGCAAAGATTCTAGTTTATTCTTAGACCTGTCAAGGAGTCTATCATCTTTTACGAATCTTAAAGCCGTTTCTGCGATTATTTCTGGATGTTGTACGTCAGATATAAAGGTTGCGCACATCGCTCTCAAATCGTCCAAATAAATACTTGCTCTAACAAGAGCGTCCTTGTCCAGTATAGGGTCATCTACAACTTCTATCTCAGCAAGTCTTGCTTCAAGACTTGACTTGAGCATATCGAGTTCTGCTAAATCCACATCAGAGTTCATCTTATTGATTGTTGAATTTACATTGTCCAAGTCGGCGTTCAACTCTTGTATATAGTCGAGCGATGACTTCAGATTAAGCTCGTATGCTCCTTTATTAATGAGCTTATCATTGATAGATTTGCTTATGGTTTCCATATCGTTTGTTAAGGTCGGAATGTCCTTGTTTGTGGACACTTTTCTCTTTAGCATATCTATAGAGTTTAGTGTATCAAATAACATCGCTCGTTTTGCATTGTATTCTTCGATGAACTGTTGGTTTGATTGAATCTTTTGGCTCAATGAACCCATCTGCACTGACAAGTTTTTTATTTCAAGCTCTATTCTATCAAGCTCCTCACCTTTCGATATTGCAGTATCAAGAGCTTCTTCTTTATTAAAGCCTTTATATTTGTCTAGCTTCGATGTCACGTTTGATAATACTGACTTACAAACTTTGGCGTTATTTGATGCATTCTTGTAATATTTGCTAAATACACCAATGCTTGTAAAAATTTTGGACATCAACTGTTTTCGTGTAGTTCCTGTATACTTGACAAAGTTGTCCACTGTATTGCCAAGTGACAGTAATCCAAGATACGCCTTGTCCAACTCAAAGACATCGTATATGATGTCCTCAAACGTTCCAGAAGTTCCACTCGGGTTAAGCTCCTCTCCATTTCTGGAGATGAAGCTTTTTACACTAATGCTGTTGTCATTCCGAGTGTAATTGTGGACTATCTCGTATATATCAGAGTCTACACGGTATGTGATGGATTTCATCCCGTCCTGCCCATCCACAATAAACTCTGAATTTACAGTGCTGTCACCCACTGCGTTGTTATACGCAAATGGGTGAATGCAATGAAGTATAGATGTTTTTCCTGACCCGTTAACTCCAATGAACAGATAGAACGGGTTCTTTAACTTTGCGAAGTCAATGTATAAATCCGAGACTTGAAGCCCTGCTACTACTCTGGCAATATTGACAAGTCTTATATTTAATACCATTATTACACTAGCGCTGATATAATCATCTCCTTTCTATTATGATGTACGCTCTGGCTTAATAATCCCCAGCCGCTCCTCCTTTCGAACGGAGTTCATATGTCCTTGTATTCATACCACGAATGAATCGCAGGATTTGCTCCAACCGTTCTTTTGTTACTTTGAACATTATGCTGGTGTCTTTTAGCTGCCTCCTCTTATATAGCGCATTCACCAACACTGTCCCATATTCCTCTAGTGCAACGCCTTTAAGTTCAGTCGGGAGTTCCTTGTCTCCACCGAGAAATTCTACAATATTCCTTCCGCTCTCCATTGCCATCTTAGCAAACACTGTCAAATGTTGCATATCGCATACAACCTTTTCGATTCTTTCTACCTCAGCAAGATAGTAGTTGGTTGCGTTGTCATAAGCGGCGACTAATTCTTCCAAAGTCTGTTCAAATTCTTTTGTAAGCTTCTTATTTGGAATAGGAGCATCCAATACAGATGCTCCTACTGGTATGCGTCCAATGTTATCGTTTATTTTTGTTATGAATGACTCCACGGTCATATTTTCTGGCTTTTTGTTAATGTTATAACCCATCTCTACTTTTTTCATATCATCCCTCCGTCGTATATTGTGCATTGGTATCACCCTGCACGTTTGTAAATACTTCATAACCAATTGTCTTATAGTAATTCCCAGTTTCAGGATTGGTTATTTTAATAACCAATATCAAATCTAGTATCTCACACCATTTCATGATACTCTGTATACTCATTTTTTGTCGCCCCTTCAACCCACTTCTCAAGTTATTTATACAATGGGCACTTCCTTTACCTTTATAGTCTTTAAGGTTTATTTGAAGCTTCCAGATTGCTATTTTGAGAAGTTTCTTTAATGGGTCCTCGGAATCGACCAACGGAACATAGAATATTTTCTTATCCTCAGGTTCACTCAATTCCTCACCACTGAAGGGGCATGTGCTTGAGATTGTGACTGGAGAAGCCAGTTTTGCACCAGTTGATTCAGGAGAGTTTATCAACGAAAACTCCCATTCCAAATGCAACACATTACACCACATTAAAAACTTGGAAATACTCATATTTTTGGTTGCACCGTTAAGAGCTGACCTGAGATTATCAATATCGTAATCTCTTTCGGTCGATGTTCGCTTGTCATTAAGCTTAATTCCCATGTTTATTATCATGAGTTTGATAAGTCGTTCCATTGGGTCATCTGTATCTTGTAACTGAGGAATGTACACGCTCCCAGTATTCTGTATAATACTATAATCCTTCATTAAATTTGATGTGATACCAAGATATTCATTGATGAGTTCTTCAGCCCTAGTTTTTTTCCACGATACCACGGAGGAGTACTCGTCTTCAGACCGAACTTTACTTATGTGATGCTCCTGTTTGTCCTCATCCGTGGCATAGTCTTTCCACCATATTCCACCCATCGAATCAACAGCTACTTCTCCGTCATAACAGTCACCATTCCCAATGAACTTATAAAGGTAGTCATTTATCACGATGTAATCTCCTACCTTTACAGAATCGTTAAATTCTGTGTGAACCGGTTTTGGTTCACCATTCTTTACAAAGATTTTCATCACAAATCCTCCAATTTCGTTATTTGTTTTATATTAGGGCCAGAAACGTATTCTTGTTCGTCCGGCTCCTTTTTTTGTCTTCGTTCTTGTGCTTTTTGAAAGATGTTTACTTTAACATCTTTGGGCGAAGGTTGTTTCACAAAACTTCCTTCCTCAACTGGTATCACCAATCCCCCGTTTTTTAGGCACATCGTCATATACATCTGTAGAAGTATCATTCCCTCCTGATGAATGTTTGTTGTCTGAATTACATCGTAGAAAGACTCAAACTCACTTATTGATAACTCTGCTCTATTTTCTTTACAGTTTATTTCCATTGATACCCCTGGAATTGGTTTCCCATTCTCGTTGATATATAACGCAGTTGGTTCAAGTCTCATCACCTGTGTATTGTCAACAGGTATTATTCTGGAGAACTGATTGGTGTTACCCATGGATGATATATATCCATGATTATCATAGGTATATATTTGCTGCTCGTTTTTAAGCAAGGTTGAGTAAAAGTCTTTTAGTTCACTTCTAACAGCAAATATTGTTCGTTGAGTTAAATTTATATTGTCCAGCTTTGTCCATCTTCTAGTGGGTTCAAAATATTTTATCGTGAGCTGTATATAAGGAGTTACATTTATATATACCATTCCCCCAGAATTATACATGGAACAATAATTCGAGTTTCCTCTTGAATCTGAAATCCCAACGGAAAGTTGGACTTTCAATCTTTCCGTTGGGTTTAATAGTTGCGATGTGATTTGCCTTATCATATATCAACATCCTCTATTTCAAACAGATTACCATATTTAGATGGGTCTGTTATTTTGTACATCGTGTTGTTACCGAGTGGTGGTTCTCCAACCGCTGCTCTTAACTCGTTGATGAAATCATAGTAGAAATTCTCGGGTTCTTTGTTTGCACCTTTGAAATATAAACCATCTGTTTCACATAACGGGTTTATGAAGTTCGTAAGACCGGGCTCACTCGCTGAACATGTGCAAAGACTGTCAATACCAATCTCACTAACATGTAATGCTCTATGCACTGCCGCAATGTTTCTGCTGCTTTTGTTGCCTAATGAGTTGGGACCCTTTTTCGTATACTTCAGCTTGTTGAACATATCCATGTCGTTTACTGACCCGTCATTCGATATGAGTTGGGCTTCGTGCATTTTTGATATCAGTTCTCGACCCCTATAGTTGAAGAATCGTCTGTATTTGTCAATAACGTTTTCAGCGCGTCCCTCATCATCATGACTTACCAATGTTTTCATTTTTGCACTTAAATACTCGTCGAGTAGGGCAGCATATTGCTCGTTACCCCTCAATTTCTTATTCTTGAAATCAAGGTTGTCCTTTAATCGTATTTCATCATAATGCTGCACCATCCATCGGATAATTGCATATACATGTTTCTTATTCATCTCACGTAACCGCAATCCTTCTTTTATGGTATCGCTGTACATTCTGAAAAACAATGTTAAGTTCTTCTTCCCAAGGTCGAGCATAACTTCATCGTTTACTTTTTTCTTGGTTATGCCCATCCTCTTAATCCATGTATTCTTATCGAAGAACTCGTTTGTCGTGTATTTATTGGATGATACGGCGGAAATAATAGTTCCTATCATCCCCTGTATATATTTAATTCCGAGAATACGCTTGTCAGTTCTTATTGCCAAACCATCGGTCGTTATTTGAAAATACTCATAGTTAGGCGTCATACCATCGTTAATATTTATAAATTGTATACACTCTGATACCTTAAAAAAATCTAACGTCTCACGAACTCCCATAGTCGCAAAGAACAAAATGAATATATTCATAAACCCTTTAAAGACTATTACTTTAAATTGGTTCATGACATATTCTTGTCCGCTTACCGCGACAGCTGTGTATTTATTACGTTTTGCCATAATTGCCATTACTGCTTTGGTAACATTGCAACCCGGCGTAATGTAGGTTGACATTTCTGTAAGCTGGTATAACCTGTTGGTCTTTGTACCATTCAGAACGTACCTTCCCGTTTCGTCAACTTCTGGTATTAGAAGTCTAACAACAAACTCCAAATTGTAATCAGGTCTTATATATTGACCATAACGCTTGCTCTTTTTAAGACCTTCATCACATGCTATCGCATCCCTGATTTTCTCAGGTAATTCTACTAAAAAAGTCATGGTAAGTTGTCCATAAATGGACTGTTTTATATAGGCAATCTTTTTGATTCCTTTCACCTGATTGCTTTTTCTTGTTTGTTCATACGTTGACAGGTCAATATCGTCAGGGTCGTCTGTAAACTCATAGTCTGTCATATGAACATTGTCCAATACAGCTTCAATTGATTTAAAACTTTGGACAACGTAGTGTTGTAGTTCTTTCTCGTATTCCCTATTCATGAGTCCCGTGTTTATACGGGACTCATTTTCATTTGGGAATACCTTTTTTATTACATGTAGCATCGGTTATTCCTCCTACTGTTCGGTGCCTCCCTTTCCGCCATCCATTTTGGCGAATTCCATTTTGAATTCCTGAGCAGGTGATACGTATATGAAACGAGAATCATCCTTGTGAATCTCAATTCCCATTTTAATCAACCGCCCAATGTAGAATACTGGTTCGTCCGCTTCATGCTCGATGAGCCATTCCTTAGCTTTTCTGAAGAATGCTACAAACAAGTATGTCAACGATTCGGAGTCGTACAGCTCGATTGAACATTCATCTGCGATGGTTCTCGCTGCCCTGCTACAAATTTCCGCAATCTGTTTCCTTTGCTCATAGAACATCGGATGAAGAAACGGTATCCCCTCTGCTTCCAACGTTTTGGACATCTCAGACGTCATCAGGTCGTTGTATTTCTCAGGGGACGTCTCATACTTCAAATCTTCCCCGACATAAATAACCGGGTTAAATGTTCCGCACTTTTCACCTGTCTTTGTCACTGCGTGCGAAATCGCAATCTTCATGAGGCTTCCATAATTGATGAATACCTCACTGAATTCTGGTGACCTGTTGTCTCTAAGGAACGCGAATGTCTCCTTGAGCATTTCGATAACTCCGCATATAATCAATTCCCAGTCGTCAGGCTCCATTAATAATGGATTTAACTGCTTGACGTAGGGTGCTGCCATCTGGCAGATTTCCCTTAACTCAGCTACATTCTCGCTGAAATTCAGAAGTGGTCTTTTCTCCACTTTCTCTTCGGTTGATGATTGGATTAATTCATCCAGTGTTGTTGTGTTACCCATCTCGTAATTCCTCCTTGGATTATATTATTTGGATTGCTCCGAGGATATAATATATATCCCATTAGGCAATTGTTAATCTCACTTTGTTATTTTAGGTTGGACATATACCGGACGTCCCTGCATATCAAAATATTTTATATCAACATGCAATGAGTCATCTGTAAGACGAACTGATGGTCTTGCAACTTTATGTATGCCGTAATCATACATAATATCAGATGCAGCTTTTGCAAATGAGCTCAGGCTTATAGACAGATTGATTTTAAACTGGTGATACCATGCTGCATTCTCAGTAGCACCTTCCATAGCAAAATCAATCTGTCTATTAGGTTCACCGAATTTCGGTCCTCCAGTATACTGGCTGTTTAGGTATATAACGAAAACTTCTGAAAATAATCTTATTACATGAGAAGTATTTATCAATATAACTCCTTCACATCCGTGAGGTCTGTAAATTTCCATAGCAGTTTCATAGTCGGTATCACGCAGTTGTTCTGCATACACCCCAAAACTTTCCATTCCCCTTGCAGGATATACAACGGGACAAAATCGTATAGCATATGCTGCTGAAGCGGTAACATCAATCATTGCGAACCGCATATCTGGTATGAAGCTGTACATTGCCACATCTACTGGTGAGTATCTAAAAAACGGCGGTATATCTCCGCAATATGTTTCATGTAAGAACCTTGCTGTTTCCAGTAGACAATCTAGTTGTTTGCGCAATATATTCATAATATCTAAGCTAGTCATGTATATTCCCTCCTTATAGTGGTTTATTACTATGAATGTTATTATCATATTCAATACAAAAATAATCGGCGGGAACATAGATATTCCCGCCTTTTTTGAAACCAGTCTAGCAATCTAAGCAATTCCAAGATATTTGTACACATCGCCGCTGAACTCGTCATCCAACAATTTCTTCATGACACTTTTCGGACGCTTGTATTCATATTCATATGAATCGTGCGTTGTATCAGGTTTGGTTATCCCATCAACTTCCATCCAGCTTGGAATTCCTACGAGTTTTGCAAGTTCACAGAGTTGCGCCGCGAATCCATTTATATCCGATAATATTTTGTCTACCGCTGAGCCGGTTAGTGCTACTGCAATCTTTTCTGAGAGCTGGTCTATATCACTCGGCATTGCATACGCGCAAATCTCTCCAACCGCGTTGTCATTTGACATATTTTCGAAGACATACATTGATAACTCATTTGCACAAAGGTCTATCAGCTCTGCGGTATCTGCATCTTTGGTCTTTAATTTACTTGCCCATTTTGTAAACAGTGTATCCGCAACAGGTGCAGCTACATCTTCGTCTGTTTTCGTTTCGTCTTTTGGCTGTTTAGGTTGCTTAGACTGTGATTGGGAAGCAGTAAACGTGTCCGCCGTCTTTGTATCTGTCAATATATAATAGATGTATTGTACCATCCAAACCGAAAACAGTTTGTCAGTGTCGGTAATATCATCCTTGCTCTGACCAGTGGCGGCGGCGTAACAATTTGTCACTCCATTAATGAACTTGCGCATTCTGTCAAATGCATCCGTACCTTTTTCCAATCGAGTCTTGCACGAATACATTCCGTCCGCATAGGCCGACAACACTACTGAGCGGGTTTTGTCGTCAAGTTCACTAAACTCGTGAGACGCGTCGTTAAAAGTATCAGTAACGATTTTATCGTTGCAACCCATCATTTTAGCGACCCAGCTGACATCGCCAAGATGTTTGATGGCCTTCACTTTTCTGCTGTCAAAGTCCTTTAATATCTCCTTTACTTCGTCCACGATTGTTTTCTTCTTCCCATTATTTCCTTTCATTTTTATTTTTATTTTAACATCTTAAAGTTACTCTGATACACCTATATTATATATAGTTAAAAATATGATTGAGTTATGCAGATTGTATATATTTCTGCATAACTCAATCAGTGTCTTATACATAGGTTAACAAATCGTCTTTAATTCGTTGAACTAATTCGTTCATAAAATCCCCTTGGGACAACTCTGGTCCCCAATATATCGCACCCGGTCTTCTTTCTTTTACTCTAACCTCTGCGATATCTCTTGCAACTATTTCTCTCATCTGGTCGGTAGTGCAATAATATTTCTTACCGTTATATCTGTGAGATTTAATTCCCGGCTCATCACTCAGGTCAATTTCGTCATGGTCAAACTCCAACTCCATTCCAAGTATCAGCATATAGGCTGATAATATTTCGACGTTGATGTTTTTCATCTCCTCAGTTGGGTCAAACTTCTCCACGCCTAAATAATTTTCCATTAATTTTGTAGCAAGATACTTCCTTGCGATTGGCGAACTTCTGTGAGCAAGCTGCTCTTTTGCAATCAGTTCAGGGTCTAGTGCCATAGCAAAAGAGCAGCTTGCTC
>ERZ777305.3534-NODE-3534-length-10564-cov-2.651822_pt1 | contig 10564 bp, 10 predicted proteins | sample MGYA00374965_ERZ777305 | MGnify/ENA primary metagenome ERZ777305 (study PRJEB29328, sample SAMD00013331) | mouse gut metagenome | study: EMG produced TPA metagenomics assembly of the Metagenome analysis of fecal microbiota from mouse which was promoted...
TTTGAAAGCACAAGAAAAAAGGCTAGAAAATATCGAATTTACTGCTATGCCAGAGGTAGAAGAGGAAATCTTTTTTGCTTTTGCTAGTGTGGATCTTCCAAAGAAGAAAGTTATTGTAGATTTACAGATCCCTATTCTACAGATAGAAGATAAGATTTTGGGAAGAGACATTTCTTTACAAGTGCATGGTGGCCAGCATCTATGTATTCTTGGAAAAAATGGCGTTGGGAAGTCGACCTTATTAAAACTTATTTATAATGAATTAAAAGAAAGAAAAGATATCGTTTTGGGGTATATGCCACAGAATTATGAAGAAATTTTAGATAATTTTGAAACTCCTCTTTCCTTTTTGACATCTGGTTCTGTTTCGAGTACGAAAGCAAGAGAGTATTTAGGAAATATGCGTTTTACAAAAGAAGAAATGAATGGAAACATGAAACATTTGAGTAATGGAACGAAAGCAAAGTTGTTTTTTACTCGATTTGTCTTAGAAAAATGTAATGTCTTGTTGCTTGACGAACCAACAAGAAACATAAGCCCTTTGTCAGGATATGTTCTTCGTCGTGTTTTAAAAGATTTTAAAGGCACCCTTATTAGTATTTCGCATGATCGTAAATATATAGAAGAAGTGATAGATCATGTGTACCAATGGAATGAAAAAGGTTTAAAAAAATTATAAATCTTTTTTGTTTTTAATAAATTCTTTGAGCATTTTGGTAAGTGCTCTTTTTTCAATTCTAGAGACATAACTTCTAGAAATGTGAAGTTCTGTAGCAATTTCTTTTTGGGTTTTTTCTTTTTGATTTAATAAGCCATAACGTTTGACAATAATTTCCTTTTCTCTTTCATTTAATAATGTTAAATAATTGCTTAATAATTTAATGTTGTCTTTGGTATGAACAAGTTCTGCAAAGTCTGTTGTGTCGTCTTTTAAAACATCAATTAAACTGATTTCATTGCCATCTTTATCAAAACCAATGGAGTCGTTTAGAGAGACATCTCCTGCAGTTTTCTTTGTACTTCTGAAATACATTAAAATTTCATTTGAAACTCTCACTTGTTGGAAAGCTAGATATTCTTAAAACATCGCTTGTTTTACTACAAGCACATACATCTTTATCTTGTAATATTCTAGCTCCTATAAAATTAATTGTAATATCCTCGCCATCAGTTGTTACAGAGCTTACAAGAAGCTTTATTAGGTTTCTTTTAGTATTTAGGTCTAATTCGTTAAATTCGTTAAAATACGTGTCTAAAACGTTTAATAAAAGGTCAGCAGTATCTTTATCATTTATTTCTTCATAATTGGTATTCGTTAGATCCTTTATTTGTTTTTCAATTTTTAAATTTTGTTCTTTTAAGGATTTTATTTCTTTAGAAATATCATCCAATAAATCAATATCTACATATTTAATTTTATCTAGTAAAGAATTTATATCTTTTTCATTTTTAGTAAGTGATGATCTTAAAGTTTTTAATTCTTCATTATTTTTATATTCTTCTGTAAAAGTATTTTTAGAGATTTCTTTTAATGATTGATAGAATAGGGATTTAGGATTCGCAAGTTCTTTTATTTTTTCCATCACTAAATCATCAGCTTCTAGTCCATTAATATTTTTACAAGTACATTTTTGTTTCCTACTTTTATCTTTTAATTCGCACATATAATCAAATCTTCTTCTACCATCTTCAGTAATGGTTTTATTTTTAAGTTTAGGTCGCATAAAAGAGCCACAATGAGAACATCTTATAAGTCCTGAAAGTAGTGAATTACTTGCAGATGGTTTACGATACCTCATATCACTATTTTTAAGTAGTAGTTCTTGGATTTCTACCCATTCTTTACCACTTACAACACCTTTATGCTTTCCAATAGAAATAATCCAATCTTCAACATCTCTTTTTATAACAACTTTATTTTTTCCTTTATGTTCTGTTTTATTGTAAACCATTAAGCCATGATTCCCATTAAAATCTTTTTCTTCTGCATAAATTTCTACATCAAACTTTTTAAAGTATTCTAATGTGTCTTTATCAGCATAAGCATAAACAGGATTCGTTAAAATATTTTTTAATCCCCAACGTGAAAAATATTTATTATTTTTAGTTTTTATATCATGTTGAATTGTATAAGTTTCTAATTTAGTTAAAGATTTTAATTCTAGCATTTTTTTAAATAGAGTGATGATAATAGGCATTTCTTCATTTTCTGTAAGTTTAAATAACTTACGTTTTTTTCCATCAATTGTAATATGTTCTATTTGTTCTGAAGCAAAACCGGTAGGAGTATTCCCACCAAGCCAACGACCTGTTTTAGCAAGATCGATCATATTATCTCTTATACGTTCGGCAGTAGTATCACGTTCTAGTTGAGCAAATACAGAACTCATAAACATCATCGCACGACCACTAGGAGTTACATTTTCTATATTTTCAGTAGCTGATAAGAAAACCACACCATAATTATCAAGTTCTGTTACTAAATTACTAAAATCTGTTACATTACGACTAATTCTATCTAATCTATAAAAAGCTATGACTTTAATTTTATTATCTCTTATGTCTTTTAACATCTTTTGAAAAGCTGGGCGATTCATATTATAACCAGTAAATCCCTCATCTTCATAGACAATAATATCATTATCTAAATCAATGTCATCAAATTGAAAAGCTATTTTTTTCTTACACATTTCTATTTGATTCTTGGTGCTTTCTCCTTTACCTGTATATTTTGATTTTCTAGAATATACTGCTATTTTACGATCATCTTTTTTCTTATTTGAATTTTGCATATTTTTAGTTCCTTTCCAACATGTATTAACTTAATATAGTATATCACAAAAACAAAATAATAGATATAGTTAGTCAAAATAAAAAAGACTATAAAAGTCAATTTTTATTCCCAATTAGCAATCTTCCATGTATTATTATCTTTTTTGATTGTCGCAGTTAAAACAGAATAAGTTTTTTCTATACCATCAGTACAAAGTAACCCAACAATACATTTTGTTTCTCTTTCGTAATCTATCGTAACATTTATTTTTAATTCTGTATCATTTATGTAACTATTGATACGATATTTAACAGGATCATCCATTAGATTTTTAAATGTATAACTCTTATATGTGTCTTTCCAATTATTTTTAAAAGCATTAGAAAGCATTTCAAAATTTTCTTCTATAAAATATTTCTTAATCGTGTTTTTATTCCCATTATTAAATCCTACTAATGCAATCTCTTTAAACATAGGTTTGATATTATCATCTAATTCTTTTATAAAATCATCCTTAAATCTAGAAACATCAATAACAGAGTCGTTTTGATAAGTCATATCAATATAATTTTCTTTATAATCTCCTTTTTTATCTTTTAAAGAGGGATTAGTTGCTAAAATGTCATAACTTACATTTTTAAAAGCAGTAAATTTATATGTTGCCATATTATCATTAATACTTGGGTTAGATAATTCTACACCATCTACACTAACTTTTGATGATGAGTAAGATTCTATAGATCTTTCCTCATATAAATCATCTATATAAACTTTATTTGTCTTTTTATCTACCTCAATATTTAGTGAATCATTGTCGTTAATCGTTAGTTTATAATAAATTTTGTTATCATCTTCTTTTGATTTTGTTGTCGTACAAGTAGTTATAGTTTTTTTGTTTTCTTTCATCTTTTTAGCAAATATTTCTTTTGCTTCATCTTTTCTTTTGTCAGTTAAAAATTTACTATCAGGCAAGTATGCTATATCTAGCATATCTTCATAATTTTCTTTAATTAATATATCACAATATTGTTCGGCGATTTTTTCTGCCTTGTTACCACAACCTGTTAGCATGAAAGCTATTATCATAATTATACTTATATATTTTATTTTTTTCATCTTTTCATTCATTCCTTTCCTATAATTCCTTTGTATTAATTGTATAATCACTATTTGTACTAATTAATTCATAAACATTTAAAATAGCATAATCTTTATCATAACTATCTACAAAAATTGTATCAATTGTTTGTTTATCACAATCATCTTTACACCATATACTAGATACTTTGATTTTCTTTTTTTCTCCTGCTTTTAAACTTATTGTTTCTTTACTTCTTATAGCAAATGGTTTATCATTTGTATCCCTAACAAAAAATGTATAACCAATATTATCAATAGTTTCTTTAGAAGTATTTTTTATAGTAAATTCAAATTCAACATCTCCAGCAAGTGTTTTATTATTATTTACCTTATTTTCTTTATGTTTTAATTTAATTCCACTAACATTTACTTTGTCATAATTTTTTACTTCGTTAAAAGTATAGTATAGATAGTCTGCTGATGTAGGGTGTACCACATTTGCTAAAGCTACCTTTTCACTGCTTCCACAACCTGTTAACATTAAAATCATTAACATAATTAAACTTAAATATTTTATTTTTTTCATTTTCTTTTACCTCTTTCTTTATTTAATCTTTTTTGTAATAAATAGATGGATCTCCTAAACCACCACTAGAAACAATACGAACTTTATTCTTATTAGTACTATAGTAACAAGTGCCTAAAACATAATCGTAGTCCTCTTTTGGTTTCTCATATCTACAATTATTTTCATTAGAATCACATTTTTCGCACCAATCATTTTTTGTTTCATAATGAGTTCCAACAGGAATTATTCTAAAAGTAGAACTTTCTTGCCCCTGAAAATAACCAATATCATATTTTAAAATATATATATTATTTTCTACTTTGATATTTTCTAATTTTGCTCTTCCATCTTTTGATCCATCACTCATTTTATTGTAATCAATATTTATTCCATCTTTATCAATTGTTATTGTTTTAGAATCGTTAGATGTATATGTTCCTATAAAGCATGAATAATCTCCATTTAATATTTTCTCTTCACATTTATCTTTTATTTTTCCCTCTAATTTTACGATAGGTAACTTTTTTTCATAAGTTAGTTCTGCTTTTGTAACGATAAAATGTGTTTCAGCATAAACTCCAGCACTTACAAAGGCACCAATTTCCATTTTTCCATCTATTTGATCTTTATTAGATGAATTCATATAATTTATTTGCCCATCTGCATATATTCCAAGTGGAGCTTTAATACCAGCTTCCATAACTCTACAGAAATTAACATTTACTTTTGGCACTATTCCTAATTTTGCATTTGCTTTTCCTAAAACATCATAAGAACTATCTTTAATATTAAAATCAAAATTTTTATAGAATCCTTTATTGTTATGTCCAAATAAAATATTAAAATTATTTTTAACATTTAAATCTGCCTTTAAAACTAATTCTAATTCTTTTAAAAGATCTAATTCTAAATCAACACTTAATCCTAAAATAGGTGTAGGAATAATCGTTTTCCCAAGAGAAACATCTTCTTTAGATTCATCACTTTTAGCATTATTTAAAATGTCTTTAAATAGTCCTGCTTTAAAACTTATATCATCATTTACATCTTCTTCAAAATTGAATTTATATTCTTCATTTTCTACAGGGTTGATATTAAAATCTGTATTTATATCAATATCAAGTCTAGCACCTATATCATGTTTAAATAACGTTATATCTGCATGAGCTTTTAGTTTAACTATAAGTTCTATATCTAACTTCATATCATGGTTATCTAAAGTACTCTTAAATATTGATTTATTCTCGTGATTTAAATTGATACTAACTAAAACTTTAGCACTTCCATCTTTTTGAGATTCTATCTTTACATCAAAAATATCTTCTGCATAAACATTTGGGATAATATGATCTAAAAGTCCATTTTTTGCGATGGAAATTTTAATATAATCTTTTAATTCTTCATTAGCAATAAAATCATTTAATTTTAGGTTAAATTCTCCATATATATCGAGTTCTTTAAATAATTCTTCTAAAGTGGGTGCATTTGTTTTAATTTTGTAATCATCATTTTCTTTTATTATTTCCATCACTTTAAAAGCAATTACTTCATCTTTATTTTGATAATACAAAATATCATCTTTTTTAAATTCTTTATTAGATGTAATGGTATAGTAAGTATCATCTTTTGAAATATCTGTGATAGTATCCTTACTTACTTTAATAACATTACCATTTAATACCTGTGTGTTAGAATTAGGTCTAACGATTGTAAAATATAAAGTCTTAATATCTTTTAATTTTTCATTTGTGAATGTTGCATTTTCTAAAGTTATTTTGTAGGTCTTTCCAGCTTCATAATCTTTATTAGAAGCTATTACATAATTTTCTTTACTTTTACTTATATTAGAATCTATTTCTTTGTCATTTTCATCTACTATTTTGTATTTAATTTCTTCATCTTCACTTGATACATTAAATTTAATGTCTGCATTAGCTTTCATTAGATAATAGCTATCATCTTCATACTGAACTAAATAATCACTAGAATCAGCTATTTTTAAAGTATCTCCAACAACAAACTTATCATTTTTACTATTTATAAAGTAGTAGATCAAGCCACCAGCAATAAGCAATACTAAAATAATAATAGGAATAATATATTTTTTGTTTTTAATAATTTTTTTCATTTTCTTTTACCTCTTATTTCTTTCTATAACCAACGTATCTAATTTCGTTCTTATTTTGAACAATAATAACTTTTTCTTTATCAAATTCCTCTTGAGTACAAATTTTATGAGAAGCTAATCCATTGTCTTGAACGATATAATCAGGTACTCCAAAACCTTTTTCTCTATAAAGTTTCATTCCATTTGGTACTTCTATTATTTTTTTATTAGATGATGGAGCAGTTATTTGTTCTTTCTTTTGTTTTTTAACATCTGTTTTAAGAGTAGAACTATTAACTCCTGTATCTCCACTTGAGGCAAAAGATATTCCATTAATGATACTAAAAACTAAAATAGCTAAGACAAGTGGCAAAACATTAGAAACTATAAGTAAGAGTAAAGGAAGAATAATATAATAGATCAAATTATTTATTACCAATGTTTTTACTTGTGAAATATCAGCTTTATATATAACTATAAATGGAATAAAACAAAAAGCTAAAAATATAAATGCAAATATTAAAGTTAAATTTTTATTTTCTTTAACAGAGAATAATATCATTAAAGAAATAGATATAAGAAAACCAATAATAGAAGTAAAAAATATGATTTTAGATTTTTTAGAGGATTTTTTAAAATATAAAATTAAAATCATAATGAGGGATAATACCCCAAAGAAAATAAGTAAATATTTTATAACATCGTTATAATAAATTGAAAAAATGCTAGAAGAAAATTTAAAATGAAATCCATTTCTTACATAAAACAAAATGATGGATATAATACCCCAAATAAGAGAAATGGGAAGTATTAGAGATGAAGATAATGTAGCAATACTACTTATTTTATTTTCCTTAAATTTTTTTAATAATTCTTTTATTTCTAACAAGTTCTTTTTAACATAATACATAAGCATAACTCCTTAACATAAAACTCTTTCTATTTAAGTATAGCATATTTTTAACAGAAAAGACACTAATTATAGAATATTTATCTATAATACGCATATTATAAACATCTACTATAAATGAGAAAATATATATAGGTGGTGATGATATGAATTTTAGTCCTGAAGATGATAGATATATTTATGAATTAGTAAGTAAAAATATAAAATATTTTAGACTACACAATAATAGTAAATATAGTTCGTATGGGAAAATGACACAAGAACAACTTGCAGAAAAATGTGATTTAAGCCATAGTCTAATTAGTAATATAGAATCTACTAAAGTTCAACAATCTTTTAGTATCGCCGTACTATATAGAATCTCTCGTGTTTTAGAAATAGACATTAAAGAGTTTTTTGTTGATCGCAAACTTTAATAGTTATTAATGTTTAGATAAATAATGATTTTAAATTTCGTTAATTACTGCATAAAAAAATATGGATTTATAAATTGATCCATAATTTTTTTATAGAACATATATATTTTTTAAATATACCAAAACTTTTCTAATAAATACCTATTTTTATAAATATATTTACCATTAATACTTATGATACCATTTATTTGTCAACGAAATACTAGTTAATGTTGATAAATAAAATAATTGAAAGGAATTGGTATCATGAGCAAAAGAATATCAAAAGAACAACAAATAGAAGAAGCAAAAAGAAGATTAAAAAAGTTGTCAAAAACATTTAATCTAAATCCTATTATCTTAAATGATTTTGAACAAGGAAAGATAAAGGTATGTAGAAATAATGAACTAATTGATTTAGATTCAATACCTGAATATAAAAAATTAGTTTCTGATTTTGAAAATGACTATGATCATGTTGTTTATTATTGTGTAGAAGAAAGATTTAGTTTTGGCAATTGTTTATCTTTGTTATGTGTAGGAGATATAAAAACCTATTGGAATGTTGAAAGATTATTCTATTATGGATGTGATTATAGAAAAGATGATATATATATGATTTCTACATACACATATAACTTATCTGATCCTTATTATTCTGAATTTGGGGATATTAGAGTTGCTGGGAAAGATGGTTGTTTAATTAGAATAGGATAAAAATAAAAATTATAGATGAAAAAGTCTATAATTTTTTTATTAAATATTAATCTATTTTTGAGCAGTTATAATTTACTTGTTTAATGGATTGAGATTTAAGAACTTTGTTATATTTTTCTCTTAATTTTTGGAGTTCAAAATCAAATGCTTCTTGTGTAATTTCTCCATCTTTCTTTTTTTGATCTAATACTTTTTTATTATAGAAATATTCAAGTAAATATTCATTTGTAGAAAAGTTTAATACTAGTAATGGATCTCCTTCATTATCTGCTAGTGGAAATTGAATATTAAAAATTTGTTCAAATGCTACTTCTGACATTATTTGTTTCTCATTAATATAATCACTTATTCCAAATAAATAATCTAAACTAACATCGTATTTTTGAGAAATTTTTAGAGCTTTATCTAGAGTTAAGCCACTATTTCCTTTTTCAATAGATTCTAGAGTATAATAACTAAAACCATCAATTCCATCTAAAAATTCGCCAACACTTAATCCTAAACTTTTTCGTAAGTATCTAACACGATTTCTAGAAACATCTTTTACTTCATGATTTATACTATCTACTTTTTCTTTCTTATCTTCATCATCATCAAATATTTCTTGAATGTTTTCTGTTCTTTGAATTTCTATCATATAATTACCTCTCTTTAAATATACCAAAACTTTTCTAATAAATACCTATTTTTACAAATATATTTACCATATTCATCTATGGTACGATATAGCCATCAAGCAGAGATATAGGCCTATAAAAAGCTTGATTTCAAGGTATATTATACTATATTTTATATGACTTAACAATCGCCTTGAGAGAAAATGGGAAAATAGGAAATAAAGTCGTTTAACTTATATTAAACTTGAACCCACAGGGTAAGTTAAACGTAAGAAAGGAAATACAGGTTATGAAGATTGATTTACCATGTAAACTAGAAGAACGTGTAAGTGAAAAAACAGGTAATCCATATATTGTAGTTGTGATTCAATTAACTCCAACGTATGAAAAGAAATTATTTCTTGATCCTGCTGAAATTGAACTTGCAATTATGACTTATGGCAACAATCATAGTCAAAAGATTAAAATGTCTAATAATCAATAATTAATTATTTATAGTGAGGGCAAGTAAGGCGTTAAGCCTTACGTAGCCCTATGCTATAAGATAGTATTACCTTATAGCATAGTTTGTAGCATTGTAGCAATATTTTAAAATTTTTAATAAAGGAGTGGTTTTTATAGCTAGTAAAGTTAAAAAGGATAGTCAAGCAAGATCCTATCAAATTACGCAGAATAATCCTAGTAAATATAACATTACTAGAGAAAGTTTTAAAGAAACTATTTTAAAATTCAAACCTATTTATTTTTGTATATCAGAAGAAATAGGAATTAAAGAAAAAACTCCACATTATCATGCTTATTTTAAATGTAATAGTCCTGTAAGATTCTCAACTTGTAAAAAAAGATTCAAATATGCCCACATTGAGCAAGCTCTTGGAAGTGCGATTGACAATCGAAATTATCTTATGAAAACAGATAAATACATAGATAAAAACGAAACTTTAATTGACTTTGAAGAAGCTGGAGAAATCCCTATGTCAGTAAAAGAAAAAAGGCTTTCTGAAAAAGCAGAGGTATTACAAAAAATTAAAGATGGTAAAACAAATTTACAAATTATAGAAGAAAATGAAAACTTATTATTTCATTTAAAAGATATAGAGAATATTAGGCAAGAATATTTAAAAGAAAAATATTCAACAGAATTTAGAAATATTGATTGCACGTTTATATATGGGGCGACAGCTACCTATAAGACTACCTATGTTTATTCTAGGTATAATGCAAAAGATATTTTTAGAATCTATAATTATCAAAATTTAAATTCATTATGGGATGGATATACTGGACAATCTGTAATTCTATTTGATGAATTTAAGGGGCAAATTCCTATCGAATTAATGCTTATTCTAACAGATCATTTTCCAGTGCTAAATTTAAGTGCTAGGTACAATAATAAA